>Ga0307372_10003867_pt1 | contig 23581 bp, 23 predicted proteins | sample OX1MG_FD_202533 | JGI IMG/M metagenome (GOLD analysis project Ga0307372, IMG submission 202533) | Soil microbial communities from Risofladan, Vaasa, Finland - OX-1 | ecosystem: Environmental > Terrestrial > Soil > Coastal area > Acid sulfate soil | place: Finland: Risofladan, Vaasa | collected...
ACCTGGACGTCGACGAGGACGAGCGTGGCGCGAGCCGGGTCACACCGGTACTCAAGGTCTCCGAATGCCATGGTCCCTCTCCTCCTTGGTGCCGAGGTGTCGCCGTGCCGAACGCCGCGGGGCGCCCGCCCGCCGTCCCCGGGTCCCGGGCGCGGCCGCCTCCCCGGTCACAACTTGGCGACGGCGGGGAGGACCTCGGCGCAGATCACCTCCAGCTGGGCGAAGGCGCCGATGTCCTTCACGCTACCGTGGCCGACGGAGATCCCGAGGGCGGCGAGCTCGCCGAGCTCGTCGATCGTGCGCTGCACGTTCTCGCCCCTGTCGCCGACGTCGAAGCGGTAGCCGGCGGTCTTCTCGATCTCTTCGTAGTCGCGACCCTCGCGACCGCAGTGCTCCCGGAGCACCTGCAGCTTGTGGGGGATGTCGCTGCCGCCGAAGAGGTTGCACGCCTGCGCGTACTTGGCGACGAGGCGGAGGGTCTTCCTCTCCCCCGACCCGCCGATGAGGATCGGGGGGTGCGGGCTCTGCAGCGACTGCGGCGAGTTGAGGGTCCTGCCGAGCTGGTAGTGCCTCCCTGCGTACGCCCCCTCGGCGTCGCTCCACATTTGCAGGCAGATCTGCAGCGCCTCCTCGAGGCGCTCGAAGCGCTCGGAGACGGCCGGGAAGAACAGGCCGAGGCCCTCGGACTCCTCGGCGTTCCAGGCGGCGCCGATGCCGAGCCAGGCGCGCCCAGCCGAGAGGACGTCGAGGGTCGTCACCATCTTCGCGACGAGCGCAGGGGCGCGATAGACGACGCCGGTCACGAGGGTGAGGAGCTTCGCCCGCGAGGTGTGCGCGGCGATGAAGCCGAGGGTCGTGTAGGCCTCCAGCATCTCGAGCTCGGGCGGGCCCTGGTTGGAGATCTGCCAGACGTGGTCCATGACGCTGATGCGGTCAAAGCCGCCCTCGTCGGCCGTCTCCACGATCCGGGCCAGGTCGCCCCCGAGGGCCGCGGTCCCTCCCGGAAAGGTGAAGTTCGGGATGTGCAGGCCAAGTTTCACGGGACTCCACCTTCTGTGCGCCTCGGGGCGAGGGGCGTCAGCTCCCCCACAGCTGCCGGGAGGCGAGCTCGGCGCCCCTCGTGAGGGCGGCGAACTTCGCCCAGCCGACCTTCGGATCGATTTCGCGCGCGCCGGCCTGGGAGGCGAAGCCGCAGTCGTTGCCGATCATCACGTTCTCGCGACCGACGAGGTTCGCGAAGCGCACCGTCATCTCGGCGATCAGCTCGGGGTGCTCGACCCAGTTGGCGCCGTTGCTCAACATGCCGGGGATGATGATCTTGTCGGCGGGCAGGTCGATCTCCTCGAACGCGTGGTAGTCGTGCAGGTGGCGCTGGTTCATCGTCTCAAACGAGATCGCCTCGGCGTTCACCCGCAGCATCGCGCCGACGAAGTCCTTGAGGTGCAGGTCGTAGATGTGCGGCCCCATGTTGATGCTGTAGCAGGTGTGGTAGCGGATCTTCTCGGGCGGGATGCCACGGAGTGAGTAGTTGATCGTCTCGACCATCTCGTCGATCCGCTTCGCCCGCTCCCCCGGCGCGAGCTCGGAAAGCCCCCAGAGCCGCGCCGCAGCCGGGTCGTCGAGCTGGATGAGGAAGCCGGCGTCGATGATCGCCTGGTACTCCTCGTGCACGGCGTCGGCGAGAGCCGAGAGGAACTCCTCGCGCCGCTCGTAGTACTCGTTCTCCTGGTTCACGAGGCCGGTCGGCAGCGCCGCCGACATGAACACCTCTTCGTAGTGGAGCCCGTCGAGCGCGGCCTTCAGGTTGTCGATGTCGGTCTGCACCGCGTCCTGGCCGATGTAGCTGACCGGCCCCCGGCAGACCATCCGCTGGCGCGGCCCGAGCACCGCGCCGAGCATGTTTGTCTTCATGTAGCGCGCGTAGTACTCCGGGAACTCGGCGACCTCCTTCCACTCCGGGAACAGCGGTCCGTTGCCCCAGGGCTCGGCGTCGAAGCCACTCAGGCGTTCGGCCTGGTACGAGGTGAAGCCGCTCTTGCCCTGCTCCCCGTCGTTGATCACGTCGAGCCCGGCCTCGACCTGGCGGCGCACGCATTCACTGACCGCCGTCCGCACCCGCTCGTCGAAGGTCGCGACGTCATACGGTCGGCCGTTCTCTTTCTCGCGCATCACCTCGATGAGGTCGTCGGGGCGGGCGATGCTCCCGGTGTGCGTGGTGAGGATCCGCTCAGTGCTGCGCTTCACCGGAGGCCTATTTGCTCATCCCGAGCGCCTTCAGGATCGAGCGCGTGAAGCCTCCGGAGCGCGCGTAGGCCTTCCGCCGCACCTGCCGCTTCGCGTACGCCGCGGGGCCCTTGCTCATCGCCCGCAGGTTGTTGCTCATGCGGGCGAGGCCATAGAGCTGGGAGGTCAGTGACTTCTTGCGGGGCATGGGCGAGCCTCCCTCAGTCGGCGGACCGGCCTACCAGGTTGACCGACGGGCAGGGTTTGCGGCGAAACGCCGGTGGCCTCGCGAGGTCCGAACGCCGATGTCGGCAAGCCCTCGCCGCCCTCCTGCACACTGGCCTCCACACTTCGTCGACGACGGTGCCGTCTCGGTCCTGCAAAGCGCAGGTTAGGTCCAATGCGCGAGTGAAGTCAGCTCTCCAGCCAGGATGCGCGCCGCACCGCCGGCACGGGCGCGAGCGCCCCGGACGCGTTCACAGACGATCTCGGCGATCGTCGCCGCTGGGCGTCGCGTCGGGCGCGCGGACACCGCCCGACGACGCCGATCTCGGCCCTCACCCCGATGTACCGTGCGCCCGCCGGTCACCGTCTCGCCGCGGCTGGGGAGCCGTCCGTAAGCTCTTCCTGACGTCAGGGGGCCACGCATGGCAAACCTCATCCTCGGCATCGGGACGAGCCATTCTCCGCACCTCAGCTCGCCGGTCGCACGGTGGTCCGGCTTCGCCGAGCGCGACCGGCGCAACACCGAGCTGCTCGGCAAGGACGGCGAATTCCACACCTACGAGGAGGTCCTCGCGGTCGCGGACTCGGGCCTCGCAGCCGAGGTGGACGAGGCGGTGTGGGCGGCGAAGAACGAGCGGGCCCAGCGCTGCCTCGCGACCCTCACCGACGAGCTGGCGGCGGCCGACCCCGACGTCGTCATCGTCGTCGGGGACGACCAGTCCGAGCTCTTCGGAGCCGAGGGGATACCAGCGATCGGGATGTTCCTCGGCGAGGAGCTCTGGGAGCAGGCGGCCGGCGGCCACGGCCACGGCGGGTCGCCCGGCGCGGATCCGAGCGCCGCGGTGGCGGCGCGCGTCGTCCACCCCGTCGATGCGGCCCTCGGGCGCCACCTCGCGGAACGGCTCACCGAGGACGGCTTCGACCTGACGGTGATGACCGCGCAGCCCGACGACCGCCCGATCGGGCACGCCTTTACCTTCGGCTGGCACCACCTCGGGATGAAGCAGTCGACACCGATCGTCCCGATCCTGTTGAACACCTACTTCCCGCCCAACGTGCTCTCGGCGAGCCGCTGCCTGGCGCTCGGGCGTTCACTGCGCGCCGCCGTCGAGTCCTGGGACAGTGGAGCGCGCGTCGCCGTCGTCGCCTCCGGAGGCCTCAGCCACTTCGTGATCATGGAGGAGCTCGACCGCAAGCTCCTCGACGACATCGTCCGCCACGACTACGCGGCCGTCGGCGCGCTGCCGCGGGAGATCCTCCGCTCGGGCAACTCCGAGATCCTCAACTGGATCACCGTCGCCGCGATGTTCGAGGACTGCACCATGGAGCTCCTCGACTACATCCCGACCTACCGCACCCCGGCCGGCACCGGGCCGTCACTCACGTTCGCCCGCTGGGGTGCCGACGCGGCGAACGCCGAGCGGAGCGCATGACCGCGACCGCCCCGTCGGGATGAGGCCCCGAGTGCCGGCGCACGGCAGCGGGTTACGCTCGAATCGGAAAAGGGAGGATCGTCGGTGACGAAGTTTCAGATCCAGCCGCACGTCCGGCTGCAGGAGTGGGTCGCCGAGGAGCTTGGCTTCTTCGCCCAGGTGGGCCTCGACTACGAGTTCGACCCCGGGTTCGCGAGCGCGGCGCTCGTCACCTCCTCGGTCTCCACGACCGAGCAGGTTCCCGGCCAGGTCGTGCGCGGCGCGTTCGAGGACATGGCCGCGGGCCGCAGCTGCGACGTCTCGGCGGCCTGCCACTGGGCGGTCAACGCCGCTGCATCGTCGGACCACGGGAAGATGTGGGGCCGCGCCTACTCGGTCTGCCCCGGCGGGGTGTTCGTCGCCCCCGACTCCCCCTACGAGCGCCCCGAGGACCTCGCCGGTGCCCCCATCTCCGTGGGCTACCACTCAGGGAGCCACTACTCCACGCTGCAGGCGCTCGAGAGCTACCTCGACCGCTCGCAGATGACCCTCGATTTCGCGGGCCTGCCGCTCGACCGGGTGCGCCGTCTGCTGCGCCGCGAGGTGCCGGCCGCCGACGTCTGGGGCGGGCACTACTACCTCCTCGAGCAGCAGGGCTTCCGCAAGCTCCTCGACACGACCTTCGTGATGGGCTTCCTCGTCGCCGCCGATGCCGACCTCGACGACACCGAGAAGTACTTCGAGGCGCTGCGGCTCGCGCAGCGCGAGATCGACCTCCACCCCGAGCCGTACAAGCACTACTGGTTGAAGGAGATGCCCGAGGACCTGCGGGCGCTCGTCGATGTGCGGCGCTTCGGCCCCGGCGAGCGGATCGTCTTCGAGCCCTACACGCGCGAGATGTTCGACAGCACGCACGAGTGGATGGCGGGCTGGGACCTCTTCGACCTCTCCGCACCCTCGCGGGGCTTCTCGGAGGCCGTGCTCGCCTAACGGCGCGCCCGGCGCCTCAGCGCCAGAGTGACTCCGGCGAGTGCAGCAGCTCGGCGCTCGCCGCGGCGAGCGACTGCGCGAGGAAACGGAACAGGCCCCCCGCATAGCTGACGCGCGCCACCCCGAGCTCGGTGAGGCGGGCCACCGACGGCCCGCCCGCCCGCAGATTGACGTTCACCGGCGCACCGAGCGCCTCGACAACGCTGCCGATCGCGGCCTCGTCCGAGAGCATGATCGGGTAGACGCAGTCGGCGCCGGCGTCGAGGAAGAGACGGCCTCGGCGGATCACCTCGGTGAGCTGTTCCGCGTCGGTGCCGATCTTGCGGACCACGCTGTCGATTCGCGCGTTGATGACGATCGGCACCCCGAGACCGTCCGCCGCCTCGCGCAATGCCGCGATCCTCTCCGCTTGGTCATCGGCGTCGACGAGGCCCCCGCCCTCGTGATCGGTGTCCTCGAGGTTGCAGCCGATCGCCCCGGCGGCGACGAGCGCCTCGGCGAGCGCGGCCGGGGGGAGGTGGTAGCCGGCCTCGATGTCGGCCGTCACCGGCAGCGCCGAGGCTGTCGCGATGCGGCCGATCACCCCGAACACGAGTGCCGGGTCCATCGAGTTGTTGTCCGCCTCCCCGAGGGACTGCGCGACGGCGCTGCTCGAGGTAGCGAGGAAGGGGAAGCCGGCGCCTTCGACGGCGCGGGCGGACATCACGTCCCAGACGTTCGGGAGGATGATCGGGAGCTCGCCGCGATGGGCGTCGCGGAAGGCCCCCGCCTGGGCGGCGAGCTCGGGGGTGCTCCTCACGTCCGAGCGGGCTCGTACTTCGAGACGTAGTTGCCGACCTCCGAGCGGAAGCCGACCGCGAAGCGGTTCCAGCTGTTGATCGCCACGATGGCGACCGTCAGCCCGACGAGCTCGTCCTCGCCGAACACCGCCCGCGCGCGCTCGTAGACCTCGTCGCGCGCGCCGGTGTCCGCGAGCCGCGTGAGCTCCTCGGTCCATTCGAGCGCCGCCCGCTCGCGCTCGGAGAAGCACGGCGCCTCCTGCCAGACGCTGACCAGGTGCAACCGGTCCTGGGACTCGCCGAGCGCGACGGCGTCCTTGGTGTGCATCTCGAGGCAGTGCGCGCAGCCGTTGATCTGCGAGGCGCGCACCTTGACGAGCTCATAGAGCGCGGGCTCGAGCCCCAGATCGTCCGCGCGCAGCCGCATCCCGGACATGGCCTGCTGGACCAGTGCGTGGCGGTGGTAGTCGATCCGCATCGCTTCCTCCTCGGCTCGTGGCACCTAGGAAGTTATCGGCTGTTCGATCGCGCCGCCTGCACGCGCGAAGGACCGCCTCCCGGCGCCGCAGACGAACGCCTCCCGAGACGGGGGCGGCTCCTGCCGCCGAGATCACCCCTCAGCGGGCTGCAAGTGCCCGGGTCGCACGCTCCGCGCCCTCGACAAGGACAGCGAGCTTCGCCCACGCGACGTCGGGATGGCTCCGCCCGCCGAAGCCGCAGTCCGCGCCGCCGAGGACGTTCTCGCGACCGACGCGCTCGGCGAAGCGCTGCAGGCGCTGGGAAACGAGCTCGGGGTGCTCGATCACGTCGGTCGCATGGCTGACGACGCCCGGGACGATGACCTTGCCCTCGGGCAGGGAGACCTCGTCCGAGACCTCGTACTCGTGCTCGTGCCGGACGTTGCCCGCTTCGAAGAGGTAGGCGACCGCATTCACCCGCAGCATGAGGTCGACGATGTGGCGCATCTCGAGGTCGAAGGCGTGCGGCCCGTGCCAGCTCCCCCAGCAGAGGTGGTAGCGGACCTGCTCCTCGGGGACACCCGCCAGCGCGTGGTTGAGCGCCTCGATCCGCAGGCTGCAGCGGTCGCGGAAGGCTTCGAGACCCATCTCGATGCCGATGCGGTCCCGGAGCGCCGGCAACCACGCGTCGTCGACCTGCAGGATCAACCCCGCACCCGCGATCAGGCGGTACTCCTCTCCGAGCGCCTCCGCGAGCGCGAACAGGAACTCCTCCTCGGAGGCGTAGTGCTCGTTCTCCCGGTACACCTCGACGCTCGCCGGCACGGTCGAGGTGAGAAAGCCTGGGCCCTCCCCGACGGCGCCGCGCAGGAGCGCGATCTCCTCTCGCGTCGCGGAGGCCGCCCCGGTAGCGGAGGGGAGACGTGCAGACCCACTGCGGCCGCCGGGTGCGGATCTGGCCGCCCGGCTCGTAGAAGAGCGTGCCCCGCTCCGCCGCATGGCGGTAGAAGTCCGAGAAGGCCTCCCGGCCCCTCCCCGCGCGATCAGCGGGACCTCGCCGGCGACGGGGTCCCGCTCCTCGAAGCCGTCGAAGCGGTCGTCGAGGTAAGAGAGCCAATCGCTGCGCTTCGAGTACTCCCCTTCGTTGACGACGTCGAGACCGATGAGCCGCTGGCGGGCGACGACGTCCGCCACCGCCTGTGCCAGCTCGCCCTCCGGCGGTGGCGCTGAGTTCGGGTAGGAGAGGCTGCCGACGTGGGCGGTGAGGATCGCCGGGCCCGTGCTCATGGTCTCCCCTTCACTGACCGCTCCGATGAGGGACACCAGAGGTGACGTTCCGTCGCGATGGCTCGTCGAGCGGTGAGCCCGTGCGGTCGACCAGCACAGCGGCGGCACTCCCCGGGATTCTCCCACCCGCCTGCAGTGCGAGGACCTCGCCGGCGGGCAGGCGCCCCCGGCTACAGCGGACGGATCGGGGCGCCGTCGCCCTTGGACTCGGCGATCCGGCGGATCGCCTGCAGCCGCCCGTCCCACTGCGCCGCGAGCGACTCCATCCAGCGCGCCACCTCGGTGAGCGGGTCGGTGCGCACCTCGAAGCGCCGTTCGCGGCCCTCCCGCCGGGCGGCGACCAGCCCGACCCCGTCCAGCACCGCGAGGTGCTGGACGACGGCCTGGCGGCTGATCGGCAGCTCGGCGGCGAGGGTGGTCGCCGTGGCGCGGCCCTGGCGCGAGAGATGCTCGAGCAGCTCCCGTCGGGTCGGGTCGGCGAGAGCGCTCAGCACGCCCTCGACGGCGATCACTTCGGTGCCAGCAACGGGGACGCGTCGGCGCCCTCGGCGTGCGCGCCCAGCTTCGCGACGACGCCGGTCCAACCCTCGGCGTGGCTCTCGTACCCGGCGCTCCCGACCCGCTCGGTGGGGATGACGAGGGAGTCGAAGCCGCTCTCCACGACGCGCAGCAGGGTCCCTTCGGCGAAGGGCTCGAGGGAGAACTCGACGAGCGTCGAGTTCTCCTCGGTGGCGAGCGTGTCGGGGTACGCGCTCGCCCAGCGATAGGAGAAGGACCGCGGCGGGTCGACGTCGACGATCACCGTCGGGTACCTGCCGTGCACGCCGTGGTCGAGCACCATCACCCCTCCCGGACGCAGGTCTATCTCGGCGGGTTCGCCGGTTCCGAACCAGGTCCCGACGTGCACCGGCTCGGTCAGCACCTCCCAGACGCGCTCGATCGGCGCCTGGATCTTGATCTCCCGTTCGATCCGGTCAGGACTCATCGCTGCACCTCCGTTGGCGACCCATTCGCAAGTCAATACTTGCACGACAGTCGGACAACATGCAAGCCCCCACTTGCAGATACCGCGGAACGGCGGGCGTCGTCGACGACCCCGGATGCCCGCTTGTGGGCGGTCCGGCGCGGGCGTTACGAGAGCTCGATCGCTGCGATGCGTCGCTGTCGGGGCAGCGTCATCAGCGCGACGAGCGACGCGGCGAGCAGCAGCGCGCCCGAGGTGAGGAGCGAGACGTCGAGGCCGGCGCGGAAGGCGCCGTATGCGGCGTGGATGACCTTGTCCACGATCGGGCCGTAGGCGCTGGCGGCGCCGGGCGCTCCCCCGGAGGGCACCCCTCCGGTCTCGATCGCGCCGACGACGATCGCCTGGAAGGCGGAGGGGATCCCGAGGGCATGCAGGCGTGCCGAGAGGTCGGCGGTGAGGTTCGCGTTGACGAGCGCACCGAGGACGGCGACGCCGAAGACCGCCCCGAGCTCGCGACTCGCGTTCGTCGCCGAAGCGGCCATGCCGGAGTGTTCCGGGGGGATGACCGACAGGCTCACCGCCGTCACCGGCACCACGCTCAGCCCGAAGCCCAGCCCGCTCAGCGCGAGCGTGCCCGCAAGCCACGCCGACGGGGTGCCCTGGGTCATGAGCGCGGCGTCGGACGCGAGGATCCCGACGCCGGCGAGGGCAGTGCCGAACGCCATCGGCAGGCGCGAACCGAAGCGCGCGACGAGCGCGCCGGCCCACAGCGACGCGATGACGAGCCCCGCCGCCATCGGCAGGAACTCGAGCGCCGTGCGATACCCCGAGTAGCCGACGACGACCTGGAGGAAGAGCGCGGCGAAGAAGAAGATCGAGAAGATCGAGAAGAACAGAGCGAAGGCGACCGCGAGCGCCCCGGAGAACATCGGCACCCTGAGGTACGCGAGGTTGAGCACGGGCTCGGGGCTCCGCCGCTCGGCGCCGACGAAGCCGACCACGGCGACCGCACCGGCGGCGAAGAGGGCGACGACGGGAGCGCTCGCGTAGCCGGAGGACTCGCCAAGGATCACGGCGAAGGCGAGCGACGCGACCGCGACCGAGATCAGCACGCAGCCGACGCGGTCGAGGCGGGCGGGTGTCGGGTCCCTGCTCTCGGGCACATAGCGCGCCGTCATCGCCAGCGCGGTCAGCCCGGCGGCGACGTTGAACCACAGCACCGCCCGCCACGACCAGATCCCGACGAGCACCCCTCCGAAGACCGGTCCGAGCGCGAGGGCGAGGCCGGAGGTCGCCGCCCACGTGCCGAGCGCCCGGGCGCGCCGCTCAGGTTCCGGGTAGAGGTGGCGGATGATCGAGAGCGTCCCCGGTTCCGAGGCGGCCGCGCCGATCCCCATCACGACCCGCGCCGCGATCAGCACCGCGGGGTTGGGGGCGCCGGCCCCGAGGAGCGAGCCTGCGCAGAAGACGCCGAGACCGCTCAGCATCACGCGCTTTCTCCCGAGGCGGTCCGAGAAGCTGCCCGCGGCGAGCATCAGCGCGGCGAACGCAACCGCGTAACCGTTCACCACCCACTGCAGCTCGGTCACGCCCGCGTGCAGGCTCGACTGGACGTCGGCGAGCGCGACGCTCACGATCGTCGTGTCCAAGAAGGTGAGGAACAGCACCCCGCAGAGCGCGGCCAGCGCGCCGTTGAGGACGGGTGTGCCCGTCACGCCGCCCCGACGGCGCGACCCGCGGCGCGCGATGATCGGCGCCCCCGATTCCCTTCGCGCGCCTACTTTGCGGGACAGGCCTTGGTCTTCGTCCCCTCGAGCGCGAGGAGCGCGCAGAAGCTCGACGTCCCCACCTTCCAGCTCCCCTGGAGGTAGACGGCCGTCCCGCGCTGGTTCTTCAGTGCGGCGGTGCCGGCAAGGTAGATCGAGTACTTGACCGTCGCCTTCGTCGACGAGGTGACCGTCACGCTCGTCACCTTGGCTGTCGTCGACTTCGCGATGCTCGAGCTCGCCTGCGCATCGATGATCGAGGTGAACGCCGAGCCGTTCTGCAGCAGCTTGATCTTCGTCTTCGCCGGCGTCTTGCCGTTGAAGAAGGTCTGATAGTTCGTCGTGATCGCGGTCTTCTGCTGGACGGTTGTGCTCCGGGAGACCGCTGCTGCGCCGGCCACCCCTACCGAGGAGATCCCCGCCACCGCGAGCGTCACGACCAGCGAACAAAGCGAACGAGTGGCAGTTCGACGAGTCATCTGACTCCTTTCAGCCGGGCCGGAAACGGGAAGTTCTCAACGAACTCACAGCTTAGGGAGGGGAGCGCTCGGTGCTGCGGCTTCTGGCGTCGGCGTCGCGCGATCTCGACGACTCGTCGCTCGTCGGCGCGTCAGCGGTAGCGGTAGCGGAACATCAAGGCGTTGGACATGCCCGACCCGATCTGCAGGCGAACGGGGACCATCGGCGAACCATGCGGCGCCGGGGGCACCGTCACGAGACACCGCTCCTCGCTCGGACAACGGGTGGGCGCGACCTCTGTCCCGAAGTGAGCGACGATCGCGCCGTTCGGGCTCCTCATGCCGCGACCCACGATGGCAACCGTCGACCCGGCGCTGCCGGAGCTCGGCTGGATCGAGGAGATCGCCGCACTCGTCCCCTGTGCGGGCGCCAACGCCGTGCCGTGGGGTGCACGAGGTCGTTGCCCGCCGTGACGGGAGCCTGCCGGGTTGCTCGGCGCGCCCGAGCTGCTGCGAAGGGACGCGAACCATGTCGGCTGCGCCGCGAGCGCGACGAGAGCGCCGAGCGAGAGCACCAACAGGACGAGCAACGTGACCACGGCGAGCCGGAGCGCTCGCGCCGGGCCCTCGCCGCGTGGGACCTCCACCCCTTGCAGAGAGCGAGGATCCTCGACGGCCGTCGGTGCCCCCCGAACGGGAAGCTCAACGGTGACCGCCGCGCGCGGCACGACCTCGGTGTCCGGCGCTCCCGCTCGCGGAAGCGCCGTCGTCGACTGGTCGGTTGCTCGCCGTTCCATCCGCTCACCGAGGGTACCGCCGCGAGGCTTCCCGGGGGGCCGCGAGCACCCGGCACCCGACCGCCAACAGATCTGGCGAGTCCGCGGCGCCTCGTGGGACCGGCTCGCAGCCGTCACGGCGGCCGGTTTCAGGCGGCTCCCAAGGGGTAATTGACCGTGACCAGACGAGGTTCGACCGACCGCGCCCGTGCGCGAGAGCGAGGTCGACGCCTCGTGCATCTCGACCGCCGCCTCGGGGCGCGTTCGCCCCGGATGTGGGAGGTGTCGCCTTGCGGAATCCATTCCCCCGGCTCTCGCGCAAGCGCCTCATCGCCGGTGCTGCGGTGCTCCTCGCGGTCATCGGGGTCGTGCTCGGCCTCGTACTCAGCCAGGGGACCACGCCGGCACCGCGGGCCGCAGCTCCGACCACCACCTCGCCGCCGGCGCCCACGACGACGGTGCCCGCTCCCCCACCGAAGCTCTCGCATCGCTGCCCGCTCACCGATGTCCCCGCCCCGGGCGGACGCGTGCCGCGACGGCCTGCACTTGCCGTGAAGATCGGCAACGAGCCCTACGGGGCCCGGCCCCAGAGTGGACTGAACGAGGCTGACATCGTCTTCGACACGCCCGCCGAGGGCTTCATCATGCGCTACATCGCGATCTACCAGTGCCACGGCACGCCGAGCATCGGCCCCACCCGTTCAGTGCGGTGGGTCGACTGGCACCTCGTCCGGCAGTTCATCCACCCGATCCTCGCCTTCGCCGGCGGCATCAACCCGAACGTCGACCAGGTCCAGGGCTTCAACTGGCTGCGCTCAGCTGACCTCCTCACCGAAGCGGCGGGCGCCGCGGGGCGGATCTCGAGCCGCGTCGCACCGGACAACCTGTACACGAGCACTGCCGCGCTCTATCGCCTCTTCCCGAGGTCGAACCGTCCCCCGAAGCCGGCCTTCGCCTACTCGGCCGCGCTTCCCGGCGGTGCAGCGCGGGCGAGGAGCGTCGCCATCGACTTCTCCTACGGCACCGACGTGGTCTGGAAGTGGGACCCGTCGCACCACGGCTGGCTGCACACCTACGGTGGTGTCGCCGACATCGACGCACTGACGGGCACTCCGGTCACGGCGACGAACGTCGTCGTCCTGTTCGTCAGCTACCGCTTCGGTCCCTACGCCGAGAGCACCGGCGGCTCGGGGGACTTCGAGAGCCAGACCGTCGGGCGCGGCGTCGGCTACGTCCTTCGGCAGGGGACCTCGATCAAGGTGACGTGGCACCGGAAGTTCCTGATCAGCCCGTTCACCTTCGAACGCGCGCACGGAGAGGTCGTGTCGCTCGCGCCGGGGAGGACATGGGTCGAGCTCGTCCCGGTTCGCACCCCGGTGGCCTTCACGCGTTGAGCGGTCACCGACGGCGCCTCGGTGATCGGCGACGGTCGGGCCTCTCTTCCGCCGTCGGGCGGCCGCGGCGTCCGATCGCGAAAGAGAGGCCCGACGTCGCGGGCGAGGGTTGATCACTGATCGAGCTTGGCAAGCACCTCGCCGATGATCTTCGTCATTTGATGGGCGGGGATCGGGTCACCGCCCTTCTGCGCGGCGACCTCGGTGGCGAAGTCCTCGACGGCGTGCACCCCGCCGATCAGGACGAAGCGCAACGCCTCGCCGCACGCTTCGGGATCATCGAGGCCGTCGAGCACCTGTGCGACGCCCTGGTCGGGGGAGGTCGCCACCGCGTGCACGAGTGCGAGCGCCTCTTCGCGGCCCGTGGCCGTCGACACGAGTGGTTCGCGATCCGGGTTCTGCTGCAGGTCCCATTCGGCGAGCGCCTCGTCGTAGCCGCCCTCGCCCGGATGGAGCACGCGAGTCGTCGGAGCCGACGCCGCCGCGTCTGCGTCGGGGCCGCGCGCAGCGGCGTCCCCGCTCTCGGATGCCGCGCCGTGGCGTTGCGGCGCTACGGGAACGACGAGGCTGCCGTCGGCGTTGCGAACGATCTCCACGGGATCGCGCCTCCTTCACAGAGAAGAGCGGGCGCTCTACCGATACCCAACGAGAGCCGCTTCGTCACCGGACCGGGCTCGACCCGCTGCACCGCGTGCGCAGCCTGCAGTCGGTCCGCCGTGTTCCGGCCTCCGGCACGGGCGAGGAGGTGAGGGGCAGGGCGGGCACTACGGCGCGACGAAGTACTTCCCGGGGATCGACACCCCGTCGATGTGCTTGTTCCGGGGGTCGCGGCCGGCAAGGGGGAGGCCGTCGGGGCCGGTGCGCTCGCGGTCGTCCGCGCTCCACGCTCCGACTCGCAGCATCACGAGGTTCTCGTCCCCCGAGCTCTCGAAGCGGTAATAGGAGCCGCGAGGGAGGAGCACGCCTTCGAAGCGGTTCGCCACCTTGACCTCCTCGCCGTCACGTCCGAGGTGGAAGGTCGCCTGCCCGGCGAGCACGAAGAAGAGGTGGTCCTCCTTCAGGTGCGTGTGGGTCGCGTTCTCGCCACCCTCGTAATAGACCTTCACTCGCGCGCCGAAGCCCTCGCACGCAGCCAACACCGTGTCGTAGCGACCGAGCGACAAGACCGGCGTCCCTGCGAGCGAGATCCCCTGTGCTGCGGGGTCGACCTTCACTGCCTGTTCCATTGCCATTTCCTGCTCTCCAATCTCCGCATCCTGCGGTAACTAGCGTGCACCGACTCCGACCGACGGGCTGGGCGCGCGCCCGCCGCGCGTCATGGCCGCCTCGCCTCCTTGCGTCCGGGTACCTGCACGGCGAGCGTCAGGTGGCCGAAGAGCGAGGTCAGGCGCTCGTGGATGGCGTCGGGCAAGGGGCCCATGTTCAGGAAGCCGACGTTCTCCTCGAGGTGCGCGATGTTGCCGGTGCCCGTGAGCACGGTGTGGACGCCCGGTTCATGCGCCGCGAAGCGGTAGGACGCTTCGGTCACCGAGACGCCCTCGTCGCCGGCGGTGAGAAAGCTGAGCGGGTCCCTCCGGTCGATCCCCCGGGGATCGATCTCCCCCGCCTCGACCAGGCGGGTGACGCCGGCCGCGAGCAGCTCGGGGCTACTGAACTCGGTGCGGGCGGAGGCCATGATCTCTACGCCGACGTCCTTTGCGATCGCAGCCTTGAAGACGTCGTCGCGAGCCGACTGATTGAACAGGTTGAATCCGACCATCACGACGTCCCAGCAGTCGTCGGCCACGGCGAGCTGCAGCATCTCGTGCAGCGGGTCGGAGCTCGTCCTCTCGGAGACCGCGAGGAACCGGATCTTGCCTTCGTCGCGGAACTTGAGCATCTCGGGAACGAGCACGTCGCGGACGTGGGGGTATTCGAGTGCGTTCACCGTGTGCAGGTGCAGCACGTCGAGGACTTCGCTACGAAGCTTCCTCAGCTGCTCCTCGAGGCCGAAGCGCAGCTCGTCGAGGCCGATGGGTGAGCGGTCGGGGTGGCGGGGCGTCAACTTGGTCGAGATCGTCACCTCGTCCCGGTGACCTTCGAGGGCGCGCCCCATCACCTCTTCTGTCCCGTAGGTGTCGGAGGTGTCGAAGTAGTTGACCCCGAGATCGAAGGCCCGCTGCACGACGGCGACCGCCTCGTCGGCGGTCCCGCCCTTCGCGAGGCCGATGCGGCTCGCGCCCCCGCCGCCCATTCCGGCGACGCTCACGCGGAGGCCGGTACGTCCAAAGTCTCGATATTCCACGCCGGTACCTCGCCCCAGGCGGAGCGCTGGTCCCTCGCCTGAGCTCTCTCACGAACGTTAGATCAAGTGAAGGACAACCGCCGGTCCTCTCCCTTCAGAGCCGGTTAGAGCGACACGACCGGCGTGAATGTGAGGTGATGATGTTCGTCATCTCGAAGGCAACGAACCACATCACGGCGGCTGACACCACGACGTAGATGCCTCGCGTTCGCCGGGGCCGGAAAAAATGCTTGGCGCACACAAGCCCGTACACCGCCATAAAGAGCGGCAGCCCCCACACGAATCCCACCACGTAGCAGATCCCGATCAGCGCGACCAGCCAGATGAACGCGTAGGAGAGCACCGGATCGCTAGCGCGTCCGGCGCTCCTCGTCGACGTCGATCGAGCTCTCGTAGGCCTTCCGAGCGCGCACGCCACCGTTTCGCGGCTGCTTACGGGGAGGACGGCGCTTCGGCGCCTCGGCGCCCATCAGTTTGCAGTAGCTCGCAACCCGGTCAGCTCGCAGCTGACCCGCCGCAACAGCAGCGAGCACGGCACAGCCGGGCTCGGCCCGATGACGACAGTCGGAGAAGCGACATCCGGCTGCCACCCGCTCGATCTCGGGGAAGACGTGCTCGTCGAGAGGGCCTGCGAGCTCGAGGCTGCGGAGTCCCGGCGTATCGATCAGGTTGCCCCCGCCCGGCAGGCTGACCAGCTGTCGGTTGCTCGTCGTGTGCCGGCCGCGGTGATCGCCATCTCGCACCGCGCCCGTTGCGAGCAGGTCGCTTCCGACAAGCACATTCACGAGCGTCGACTTGCCGGCGCCGGACGGTCCGAGCAGCACCGCAGTGCGGTCGACCAGCAACGAGGCGAGCTCCTCGAGTCCAACGCCGCTCAGCGCACTCACCGGGAGCACGCGCACGCCGCCACAGTGCGCTCGGAGCTCAGCGAGCGCCGCGGGTGGTGCGAGATCGAACTTGGTGAAGACGACGACAGGCTCGGCTCTGCTGTGCCACGCGAGTGCCAGCTCGCGCTCGACCCTGGCGAGGTGGAGCCGGTCGGCGGGGGCAGTGACGAGGACCACGTCGACGTTGGCAACGAGCACCTGTGTGCGATCCCCGGCAGGGTCCACTCGCTCGAGCATCGTCTGCCGTGGCAGTAGCCCCAGGATCGCGCCCTGTCGGACGACGGCCCAGTCTCCGACCGCCGTCGAGAGTGACGACTTCACTCGCATGTCCCGCCCATCACCCCCGACGACAATCGTCCGCGACCGCTCGACGCGTACGACCCTGACCAACGAATCGAGCCCAGGGTCGAGTGACGGCCAGCCCGCGAACGAAGCGAGGACGGCATCGGTGCACCCCAATGCGAGGAGTGCGCCGGACGGACGTTCGGTCATCGGCGCTTCCTCCTAGAAATGATCGGGGAGCCTCGAGAACGGCTCCGGTGGACGAGCGGGTGCAGCGGCCCTGCGCTCGGTGGCCCTACGGCCGGAAACGCGAAACACATGGCCGGTCCACCAGTGGCACTCGCGGGGACGAGGGTGCAGAGCGCAATGAGGTGCTGATTCGGCGTCGATGCTGTGTTGCCTAGGACCTCGAGCCGTCGGGAGCGCCCGAGCACGACGTTGCCGAGCACCACGACGCCTTCGTCAGCTTCTGTGCCAGCGAGTTCGCTCGCAGCGCCGCCGGGGGAACACGCAACCTCGCTGATTCTCGGCGGTGAGCACGTCACTGCATCGCACGCTAGGGCGTACGCGTGTACACCGAAGAGTCCGACGTACTACTACACCGACCAGGAGTTCACCTTCCGCGGCGCGGATTGGCAGCTCGCTGTCACGTCGGCGTCGACGCTCGGCGCCCACAGCTTGTCCGCGCGGACCCACCTCGGCTCCTTGTGCATAAGTCCCTGTGACCTGGCGGTCACCCACAACCGATGAAATGCTGGCGGTGGTTGTCGGGTGTGGTCGCCGAACACATCTTGCAGCTGCGAGCGCGTCATAAGTCTGGCGCGGAACCATTGAGGACCTTCGACTGTCGCTATGAGCACGAACCCCAGATTTCGCTTCGCCAGAGATGCGGCATCACGGTCGAAAAGAGCAGCTACTACCAAGCCCAATACGCTCCCGCGGGCTGAGCGATCGGCATTTCTTCCATGCCGGTTGCGCCGACGAGAATGTCTTCGTGACTGAGCTGGTAGCCGCGCTCGACCAGGGCACCTCGAGCACGCGCTTCGCGATCTTCGACGCGAGCGGATCGCCGCTCCGTCTCGTCCAGCGTGAACATCGCCAGCTTTTCCCCCATCCCGGCTGGGTCGAGCACGACGCGACGGAGATCTGGGAACAGAGCATCGGCGTCATGACTGCGGCGCTCGGCTCGCTCGGGGTCCGGCTCGACGACCTCTCGGCGATCGGCATCAGCAATCAGCGTGAGACGACGGTCGTGTGGTCGCGGGACACTGGCAAGCCGATCGCCCCGGCGATCGTCTGGCAGGACACGCGAACCTCAGAGCGCGTCGACTCGCTCAGCGCTGACCACCAGCAGGCGATCACCGATCGGACCGGGCTCCCGATCTCGACCTATCCCTCCGCGACCAAGCTCGAATGGCTCCTCGAGCACGTGGAGGGAGCCCGCGAGGCCGCCGTGCGCGGGGAGCTGCTTTTCGGGACGGTCGACGCTTGGCTCGTCTGGAAGCTCACTGGTCGCCACGTCACTGACGTGACGAACGCCAGCCGGACGATGCTCATGAACCTGGAGACGCTCGACTGGGACGACGACCTCCTGGCCCGGTTCGGGGTTCCGCGAGCGATGCTGCCGGCGATCCTCCCGTCCACGCACCCCGCGGGCGAGCTGGTCGTCCGCTGCGAAGTCCTTCCCGGCGCGACGTCGGTCGGCGCGCTGCTCGGCGATCAGCACTCTGCAATGCTCGGCCAGCGTTGCCTCGCGACCGGCGACGCCAAGAACACCTACGGGACCGGCAACTTCTTCATGCTCAACACCGGGGACACCGTCGTCCGCTCATCGCACGGCCTCATCTCCACGGTCGCCTTCCAACTGAATGGCCAATCCCCCCAGTTCGCCCTCGAGGGGTCCATCGCCGTGACTGGCTCCGCTGTGCAGTGGCTGCGCGACCAGCTGGGCGTGATTGGCACCGCTGCGGAGAGCGAGGCGCTGGCCGCATCGGTCGATGGCACCGAGGGCCTGTACTTCGTTCCCGCCTTCTCCGGGCTCTTCGCCCCCCACTGGCGGACCGACGCTCGCGGGGTGATCGTCGGCTTGACGCGGGCGCACAACCGGGCGCACCTCGCTCGCGCGGCGCTCGAGGCGGCGGCATTCCAGAGTCTCGACGTGCTGGAAGCCGCGCGTCAGGACTCCGGGGCCGATATCCGCGAGCTGCGAGTCGACGGTGGGATGACGACGAACGACCTCTGCATGCAACTGCAGGCCGACCTCTTGGGCATCCCGGTCGTGCGGGCGGCGTATCCCGAGACGACGGTGCTCGGGGCCGCGGTCGGTGCGGGGCTCGGTGTCGGCCTCTGGAGTGGCGCTGACGATCTGCCGGCGGTCGTCGGAGCGACCGGCGACCGCTTCGAGCCGCAACTCGATCCGGCGACCAGGCTGCAGCGCATCGCGGACTGGCATCGTGCCGTCGAGCGAAGCATTGGGTGGATCGAGTGAAGATCGATCAGCTCGCCGCTCCGGTCGCCGTCGCGCTCTCGCCGGAGCGCAGTGCTAGCGATCTCGCCTCCATCACCTCGGAGGCCCTCGACGTCCTGGTCGTCGGGGGTGGGATCATCGGTGCTGGCTGTGCGCTCGAGGCGGCCGCTGCCGGGCTCTCGATCGGCCTGGTCGAGGCAGAGGATTTCGGATCGGGGACCTCGAGCGCCTCGTCGAAGCTCGTTCACGGGGGGCTGCGCTATCTCCAGAGCCGGGACTTCTCGCTCGTCCGCGAGGCGCTCCGGGAGCGGGGTGCCCTCCTCCGGCTGGCACCCCATCTCGTGCGGCCGCTCGAGTTCCTCTATCCGCTGCGGCACCACTGGGAACGGCCCTACGTCGGGACCGGACTTGCCATCTACGACATGCTCTCCCGGCTGCCCGGCGCGCCGCCACCGCTTCCTCGTGCCCGCCACCTCGGCGTGCGCGCCGTCCGCCGCCAAGCACCCGCCCTCAATGGCGAGCTCCTCACGGGGGCTGTCCGCTACTACGACGCCCAGGTCGACGACGCACGGCTGGTGATCAGCGTTGTCCGGACCGCCGCGAGCCTTGGCGCCAGGGTCGTCAGCCGGGCCAAGGTCGATGCGCTCTCGAGCACCGCAGACGGCGGCCACGAGGCCTATATCGACCTGACGGACTCGGGCGAGCGCGTGGTCGTCCGCGCGCGAGCGGTGGTCGCCGCGACCGGGATCTGGAGCGAGGCCTTCGCCCGTGCGGCGGGGGTCCCGTCGCTGCCACTCAGCCCCTCCAAAGGCGTCCATCTCGTCGTGCCGCGCCAGTCCATCGCCCTTTCCGACGCGCTGATCTGCCCGACCCGCGACAGCGTGCTCTTCGTCTTGCCCTGGGGAGCGCACTGGATCGTGGGGACCACCGACACCCCCTGGCCCTACGAGGAGCGTCGGGCGCTCGTCACCAAGCGCGACATCGACTACCTCCTGGCGCAGCTGAACGCCGTGCTCGCTCATCCGGTCGGTCGGGACGAGGTCGAGGCGACCTTCGTCGGGCTGCGCCCCCTCGTCGGCGGGGGTGAAGGGCCGACGAGCCGCGTCTCGCGCGAACACGTCGTGGACGTCCCGCGCCCCGGGTTGGCGGTGGTCGCTGGAGGCAAGCTCACGACCTTCAGGGTCATGGCGCACGACGCACTCGTCGCCGCACGGGTGAGCGCGGGCGCGGCCGCCCCCCGGTTCAGCGACGTCCCCCTCGTCGGCAGCGCCGGATTCGAAGCGGCGACGGCCAACTCGATCGGGATCTCGGCTGCCACGGGCCTGTCCGGCGACCACGTCCGGCACCTGTTCTCGCGCTACGGCAGCCTGGCGAACGAAGTCATCGGCTCCACTGCAACGGCCGATCCCCTTCGACCGCTCGCCGGGTTGCCGGCCTTCTTGCGGTGCGAGGTCGCCTACGCGGTGACCCACGAAGGGGCGCGCCATCTCGACGACATCCTCTCGAGGCGGCTGCGGGCATCGATCGAGGCTCCGGACCGCGGCGAGCCCGCGATCGACGAAGTGGCGGAGATCGTCGGGCCGTTGCTCGGGTGGGGCAGCGACCAGTGCGAGCGGGAGCGCCACCGCTGGCGCCAGCAACGAGCCGCCGGGATCGCCGCCGAGGCGCTCTCCGACGACCGGTCGGCGCTCGACGCCGGCGCGGCGACTGCCGCGGAGTAGCGAACTCAGCTGTGCTTCGCGATGAATATCGAGCACTAGGGAGTTGAACGCCTCGGGGTCCTCCAGGCCATTGCGTGCCCGGCCTCCGCGAGCTCCGCACCCGGAACGTGCGCCACCCACAGCCGCATCAATGCCGGCGGAGCGATGAGGTCGGCGCCGCCGGCGATGGCGAGCACCGTACGGAGATCGACCGTCAACAACACACCCGGCGCGGCCCGCATCGGCGACGCTCTGGCGCGAGAAATCGTCACCAGCGCCATCGCCGCTGTCCTTCACGGCGATGCGCTTGCCCTGACGAGGGGTCCGGCTAGGGCTCCGTCGTGTAAACGCAATAAATTACTACAACCTTTGCACCTCCCTTCGCCGCTATAGCGCAGGCGTGAAGGTCAGGTGCAGCAGGTGGAGCATTTCGTAAGCGAGTCCCGCCATTACCCCCGCGGCGACCATTCCGAAGATCAGCCGAGCATGCCACTTTGGAAAGATTCGCTTCATAGCGAAAAGGCCGTACGCGAGACAGAACAGACCAATGCCCCACGCAAATCCAAGCAGCCACGCAGCGAGCGTCACACCCGCGAACCAAAGGAAAGCGACTACTTCACGCGTATAGGATCCGCACCGACCCCACGATCGGTCCACGATGGGTGGCATACTGACCGCACCTCCCACCGGACCTCCTGGCGGCTCGACAACCACGGATGCGGACAGCACCGGCGACTTTGGCTCCGCCAACGCGTTCAGGTAGCGCTGCCCCTCGTTCAGGTAGCGCTGCCCCTCGGCGTCAATCGCTCCCACCTCCGCCGGCTCGAGAACCGTTGACGGCGGTGCCTCGCCAGGTGGCAGCTTCCGCTCGCCATTATGGCGCACAAGCGCCTGGATCTCGAATGGAAGCCGCCACAATGCGGCGAGCGCGACAACGCTGCCGACTATCACGGGCATTAGCGCGGCCTGGAGGTTGTACTTCGTCGCTCCGTACCACGTATAGAGGCCAGAAAAGACGAACATCGAAATGGAGCAGACGACCCCAAGCAGTGGATACGGGTTCCGCTTGCGCTCGAGTTCTCGAAGGCCCTGTGCTCGCTCAGCCGACGTCAGTTCCTTCTGCTTCTCCTCAAGGTCACGCCGCGCTTTGATCACTCCTTGGCGCAGCTGCCGAGTTTTTAACACCATCGCCAGAATGCCAAGGGCAAATAGAACCGATGTAAGCGGGCGTTCAAGGAAGGACACGCCGGGAAAGACGTTGTGGGTCAGAAAAATATTATCTTCAAGAGTGGGGCCGAGTACCAGTCCGATCACGAAGGAAGCCAACGAGTACCGCAGACGCCGTAGCGCGAAGCCAATGACACCGAACACAAGGACTTCCATAACTGCGAAAAATGATGTTGTCGCGACGAAGGGACCGACGACCGCCAAGGCGAAGACAAAGGGCACGAGGATTGGTCCACGCACCTTCGTAACCCTCGCAAGGAACGGCGCGGCAAGGAGGCCCGAAGCCGTGCCGATTAGTCCGCCGAGAGCGATAATCCAAGTCATTTCATATGGCAGCACGGGATAGGCCTTGGAGAAGCCGAAGCCGACCTGAATACCCTTAATACTTAGGGCGGCCAGCAGGAGGGCGTTGCCCACGCCGCCTGGAATTCCGAGGCCGATGACAGGCACCATGCCTCCGGCCTCCTTCGCGAGCGACGAGCCTTCGGGGGCGATAATCCCCTCGGGAATACCTGAACCGAACAGATCCCGATGCTTGCTCGATTGTTGCGCAACACCATACGAAAGGAAGTTCGCGGCGAAACCGCCGATGCCCGGGATCACGCCGCACACGACGCCGATGAGCGCGGCACGTGTCAGAGCGAACCAATGACGGAACGTCTCCAAAAGGCCTCCGACTACCTGCTTACCGAAGCCACGCTGCAGCTCGATGGCGTCGATGCTGTCCATCTCATTGCCCATCATGTCTTGGCGGGCGACTGCAGATGCCGTTCCGAAGACGAGCACCATCTGTGGAATCGCAAAGGCCCCAAGGGCAAGTGCTACGAGCGAGATACCTCCGTACAATCCGGTCGCACTCATAGTGAAACGGAAGCTCCCTGTCACAGGGCTAGCACCGATGGTTGAGAGAATAAGACCAAGTCCCGCCGAGATGAGAGCCTTGCTCGCAGCATCCGTACCCAATGTGCCCACGAGCAACATCGCGATCGTGATCAGTGCCACATATTCCGGGGGATGAAACAGCAATGGAAGCACGTTGATGATCTGAATGAAACCGACCAGGAAGACGCACCCGATGAGACCCCCAATGCAGGTGGACGTGGCTGAAATACCGAGGGCACGTCCGGCCTCCCCTCGCTGGGCCATCGGGAACCCATCAAACGTGACCGCGAAGGCTTCCGGATGAGATGGAGTGTTGAGGAGGATCGAGGTAATGGAAGCGCTGAAATAGCTCGCGGCATTCACCGCGAGAAAGAGACAGAGGGTGCCTGTCAAGTTGATGTGATTGATCAGCGAGAGAACGATGCTCAGCATTACCAGACCACCGACGCCAGGCAACACGCCGAGGATCACCCCGACAATCGAACCCCCGACCAGATAGGCGAGCGCTGGCCCGTTACCAAGCGCGGTGAGTCCGTGTAACAAGTTGGTCAGCATTTCCCCCCCGTATCGTTGCCCTAACCGACAGCAATGCCGGCGGTGGCGCTCTCAGTGAGATCCACGTTTCGAATTCCAGATCGTCTCCGTGTAGGACGACCGTCCAGGCGCGCCATCCATCGCACGCTGGTCACCAAGGAGTAAGTTCTCCAGTACAGCGCCAAGTAGGTCTGCATCCGCCCATTCCTGGCGATGGACAAGAGTTCCATTGCTCTTGATAACGACGGCCGAAAACGGAAGGTTGCCATAGGCCCTGTGTATCGTACCGGCGATGTTGTCGACACAGATTGGAAGGCGGAGGCCGAGGTCATCTCGCATTCGCCGCGCCGCTTCCATCTTTAGCTCCAATGATTGGTGGTGTGGGAGGAGCATTTGATGCGTCGGTAGCATCTGTTGATTGGGGTGTATCTCCCGCGTGTAGACAAAGACAATCGTCGCTGCATCTGGGAGCCTAGAATTAAGCTCGTCAATCGCCGGCATGCCGAGGATTGTCGGTGGAGCGCTATAGCTGCCGAAGACCAGACCGACGTGACCCTTGGTCAACAGTTCGGGTAGAGCGATCTCA
>Ga0307372_10003869_pt1 | contig 23572 bp, 25 predicted proteins | sample OX1MG_FD_202533 | JGI IMG/M metagenome (GOLD analysis project Ga0307372, IMG submission 202533) | Soil microbial communities from Risofladan, Vaasa, Finland - OX-1 | ecosystem: Environmental > Terrestrial > Soil > Coastal area > Acid sulfate soil | place: Finland: Risofladan, Vaasa | collected...
TGATGTTCGCGCTGGGCGTGGCGATCGCCGTACTGTTTATCCAGCGCGTGATGTATTATCTCAGACGCTCGCGGATGGAGATGTATCTGCATCCCACGATCTGATCACGTTGTGAGCGGTACGGAGCGCGTGGCGGGACAATGGGAGCGACGACCGACTACTTTCGCCATATCAAGGACGCGGTCTTCACCATCTTCGACGGGATGGCGGTGAGCGCCTCGCATCTGATTCGCCGCCCGTACACCATCCAATACCCCGACCGCACGCCGGTGCGCGTGCAGGACACGCTGCCGTTCCGCTATCGCGGCATCCTCGACGTCGATCTCGAGATTTGCACGGGATGCCTCGCGTGCGAGCGCGCCTGCCCGATCGATTGCATCGTGATCGTGTGCGAGAAGAACGCGCAGACTCGCGAGCTGACCATCTCGCAGTTCGACATCGATATCGCCAAGTGCATGTACTGCGGCCTGTGCAGCGAGCCATGTCCGACCGGCTCGATCCATCATACGACCGAGTTCGAGGGCGCGGACTTCTCGCTGGAGAGCCTGATTCGCCGCTATGTGCCCGAGCCCCTGGTGGCCTACAAGCCCAAGAAGGGCCCCGAGCCCGACGAGCGCGTGGGCCAACTGCTCGAGCGCGGGATGCGCTACGTCGACGAATGGGCGCAGCCGGGCGGCGATAAGCCGCCCGCCGCACCCGCTGCCACAGCCGCAGCCGCGGCGAAGCCCGCGGTTGCGGCTGTGACGGCCAGGCCCGCTCCGTCCGCGGCCAGCGCTGCTGCTGCGGCGGCGAAGCCGGTCGCAGCAGCAGCGCCGGCTGGTGTCGCGCCCGCGGTGGCTGGGTCCGCGGCGCAGAGCGCGGACGACCCAGCCACCGCGCAGCCTGAATCGAGGAGCGCTCCGCCGGCGGGCGACCCCAGCCCCGGCAAGGACGAGCCCAAGAAGGACGAGCCGCCGCCGGCGTAGGCCTTGCGGCCTCGCGCAAAGCCGACCGCCAGATGCTCAACACGCTCGCAGCGCAAATAATCTTCTATCTGCTGGCGACGATCACCGTCGGCTTCGCCGCACTGGTCGCATTCTCGCGCAATATCGTGTATTCGGCGTTCGCGCTGGTCGGCACGCTGATGGGCGTCGCCGGCATCTATATTTTGCTTGCCGCCGATTTCGTCGCGATGGTCCAGGTGCTGCTGTACGTCGGCGGCATCGTGGTGCTGACGATTTTCGCCGTGATGCTTACGCAGGGAATCGGCGACGTAGCGGTTTCGAATCGCGCGGCCGGCCCGATAGCGGGATTGACCGTAACGGCGCTGGCGGGGGCGGTAATGTTGTACGCGACGTTGCGGACGCCGTGGCATCTGGCGGCCAAAATCGACGTTTCGGCTACGACTTACGGCGTGGGCAACGCATTCCTGGGCGCCTACGTGCTGCCGTTCGAGGTTGCGTCGCTGGTGTTGTTGGCGGCGCTCATCGGCGCGGTCGTCATCTCGCGCCAGGATTCACCCCATGACTCCGCAGGGGCGCGCGCCGGCGCCGGCGCGGAGAAAATCAAAACGGGGAGCTGACCGTGATGGGCGGCGGGATCACGCTCGACCATTTCCTCGTCCTGGGACTCATCCTGTTTTCGCTTGGCGCGTATTGCGTGCTGACGCGGCGCAACGCGATCGGCATCCTGATGGGCATCGAACTCATTCTCAACGCCGCCAACATCAACTACCTCGCCTTCGCGTACTTCGGCGGCGCCCGCTACGACGGGCAGATCTTTGCGATCTTCGTCATCATGCTGGCCGCGGCCGGGGCCGTGATCGGTCTCGCTGTTATCCTGGCCATCTACCAGAACCTGCGGACGATCGACGTCGATGCGACCGAGACGCTCAGCGGATAGCCGCCGTCGCTCGGGGCGCCGCTGGCTTCGCGTCGCAGAGCGCCCGCCCGGTTCCGACACCCCGCTTGCTTGTTTTCGGCGCGGTTTCTGCTTATATCGACGCGATCCCGCTTGCGGTTGGCTTGGCGCGATTGCGGTGGGGTTGAGGTGAGGCGCTAGCGCGATGGAGCATCCGCTCGCGGTCGATTTCGTGCGCTGGATCGTTCTGCTGCCGCTGCTCGGCGCGGCGGTGAACTTTCTGGCCGGCGCCCGCCTGCAGCGCGAGCTTGGCAAGCGCGCGATAAGTATCGTGGGATGCGGTACGGTGGCCGCGGCTTTCGCGCTTGCCGTATACGCCTGGGCCACGATGCTGGCGATGGCGCCCGCCGATCGCTTCATGCTCGACCATCTCTGGCGATGGATCTACGTTGGCCCGCTGCGGCTCGACATCGCGTTCTGGCTCGACCCGCTCTCGATGCTGATGGTCCTGATCGTCACCGGCGTCGGCGGCCTGATTCATATCTATTCTACCGGCTACATGCACGAGGACGAATCCTACTGGCGCTTCTTCGCGTGGCTCAACCTGTTTACGTTCGCGATGCTGGTGCTGGTGCTGGGCGACAATCTGTGGCTGATGTTCGTCGGCTGGGAGGGCGTGGGGCTGTGTTCGTTCGCGCTGATCGGCTTCTGGTACAAGGACCTCGCGAACACCACCGCCGGCAACAAGGCCTTTATCGTCAACCGCGTCGGCGACTGGGCGTTCGTGGTCGCGCTGTATGCGCTGTTCACCGGACTTGGCGCGGCCGGCCATCCGACCCTGGTCATCCGCGAGGTCGCGCACTGGGCGCCCGCGCTGGCCGGCATGCCGGGCTACTTCGGGATGTCGCTGGTCACGTTCGTGACGCTGCTGCTGTTCGCCGGCGCGACCGGCAAGTCGGCGCAGATTCCGCTTCACGTATGGCTGCCCGACGCGATGGCGGGGCCGACGCCGGTGAGCGCGCTCATCCACGCGGCCACGATGGTGACGGCCGGCGTGTACATGGTGGCGCGGCTCAATTTTCTGTTCTCGATGGCGCCGGCGACGATGCTGGTGATCGCGACGGTCGGCTCGCTGACCGCGTTCTTCGCCGCCACCATCGGCGCCACCCAGGACGACATCAAGAAGGTGCTGGCCTACTCGACCGTGAGCCAGCTTGGTTACATGTTTGCCGCGGTCGGTGTGGGCGCTTACGTCGACGGCGTGTTCCACCTGATGACGCACGCGTTTTTCAAGGCCTGTCTGTTCCTCGGCGCAGGCTCGGTGATCCATGCGATGGGTGGGGTGCAGGATATGCGGCTGATGGGTGGTCTGCGCGAGCGGCTGCCGATCACCTTCTGGACTTTTCTCGCCGCGACGCTTGCGATCTGCGGCATTCCGCCGTGCGCCGGCTTCATGTCGAAGGACGCGATCATCTGGGACAGCTTCGCCCACGGTTATCCCTTGCTGTGGGCGCTTTTGTGGCTCGGCGCGGGTATCACCGCGTTTTACATGTTCCGCCAGGTCTACCTGACGTTCTTCGGCGAGTTCCGCGGCACTCGCGAGCAGGAGCATCATCTGCACGAAGCGCCGCCCTCGATGACGCTCGCGCTGGTCGTGCTCGGTGTGTTGTCGATAGTCGGCGGCTTCGTAATGTTGCCCGGCTTCCTCGAGCGCCTCGATCCCTTCGGCCATCCGCTGGCGACGTTTCTCGCGCCGGTGTTCGCCGCGCCGGCGACCCGCCGGGTGATCGAAGCCGCGACCGAGAGCCGGGGCGTCGAAGTCGGCTTCGCCGTGCTGTCGCTGGCGATGGTGGCCGCGGGATGGTTCCTTGCCGACCTCATCTATCGGCAGAGTTCGCGCCTGGGTTCGGCCTCCCGCAACTGGGTCGTCGAACTATGGGGCGGTGCGCTCTATCGTACCGTGCTCAACAAGTACTACGTGGATGAGGCGTACGCGGCCGGCCCGGTGGCCGCGACGCTCGAGAGCTCGCAGGTCGCGGCCTGGTTCGATTTCCACGTCATCGACTGGATCGTCAACTTCGCCGCCACGCTGACCATCTTCAGTTCGTGGCTTTCGGGGCTGCTCGACCGCTACGTGGTCGACGGGCTGGTCAATCTTGCCTCCAACATGACGCTGGAGGCGGGCGCGCGCATGCGGCGATTGCAGACCGGTTCGATCAACGGCTACCTCTACGGAATCCTGGCGGCGGTTACGTTCGCCCTCATAGTTCGCGCGGTGTTGCGGACGTGAGGCGGAGGCGGGGAGGGGCGGCAAAGCCGACGGGCGCAACGCGTAACCGACGATGACTCATCCGCTGACCATTATCACCTTCATTCCGCTCGTCGGGATGGTCCTGATCCTGCTCTGTCCCAAGGGCCAGGAGAAGTTCATCCGCTGGATCGCGGTGGCCTTCACCTTTCCGCAACTGCTGGTCGCCGGATGGCTCTACGCCAATTTCGATACCACCACCACGGCGATTCAATTTGCCGAGCATCGGGCCTGGATTCCCGCCTATCACATCTTTTACTTCCTCGGCGTCGACGGGATCAGCATCTCGATGGTTCTGCTGACCGCGATCATCTGCTTCATCTCGGTGTTCGCAAGTTTCACGATCGATCGCGGCGAACGCGGCTACTACGCGCTGCTGATGCTGCTCGACACCGGCATGATGGGCGTGTTCGTCGCGCTCGACTTCTTCCTGTTCTACATTTTCTGGGAGGTGATGCTGCTGCCGATGTACTTCCTCATCGGCGTGTGGGGTGGGCCGCGGCGCGAGTATGCCGCGATCAAGTTCTTTCTCTACACCCTGCTCGGTTCGGTACTCATCCTGCTTGCGATGCTGGGGCTGTACTATTACGGCGCGACGCCGACCTTCGACATGACCGAACTCGCCGCCAACGCCGGCCACTACTCGATGACCTTTCAGCGCGTGGCGTGGATCGCGCTGTTCATCGGCTTCGCGATCAAAATCCCGGCCTTTCCGTTCCACACCTGGCTGCCCGACGCGCACGTCGAGGCGCCCACCGCCATCAGCGTCATCCTGGCCGGTGTGCTGCTCAAGATGGGCACCTACGGCATCCTGCGGATCAACTTTTCGATTCTGCCGGCCGCCAGCCACGAGTTCGCCTTCTGGCTGCTGGGCGTGATCGGCGTCATCAACATCGTGTACGGCGCGCTCTGCGCGATGGCGCAGACCGACTACAAGAAACTCATCGCCTACTCCTCGGTGAGCCACATGGGCTACGTGATGCTGGGGATGGCGGCGCTGACCACGGCCGGAATCAACGGCGCCGTGTTGCAGATGTTCAACCACGGCACCATCACCGCGATGCTCTTCCTGCTGGTCGGCGTGATCTACGATCGCACGCACCATCGCGAAATCGCCGGCTTCGGCGGGCTGGCCAGCCAGATGCCGATGTATGCCGCGGTGACCGGCTTTGCGTTTTTCGCCGCGATGGGCTTGCCGGGCCTCTCGGCCTTCATCTCGGAAGTCCTGGTGTTGATCGGCGCCTGGCAGCGCTACCCGGTATTGACCATCCTGGGCGCCGGTACCGCGATTCTGACCGCCGGCTATATGCTGTGGACCTTCCAGCGCATCTACCTCGGCCCGCTCAACGAAAAATACAAAAATCTCACCGACCTCACGCTGCGCGAGGCCTTCATGCTGGTGCCGCTCGCGATCATCGTGCTCGTCCTCGGCGTCTACCCGCACGCCATACTCGATCTGCTCGGCGCCTCGCTCAATCACGTCAATCAAGTCGTGCTGATGGCGCATGCGCCGGCGGCCGCTATGGTGCGTTGAGCGTCGGATGCGCGCCGATGGCCTGACGGATCAGCGAACAGACTAGCGGACGGATTAACGATGGATCTCGGCAACCTCGCAAGCCTGAGCCACTTTTTGCCCGAGTTATTGCTCACGGCCGGGGTCATCGTGCTGGTCCTGGTGGATCTGATCCTGCGCAACAAATCGCCGCTCGGCGATATCGCGCTGATCATCACCGCCGGAGCGTTGGTGTTGATCGCGATCGAGCCGGCCCAGCGCGGCGCGTGGCTGTTCCATCGGATGTTGGTGTTCGACGCTTTCGCGGTTTTTTTTCGGGCGCTGATCGCGCTTGCCGCGCTGGTCGCGGTCTGGATGTCGATCGGCTCCGTGGAGGTGCGCCACTGCGACCAGGGCGAGTACTACGCCATCCTGCTTGCCAGCACGCTCGGCATGTTTCTGATGGCGGAGGCGGCCAACCTTCTGATGGCGTATCTCGCACTGGAGTTCGTCAGCCTGACCTCCTATGTGTTGACCGGTTTCCTGCGGCGCAACCGCCGCTCGCAGGAGGCCGCGCTCAAATATCTGATCTACGGCGGCGTCGCCTCGGGCACGATGGTCTACGGGATGAGCTGGATATTCGGAATCGCCGGCTCGCTCGACTTTGGCGCGATCAACCGCGCGTTGAGCACCGCCGGCCATCTTCCGGTGCTCACCGTGTTCATCGCGCTGGTGCTGATCCTGGCCGGGCTCGGCTACAAGATAGCCGCGGTGCCGTTTCACATGTGGGCGCCCGACGTTTATACCGGCGCGCCGATTCCGGTCACCACCTTCCTCGCCGTGGGATCGAAGGCGGCCGGCTTCGCGCTGCTGACGCGTTTCCTGTACCCCACGATCTCGCGCCTGGGCGCGAGCGGAAACTGGCAGCCGCTTAACGGTGTCGACTGGCCGCAACTCCTGCTGGTCGTTTGCGTGATCACGATGACGCTCGGCAACCTCGCCGCGCTCCAGCAGACCAATATGAAGCGCCTGCTCGCCTATTCTTCGATCGCGCAGGCCGGCTACGCGCTGATGGGCATCGTGATTTTGACCAACGACGGCGTCCGCGCGATGCTGTTCTACCTGTTCGCCTACTACGTGATGGACGCGGGGGCGTTCTTAGTCGTGATGATCGTCGCCAACGCGACCGGTCGCGAGGACATCGAGGCCTACCGCGGTCTCGCCTGGCGCGGCGGGGCGGTTCCGGCAGTCGCGCTGGCGATCTTCCTGCTCTCGCTGACCGGCATTCCCGCGACCATCGGGTTTATCGGCAAGTTCTACATTTTCGCCGCGGTCATTCGCTCGAAGTTCTACGTGCTGGCGGTGATCGGCATCTTGAATTCGACCGTCTCGCTCTACTACTACATGGCGCCGATCCGGATGATGTTCCTCGAAGAGCCGCGCGGCGACGAGACGCCAATCACGTTCGAACCGTGGAACTACGGCCTGATGGGCGTGCTGGCGTGCGCGACGGTGGTGCTGGGATTGTACTGGACCCCGATCATCGCGTTCGCCGACCGCTCGATGCACTTCTTCACCGGCCCCTCGTAGGGGCGGGCGTGGCTTGGCGCCGCGTCAGTGCGCGCGGCGTCATTTCTTCGGCAGCGGGAACTCGTCGAGGTAGTGCTGGTAGTCGGACTCGACGTCGATTTGCAGGGTCGCCAGCAGCCGCACCACGCCATTGTAAATCGCGATCGTCATCGTCAGGTCCACTAACAGCTCGTTGTCCAGTTCGGCGCGCAGGGCCGCGAACGTTTCGTCCGACACCGCGAGATCGAGCGTCATCTCGCGCGCCGCGCGCAGCACCGCCTTGGCCAGCGAGTCGAGCCCGGTTGGCCGGCCGGCGGTTTCCTCGGCGATCGCACGCAGGTCGTCGTCCGAGACGCCGAATTCGCGGCCGAGCTTCACATGATGCGAATATTCGTAGGGCGAGCGGGTAAGGTAGCCGACCTGCAGGATGGCCATCTCGCGCAGGCGCGGATCGAGCCGGCTCTTGAAGCGAATGAAGGCGGCCAGCGCACCGAAGGCGCGTGCGCCGTCGGGGCTGTGCGCCAGCGCGCGCATCAGGTTGATGTTGCGCGCCAGCAGGTCCTGGTTTTCCGCCGATAAATCCGATTTGTCGAGATAGGGTACGCGAGCCATCGTTGGGATCCTCCGCAGCCCGGAGCGTAGCGCGTTGAAGGGCCGCGGCGCGACGACAATGATGGCGCCTGGGGACCTAGCGCCGTGCCAGCAGTTGGTCGATGCGCTCCGGATCGAAACCGACCGCAAACTCTCCGTCGACCGAGAGTACGGGCGTGGAGCGGATGCCGCGGCTCTCGAGCAAGGCGCCGGCTTCCTCGTCCATCATGATGTCCACGACGCTGAAGGTGACACCTTTTTCTCGCAGATAGCGCTTGAGCCGCTCGCAGGGCGCGCACAGCGGGGTCGAATATACGATGACGTCCTTCATCGCGGCTGCTCCACGGGCCGAGGCTTCAAACTTTACCCTCGGTCTTCATCTGCCGGTACTTTTCCTTCGCCTTGATCCAATGTTCGTAGGCTTCGCCCTCGAGAAAGGGCTGTTCCTTGGTGAAGATAAGCCGCTTCCAGCTCTCGTCGTCGCTCCACACGTAAGGCGTCACCACCGTCGGTGTCGGAGCTTGCGCGGTTTCGAGCAGGCGCAGCCCTGTCTCGACGATTTCACGCTGCATCACGGTGTCAAACGGCCTGCCGCACGGGTTGCCGAGCGGAAAGTTGGTGAAGGCGAAGCGCGGCACGCCGGCGTATTCGACGATGTCGCGGGCGGATCCGAACACCACGGTGGGTACTCCATTGGCTTCAAGGTGCCGGGCGACCAGACTCACGGTCTGGTGGCAGACCGGTCAGACGGGGGTCAGCAAAACTACATCGACGCCATCCTCGCGACAGCGCCTGAGGACCTCCGGTGCGTCACGCTCCATCGTGACGCGCTGGCTGTATGAGGTATAGACGCCGTGGAAACGTGCGGCGACGCTGCCGATTCGCCCCTGGGCCGCCAGCTCGCGAAGCCGTACGACCGGGCAGTAGGCGTTGACGTCGTCGAGGGTCGTTGCATAGCGATCATAATGCTCGTTGCGGCTGTAAAGCCGTTCGGGCGGAGTATCGAATGGAATCGAGTAGACATTACCCGCCAGGGCCGCGGGGTCATGGCTCTCGTGCTCGCCGCTTTCGGTCTTGAGCGCGATGTCGCTGGTGGTGACCAAACCGACGCGACATTGGGCGAGCGGCTTCTTGAGCGCCGTGAACGGCACATCCTCGAAATGCGCCCATTTGTAAGGAGTTTTGTACCCCTCGGCGATATAATACTCGCGCGTTCTTTCGATATAGCGAACATAGTCGTCGCGCATCGTGACGAGCCTCCAAACGTTTGCAAACACCGTGCGCAGCTCTGGCGCAGCCGTTTGATACATACCATCAACTCTGTCCAGCAGGCAAAGAACCAGCAGCGATCACCAGCGCGCCGATCGCGTTTGCATGGCCACGGCTGAGCGTTTTAGATTTCAAACCGCCGCGCCGCCTCGATGCACGGCCGTGGCGCAAGCGCGCGGTGTCGCGGCCAATCAAACGGAGTGTAATGGAAATGGGCAAGCTCGACGGGAAAATCGCATTGATCACCGGCAGCGGATCGGGAATCGGACGGGCCACCGCGCTGGTGTTCGCCTCTGAGGGTGCGAAACTCGCTATCGTCGACCGTGCCGAGGACAACGCGCGCGCGGTCGCCGCAGAAATCGCGAAGAACGGGAGCGAGGCGATCGCGATTGTGGCCGACGTGTCCCGGGCTGCCGACACCGAGCGGATGGTGGCCGAAACCGTTGGTCGCTTCGGCCGCCTCGACATCCTCTACAACAACGCCGGCATCGGTTTCGCCCGCCGCACGCATCTGCTCACCGAGGAGGAATGGGATCGCACGATCGACGTCGATCTGAAGGGCGTCTTCCTCGGCTGCAAGTACGCGCTGCCCGAGTTGATGAAGCGGGGCGGCGCGATCCTGAGCACCGCGTCGGTCGCCGGTATCGAAGGCTTTCGCCAGATGGCCGCGTACTGCGCGGCGAAGGCCGGCGTGATCCTGTTGACCAAGTCGCTCGCGATGGACTACGCGGAGCATGGGATTCGCGTCAACTGCATCTGCCCCGGATCGATCGAAACGCCGCTCTACGAGAGCGGTTTCGATAACCTGACGCCCGAGAGGCGCGCGCGGGCGCATCAGATGTTCGCCGCGATGCATCTTCTGGGACGCGCCGGTGAGCCCGAAGAGATTGCGCGGGTCGCACTGTTCCTATGCTCGCAGGATGCGTCGTTTATCACTGGGCAGGCTGTAGTCGTGGATGGCGGCTATACGACGGGCCATCGAATGATAAGACTCACCTAAGGAGATCACGCACGATTGAAAGTGAACGGCCAGCGTGGTTTTTGCGCACATGGTTGCAATTCGATGGCTTGGCGGTGCAACCGGATGTACAATGATTTCGTGAGAGTTCGCTTTTGCGAACAAGTCTTGGCCGTCAACCGGCGCTGCAGGGGGCGCATCGCCACGGACCACAGGAGAATGATATGTCCGCCGTAATGTTCACCCTGCTCTTCGGTTTGCTTGCGGGAATCGCCGGATTTGTTGGCAGCGCCCCGTTCGAAACGGTGCTGATGCTTGGGCTGCTCGGCCTGATGCATCTGAGCGTCGTCGCCGCGCGCAAGGCCGACAACATGATCGTCCGGGAAAATATCCAAAGATAACAGCCGCGCGTGGCGGGGATGCTTTATGTCGTCGCGATGCCGATCGGCGACATCGCCGACTTGAGCCCTCGTGCGCTCGCCATTCTCGCGCAAGCGGATCTAATCGCGTGTGAGGACACCCGGCGAATCGCGCCGCTGCTCGCCGCACACGCCATCCGCACCCCCGTGCTCAGTTACTTCGAGCACAACGAGGAACGCCGCGCACCCGAGTTGGTCGAGCGGATGCGTCGCGGTGCGCGAATCGCGCTGGTGACCGACGCTGGCACGCCGGCCATCTCGGACCCGGGCTTCAGGCTGGTGCGCGAGACGCTCGACGCCGGAATCCGGGTCGGCGCGATTCCGGGCCCCTCGGCCGTGGTCGCGGCGCTCTCGATCGCCGGACTGCCGACCGACCGTTTCACTTTCGAGGGCTTCCTGTCTTCGAAATCTTCGTCGCGCAGTAACGAATTGAAAGCGCTCGCGCGCGAACGGCGCACGATGGTGTTCTTCGAGGCGGCGCGCCGTCTTGGCCCGACGCTGACCGCGATGGCCGAGGTTTTCGGCGCGGACCGCGAAGCCGCGGTCACGCGCGAAATCGGCAAGACCTACGAGGAAGTGGCACGCGCGAGCCTGGGAGAACTGGCGGCCCGTTTCATCGCGAATCCCGCGCGCGGCGAGATAACGCTGGTCGTAGCGGGCCTCGGTCGCGAGCAGGGCGCGCAGAGCCAAGCCGAGGGCAGTGAGTTGGAGACGGCGGCGGCGCTGACGGTCGAAATCCTGTGCGAGGCGGGACTCTCGCTCAAACAGGCGAGCGCGGTGATGGCGCTGCTGGGCGGGCGCAGCCGACGCGCGATTTATCAGGACGCGCTGGCCGCGCGGCGAACACGCCAAGACGACAATCAAGATGATTAACGATGGTTTGGCGCGTGGCGCCGCATTCCGCTGTTGATGCGCACGCTGGCGGTTGCTTGAAAGCCGTGAGTTGGTAGGCTTCAATGCCCGCCAGAGATGGCAACGACAGGCAAAGCGGGCCCTCTGAAAGCCGCCCCGGGCGCTGAGGCACAGGCACCGCCGACGGTGCTGGTGATACACGGACCGAACCTGAATTTGCTCGGCCGGCGCGAGCCGGAAATTTACGGCCGCACGCGCCTGCGCGACATCGACCGCTCGCTCAAGCAGTTGGGTCGCGAGCTGGGCCTCGAGGTGGAGACCTTCCAATCGAATAGCGAAGGGGCGATCGTGGATCGTATCCAGCGGGCGCAGGGGCGCGCGCGAGTGCTGGTGATAAACCCTGCGGCCTATACTCATACCAGCGTGGCGATTCGCGACGCGATAACCGCCAGCGATCTGCCGACGGTCGAAGTTCATCTGTCCAACGTCTATAAGCGTGAGCCCTTTCGCCATCACTCCACCATCGCCGACATCGTGGTCGGCCGGATCATGGGGTTTGGCGCCGAGGGTTATCTTTTGGCGCTGCGCGCGGCGCAACGGTTGATCGAGATGGAGCGCGTGGCCGCGGGCGCTTGATGCGCATCGGCTCTTTGGCGTAACGCGAGACGGCCTGCGCCGTATCTCTGGAGCGTCGATGGAATTGCGGGAAATAAAAGCTCTGCTCGCCCTGATGCGGGACTTTGGGCTGAGCGAGCTTGAAATCGAAGACAAGAAGGGCAAGGTGCGCCTGGTGCGCGCGGCCAATTCCGCCGACGCACATGATGCGGCCGCGGCGGCCCCTCCCAGGCGCGGCGTGGCGCGACCGGCTACCGAGACGGCGGTGGGACTTGGCGGTCCGATTTCGAACGCGCGGCCGCCGGCGGCGCCCGAACTCGGCCCCGGCCATCGCTACGTCCAGAGCCCGATGGTGGGGACGTTCTATCGCGCCGCATCGCCCGATTCCGATCCGTTCGTGGAGGAGGGCGACAGCGTGCGCAAGGGCCAGGCGCTGTGCATCATCGAAGCGATGAAGATGATGAACGAGATCGAGGCCGAGATTGGTGGTAAGCTGGTCAAGATACTTTGCGATAATGGGCAGCCCGTCGAGTACGGGCAGCCTCTGATGGTAATCGAGGCCGGCTAACTCCCGCGCCCAGTGTAAGCGACCGCGCCATGTTCAAAAAGCTGCTGATAGCCAACCGCGGCACGATCGCCATCCGGATCATTCGCGCCTGTCGCGAACTGAACATCGCCACGCTGGCGATCTATTCGACCGCCGACAAGGATGCGTTGCACGTGCGCATGGCGGACGAGGCGGTTTGCATCGGGCCGGCCGCGGCCGAGGACAGCTACCTCAACATTCCGGCGATCATCAGCACGGCGCTGACCTACGGCGCCGACGCGGTCCATCCCGGCTACGGCTTCCTGTCCGAAAACGGCGACTTCGCCGAAGCTTGCCGCCGCTCGGGTGTGCATTTCGTCGGGCCGCTCGCGCGCCATATCCGCCTGATGGGTGACAAGCCGCGCGCACGCCGCATCATGGTTCGCGCCGGTGTGCCGGTGCTGCCGGGCAGCGAGGGCAAGGGCGTAACCGAAGTGCGCGAGGCGTTGGCCGACGTCAAGCGGCTCGGTTTCCCGGTGCTGATCAAGGCGGCGGCGGGCGGCGGCGGCAAGGGGATGCGCGTGGCGCGCGACGAGAAGGAACTGACCCGCCTGTTCGCGCTCGCCCGCGCCGAGAGCGAGGCGGCGTTCGGCTCGCGCACGATGTACCTGGAGAAGTACCTCGAGCACGCGCGGCACGTCGAGTTCCAAATTTTGGCCGACACCTATCGCAACGTGATTCACATGGGCGAGCGCGACTGTTCGATCCAGCGCCGCCATCAAAAGGTGCTCGAAGAAGCGCCGTGCCCGGTGATGACGGCGCGGCTGCGCGAAAAGATGGGCAAGGCGGCCGTGCGCGCCGCCCAGGTCGTCGGCTACTCCAACGTCGGTACGGTCGAGTTCCTGCTCTCGGCCGACGGCAATTTCTACTTCATCGAGATGAACACGCGCATCCAGGTCGAGCACGGCGTGACCGAGATGGTGACCGGAGTCGACTTGGTGCGGGAGAGTCTGGCGCTGGCGATGGGCGAACGGCTGCGGCTCAAACAGCGCCAGGTCACGATCGACGGCGCGGCAATCGAGTTCCGGATCTATGCCGAGGACCCCGACACTCACCTGCCGTCGCCCGGGGTGGTGTCGAATCATCATGCGCCCGGCGGACTGGGGGTACGGGTCGAATCGGCGCTGTACGACGGCTATCGCGTGCCGGTGCAGTACGATCCATTGATTGCCAAGCTGATCGTGCACGCCGGCAGTCGCGCGGGAGTGATCACGCGCGCGCGGGCGGCGCTGCGTGAGTACCTGGTCGACGGCATCAAGACCAACATCCCGCTCCATCTGCGAATACTGCAGGACCCGGATTTTCTGCGCGGCGAGTTCGCCACCGATTTTCTAAGCCGCTTCGAGCGCGACGCTCAGAGCGCCGAAGCCGTCCGCGCCGCGGGGCGCTGAGCCGCGATTCGCCTTCGGACCAGCAAGGATTTTCTTCCAGGCGTACCTCTATGAACACCAACCTCCGCCCAGCTCTGGCGCTTGCCGCGATGCTCGCGATCGGCGCGCCTTGCACCACGCCGGCGCACTATGCGTTTGCCGCCGAGTTGCCTTCGGCTGGTTCGGCACTTCTCGGGCCGGAGCCGGGCGCGGTCGCGGCCGGAGCGCCCAGGGCCGAAGTCGCCGATCCGGTTTATAATTTCGGTACCGCGCTAAGCGGGCCGCCGATAAGCCACGTTTTCATGCTCAAGAACGTGGGCGACGCGCCGCTCGAGATCAAGAGCGTCAACTCGTCTTGCGGATGCACCGCCGCCAAACCGAGCAAGACCATCCTGGCGCCGGGAGAAGTCTCGACCATAACCGCCTCCGTGGATACGCATTTCGAGCAGGGCCACAGCCTCTCCGTGGTTACCTTGATCACCAACGATCCTGCCAACGCGTCGCTACAGCTCAAGATCGAGGGCGTGATCAAGCCGCAAGTGGCGGCTCGGCCGATGGACGTCGACTTCGGCAGCGTCCATCACGGCAGCGCGGAGGTCCGCGAAGTTGTCATCAGCGACATGGTGGGCGGTGCCGGGTTCGCAGTGAAGTCGGTCAAGAACGAGAGCCCGTATATCAAGGTGACCGAGTCGGCCCGCACCGACGGCAAGCCGGGAGCGCTGTTGCACGTGGCGCTGTTGCCGTCGATGCCGCCCGGGCCTATCAGCGACACGCTGCGAATCGAGACCAGCCGCGCGCCGCTCCGAGTCGCGATTCTGGGCGTCGTGACCGGGGATCTGGTCGTCAAGCCGAACCAGATCTCCTTTGGCATCCTGGCGCATGATCAGGGCGCGGTGCGGATCGTGCGGCTCACCAACCAGGGTAGCCACTCCATCAACGTGCTCGGCGTGGACAGCACCAGTAACAGCGTCGTCGCCCGGGTCGCGCCGGTGACGCCGGGCAAGGAATACAAGCTCACGGTGGCGCTGCGGCCCAACACTCCGGACGGTCAGATTCGCGGCGCACTGACCATCCGCACCGACGACCCGCAGCAGACGACGCTGACCGTGCCGTACTACGGGATCGTCGGATCGTTCAGGAGCTAGAGCTAGCAATAGCGCCGGTTCGTGTTTATTTCCGCCCCGGACTTCGCACTTGTTTCGATAGGCTGGCGTTTCGTATACTTATCGTCGGCGGCCGCGGCGCGCCCGCAGGGCGCTTCGGCCCCAAGGCGACTGGCCGATGGGCACGTCTGTACTGCTCGAACCATTTCGCCGCGTGCGCGAAGCGGTGATTCGCTTCGCGGTCCGCCAGCTCACCAAGCCGCTCAAACGCTACACGCTCGTTTATCCCAATGACCTGGCGGAGCTGAAGCGGCAGATCCGCAAGGGCGACGTGATCCTGGCCGAGGGCAACGAGCGCATAAGCGAGGTCATCAAGTACCTGACTCAGAGTTCGTGGTCGCATTCGGCGCTCTACGTGGGCGACGAGGCGATCAAGCGCGACCCGGAGTTACGCCTCGAGCTTGCCCAGGAATATGGCGAAGAAGCCAACTACATGGTGGTCGAGGCGCTGGTAGAAAGCGGCGTCGTGCTGACGCCACTGGCGAAGTACCGCGACTTCAACATCCGCATCTGCCGCCCGTACCGGCTCTCCGAGTCCGATCTCGGGGTGGTGATGGATGAAGCGCTGGCGAGCGTCGGGCGACAATACGATCTCAAAAACGCGTTCGACCTCGCCCGCTACTTCTTGCCGGTGAGTCTGGTGCCCGCGCGCTTTCGCCGCACGGCTCTGCGCTTTGGCAGCGGCGACCCGACTCGCGCCATCTGCTCGAGCATGCTCGCCGAGTGCTTCGACAAGGTGCGATTTCCGATCGTGCCCAAGATTGAGCCCCTGCCTGCGGGTTATCCGGTCGTTCACGGTCCGCCGCGACGTTTGGGCAGGTTGATCGCGAAACCGCTCCAGCTGCCGCCCGGGCTCTATCACATGATTTCACCCTCGCTGGTCACGCCGCGCGACTTCGACCTGTCGCCATATTTCGAAGTGATCAAGTTCAACCTCATCGCCGGCGCGCGCTTCGACTATCGCCGGATCGTCTGGGCCGACCACGAGACCGAGGAACCTTCCAAGCTGGAAAAGGCGAGCTGACGGGACTTGTGCGACGCGCGCCCGGTTTGCGATAACTAGGCAGCGCAGGCGCGCCGCGCCGAGTTGGAACTGGTGGCCGGGCTCGCCCCGCGAACCCTGGACGGTATCGTGTGCATGAGCAGTCGCGAACTTTTAGAGAAGGCGATAGCCAGAATTCTGCATCGCCACTGCAACTTCGGTTGGGCGCATTACTATATCCCGAGCGAGAAGTTTCCGAGCCTGATCGAAGAGCTGGTGGAAGTCGCCAGCCCCGCCGGGCAGGTCAGTCACGAGGAACTGGTGCAGTTCTTCCTGCGCACGCAGCGGTTGAGCTCCGCCCAGGAGCGCGCCGCCAGGTTCGAGGAGGAATTCGCAATCTATCGTCGGGGATAATCGCGCCGCGGGCGATGATTGCGCCGGGCCGTCGGCGCGATGGTCGTCCGCGCCGCTTTGCCGGCGCGTATCGCGGGTGCCGACGCGAACTCCAGAGCATCGCCTCCTTTCGTCCACGGCGCGGAGGGGGCAAAAAATCTCCGACGAGGGTTTAATTCGACGATGCCAATAATTCAGGCCGAGCCGCCGCAGGCTCACGAGATACTCAAGAGCAATCCCGACGCGATCTATCTCGACGTCCGCACCGAGTCCGAATTCGCCCAGAGCCATCCGGCGGGCGCAATCAATGTCCCGGTGGTCTTCATCAAGGGACCGGGCCAGATGGAACTCAACGGCGAGTTCGTCGACCTGGTGGCCAAGATTCTGCCCCGCGAAAAGAAGCTGGTGGTCGGATGCCTGGCCGGTGGACGCTCGCAGCGGGCGTGCGAGCTGCTGGAGGCGGCCGGGTACACCGACCTTACCAACGTGCGCGGCGGATTCGGCGGCGCGCGCGACGCCTCGGGCCAGGTCGTGGTGGCGGGATGGCGTGACGCGGGGCTGCCGGTCTCGACCGAGGTCGGCGACAACAGCTACCAGGCGTTGCGGCGCAAGGCCGGGCTCTAGCGCGCGGACACTCGGGCGCACGGGTCACGCGCACAAGGACTACCCGCACAAGGTTACGACAGATGGCGATTCGGCTGACACGGATTTACACCCGCAGCGGCGACCGCGGCCTGACCGCGCTGGTCGGCGGCGCCCGCGTGCCCAAGGAAAGCGCCCGCCTGGAGGCCTACGGCGCGATCGACGAGCTCAACTCCACCGTCGGCATCGTGCGCAGCTATCTTCCCGGTTACAAGCGCCGCTTTGGCAAGGACTACGGCTGGTACTCCGAGAGCCTGCGGCGTATCCAGAACGAACTGTTCGACGTCGGCTCCGAGCTGGCGACGCCGCCGCCCGCCGAGTACGCCGGCATGCATCGGATGGGCGCGGCGGAAGCGAAGAAGCTCGAGGAAGAGATGGACCGGATGCAGCAGGAGCTGAAGCCGCTCAACTCCTTTACGCTTCCGGGCGGCGGTGTGCTCAACGCTTTCCTGCACCAGGCGCGCACCGTATGCAGGCGGGCCGAGCGCGTGTGCTGGGCGCTGCGCCGCATCGAGCCGATCAACGACCATCTCATGGTTTACGTCAATCGGCTGAGCGACCACCTGTTCGTGCAATCGCGATGGGTTGCCAGGCGGCTCAAGGAGCCCGAGTTCCTGTGGGACCGCGGTTTGCGAATCGACCCGCGGGCCGCCGTGATGGCCAAGCGGCGGTCGGCCGCGGCGGCCGGCGACGCGGGCGGCAAGGGCAAGGATGCGCCGCGCCGCGGCAAGCGCTAAATTCGAGGCGCGGCGCGCATCGTATTTGTTTATCACGCGGGAGCGAATTGCCGGACAAACTGAAATTCCCGCGCCAGATGCGGGACGGAGAGGGTTAAACCGCGATGGCGGAAGCGGAGCGGCTCATCCTCCATCAGGCCCAGGTGGGCCCGATGGCCAATTTCGTCTATCTCATCGGCGACCCGGTGACGCGCAAGGCCGCCGTGGTCGATCCCGCGTGGGACGTCGACAAGATCGTCAAATGGGCCGAACGCTACGGGATGGAAATCGAGCACATCCTGATAACCCACTATCATCCCGACCATCTCGGCGGCAGCATGGCGGGGATGACGATCGAAGGCGCGGCGCGGATGCTCGAGCGGGTTAAGGCCAAGGTCTACGTCAACAAGGCGGAGGCCGAAGGCACGCGCAAGGTGGCCGGGCTCAGCGACTCGGATCTGGTCAAGATGGATGCCGGTGACACGCTCAAGCTGGGCGATCTCACGATCACCTTTCTGCATACGCCCGGGCATACGCCGGGATCGCAGTGTTTCCTGGTCGAGGGCAACCTGGTTTCGGGCGATACGCTATTCGTCAACTCGTGCGGGCGCGTGGACCTGCCCGGCTCGGACCCGGAGGCGATGTACTACAGTCTCAACCGCACGCTGCGGAGCTTGCCCGACACGACCGTGGTGTATCCCGGGCACGCGTATTCGTCGGAGTCGAGCACGACGATCGGCGCACAGAAGCGGACCAACACGTACATGCGGTTTCCGAGCCTCGAAGACTTCCTGGACGCGATGGGCTACGCGCGGCGCTGAATCATTCCACAACAGACTGACCGGCGATGCCCAAGGACGATCTCAAGCGCGCGCGGGCGGAAATCGACAAGCTGCGCGAGCAGATAAACCGCCACAACCATCTCTACTACGTCCTCGACAATCCCGAGCTGACCGACGCCGAGTACGACGCTCTGATGCGCCGGCTCGAGGCGCTCGAAACCGCGCATCCCGAACTGCTCACGCCCGACTCGCCGACCCAGCGCGTCGGCGCCCGGCCGAGCGAAAAATTTGCCGTCGTCGTCCATCGCCGGATGATGATGTCGCTCGCCAACGCGATGGACGCCGAGGAAATGCGCGAGTTCGATCGCCGCATCAAGCGCTTCCTCCATAGCGAGGCCGACATCGAGTACGCCGCCGAGGTCAAGCTCGACGGTCTCGCGGTCGAACTGGTCTACGAGGACGGCCGGCTCACTGTGGGGTCGACCCGGGGCGATGGCGTCAACGGTGAGGACGTGACCCCGAACATCCGCACGATCAAGAGCGTACCGCTGCGCCTGATACGTCCGGCGCACAGCGACGTGCCGCGGCTTCTGGAAGTTCGCGGTGAAGTGATCCTGCCGCGACGCGCCTTCGAGCGGCTCAACAACGAGCGCGTGGCGGCGGGCGAGGCGCCGTTCGCCAATCCGCGCAACGCCGCCGCAGGATCGTTGCGTCAGCTCGATCCCAGGGTAAGCGCCGCCCGCCCGCTCGATATCTTTTGCCATACGCCGGGCGCGATCGAGGGTGTCGGCTACCAGAGCCAGTGGGAGTTTCTCCAGGAGATCAAGGCGCTGGGACTCAAGGTAAATCCGTTGACCAAAATCTGCCGCGGCGTCGACCAGGTGCTGGAGTATCACGCGCGGATCTCCGAGCAGCGCCATCAGCTCGATTACGAGGCCGACGGCGTGGTCGCCAAGGTCAACTCATTCGCGCTCCAGGAGCAGTTGGGCGAGGTCTCGCGCTCGCCGCGATGGGCGGTCGCGTTCAAGTTCAAAGCCCAGCAGGCCGAGACCCGGGTCAACAGGATTGCCGTCTTTGTCGGACGGATCGGCTCGCTCACGCCGGTCGCCCAGCTGGAACCGGTGGCGCTTGCGGGGGTGACGATTTCCAACGCCTCCCTGCACAACCTCGACGAGATCCGGCGCAAGGACGTGCGCGAGGGCGACACAGTGCTGATCGAACGCGCCGGCGACGTGATTCCCTACGTCGTGCGCGTGACCAAGGAGGGCAAGCCGCGGGCCAGAGAATTCCAGATGCCGGCGCATTGCCCGGAGTGCGGCGGCGCGGTCGTGCATGAAGACGGTGAGGTCGCCTACTTCTGCGTCAACGTCAATTGCCCCGCGCGAGTGCGCGAGTCGATTCGCCATTTCGCCTCCAAGGCTTGCATGGATATCGACGGGCTGGGCGACAAGCTGGTCGGCCAGTTGGTCGAGACCGGGATGGTGAAGGAGCTCGACGACCTCTACCGGCTGACCCACGAGCAGCTCGCCGGGCTGGAGCGGATGGCCGAGAAGAGCGCACGGAACCTGCTCGACGCGATCGAGCGCGCGCGCCATCGCACGCTCGACCGCTTTATCAACGGGCTTGGCATCCGCCACGTGGGCGAGAGCACGGCGCGGGCGCTCGCGCTGCGCTTCAAAACGATCGACGCGCTGCGGGAGGCGGGCGAGGACGACTTGCGCGCCGTGCGCGACATCGGCGCCGAGGTCGCACACAGCATCCGCGAGTATTTCGGCGAGCCGCGCAATCGCAAGGCGGTCGAGCGGCTGATGAAGCATCTCGACCTCGAGCCGCTCCAGGCGCCGTCCGCCCATGGGCGCGCCGCGCTGCGCGACAAGAGCTTCGTCCTCACCGGCACGCTCGAGACGATGACGCGCGAGGAGGCGGAGCAGAGGATCCGCGCCGCCGGCGGACGCGTGAGCTCGGCGGTCAGCCGCAAGACCGACTTCGTCGTGGCGGGCGCGGAGGCGGGCTCCAAGCTGCGCAAGGCGACCGAGTTAGGAGTGGCGACGCTCGACGAGCAGGCGTTGGTGGCGATGCTCGGCGGGGCAGGGCGCCGCTGAGGGCGTGCCGGGACGATGCCCGAACCCGAGCTTGCGCGGCTCACGGTGGTGGTGCATGGGCGAGTGCAGGGAGTATTTTTCCGTCATGCGACCGCGCAGGAGGCGCGGGAGTTGGGGCTTCGCGGCTGGGTGAAAAATCTGCCCAATGGAGACGTCGAAATCATTGCCGAGGGGCCGCGCCGCGAGTTAAAGATACTTGCCGCTTGGGCTCTGCAGGGACCGCGCTTGGCCAATGTAACCGGGGTGGAGGAGGAGTGGTCGGACTATCGGGGCGGGGAGGGGGATTTCGCGATTCGCTAGACGTTTTCGTTAAGCTTCGGACCCTTTCCCTGTTTTCTGTTATTAGCTATAGTTCTAGATGGCATAAGGAACTTGGCCCCGGCTATGACGCTGAAAACGCGTCGGCCAACGGCCATGCAGCGCAAGGAGTTTGAACGAAAATGGCTCTACCACCTGAGGCAGCCGGACAGGCCGCGGAATCGCACAGTCTTGCCGGTGGCGGTGCGGGACACAAGCGGCGCGAGAAGGTCGACCACGTAGTCATTCGCTTCGCCGGCGACTCGGGCGACGGGATGCAGCTCGCCGGCATGCAGTTCACCACCGAATCGGCGATGGCCGGCAACGATATCGCGACTTTGCCGGATTTTCCGGCCGAGATACGTGCGCCCGCAGGTACTCTGGCCGGGGTCAGTGGTTTCCAGGTCAATTTCTCCAGCAATGAAGTCTTCACCGCCGGCGACGAGCCCAATGTGCTGGTCGCGATGAACCCGGCGGCGCTGAAGGCCAACCTCGACGACGTTCCGTCCAATGGCGTGATCATCGCGGATGTCGCCGCCTTCAGTGATTCCAACCTCAAGCGCGCGGGATTCGCCTCCAACCCGCTCAAAGACCATTCGCTCGACAAGTACCAGGTCTTCGAGATCGACGTAACCAAGCTGACGACGCTGGCGCTGCGCGACTCAGGGCTCAACAACCGGGCCGTGATGCGCTGCCGCAACCTGTTCGTGCTCGGCCTGGTGTCGTGGCTCTATCAGCGGCCGATCGAGAGCACTGAGAATTGGCTGGCCGGCCGTTTCCGCAAAACGCCCGAGGTGCTGGCCGCCAACGTGAAGGCCCTCAAGGCGGGCTACAACTACGGCGAGACTACCGAGGCGTTCGCCAGTTCTTATATCGTGGACCCGGCCCGGATAGCTTCGGGCTTTTACCGCAACATCACCGGCAACAGCGCGACAGCGCTGGGCTTCGTCGTTGCGGCGTGCCGCGCCAAGCGCCCGCTGTTCCTGGGCTCCTATCCGATTACGCCCGCCAGCGATGTGCTGCACGACCTTGCCGGCTTCAAGAACTTTCCCGTCTACACCTTCCAGGCCGAGGACGAAATTGCCGGCATGGCATCCGCGATCGGCGCGGCCTTTGGCGGCGCAATCGCGATCACCACGACCTCGGGCCCCGGAATGAATCTCAAGGCCGAGGCCGTGGGCCTCGCGGTCAAGACCGAGCTGCCGGTCGTCATCACGGACATCCAGCGCGCCGGCCCGTCGACCGGGATGCCGACCAAGCCGGAGCAGGCCGATTTGCTGATGGCGATGTACGGGCGACATGGCGAATCGCCGATTCCGATTATCGCGGCGGCAACTCCGGGCGACTGCTTCGATTGCGCCTACGAGTCCGTGCGCATCGCGACCAAGTACATGACCCCGGTGATCCTGCTGACCGACGGCCAGCTGGCCAACGGCGCCGAGCCGTGGCTGGTGCCCGACATAAGCAAGCTGCCCGACATCAAGGTCGAGTTCCGCACCGATCCCAACGGGTTCATGCCATATATTCGCGACCCCGAGACGATGTCGCGGCCGTGGGCGGTGCCTGGCACTCCCGGCCTGGAGCATCGGCTCGGCGGACTGTCGACCGAGGATCAGACCGGCAATATCAGCTACTCGCCGGCCAATAACGAACTGATGGTACGGCAGCGGGCGCGCAAGATCGCCGGCATCGCGCGCGAGATTCCGCCGATCGAAATTTTCGGCGACGCCAACGGCGGCGATCTGCTGATGCTCGGCTGGGGCTCGACCTTCGGGCCGATTCGCGAGGCGGTGAAGCAGTTGCGCTCCAAGGGCAAGAGCGTCTCGCACATCCACCTGCGCTATCTCAATCCGCTGCCGAGCGACTTGGGCGACAAGCTGCGGATGTTCCGCAAGGTGATGGTCGCCGAGATGAACATGGGACAACTGCTCAAGATGGTGCGCGCGGACTATTTGATCGACGCCGTGGGCTGCAACAAGATCCAGGGCCGTCCGTTCAAGGTCAGCGAACTGACCAACCGCATCCTGCGCGCGCTGGAGGGCTGATAGAAATGGCTACCGCTTTGACTCGCAAGGATTTCATCTCGGACCAGGAAGTACGCTGGTGCCCCGGGTGCGGCGACTATGCGATCCTGTCCCAAGTGCAGAAGGTGATGCCGGAGTTGGGCGTCGCGCGCGAGAACACCGTCTTCATCTCGGGCATCGGATGTTCCAGCCGCTTCCCCTACTACATGAACACCTACGGCTTCCATACGATTCATGGCCGCGCCCCGGCGGTTGCGACCGGACTGAAAGTCACGCGGCCCGAGCTTGACGTATGGGTGGTCACGGGCGATGGCGACGGGCTGTCGATCGGCGGCAACCATCTGATTCACGTCCTGCGCCGCAACGTCGACCTCAAGATTCTGCTCTTCAACAACAAGATCTACGGCCTCACCAAGGGTCAATACTCGCCGACCTCGGAAGTGGGCAAGGTCACCAAGTCCACGCCCGCGGGCTCGGTCGATTTTCCCTTCAACCCGATCACGGTCGCGCTCGGCGCGCACGCGGCCTTCGTCGCGCGCACGGTCGACGTCGAGCAGAAGCATCTCGGCGAAATGCTCAAGCGCGGTCACGAACACTGCGGCG
>Ga0307372_10003870_pt1 | contig 23571 bp, 16 predicted proteins | sample OX1MG_FD_202533 | JGI IMG/M metagenome (GOLD analysis project Ga0307372, IMG submission 202533) | Soil microbial communities from Risofladan, Vaasa, Finland - OX-1 | ecosystem: Environmental > Terrestrial > Soil > Coastal area > Acid sulfate soil | place: Finland: Risofladan, Vaasa | collected...
TATGCTTCGGGAGGAATGATTATAAGAAATGTAAATGAAAAACAAATTATTAAAACAGTAAATTTCAATGCACTTGGTATCAAAACAGGTGGTGATGATGTAGATGAGCCATTATATGATGGTGATGTAGTTGTTGTAAATTCTATTAATTCCGGACTTAGTAATAAAGTAATCGTGAAGGGTGAAGTAGCGTACCCGGGTGTATATGAAGTAAGAAAAGGAGACCGGTTATTTGATGTGATCAACCGGGCAGGAGGCGTAACTCCCAATTCTTTTTTAGAGCGGGCTTATGTTTTTAAAGGAGCGGGAGATTCTACCAATTTAAGATCTGATAAAATTGAAGTAAGTCTTTCAGATATGAACAAGGCTTACGATAGGAAAAATAATATCCCAATTAACGCAAATGATATTATAGAAGTCTTTAATAAAAATCAATTTTCTGACCGACAATTTGTTTCAATAGAAGGCGAAGTGCGTAAACCAGGCAAATATCAAAAGTATGGAGGAATGACCCTGAAAGATCTTTTATATTTTGCTAACGGTCTTAAACCATCGGCCGAATATGGGAGCATTATAGTTTCAAGTATTGTGGACATTGATTCTTCTCAAAGAGGTATAAAACCTACAAGAACAATTGTGAGAAGTTATTCTATAAATCAAAATCTTGATTTAGATTCTACAACGGAAAAGGTAAAACTAAAACCTTATGACCAGGTTTTCGTAAGAAAAAATCCAAAATTCCATTTGCAGCAAAATGTAAAAATTGAGGGGCAGGTTCTGTATCCTGGTACTTATCCGAAATTAAATATGGAAGAGCATTTGTCTTCATTTGTAAACAGAACTGGTGGATTGAGAAAGAATTCAGATGTAAATGGAGCCATCCTTTACCGAAGCCGGGACACCACTTTTGATAATAAAATAAACGATAGTAGCGCTCATTTGAATTCCCCTGAAGTTATAAGCATCAATCTTGAAAAAGCTCTTCAAAATCCAGGCTCCAAATATGACATGGTATTGCAAGGTGGCGATATTATTTATATTCCAAAATTAAACCCTGTAGTTTCAGTAACGGGAGTGGTTCAAAACCAACTTAAAATTTTCTATGACAAGGATCATACTAATCTGGGGTATTATATTGACAAAGCAGGCGGATTTGGGGTTAGGCCATGGAGAAGAAGAATTTTTGTAACTCATGCAAATGGCAAAAGCCAAAGAACCAGGAATCTCGGATTCTTCCACTTCTATCCTAAAGTACGTGAAGGAAGTGTGATAACGGTACCTGAACGACCAAAAGGTAATGCTGTATCTTCATTGATTACTCAATCCTTTGCAACTGCGGTTCCGATTATGCTTATTTACTTTTTAACTAAAATAATCTAATTTGAATGACCTCTCAGGAACTGACCATAGGATTTTTTGAAAGGCTAAAAAGATATAAATATTTTATTATCAGCGCTTCTATTATTTGTGCTTTGATAATGATGGTCTATGCCATGAAAACCCCGGTAACCTATACCTCACGGGCTACTATTTTCCCTTTGACAGGCGGCAATGATAATGCTTCTGCCTCATCCACATTGAGTGCTTTATTTGGAGGAGGAGGTGATTCAAAATCTTTTACCGACGAAGCTTCTGTAAACATTGTTGAGCTGGCTTTGAGTCGCACCACGCGGGAAGAAGTTGCCGCAATGAAAGATACCTCTCGCGGCAATAAAACTATTGCAGAATTGCTGATAGATGATATCAATAATCACAGGAGTTTTCTGGAACCCAAAATTGAATTGCCCACTGATAAAAAACAATTAATAATTATCGCGGCAGGGATATTAAAAAATGGCATTACCGCTTCTATAAATAAAAATAATAGTTTTGTTTTAACCTACACTGGCAGAAGCCCGGATTTGGTAAGAACCATTAGCTATGGTTTTATTAATAAAATTTCAAAATTCTATATTGACCTAAAACGTGAGAAAGCAAAACGCGATTTTGAATTTGCCACAAGTAAGGTTGATTCGTTGAATAAAGTAATCAATTCAAAAGATAACCAACTGATATCAATTGATCAGAGAACCTTATTTACCAATACTTCAAAAATGGAATTCAGGGTTCCTACAGAGAATCTTATTAGCGATAAAGAAATGTTGCGTCAGCAATATGCAGTTGCTGTGGCTAATCAACAAAACGCAGCTTATCAATTGCAAAAAGCCACTCCTGTAATGAAAGTACTTGATTCTCCTGACCCACCTTATGATGTTCAAAGTAAATCCCGACTTATTTATGGATCCATTGGCTTCTTTATTGGACTTATTCTTTCTCTTTTGTATTCATCTTTTAGATTGTTGTTCAGATACGCAAAGGAGGAAGCCAACAAAGCTATTTATGGAGAAGAAACAATAGATTCGAATGAAGTAGGCACCGCTGCCTGATCAGGCATTTAATCTTTATTATACTTTCTGTTTTTGAGATACTTTACAAAAAAAAGTTTTTGAAAAAGTGTCACCCGCCAAAAATTTTAAAAAATGGGAAAACCACAAAGCATCCGTTTTATTGGTGATTTACGTTTGAACAAGACCATCAGCTAAGAAAAGGATTTTCTTTTTTTTCTATTCCAATTGTGGTAGGTACCCCGTGCCCCGGGTAAACGGTTACATCCTCGGGCAAAGTAAAAAATTTTTCTTTGATATTATTTACCAGATCTTCATGATTACCATAAGGCAAATCAGTACGTCCAATACTGTTTTGAAAGAGGACATCGCCCCCAATAATGAAATGTTGTTTTTTGCAGTAGAAACAAATGCTGCCCGGAGAATGCCCCGGAGCATGAATTACTTCCAATTGATCATTTCTCAAAGAAACTGTATCACCTTCCTCCAAATAAATGACTTCACCCTGGTAATTATCAAAGGGAAGATTGAACATTAATCCTGAAGTGGGTGCCATTTCCAGAATGGGTTTTTCTAAGGGATGGGTTTTTAACTTTATATTATATTGATCTGCTATAAATTTATTGCCGAATACATGATCGAGATGGCAATGAGTATTGAGCAAAATTTGTGGATCTAATTTGTTAAGATTTATAAAAGATTTCAGTTCTTCTTTTTCCGTATCAAAGTAACAACCAGGATCAATAATGATACATTCGTGATGTTCATTATAGAGCAGGTAAGTGTTTTCATGAACAGGATTAAATGTAAAAACTTTGATTTGAAACATATTTAATTTCTATATCCTTTTAAATTCATTTCCCTGATTAATAGGAAACGATTAATTTTAGGCGATTATTAATAAAATGCATATGCAAGATCATAAGAAACCTATGTACAAAAAAATATTTCTATTTTCACTTTTTCTATTTATTATCACCTGCGCAGCAAGCGCACAGGTAAGTTCCGTTGAATATGGTAAGAATCGGCTGCAATTTAAAAAAATGAAATGGCAATATTATCAGACACAGAATTTCAATTCTTATTTTAACCAGGGTGGAAAGGAACTTGGCAAATATGTAGCCCAGGTAGCTGAAGAGGAACTTCCGGGAATTGAAAAATTTGTAGAATTCAATTTGCAGCGAAGAGCTAATATTATCATCTATAATAGCTTTGATGACATGAAACAAAGTAACATTGGACTTGGCATGGATTGGCAAAATGCGGGGGGTGTTACCAAATTGGTCAACAATAAAATGATAGTTTATTTCAATGGAAATCATGCAGACCTTCGTCGCCAGATACGTGAAGGCATCGCGAATATTTTGGTCCAGAATATTTTATTTGGAGAAGATCTTGGAGAGGTAGCGGGCAATGCGGCTTTACTGGACCTTCCGCAATGGCTTATTGACGGATATGTTGCTTATGTAGGCCAGAACTGGAGTACCAAACTCGACAATGATCTGAAAAATTTAATAGAAAGTGGTAAATATTCTAATTTCTATCAGCTTGCTTATGACAGGCCTTTACTTGCCGGCCATGCCTTTTGGTATTATATCGAAGAAAAATATAAAAGAGAAAACACTACATATCTGTTTTACCTGGCAAGAGTTTATAAAAGTTTAAAGAAGGCTTCGCAACAGATTACTAAACAAAAAAAGTTTAAAGATGTGCTTGCCGATTTTATGCAGTTTGAGCAAGATAAATACGATAATGATACCAGACGCAGAAAAAATTATCCAAAAGGAAGCGAGATTACCGATTACACTGTAAATAAAAAAACCGACTATTTTCATTTTAATGTAAATCCTAATGTACGTAACGGGTCTTACTCTGTAGCACAATTTAAAAAAGGGCAATACCGGCTAATATTTAACGATGGCTACGAAGATAAAACATTACTGAAATTTGGAGCCAAAATGAAAGAAGCGGCTATCAATCCCAATTATCCGATAATGGCCTGGGGCCCTAAAGGGACAAGGCTTGCCGTTCTTTATGAACAGGAAGGGAGTATCCATTTTTTTGTGTATGATGTAATTCTCAAATTAAAAATTGATAAGAGAGATCTTTCGAAATTCTTTGACCAGGTGCAGGATATGAAATACATGCTCAATGCCAATACATTACTTTTCAGTGCGGTAAAAAATGGACACTCTGATATTTATACTTACGATATTGAAAATGATAAAGTAAAACAGATTACCAACGATGTATATGATGATTTAGATCCTTCTTTTGTTGCATTTCCTCATAAAAACGGAATTATTTTTTCCAGTAATCGCCCTTCTGCTTATGCAAAAGGAAGGGATACTTCCCTGCTTAATAACCGGTTTAATATTTTTTTAGTTACTGACTTTGAAACCGGAAAACCTGAATTGAACCAAATAACACAACTTACCAGATTGAAATGGGGTGATGCCCGGTATCCGATGCAATACAATGATAACCATTTCACTTTCGTAAGCGATTTCAATGGTATTGGTAATCGCTGGGCAGGATTCTTTACCACAAAAAATGAAGGCGTTGATACGTTAGTACTTATTAATGATCAAATTCTTCGCGACCCTACCAGGCACGAAATAGATTCTACTTTGGCTGTTTATAAAAAATCCGATGTGGATTCCATAGCCGTAGTATCTGTATCCAGCGATTCCGCTTATGTATTTCCAATTACCAATTACTCAAATAGCCTTCTTGAGACAAGGATAGCTGGTGATAATGACCAGGTTAGTGAAGTAACACAGGATGATGATGATAAGATCCTTTATAAATTAAAGATTGATAAAAATGCCTTACAGCGACGGAATGTGGATGCAAGACCATCAACATACCGCGAAGAACAAATAAAAAGAAGCCGGATAGCCGGAGGCGAAGAAATTACAGCACCAGTGGTTTCGCCGGAAAATGATATTTTTCAACAACAGTTTAAGCCTGAGAAAATAGATAGCTCTGATTCTGCAAGGCTCTTAAAAGCACAAAATATTAATGAATCTTCAGTTTTATCTAACGCTAAATTGTATCCTTACAAACCATTAAAATTTGCGACTGATTATGTAATAGCCGGATTTAATGACAATGTGCTTGGAACACGCTACCAGACTTATGAGGGTGGTTCCGGACCGATTACTCTCGCTTCCAATAATGGTTTGAATGGAATTTTAAATTTGGGAACTTCCGATGTAATGGAAGATATTAAAATCTCAGGCGGGGTACGTCTATCTACTAATTTAAAAGATAATGACTGGATATTCCAGTTTTCTAATTTAAGAAGAAGATTTGATTGGGGTTTAACCTATTATAGAAGTGTTCAGGAGGTTGGATTTGCTTCTGATAGTGTTCAATATCCCGGAAAAGTATATTCAAATTTATACCAGGGAAGTGTTTCCTATCCTTTTGATGAAACAAAAAGGTTAACATTAGAAGTAGGAATCAGAGATGATAATTCCGTTGTAAATGCAGTGGACCAGATATCACTTCCTGCGCCCAGCCAATCTAATAAATATGAGTTGACGCACCTGGAATATGTTTATGATAATACTTTGAACCCGGTGCAGAATATATGGAATGGGATAAGATATAAAGCTTATATTGACCTTAATAGTCAAATTAATAACCCAACAAATGACGTTGGCCGTACTACTTTTAATTTTGGTTTCGATGCAAGAGCTTATTTTCCTATTTACCGCAACTTTATCTGGGCAATAAGAGCAGCAGGAGATTTCAGTTGGGGTGACCAGAAATTAATTTATTATCTCGGAGGTGTTGATAACTGGCTCATGTTTGCCGATAATCAAAAGACCAATAAGGATGGAAGTACTTCTTATCGCTATTTTAATGCGGCCAATCAACCGGCTCCTGATCAAACATATGCTTTTCAATCGCTGGCTGTCAATCTCCGCGGATTTATTCAAAATGCAGCAAACGGTAATAATAATGTTGTAATCAATAGTGAATTTAGATTACCTGTATTTACCACCTTTATTGATAAACCAATTAATAATGCCTTTGTGAGGAATTTTCAGTTAATACAATTTGTAGATCTTGGCAGTGCCTGGAATGGCTCTTACAATGCAATCGGGCGCCCTTATACCACTTATTCAGATCCTAACAATCCAACAGTTTCTGTAAAAATTAAAGCACCGGGAATTGGGCCGTTTCTTGGCGGATACGGTTTTGGAGCCAGAAGTACTTTGTTAGGTTATTTCTTAAAGTTTGATGCGGGTTGGCCTATGAGTGGATTCTTCAATAGTAAACCGATCTTGTACCTTAGTATGGGATTTGATTTTTAGGTTAGTTAAGTAGTGTGGTCAGTCATGTTTGATAGGAAGATGAGATGTGGTTTTTTTACCAAGAAAACAAATAAATATTAAGTCTGAATCCTACTAGATGAACAATCTAATGGCTACTCAAAAAAATGTCTAAATCTAAAATCATTCATTGATTTGCCTCCTTTCAGGATAAGATGATTAAGAGGAACTATCCAATTTGCGGATTTGGGTATAGGGTAATTTATCAATTTGAAAACAGAAAATACATCTTTCAATATAACTCCTAAAAGTTTATTAATTTACAAGAATTCAATTAGCTAAACAGAGCTAATTGACACACCAGTAAATTGTATAGCATGGAAAAAAGATGGAAAATAATTGAGGCAGACCGCGATAAAATTGATGAGTTACATTCATCTCTATCCATCAGTGAACCTCTTTGCAATATCCTTGTTCAAAGAGGAATTGAAACCTACGAAAAAGCAAAGGATTATTTCAGGCCGCAACTATCTCAACTTCACAATCCTTTTTTGATGAAGGATATGGAAAAAGCTGTTGAGAGGATTCTATTTGCAATAAAAAATAACCAAAAGATCCTTGTCTTTGGCGACTATGATGTAGATGGCACCACATCTGTGGCGATTATGTATCGTTTTCTCAAAAAAATATATAAAGAAGAAAAGATTGATTTTTATATTCCTCATCGTTATCGGGAAGGCTACGGAGTAAGTAAACAGGGGATTGATTTTGCAAAGGAAAATAATTTTGATTTAATCATTTCTCTGGACTGTGGAATTAAATCGGTAGAACTTGTCAGGTATGCATGCTCGTTATATATTGATTTTATTGTGTGCGATCATCACCTTCCCGATGAAGAATTGCCGCCAGCTATTGCCATTTTAAATCCTAAACAAAAAGATTGCAACTATCCTTACAAAGAACTCTGTGGCTGCGGAGTAGGATTCAAATTAATTACAGCGCTTTCAAATCGCCTGGGTTTGAAGGAAGAGGAATATTTATGCTACCTGGATCTGGTGGTAACTGCAATTGGCGCAGACATAGTGCCGATTACCGGAGAAAACAGAATTCTTGCTTTTTATGGATTACAAAAATTGAATTCCTCGCCATGCGCGGGAATAAAAGCATTAATTGAATTAAGGGGTATTCAAAAAAAATATTCAATTAATAATGTCGTCTTTATCATTGCTCCGCTGGTAAATGCAGCAGGGCGCATGGATGATGCATCCAAAGCAGTGAGGATGTTTATCGAAGACGATTTTGAAACTGCAAAGAAGTATGCAGAAATGTTGCGCAGCGATAACACAGATAGAAAAGATGCAGATACGACCATTACAGAGGAAGCATTATTTATGATTTCAAATGATCCTGAAATGATTACCAGGAAAACTACAGTAGTTTTCCAACCTCATTGGCATAAGGGCGTTGTTGGAATTGTAGCCAGTAGGTTAATTGAAAATTATTACCGCCCTACAGTTGTACTCACTCTTGGAGAGAAAGTGGTGGGAGGTAGCGCGCGTAGTGTTCCCGGATTTAATTTATATGAAGCCATACATGCATGCCGTGAACATTTAATTGGCTATGGCGGACATTTTGCCGCAGCAGGGATGTCAATGTTTCCTGAAAAGGTAGAAGCCTTCAGTAAAAAATTTGAGGAAGTGGTTTCGTTGACAATAGATACGGATTTGCTTACACCCGAGCTGATGATAAACGCTGAGATCAATTTTAAAAATATCAATCAAAAATTTTACAAGATAGTTGAACAGATGGAGCCTTACGGGCCGGAAAATCTGCGTCCTGTGTTCATCACAAGAAATATCAGAAATACCCCCTGGTCCAAAATTGTAAAAGAACAACACGTTCGTTTCGTGGTCAAAAATGAAAACATTACATTGACAGGAATTGGTTTTAATCTTGCAGAAAAGTTTCCCATGTTAGAAGCAAATCAACCAATTGATATGGTTTACACGATTGATGAAAATGAATGGAACGGGGAAACCAACCTTCAGCTTAAAGTAATTGATATCAGGCTTTCAGAGTTAAATGGTTGGCAATAGAATAATCTTATAATGAATTTCTTTTATTACTTCAAATATTTCTATTTTATTGCGAGAAATTGGAATCCCTGGCTTGCGACATTTACCGTTTATCATGAAATAAGAGGTGAAAGGAAATACGATATTCATACAATAGAAATTGATGAGTTTCGCTATGAAAAGATTGAAAGCAATAATTTATCTCACGCATCAATTTATCAGGGAAGCAATTATTTTATACTTGAAAAAGCATTTGAATATCTCAAAAACGAAAATGCCAATAATAACATTTTGGATTTTGGATCGGGCAAAGGGAGGATACTGGTAGTAGCGGCACACTATGGCTTTAAGAATATTACCGGTATTGATTTTTCCGCATCTTTGTGCAGGGAAGCTGATTATAACATTGAAAAAATAAAATCCTTTTTTCCTACCACAAATTTTAAAGTCATTTGTGGTGATGCAATAAATTATACAATAGAAAACGATACTAACGTTTTCTTTTTCTTCAATCCTTTTGATGAAGTAGTAATGCTCCAGGTGGTAAAAAATATTCTTTCTTCTTTAAAGCAAAATCTCCGAAAAGTTTACATCGTTTATGTAAATCCTTTGCACAAGGAAATCTTTTTAAGCGCAGGTTTTGAAGAAGAATATTTTTTTAGAAAAATGAATTTTTTAGAGTTTAGTATTTTATCAAAACAAAGTGAAGAAGAAAGCTATGCACAGTAACAAACCTACTTGTCCGGTAGGCGGGCAAGTGACTGGAACTTCTATTTTTTTAAAGAAGACAGGTAACCCAAATCATTTATGTTGCCTGAATAACCATTCCATCATCAACGGATCACTATAAGCGCCAAGCCATGAAAAATGGCCTACTTCAGGATATTGTGTGAAGCCCGGATGAGCGCCAGCTTTGGTTAAAGCCTGTAGCATTTCCGGGGAATAAAGAGGATTTACAGCCGCATCTTCAGAACCTAAAAAAATCCACATCGGAATGTGAGCAATTGTTGCGGCCCTCGACACATCACCACCTCCACAAACCGGAACTGCTGCGGCAAATAAATGTGGATACCTTTCAATAACATCATAAGTACCGAACCCACCCATTGAAAGTCCGGTAATATAAATACGATTGGTATCAACAGGCAAATTTTTAATAGTCTGATGAATCAACTCCATCAAGAGTTCCATTGGTTTGGAAGGATTTGATTGGAGAATTTGATCCGCACCTTTCCCCCGTGAAAAATTTGACCATTGCATGTGTTCAGGGCATTGCGGAGCTATCACAATCGCAGGATGCAATATCATATTCTGGTCGGTGGCAAAATTCATAACGCCCCATTTCAACTGAGCTTCATTATCATTACCTCTTTCACCAGATCCATGAAGAAAAATCACAAGCGGATATTTTCGCATGGTATCATAGTCAGGATAAAGTTGCCGATATCGAAGTGTATCGCCATTATTGATATATTGATTTACAGAAAAACGTGATGATTGGGTATATGCAGAATTTGAAAGGAATAAATAAAAATTAATAAAAATGCGATTCCGTATTTTGTTTTTGAGAATTTCATGATGAATATTTTAATTTTAAATGAACTCTGAAATTAATTTTATTATTCAGTAACAAATGTAATGAAATACGCTACTTTTTTCCTTAAAAACATTTTTTTCCAGCAAGCCTACCCACTGTAGGCAGGCAAATAAATATCCCTGATTTCTGTTTTCAATACATCTAAAATAATATAAACAAAAAAACCAGTACTTTTTAAAGTACTAGTTAAAAAAAAATTATTTTAGAAAATTTATATCTCAGTTATGATCCTGCTCTTCGGCTTACCCTCCATCATTTCTACATTCCTGGTGATAAAATTAGTTAATTCATTTCCCTTTAATAATCCCTGTGAAAGCAAAGCCAGGTCGGTTAAATTCTTTACTAATTTCTCCTGCTGATCCCTATTATCTTCTTTTAAAATGGTTTGATAAATAGGATGATTTCCATTTACAGTCAAGGTAACTTCTTCAGGCATATTTCCATAAAAACTTCCCATTCCTCCGCCACCATTCATAGCCATGTCTTTCATCCTTCTCATAAACTCGGGACGGGTTGCAATAACAGGAGCCGATTCGGTGGATAAACCCTTTATTTCAACGTTTGTATGCAAATCCGGAACTTCTACTTTAAACAATTCTTTCAGTTTTTCCTCTTCGTCTTTACTTAAAACGCTTTCTGCATTTTCATTTTTATCAATCAGGTTTTCTGTAATATCTGCATCAACTCTTACAAACTGTACATCATTCCACTTCATTTCCATATTATTGATAAATGCAGCATCCACAATAGTTTCAAGCTTTACTACTTTATAACCTTTTTGTTCAGCAGCTTTTATAAAACTATTTTGCTGCACCGGATCGGTAGTGTATAGCATTACTAATTTACCATCTTTATTTTTCTGTAAAGCTTCGGTTTCAGTCCTGTATTCTTCCAGGGTGTAAAATTTACCGCCGGTCTCATCTTCGAACAAATTAAACTTATTGGCTTTCTCCAAAAATTTATCATCGGTTATCATCCCGTATTTTACAAAAAGACCGAGGCTTTGCCATTTTTCTTCAAATGATTTCCTGTCTTCTTTAAATAATTCATCTAATTTATCAGCTACTTTTTTAGTGATATAAGAGCCAATCTTTTTTACATTCGGATCGCCCTGCAAATAGCTTCTGCTAACGTTCAGAGGAATATCCGGACTATCAATAACTCCATGAAGAAGCATTAAAAATTCGGGAACGATGTCCTTCACTTCATCAGTTACAAAAACCTGGTTGCTGTATAATTGTATTTTATCTTTCTGAACTTCAAAGCTGTTTTTTACTTTAGGGAAATAGAGAATTCCTGTCAGATTAAAAGGATAATCAACATTTAAATGAATCCAGAATAAAGGTGCTTCACTAAAAGGATATAATTCTTTATAAAAATCCTGGTAATCTTTGTCTGTGAGTTCGGATGGTTTTTTGGTCCATGCCGGAGCTGGATTATTAATTTGCTTGTCTTCAAAAAAAATAGGAACCGGTAAAAATCTACAGAATTTTTCAAGCATGTGACGAATTCTTTCCGGCTCTAAAAATTCTTTGCTTTCCTCATTAATGTAAAGAACAATATCTGTTCCGCGTTTTTTCTTTTTAGTTTCTTCAAAAGAATATTCCGGGCTTCCATCACATTCCCACTTTGCACCTTTGGAATCATCCTGGTAACTTTTTGTATTGATCTCTACCTTGTCACTTACCATAAAAGAAGAATAAAATCCAAGCCCAAAATGACCGATGATATTGGCTTCATTCTTTCCTTTATATTTTTCCAAAAATTCTTCGGCTCCGCTAAAAGCCACCTGGTTGATGTACTTATCCACTTCTTCCTCTGTCATTCCTACACCTTTATCAGAGATGGTCAAGGTCTTTTTATCTTTATCAATCTTTACATGAATATCCGTATTCCCAATATCTCCTTTTACTTCTCCATTAGAGGCTAAAGTTTTCAATTTTTGGGTAGCATCTACGGCATTACTTACCAGCTCACGAATAAAAATTTCATGATCGCTATATAGAAACTTTTTAATAATTGGAAAAATATTTTCCGTTTGAACTCTTATATTTCCTTTTTGCATAATTTATTTTTAAATCCTTTTTACAAAACAAGTGCCATTCATTTTTAGCTGACACGATGGCATCAAAAAACCGCTCCAGTTATGGAGCGGAATTTTTCTCATAATCAAACGATCGATGGCTTACGAAAAGTTAATTCAATGTAATATCATAGTACGATTTTATAAGTCAACCATTTTTCAAAACTCAGATAAGGGAAAGACTCCCTGATCCTCCTGAGCAATAAAGTAATAACAAATAAAAACGGAGCTAATAAGAGACTTTTTTCCACAAAGCAATTTAATATAAGACAATCATAAATCCATTTTCGCTGCATTGCCATCCGGATCCCGATATCAATTTAATAACAAATTATAAGATATTCACCTCTCTTTCTATTTCAATTCCGAATTTCTCTTTTACAGATATTTTTATTTCTTCGCTTAAATTATAAATTTCTTTACCCGTCGCATTTCCATAATTAACCAAAACAAGCGCTTGCTTTTCATAACAGCCTGCATCTCCCTTTCTAAAGCCCTTCCAGCCGCATTGTTCTATCAACCATCCCGCAGGGATTTTAAAATGATTTTCATCAATCTTATAAAAAGAAAATTTTTGCAATGAGGAATTTACTAATTCCTTTAATTGGAGCAGCTCACGATTATTTATAACCGGGTTTTTGAAAAAGCTTCCTGCATTTCCAATTATATCCGGATTTGGCAATTTTAAAGTTCGGATATGAATTACTGCATCAGAAATTGCTTTTATACTCAACTTTTCAACCCTCATTTTTTTTAATTCTTCTTCAATTGTACCATAAGAAATATTGAAAACCGGTTTTTTCCTAAGACGATACGTAACATTTAAAATAGCAAACTGGTCTTTATACTTCTTTTTAAAAATACTTTCACGATATCCAAATTCGCATTCTTCTGCTGAAAATTTTTGGGTTGTTTTATCACGAAGATGGAAGGCCTCAAGTTCAAAAAAAACATCTTTTATCTCCACACCATAAGCTCCGATATTTTGCATTGGCGAAGCGCCCACATTTCCCGGAATTAGTGAAAGATTCTCAACGCCTCCATAATTATTTTTGACGCAATCCATTACAAAATGGTGCCATTTTACTCCTGCACCTGCCCTGATAAATATAAATTCCTCATCTTCATTCACTATTTCAATTCCCCCTATTTCATTCTTTAATATGAATCCATTATAATTTTTCGTAAAAAGGATATTACTTCCACCGCCAAGGATTATATTTGAAGAAATATTTTTTTTATTTTTAAGAGATTCTTCTAATTCATATACGCAAGAGAAGGTTGCGAAATATTTTGCAATCGATTCTATGCCAAATGTATTGTGTTTTTTGAGTGAATAATTTTGATAAACTTGCATATATTTGAAATTACCGGCAAAATACCAAAAATATGAATGAATTAACAGCAGTAGTTATTGGGGCAACTGGATTAACCGGAAGTTTAGTATTGCAGGAACTGCTGAAAGATGAAAATTTTAAAACTGTTCGTGTGTTGGTCAGAAGAAATGTGAATATGATTCATCCAAAATTGGAACAGGAAATTGTAAACTTCAATGACTTGGATGATTATTCGAAAAAGTTTGGCGAAGGGGATGTTATCTTTTCGTGTATAGGTACCACACAAAAAAAAGTAAAAGGTGATAAGATATTGTATGAAAATATTGATTTTGGAATTCCCGTAAATGCAGCAAGGATTGGTATTTCAAAGAATTTTAAAAAGTTTCTGATTATATCTGCAATTGGTGCCAATGAAAACTCTTCCAATTTTTATTTAAAATTAAAAGGTAAAACCGAAAATGCAGTGAAAGAAATTCCTTTTGTAAGCGTTAGTATTTTTCAGCCGTCTTTAATAAATGGTAGCCGAAATGAAAACCGCACAGGAGAAACAATCGCACAAACTATAATGGATCTACTTTCATTTTTGCTTTTGGGGCCGCTAAAAAAATTCAGGCCAATCGGTGCTAATAATATTGCCAAAGCAATGATAAATGAAAGCAAACAACAAAACAAAGGTGTACATTATTACAAATTTGAAGAAATGATGGAACTGGCCCGGCTTAGTTTGTAACTTTCAACTCACAATAAAGTACTTAAAAGGGATCCACATCAGCGATAACTACTACACTTCTGTATTTTTTTTCTGCCTTCAATAAATCAATATGATTACTGATTACCTTCTTTTGAATTTTTAAACGTGCAGCGTCCTGTCGCAGCTTTATCAATATTTCCATTAAAAACATATTTCTTACACGGTTCACAATCGGCGCGGCAGGGCCAATGATATTTTCAAAATCCTTTTCTAAAAAATGGCCAAGGGCATCTGCGGCTTCCATTACTATTTCTTTCATCTTATGCTTCAAGGTGATTCGGACCAACCGACTGAATGGCGGATAAAAGAATTGCTTTCTCATCTCCATTTCAAAATCATAAAACCCGGAATAATTATGTTCCTGAACAAATAATAAAACCGGATGATCTGTTTTAGAAGCCTGGATCAGAACTAAACCCCTTTCCAATTTTCTTCCCGCCCTCCCGCTCACTTGTTCCATTAATTGAAAGGCTCTTTCATTCACGCGAAAATCGGCAAAACTTAATAATCCGTCTGCATCAAGAATACCCACCAGGCTTACTTTTTCAAAATCCAAACCTTTCACTACCATTTGCGTCCCTGCTAAAATATCAATACGATGCTGCTCAAATAATTTGATCAAAGTATCGTGAGCATTTTTTCCTTTTACAGCGTCCACATCCATTCTTGCAATCCTGTTGTTAGGAAAATCTTCAGTTAATTCTTCTTCTACTTTTTCTGTTCCAAAATTTTTCTCTTTCCAGTTTACGCTTCCGCAAGCCGGGCATGTAATGGGTTTAGGATATGTATTTCCGCAATAATGACAATGTAATTTATTAGAGTATTTATGGAGCGTTAAAGTAACCGAACAATTCTCACAGTGCGGGATGAATCCACAGGTACCGCACAAAAGAAATGGTGAATAACCACGACGATTTTGAAAAAGAATTACTTGTTTGTCACTTTGCAAAGCAGCTTCAATTGCTGTTTTCAGTTGGGGTGATATCATCACTTTCCCTTTTTTGGAAGCCGCCACTGTTTTGGTATCTATTATTTTTATTTCTGGTAATTGAGTTCCGCCAAACCTTTCAGTGAGCGTTATTAAAGCATACTTATTTTTTTGCGCGTTGTAATAACTTTCTAAAGAAGGAGTAGCGCTTCCCATTAAAACTTTCGCATTAAACAGCGAAGCATAAAAAACAGAAGCATCACGCGCATTGTATCTTGGTGCAGGATCCTGTTGTTTAAAAGAAGTATCCTGCTCTTCATCTATTACGATCAACCCCAGGTTTTTGAAAGGAAGAAATAACGCACTCCTGGCACCTAAAATAATTTTTAATTCTCCGGTTTTTATTTTATTCCAAATCTCTATTCTTTCATTATTATTGAATTTAGAATGATAGATAGCGATGTTGCCACCAAAAAAAAGTTGTAATCTTCGGATGATCTGTGCCGTTAGTGTAATCTCCGGAAGAAGATATAAAACCTGTTTCCCTTCATTCACCATTTTTTCTATTTGCTTAATATATAATAAAGTTTTTCCACTACTGGTAACGCCATGTACAAGGCAAACCTCTTTATTTTCAAAGCCATTATTTATTTCATTCAATGCATTTTTTTGTGCATTATTCAATTCGAAATTCACTTCCATTTTCTTAGGGAGAGATTGAATACGGTCGGTATTTCGTTTTTGAATGGTAAGAATATTTTTATCAACTAATCCTTTTAATTGAGCCGGGCTGGCACCCGATTTTTTTAAAAGTTGTGTCTGAGAAACTTCGCCTTCAGTTTTTGAAAGATGTAAAAAACTCAGAAGCATTTCCATTTGCTTTGGCGCCCTGGTCAAAGAATCATCCATCAATGCGCTCATTTTTTCATCCGATGAATATTCAGGATTCAACAAAACAAAGTTTTCTTTTTTTTCTTTGTATTTATCTGTAAGTGATTCCCATATAAAGCACACCCTTTTTTCTATTAGCTTTTTTATGAGAGGATATACGTGAATGATATTGGCTACTTGCTGCACTTCAGTTATCTTCAATTCTTTTTTTATCAGCAGTGCTTCAGCCAATAAATATTCTTCATCATCGAGTGATGAAAAATTATCGCCATATTCTTCATTATAAATTAAAATGGCTTCACTGCTCAGTTTTAAATGGGTGGGCAAGGCTGCAGCCATCACTTCACCTTCACTGCACATGTAATATTCGCTGACCCATTTCCAGAACTGCAATTGCTTTGGATATACAACAGGTTCGTCATCTATTACATTTAATATTTCTTTTGTTTCATAAACGGGCTTTTCCTGGTTTATTGATTTTATAATTCCCGCGTATTTTTTGTTTTTCCCAAAAACGACTTCCACCCGGCAACCAATTTGTAATTTTTTAACCAGCTTTTCAGGAACAGAATAAGTGTAAATTTTCGGTAGAGCCAAAGGCAAAATTACTTCAACCCAGTTGAATATATTTTGCGTTATTTCGTTAAATAAAATTGGCTCTTTGGAAGCGTCATTGTTCATTGATGCAAATATTTTGTGGATGGAGTGATAAGCGAGTTTGACGGCTCCTGATTAATATTTTCTGTCAGTTGTATATCTTACCAATTCCTCAAGCCCATCTCTTACTTCACTTTTGGGAAATTCGAACAGAATTGCTAAAGCTTCATCGCGATATTGAAACATTTTTTTTGTCGCATAGTTTATTCCACCTGCTTCAATTACTTTTTGCAAAACATATTTAATCTTTTCCGGATTTTTATTTTCATTTTTTATTATGTAAATAATTTTTCTCCTTTCCTGGGCAGCTATATTATTAAGAGTATAAATAAGTGGTAAGGTTAATTTTTTTTCTTTCAAATCGTTTCCGGTTGGCTTCCCTATATCTTCATTTCCATAATCAAATAGATCATCTTTTATCTGAAACGCGATTCCCGTTTTTTCTCCAAATTTTTTCATTTTTTCAGTAAGAGCCTCGTCATTACTGGTACTCCAGGCACCCACCGCACATGCCGAAGAGAGTAAAGATGCCGTCTTGCTTCTGATAATTTCAAAATAAATATCTTCTTTTAAATTTAGTTTGCGGGCTTTTTCAATTTGCAATAATTCGCCTTCACTCATTTGTTTTACTGCTTCTGATAAGATATGAAGATGTTTAAAATCTCCTGCTTCGGTAGAAAGAAGTAATCCTTTTGATAAAAGGTAATCACCAACTAAAACCGCAATTTTATTTTTCCATAAAGCATTGACAGAAAAAAAACCTCTTCGTTCCAAAGATTCATCCACTACATCATCGTGTACAAGAGTGGCCGTATGCAAAAGCTCTACCAATGCGGCTGCCCTATAAGTCGATTCATTTATATCTCCGTGAAGTTTGGCGCTCAGGAAAACAAACATAGGCCTAAGTTGTTTACCTTTTCTTTTAATAATATATTTCATTATTCTATCGAGCAAAGGAGTCTGGCTTTTTACAGATTGTGTAAATTTTTGCTCAAAAATGGCTAACTCGGGTGCTATTATATTTTTTGAAAATTGCATTATTAGGGTAAAATGGCAATATAAGACAGAAACAAGGAATTTGTGGAATTATGGTTAAAAATTCAAAAAAGAAATAAATGAAAGGTTAATATCCATTACCTAAAAGTTTAATTTTATATATAATAAAAGTAGATTTGGTTCGTTTGTTGATAGTGTAATTAAAATTTTCAAATAGTAAGAATATATAAATCGCTCAAAATCCACTTGAATGGTAAAAAAAATTTGAATTTTGAGTTTCCTTTGATATTTTTGCGCAATCAAAAAGTTTATTTAAGAAATCATTAATCAAAAAGTTATGGCAAGCAAAAAGTTTAAATTATTGTTAATGGGAATTTTTTCCATTCTATCCCTTGGTGTTTTCGCCCAGGATACCGGTGTTTATAATATTTATGACTCCACCGTAATTCCCACAAAAGAGAAAGCGCAACAAAATGAGTTTATGAATAACACCTACGATTTTCCAGCGAAGCCGCGAAGTGAAACTGAAATTGGTGTTTCTGGTGGTATGTTTTCGATTAGTGGTGATGTGGCGTCTTTATTACCCACAGGAGGTTTTGCAGTCCATGTTCGTAAATCGTTAGGTTATGTATTCTCATTGAGATTACAGTATTTATATGGAGAGGCTAAAGGTCTTAACTGGAAACCCTCTTACGGCTATTCAAATGATCCGGTATGGAATAGTTATAATGCAAATGCTCTTCAGCCAGTTTATTATAATTATAAAACAACTGTTAATGATTTATCAATACAAGGTATATTTACTCTCAATAATATTCGCTTCCATAAACAAAAGACGGGAATGGTTATCTATGGCGGATTTGGTGTAGGTGCTACAGTATATAATGCAGAAGTTCAGGTTCCTCAAAGCTTTGCTACAATCACCGGAGGTACTTATTCTGGCCGTAAAGCTACCCGAAAGGCATTAAAGAGTTTGCTTAAAGGCGTTCCTTACACAGAAGCTCAAAATGAAAATACAACTAAGCCAACACTTGGAGGTCATCCATTGAGAGCCACCGGTACTTTTTTGGGAGGGATAGCTTTTAAACTAAGCAAGAGAATCAATCTTGCAATTGAAGACAGGTTCACAATTACCAAGGATGATTTACTTGATGGTCAGCAATGGGCAGAGCGTCCTATTGGCAATCCTGGTTTGACTGGCGATTTTGACACTTATAATTATCTTTCTGCCGGATTGAACTTTAATGTTGGATCAAAAGCAGTTGAACCTCTTTGGTGGATCAATCCTCTTGACTATGCCTACAGTGAAATCAATGCTCCTAAGCACATGAAATTACCAACACCTGTTTTGCCCGATGCTGATGGTGATGGCGTTACTGACCAATTTGACAAATGTCCAAATACACCAGCAGGGGTTGCAGTGGATGTACATGGTTGCCCATTGGATACTGATGGTGATGGTGTTCCTGATTATAAAGATAAAGAATTGATAACTCCTACTTATTGCCAACCTGTAGATGCTAATGGTGTGGGTAAATGCCCGGAACCTGATTGCTGCAGAACTTTGAGAGATTCATTAGCAGTAGCAAATACTTGTAATATAGGAGATCTTCCAAGTATTTCTTTCAAAAGCAGAAGAATCAGTATCAGCGAAGATGCGAAGGCATTATTGGCAACAGTAGCTTCAAAATTGAAGAATAGTCCAGCATGTTCAATAACTGTTACAGGTTATCCTGCTGCTTCCAAAGCTTCTCAAGCTCTTTGTAACAAGAGAGTAGATGCTATCAAAACTTACCTGACTGAAAAAGAAGGAATCAGTTCAGATAGGATTAATACTAATTGCGAAGTAGGTGGTGGCGATGTAAATACTGTTGATATAAAATCAAATTAAAAAATACACTTTTTGCTCAATGATAAACCCTTCCCATTTTTTGGGAAGGGTTTTTAAATTATATCAAAAGATTAACTAAGCTGTTTTTTTCCCTATAAATTTAAAACTCATTTTTGTTTAAAATCATTTAATTTTGCGACTCTTTATGAAGATATTTTTTGCTTTATTGTTACCTTTTCTAATACTTGCCAGTTGTAATAATCAATTTAGCAAAGTGCTTAAAAGCCATGATTATGAATACAAGTTTAAAATGGCTGATAAATATTATGCAGAAAAGAATTATAGAAATGCAGAACAGTTGTACCAGGAATTATTCCCTGTTTTTAAAGGATCAGACAAGTTTGAAGAATTATATTACAAATATGCGTATTGCTCTTATTATCAAGGTAATTATTTAGATGCTGAAAATCTTTTTAAAAGTTTTCTTGGAGTTTTTCCAAACAGCAGTAAGGCTGAAGAAATAAGTTATATGCATGCGCTTTCATTCTATAAACAATCGCCAAATGTACAATTGGATCAAACAAATACAACAAAGGCGATTGGAATGATGCAGGGATTTATTAATTCTTACCCTAATTCGAAAAGGGATACGGAGGCAACTCAAATTATTACAAAATGCAGAGCTAAATTACAAGAGAAAGATTACCTGGCTGCCGAATTGTATTATAATCTTGAAATGTACCAGGCTGCCGGAATATATTTTTCGAATTTGTTGCTAAATTATCCAGAATCTCCAAAAGGAGATCAGTATATGCTTATGGCAGTAAAATCATATTATCAATATGCAAAATCAAGCATATTTACTAAACAGGAAGAAAGATATGCCAAAGTAACTTCTGAATATTTTGATTTTGTAGATCGTTATCCTGATAGTAAATTATTAAAACAGGCAGAAGTTTATAAAAATCTTAGTCAAAACAATATTAAAAAATTACAAAATGAGCAAATTAAGACGTCAACAAGCCTCTAATACCAGCAATGTTGTAGAAACTCAAAATCTGATTGATGTAAAAGCCAAAACAGGAAATTTATATGAATCCATTGTAGTGATTGCTAAAAGAGCCAATCAAATCAATATTGCAATTAAAGAAGAGTTACATAATAAACTGGAAGAATTCGCAAGTCATACTGATAGCCTTGAAGAAATTCATGAAAATAAAGAGCAAATTGAAATTTCCCGTGCTTATGAAAGAATACCCAATTCTGCGCTTTTAGCCACTGCTGAATTTATGGAAGATAAAATTTATTTTCGTAGAAATGAGGATACTCTTTTTGAATAAATCTTTTAAAAATACTTTTTAGAATGATAATGGCGGTTTTATTCCGCCATTTTTATTATAGAAAGATCATTGAAATAATAAAATCAGTATCTACAAACTAAAAAAATTTCATTTATTTTATACTGATGAATTAGTGTTAGGTTTTCCGGCCCTGGGATTATTTTATGAATTTCAAACTTGATATTTTTTGAATAAAAATTTAAAATATTTCAACGTGCCTGTTAATACAATTATCCCTGTAAATAGAATTGCAATAATTAATTTCAATTTTTGTTCTATCCCGGATACAATAAAAAGCAATCCTATATAAAGAGCCAGAATTAAAAAGAACTTTACAATCAGTTTTTTCAAAGGTAAAATTTGAGTCACCGGAGTATTTAAAACTTTAGCTGAGTGCCATAAATAATAAATTGCCTGGCAATAGGTAGCAATCACAATAGCAAGAGCAACACCCCTTGTTCCCATTATTGGATATAAAATCAGCATTAATATAATGGCTATAAGTATATCAAGAAGTGATCCCCACAAAATTTTTTTGCCTTGTGAAAAACATTGTAAAATGACACTATAATTATTAATACGCAGAGGAAGAATAAAAATGCTGATCACAAAAATGGGCAACGATGCATTGTATTTATCTTTAAATGTAATAGAAAAAAGATCGTTACGAAAAAAGAACAGGAAAAAGAACAATGGAAAAACAATAGTAGATAATGTGTTGAAACTTTCGCGAAAAAGCTTTTTTATTTTATCGTTTTGCCGAAGGTTGCCTGAAATTTCAATCAATAGGAAACTTCCTGCAACACTGATCAATAACCCAAAAAGAGGAATTTCAAAAGAGCCATTAAAAAAGATGGCAAAATTTGTCGCTGAAAGGAGATACAGCAAAAAAACTTTGTCCATCCATTTTGAAATAACTCCTAAAATATCGTTCATACCAAGAAATCCCCAATGGCTAAAAAAATAGTTTTCGTCAATTGGTTTTTCATAGAAATCTTCCTTTGCCGGAATCAGTATCATAGCGATTAATTTTAAAACAGAAAGAATGCAAACTCCTCCAATGAGATTAAAAAGAAAATAACCGGTATAAAGAACGTACAGATGCCAGCCCAGAAAAAGGGTAGAATAAATAAAATTAATTATAAAGGATTTTTTTTCACCATGCCTCTTAATAAGTATTGTTTCAAAAATGACAGAAATATTTTGAATACCTATAAAAGCTATAATTAAAATTTTTAAGGTAGGATAAAAATTTTTTGCAAAAAGAAAAAATGCAATTAATCCAGACAGCCATAATATGGAATAAAAAATACCTAATTTTTTCCTGTTTTTTTTTATTAAAGAAAAAAGGAATTTTAAATTGGTAGAAAGTATCACAGCTGATAATCCAAAACTGATGAAAACGTTTACTATATTGGCATACATCCAAACGCTCTGAAATTTTCCATAGTCTTCAAAAGATAATCTCCTTGAATAAATTATAGTGATCCCGAATAGTATAAGTACCGGCAATACTCTTCCTAAAAATAACCAGGAAAATTTTCGGACAGCCAGCGATTTATAACTTTGATTTACTGAATTGATCACAGGTTTGTTTGTCTAAATTTTTAATTATTTCAGCAGGATTGCCTGCAATAATACAATATCCATCTTTAAAACTTTTTGATACTACTGACCCTGCACCTACAATGGTAAAATCACCAAGTTGCACGGAAGGCAATATGATTGCATTCATTCCTATCCAGCAAAATTTTCCAATGGAAACAGGAGGTGCTTCAATATGTTGAGAATTATTAACAGGATCATGGTTGGCAGAAATAATTCCAACATTGGGGCCGATATTGGTAAAATCTCCGATACTTATTCCATTAGAAGCTTCAATATAATTCCCCGGAGAATCCCCTGGAAAAACATTTTTCCCTCTTATTATTTTTTCAGGATAAGTAATACTTGAGGTATAATGTATAGCCCACTTTACATTTCTGTTTTGTCGTAAAATATGCTTGAAAAAAAAATTAGCTATATAAAAATTGAGGCCTACATCTTTTCTAAGGCGGAAAATATTTTGAATAAATTTTTTAAGCATGCTTTGAAATTATAGGAGATGAAAATGGTCTTTTTTTATATTCTTTTGTTCTATCAAAAAAGAATTTGACGCTGTTTGTTTTGTGTTTGTAAGATAACTTTTTTCTATAATTATAAAAATACACAAGTTTTACTCAAAACGTTTCAGAATGGCTCTGAAACGTAAGGCAATTGCCAGGTGCGATGGCTACAAGATTGAAATACAACCATGGTTAATAAATTATTGAATGCCTTCCGTTTTGTTACCTTTGCAACGTTTTTTAAAATTATTTTTGGTTAATGAAGAATATCAGAAACTTTTGCATTATTGCACACATCGATCATGGTAAA
>Ga0307372_10003872_pt1 | contig 23567 bp, 22 predicted proteins | sample OX1MG_FD_202533 | JGI IMG/M metagenome (GOLD analysis project Ga0307372, IMG submission 202533) | Soil microbial communities from Risofladan, Vaasa, Finland - OX-1 | ecosystem: Environmental > Terrestrial > Soil > Coastal area > Acid sulfate soil | place: Finland: Risofladan, Vaasa | collected...
AAACCCGGCGCTCCCGCCACACCCTCGCGGCAGCACGCGGCCCAACCGGCTCTGGAATGCCCGAAGCTGTGGACCAAAGGGTCAGTTTACCAGAGCAGAAGTGGGTCATTTTAGCTGAGTGCCATAGTGCCAGATCGAAGACATGCAATTCACGACGACCGCGAGGCTGGAGCCAGCGATTGCGCTGTTGTCGATCGTCGCTTTGACCCTGCTCAACCTGCGGGAAGCGAGCCGGCGGCCCGACGCCAAGACGCGCCGGGCCGCCACGATCCTGGCTCCTGACTACGTGGAAGTCCTGAGCATCTGGCGCTACGGAAAGACTCGCAGCGATTTGACGGTCCATGAATTCTTCTTTGCTTTGGCGCGCCTGGGCGGACATCAGAATCGCAAACGCGACGGACATCCAGGCTGGCTGGTTCTTTGGCGCGGCTGGACCAAACTTCAATCAATGCTCGACGGATACTCCGCCGCCAAACGGAAAAAATGTGGTAAAACTTAAGGCTCGAAGCCCATACTGACTATCGAGCGGCCCCGAAACGTCCGGCCCTTGGTCTTGCCATTTTCTTGGACTCGGGAACCTGCTCGCCGGCGTTTCGTCCCGTACCCGGTGACTCCATTGAAATCACCGGACACGGGCTCCGCCAGCTCCCAAAGCAGGCTCCGTTGCCTTTGTCATACCTGGTACGATACCCTGGGCAACCGCACGTCGCTCTCAGCCACGGTCGCCGGCACATCGGTTTTCGGGTAGTTCGCGCGCGTTAGTTCTTGCGGCCCCGTCGTCTTGTACTCCGAATCTCTGATCTCTGTTCTCTGTAAAGGGGGCGCGGGGGGCGAAGCCCCCTGCTCGCGATAAAATGACCATTCCCGATATTCCCATGTTCGTCAAGACGCACGATTGGGATTTCGCGCTGCCGGGCGGCTTTGTCGTCGTTCAATTGGCATTCGCGGTCGGCGTGTTGAAGAGCGACACGATTTGAAGGGTGGCGCGATGGCAACCGTGCGAGAGAGCTTGCGGAACTTGTCGCTCGCCGAGCGGCAATGGGTCGAAGGCTGGCTCGACGAATTCGAGGCCGCTTGGCACCCCGGCCGGCTGGCCGAGCAGGCCGCGCGGCTACCGCCCGCGGGGAACCCGTTGCGCGCGGTCGCGCTGGCGGAATTGGTCAAAGTCGACTTGGAACGCCAATGGCGCAGTGGCCGACCGGCGACCCGCGAGAGTGGCGGGAACGCTTCCACCGCGAAGCGCGGGCGGCGGCGGCGCTCCATCATCCCAACATCTGTCCCATCCACGAGTTGGGTGAGGGGCGTAGCGGTTAAACGCCTCGATCCGTCACGTCTGAAATCGTGACTTGCGTAGGGAGCAAAACGGGCGTACAATGGGTACACAACAGAAAGGTGGAGTCTTTAGCATCATTAGTGACAAATTGACCATGACGCTGCTGAGCAAATGCCGTAAATTCCGGGCCGAGGGCACTTGGCCATGGAGGGCTTTGCCGTGTCTGGTCCTGGGCAGTACGTACCGGACCCCACCGAGGGTATCACCAAGCCAGAAGATCTACCGCAAGCCAAGATCGTTCGGCGCAGCCGCAATTTCAAACATCGGCCTTGTCCGCGCTGTGGGCGAGCGTGCTTTCGACACGGTCGTGCTACGCGCGTCTTGCATGACTTGGGCGACCTGGTTTCCGCACGGCCTCGCGACATCTATCTGCTGTACTCGCGGCACCGATGCACTGCGTGCCAGAAGATCTTCAACGCGGACATGTCCGACTATTCCTTGCCGAAGGCCCATTACACTCACCGCGTCGTTTCCATGGCCGTGCGACTCGTCATCGAAGATGGTTTGCCCTATCAAGCCGCCAGTTGGCACCTGTGGCGCGATCATCGGGTTTTTGTCCCCTTCGCCACCATCCAAAACTGGGTGGAGGCCGGGGGGAAAAAAAGGCGGCCAGGCAAATGTGGACGAGCTATCTTGACTGGGGCTTGGCTGACTTCTCTGGCTACATTGCGGCCGACGAGTTGTACGATGGCCCGTTTTGCGTCCTGTCCATCGTCGACAACCGGACGTTCAAACGACTCCTGTACCAGGTGCTCGATCACGATCCCGACCACACGGACATCACGGCCTTCTTCCACCGCTTCCGTATGGCACTGCGGCTGCGCGGCCTGAAGCTGCAAGGCGTCACCACCGACGCCTCGCCCCTGTATCCAGAGCCTTTGCAGGCGGTGTTCGGCGACGTCCCCCACCAAATCTGCGAGTTCCACGTCATCAAAGAGCTGACGAAGGCGATCTTACGCGCTGTGGCCCAGGTTCGCAAGAAGTTGGCGGCGCAAAAGCCAACCGGCCAGCGGGGTCGGCCCACGACGACAGCGGCGAAGCGCATTGCCCGCCGTCGCCAGCGGCTGCAGCGGAAAGTCGCGGAGTTGTTCGAGCATCGTCATCTCTTCGTCCAACACGATTTGACGCCGGCGCAACGTCGAACGCTGCAAGCAATCACGCGCAGCCTGCCACAATTGCGAATGTTGCGAGACGTCATGGAGGAAGTATACCGCTTGTTTGATCGTCGTTGCCGCACGGACACAGCGTTGGCGAAGCTGGCCAAACTGCGTCAACGTGTTCGCCGTTTCAAGCAGGTCGGCAAGATTTTGAGCAAACTTCGCTCGCCCAACTTGGACAAGGCTCTGACGTTTCTGGACGACAAACTGTTTCCTTCAACCTCCAACGCCGTGGAGCGGGGCAACCGTCGCCACCGTAAGATGCAGAAAACGGTTTATCGGGTCCGCACCCAGCAGCACATGCACAACCGCATCGCCCTGGACATGCTCCGTGATTCACAACGGGAGGACCGCACGGACACTATGAAAACGCTCCACCGCAAGCGCGCGGGTTAGAGCAGCCAAGTAGCACTAATGATGCTAAAGACTCGAAAGGTGCCTTATGGCGAAAAACCAATCCACGGCCACGAACAAGGAAAGCAGGCTGAGCATCCGGGTCGATGCCGCACGGAAAGCGGTGATTGCACGCGCGGCAAAACAGCACGGGGACACCATCAGCGACTTCGTTCTCGAAAACGCTTACCAGGTGGCTACCGTACTCCTGGCTGACGCAGAAGCGATTTCGCTAAGCAGGAAGCAGATTGCCCATATCTTTGAGACGCTCGATCATCCGCCCGCGAAGAGCGTGGCGGCCGTGCGCAAGCTTCTTTCCGAACGGTCTGTTCTGGATGGCTGAATCTTCTTACACGCCGCTCAGCCCGTTGGACGGTGGCCACGACCGGGCGATATTTGACTGCGGAGTGCCCGCGCTCAACCTCTATCTTCGCACCTACGCGCTGCAGAACCAGAAGCGGGGGATCGTTCGCAACTACGTCACCACCCACAAGGACGAGAGGATTGTCGTTGCCTATTATTCGCTCGTTTACGCCTCGCTTGATCAGAAATTGCTTCCGGCGAAACTCGTCAAAGGGTTGGGCAAGTACGACATTCCGATCATGTTGCTCGCCCGCCTGGCGGTGGATCATCGCGAGTTGAAGCTGTTCCTGCCCGTGCAACTGTCATCGTAAGGCGAAGTCGACGAAATGACGGCAGTCCACCTACCTACGCAGCCTGCTTCATCTGGGGTTGGCCGCGGTGCTACCCGACGGAGGGGTCGTCATTCGTCATGGTGGGTCGCAGAAGGGCAACAGCGTCTGGCGCATCTCGGCCGCATTGAAAAAGCGCTCGGGAACCTTGCGGGCCAGGCCACGGTCGATGGCGGCGGCCAGTCCCGCGGGCAGTTCGGGCCGGCGCCGGCCGACCGGCGCCGGTTCCGCTTGCAAGATCATCGCGATCCTGCCGGCCCGGATCACGCGGGAAGTCGTAGACGAACTGCTTCGTCTGGGGATTGGATTGAAGGCACCCATCCTTTTCCGACGACGGCAAAACGACGTAAATACCTCTGGCCAAATGGGATAGATCATTCCGACGATCGAGACGATCCGTCACTCGTAGCGGCCAGAAGGATAGGTGTCTTCAAACGCGCTTTTCAAACGCGTCGCTCCCGAATGGCGAACAGGTCGGCGGGCGGCAACTTGGCCAGCCGACCTCGCCAGCCACAGGCGGAGTTCCCCAGCTTTGCGGTGGCCCGGTGGGGATGGTATGGTAGGATGGCGGGATGGACGGACCACAGCCATGCCGATTCCAGTTTGGTCTGCGAGCATTACTAAAGGCAGCGTTTTCTGTTGCAATTCAGCGGCGGTTGGAGTCGAAAATGCCCTTGGTTTATCGTGTTATGGGGAAGGACGCGAACGATAAACCGATCATCGCTGATGACGGCGGCCTGGGCGTCAGAGTCGGTTTGGACATCTCGGTTGATGGCCAAGGGAACGCCCTGGTGAATAACAGGGGAATGTCAGTCTTCCGTGCGTGGCGGGACATCTCGCTACTTCGGCTTCCACCGAGGCTGCTAGAAGGGGGACGAGGGGATGATGAAACCTACTGCTTCAGAATGAGCGACGGACCATTCATCCAGGGCCCCTTTGCCGCAGGTTTGGAGCTTCTAACTCAAACTCCGAAACATGGTGTTATTCGACCAGACCAAGTCATGCCGCTTGTCAACTATCGGGCGAACCTCGTGGCCACACAGAACGACTGGGACATTGACGAGTCATGAAGATGGCTGAACGGATGAGCGATAGTTCGAGTTACCAAAAGGTCCATGATGGTCTTTTGCGCATGCACCAGCTTTTTGTCGACGGAAAGCGCAATTCCGTTGAAGTGAAGGCGATTCGCGATGCGACGGATGAACCCTGGAATGAGCTGAGCGAAGAAGACAGAAGATCCATCCAAGGACTCTCCCAAGATCTGTACGAGTTGGAAGGAGTAAAACCGAAAACACCCGGTACTGTGTCTCCGCTTGATCTGGAAATGAGGGTAGTTGAGGCCGTCAAGGCGAGAGATGAAGGACAATCAGATAGGGCCTTGGAGCTCCTTCGAACATGCCATGCCTATACCCCAATGTCTAGGGTGTCGTATCTCCGGGGAAGCATTTGGTTGCTGAAGAAAGATCTCAAGACGGCGGTTGTGTTCTTCAAGCATGCGGTAGACCAAGATCCAACCAACGACTATTTAAGATCAGCCTGGCTTCATTGCCTTAAGACCGCATGTCCTGATGAAGCAAGAGTTGAAGCAGCGAAGGTTCTGGAAGCGAGCGAGTCTTTTGCTCCCTCGGTCGTAGTTTACGCCTGTGAAATTGAATTCTCAGTAACGACAAACAGAAGCGACATCGACTCGCTCCCTGTGTATGAGCAGCTTATTCCGGTCCTTGAAGCGACTCTCAAGAGAATCGAGAAAGCATCGCCCCCATATCCTCGGTCGCTCCTCAGCATGGCCATTTCGTTATTGGCTGCTTGCAACGAACATCTGCAATATATCGATCAGGCGTTTTACTACTACTCAGTCGCGATAAAGCTTGACCCGAAGAACTCCGCCTTGCTTGTCGCCCGTGGCAAGCTGATGTATGGAGACCACCCCTCGGCCCTCACCGACTTCAGGGATGCAATAAGGCTGGGCACTCCGCTGGTTTGGCCCTACTTCTTCCTCGCCCATTATCACATCGGAGTCAATCAGCATCTAGAAGCGCGGGAGCTATCTGAAGAAGGACTTCGCCGCCGGTCTACGGAGAGAGTAAGAAGCGAGCTGTACGAGTTCCGGGCAATCGCCGAGCTGCACCTTGGCTTTCCGGAGAACATGGCGCGTCGGACGTTTGAGGAAGCCATTAGAACCGATGTTACGAATGAACGGGCGATTCGAAATCTGACGATCTTTGAGCAGTTGCTTAAAACTCGCGCCACGGAAATCAAGGCGGATGTTTGGGAAACGCCCACGAAAACTGCCATGAGAGGGCATGCGAGAGACGTATTCAGCCCGGCGTTTGTCGGGTGCGATTCACCCAGTCCCACGTTTTACGCGGCGTTTGCGAGCGGATTCTCATAAACTTCCGTGGGAGTTCGCGGTAGAGTGCTTGCCCCAGCGATTGTGGACCATCGGGCGGAAGAAGACATCCATCCATCTTCGGCCATACCAGGCGGCACGACCACGACGGTAGCATCGACAAGTCAGGTAGGCGATCGGCGCGCCAGGCCGACGTGAGGCGGGTTGCGGCGGCGCATGATCCACATGGCTGAATCTTCTTACACGCCGCTCAGCGCGTTGGACGGTGGCCACGACCGGGGTTGGGCAAGTACGACATTCCGATCATGTTGCTTGCCCGCCTGGCGGTGGATCATCGCGAGTTGAAGCTGTTCCTGCCCGTGCAACTGTCATCGTAAGGCGAAGTCGACGAAATGACGGCAGTCCACCTACCTACGCAGCCTGCTTCATCTGGGGTTGGCCGCGGTGCTACCCGACGGAGGGGTCGTCATTCGTCATGGTGGGTCGCAAAATGGCAACATCGCATGGCGCATCTCGGCCGCGCTGAAAAAGCGCTCGGAAACCGCGCGGGCCAGGCCACGGTCGATGGCGGCGGCCAGTCCCGCGGGCAGTTCGGGCCGGCGCCGGCCGACCGGCACCGGTTCCGCTTGCAGGATCATCGCGATCTGCCGGCCGACGTCGCGTGGGAAGTCGTAGACGAACTGTTTCGTCAGCAAAAAGTAGAGCGTGGCCGCCGCCGAGTATTGATCGACCGACGGCTGCGACTCGCGGTAGTGCGTGATCTGCTCCGGCGGCATGAAGGGCGTGGTGCCCCCCACGTCGCCCATCAGCGTCAGCCCGCTCACCCGCGACGCCTGGTACGTCCGCGCCAGGCCGAAATCGAGCAGCTTGACGATCTCGCGGCCGGCGTCGCAGGTGACTAACAGGTTGGCCGGCTTGATGTCGCGGTGAACGAAGCCTTTCGTGTGGGCGTAATCCAGCGCTTCGAGCAGTTGGCACGCCCACCGCGTCGCGCGGCCGATCGGCAGCGGGCCGGAGTGCTCGCGGAGCAGCTTTCCCGCGTCCACGCCGCGGACGAAGTCCATGGCGAAGAACAACTGGCCCTGCGAACAGCCCATATCGCGGAAGGAGACGATGTGCGGGTGGGCGACCTGCTTGAGAATGCTCGCCTCGCGCAGGAACCGCTGCGAGTCCTCTTCCCTGCTGGCGGCGTCGGGAATGATCGTCTTCAGCGCGACGACGGAGTGGTCGGCCGCGCGGAGCGCCAGGTAGACGACCCCCATATCGCCGCGCCCCAGCTCGTCGACGATCTGGTAACCGGCAATTGGTTGCGGCCGGCGGCGGATGCGTTCCGCGTAATCGGGCGGGAGTAGGTCGGCCGGTGATGTCGTGGCCTGGGGCGACGGCGCCACGGGCACGGCCGGCGGTACGACAAGCGGAACAGACATCGGAAGCGGTCTCCGCACGGGCGGAGGAGGAAGGGGTGGAGGGGGAACGGGCGGAGCGGGCGGCCCCTGACGGGCGACAGGGGCGATGGTGACGGGCGACGACGCCCCTTGGGCGATCGGGGCCGCCGTAGGGACCGGCGCCGCGGGCGGCAAGCCGCCGTGCAAGCGAGGCGGCACCGTGGGCTCGTCGATCGGCGACGGTTTGGCGCGGGCCGGTTGGGCGCCGGCCGCCGACGGTTGGTTATCATCAGAGTGCCTGGGGGCGATGGTGGCGCCGTCGCCGATCGGATCGAATGCCGCCACGGAAACGCGAATCACCGTGTTACCCCCTTGGATCAGGTCGCTGTCGCGCAGGTCGGCCGTCGTCACGCGGCGGCCGTTGACGAACGTGCCGTTGGTGCTTCCGGCGTCCATCAATCGGCAGTGCGGCGGGTTGACTTCGATCATGAAATGGACGCGAGAAAAATGCTGGTCTTTCTGTGGCAGACGGAAGTGCGCAGAGCTGGCGCGTCCCACGATGAACGTGTCGTGGTTGCGAAACGTGAAGTTCCGCCCGCGGTGCGGACCTTCAGTTACGGAAAGGACGACTTCCATCGCACTTGGGCCGATTTCGCGAGTTGAACTGCCTGGGACAGCGGGCGTGTGCCCGCGCCCGACCAGGTTAGCCTAAGCGTCGATCGTGCCTTCGACAAGCGAAATAACCAAGTCGGGTTGGGAAACCTACCGATCGCCCGCGACCCCCTCATCAGCAGTACGTCATGTCGGTCTATCAAGACGTGCTGGGACGATCGCAGGCCGAACCGAGCGAACCGAGCCGCGGTCAGGTATAACATGGGAAGGTATAATCCGTAAAAAAGCGCTCGAATCCGGTCACGCCGACCGGGCGCCGGCGCGCCGCGCGATCGGACAATGGGAGGGGGGTTAATCCGTGAGCCAGGAGCGGCGGCGGGCGGTGCCCACCCTACGCCTGCATCCGCGCGGCGGCCAGCGTATTGAGCAAGAGCATGGAGATCGTGAGCGGCCCGACGCCGCCGGGTACGGGCGTGATCATGCCCGCCACCTCGCGCACCCCCTCAAAATCGACGTCGCCCACAAGACCTTCCGGCACGCGGTTCATTCCCACGTCGATCACCACCGCGCCGGGCTTCACCATGTCGGCCGTGACGAACCGCGCGCGGCCCACGGCAACGACCAGAATGTCGGCCTGGCGAGTCAATTCGGCCAGCCGCTCGGTGCGGCTGTGACAGATGGTCACCGTCGCGTCGGCCCGCGGCCCACGCTGCAACAGCATGTTCGCCAGTGGCTTGCCGACAATCTCGCTACGGCCGATGATCACGACGTGCCGGCCGGCAATCTTGACGCCGCGCCGCAGCAGCAGTTCCTGGATCCCGTGGGGAGTACACGGGAGGAAGCGCGGCCGGCCCTGGACCAACCGGCCGACGTTTTCAGGATGGAAGGCGTCGACGTCTTTGAGCGGGTTCACGGCGTGCAAGACTCGCGTTTCGTCGATCTGGCGCGGTAACGGCAACTGCACCAGAATGCCATGCACCTCGGGGGCCTTGTTCAGTCCATGCACCAGGTCCAACAGGTTCTCCGTCGTCGCGCGCTCCGGCAGCCGGTGCAACTGGCTTTCGATGCCCGCCTGCTCGCAGGCCCGACGCTTGTTTCGGACGTAGACGTCGCTGGCCGGGTTTTCGCCCACCAGCACCGCCACGAGACAAGGAAAAACGCCGTTGTTCTCGATGAAGTCGGCGACTTCCACGGCCAGATCCGCTTGCAATTCGGCGGCCAGCTCCTTGCCGTTCAAGACGATCGCAGACACGGTGATCCTTTCATCGTTTCGTATCAGCTTCACGGAACGCCACGGAGGGCGTTCCCTACAGAACCCAGTGCAGCAACAGGCGCAGCGTCAAATTGGAATACAAGCCGGCAATCCAGTCGTCGGCCATGATCCCCAGCCCGGCCGGAAAACGCTCGCAGGCGCGGGCCGGCGGCGGCTTGGTGATGTCGAACAACCTGTGCAGAGCGAAACCGGCGACGACCACGCTCAAGCTATTCATGGGAATCATGCAAAACGTAATCGGCAGGCTGGCGATCTCGTCGAATACGATCGAGCCGGGATCCTTCAGCCCCCCCATGCGCCGCGCCGCTTCGGTACACAACGGAATGCCAATCGCCGCCAAGGCCACGATCGCAACGATTTGCTGCCAAGCTTCCGGCAGTTTCCCGACTTCCCAGGCGAGTGGCAGGCCCCACAAAGCGCCCACCGTACCCGGCGCCAGCGGCACCAGGCCCAGCCAGGTGCCCGTCGCCAGGAACACGCAAACCCCTTGTCTGAAAGGGTTCGGTAGGGAAGGTTTCTTGTCTTCTGAGGCGTCGCACATGCGAGCATGCTAATGGTCGCGGCCCGATCCAACAAGTGATACTTCACGCGGCCTAATCTGGTCTTTTCCTGGTTGGCCAACTCGGATAAGTTATCCGGGGGGATGCTGGAGGCATCCGGTCCAAGCCGATCATGGAGGAATCGCGAATGAAGTGTAAGCTGCTTCCAATCTTTCTCGGCGTCTGCGCGACGATCGCCACGCTGGGCTACTTCCTCCAGTGGTACACGGTGTCGATCGCCAACGCCGAGCACCAGGTTGAAATCCATGTGACGATCTACAAAGACAAGATCAAAGCCGACGAGGAAAAAGCCAAGATCAAGCTGCAGAAGTACGAAAAGCAGTTCAAGGAAGACCCTGGCGCGACGTCGCGCAGCGCCGAACGAGGCGCGCGGCACATGAGCCAATAAATCTCGCCGGGCTCGCGCGAATCAACCGCCCAACACGTCGTTCAGCACATCCTCCGACACGTAGATCGGCAGCGGCGGGCTGCACGTGACGGCGACCGCGATGGCGTCGGAGGGGCGGGCGTCGATCTCGATGAGCTCGCCTTCGTGTTTGACCCGTAGCCGGGCATAGTACGTGTGCTCCTTGAGTTCGCTGATCACCACGCTTTGGAACTCCGCTCCCAGGTTCTCGACCACGCTCACCAACAGGTCGTGGGTCAACGGGCGCGGCGCCGAAACCCCTTTCACCCGCCGGTCGATGCTGGTGGCCTCGAAGATGCCGATTAAGATCGGAAACGAACGCTCGCCATCGACCTCCTTGAGGTAGATCACCTGCTGCTCGTTGATCTCGCTGATAATGATCCGCGACAACTCCATCTGCACGGGCATGGCCGGACCTTTCCCAAGAAAATGACGGTTTGCCTCGCCAAGGGCGGGGCCTTCGTACGACTCGATTATATACTTCACGCGGTCGAGTATAAGTCCGCCGGGTGGAGCGGGGCTAGGGACGCGGACCTTCCGTGACCTCGTGCAGGCGATCCACGGCGGGCGACTCGACGACTTGCCGCGTTCCGCTGGGCCAGCGGATTTCCGCGCGGTCGACTCGTTCGCGGTCGCCCAGACCGAAGTACAGCGTCTTGGACGATTGCGAAAGGTATCCGCCGGCGCAATGCACCTGTCGGACGATGACCCGTTCGCCGCTGTACAACCTGACCACCGCCCCCACGGCATCGCGGTTGCTCTTCGTCCCGCGCAGGCGGAACGCGAGGAAGTGCCGCTGGGGAAACTGGTTGCGGAAATAGTAGGGGCGGTCGTTGAAATTGTTGACCAACAGTTCGAGGCGGCCGTCGCCGTCGAAGTCGGCGACCGCGGCGCAGCGCGAGCTGCGCGTCGGGTGCTTGCCGTTGATCCGGCCCGGCAGGTACGGGCCGCCGAGCGGGGGCTCGATTCCCGCCGCCGCGGCGCGGTCGGTGAATGTTCCGTCGCCGCCGTTGAGCATCAGGCACGAGGGCCAGTAAAACCAAGGGTAGCCCATGCCCGACGGCAAGAAGGCGTCTTCGTGGCCGTCGTTGTCGAAATCGCCGACGGCCACCCCCCAGGGCCAGAATGTCTCCATGCCGGCCGCGTCGGAAACCTCGGTGAATCGGCCGTCGCCGTCGTTGTGAAACAACGTGTTGCCGTACAACAACGATTCGAAATCGACGCCCAAGCGATCGGCGAACCGCTTTTCAAGCATTTGTCGCCCCAGCCCCGATTTTGAGCGCGGACCGACCGGCGAGTCGAATTTCCTGCTGGGTTCGACTCGTTTCGCCTGATCGAAACCGATCCACATGTCGGAGTGCATATCGGCGATGAACAGGTCGAGGCGACCGTCGCCGTCGTAATCGAACGCCTTGCTCCCAATGGCGCCCAGCGACGTGCGTTTCAGCGTTTCCGCCGTGACGTCGTCGAAATGTCCGTGGCCGTCATTGCGGTACATTTGGCTCAAACCGAACATGTTCGTGACGAACAAGTCCAGGTCGCCGTCGTCGTCGAAGTCGAACGCCGCGACGTCGCCGCCCCAACCCTTGCCGGCCAGCCCGGCCTGCTCGGTCGCGTCGCTGAACGTGCCGTCGCCGTCGTTGCGGTACAAGACGTTGGGTTCGTAGTCGTCAGGGCTGCCGACCAGATCCCAGAGATCCTTCGGACCGACGTAGTGGTTCGTGTTCGCATCGAAGTGGTTCGTCGTCCATTGGGCCGTGTTGGTCACGAACAGGTCCAGGTCGCCGTCGTTGTCGTAGTCGAAGAAGGCGGGCGTTTGCGAGTGGGCCACGCAGGCCAGGCCCGCCTCGTCGGTGGCGTCGCGGAAACGGCCCTCTCCCAGGTTTTCCAGGAACACGTTGCCGCCGCGCGTGCTGGTGATGTACAAGTCCTGGTCGCCGTCGTTGTCGACATCGCCAAAGGCGGCGCCCACCTTGATCCGGTCGTCAAGCGCCACGGGGCCGGCTTCGTGGGTGACGTCCTCGAACGTACCGTCGCCCCGGTTGCGATAGAGGGCGTTGGCGCCGAGTTGGTTCAGAAACAAGGCATCGTCGTCGCCGTCGCCGTCGATATCGGCGACGGCGACGCCGCAGCCGTGATCGTACAAATTGACCTTGAACGTCGGGCCTTGCTCGTTCGGCAAGAACGCCATGCGGAAGTCGATGCCGCTCTCCGTCGCCGCGTCGCGGAAGCCGGCGGCGCGCGTCGCCCCGTCGGAGTCCGGCGCGAGCCGGCTACGCGCCGCCGCAGTCGTGGCGCCGGCGCCGGCCGGCGAATCGCCGCTGACCGCCGTTGGCGGGGTAGCCGACGGCTCCGTGGGCCGGCACGCAACCCAGGCGGCCGTGGCCAACCAGATGGCCGGCGCGACCCAGGGCAAAACTCGACCGACGGGTTGTGAAGCTGTGGAAGGCGGCATGATTCAGTTCTTAGCTTAGAGCCTATCCCAAAACCGCCGTGCAGGCGGGACGCCCGCACCACAACGGCGGTTTTGGGATAGGCTTTTATAATACACGGTGGCTGGGGCAGAGCCTAAGCGATGCCCCGGTCGCTAACGAGCCAGGGCATCGCTTACGCTCTGCCACCAGCCGGTGGTTGCGCTCCTTGCTTCCTTGATCATTTTCAAACCACCCCAAAACAGCTACCAACCGTACAGGTACGTGTCGGAACGCAAGTCGTTGCGCAGCGACTACATGCGCGCATCTGTGCCACACGCGCCGAGATCCTGGGCGCTGACAGCGCGATTGAGGAGCTCGGGCGCGCAGACGCCGTCGCCGGATACGTGACGATTTCGTCGTTGAATCGCGCGCTGGAGCGCGAACGGGCCGCGGTGGGCGGCCGTCCGGGGTACGAAGACTAATCGCCCTCCGAGCATCGGCGCTGCGCGAAAAAAAACGATTCCGAAACCCCTCCCAAAGAGATCCAAAAGTGCGTGGGGTAAGGCGAAGGGTGGGGGGCAATTGGATGCCGCTTTCGCGGCTCGCTCAGACGTCATGGGGTATTCGGAAGTCGTTTTTTTTCGCTTCGCCGCCGTTTTGTTTTTTGCACGTTCGTTGCTGCGCAACGAGCGTGCTTTTTTCGTGAAAATGATCCCTACCGATTCGTGGGCCGGCCTGGGGGCCGCTGCGCTGGCTTGACGAAACTAAGGAAGTGAGTGCTAAACGCCAGCAACTCTTCCCATTCCCTGCCATACAAGTTGGCGTTTCTGCCGTGCAGCGGGACCGCCGACAGCCAGACGCGCGGCCTCACGCGCCGCAGTTCCACGAGCGATTGGCGGTACGCCTCGGCCCCCCCCTCAAGCGGCCCGTCGAGCGCCTCCTGCAGCGCGCGGCATTCCGAGGGGCTGCGTTGAATCGGCATCCGCCCACTGATCAGCACTTTGGTTCCTTCCCAACGGACGATGTATCCCGTCGCGGCCGGGTACACGTCGGCCAGGGCCAAGGCTTTGACATCGATCCACCCTGAGCGTTCCAACGCTTCGGGATCCAGGAACTCCGTGTCCGCCGGACATAGCGGTTTCACGATCGACAAGCCGGTTGGCGCGGCCACCACGCGACATCGGCTGCGTGTCAGCAGCGCCGGCAGTCCCGAAATGGCCTCGGGCTCGCACGACGTGAGCAGAAGGGCCGTCAACGTCCGCGCTTCCAGCCCGAGCGCACGCCGCTTCGAGTCGAGCCAGTCCGGCAGCGCGTCGCCGCCTGGCGCATTGACCAGCAAGAGGGCGGTCGGGGTCGCCAGCAGGTACACCGCATAGCCCTCAAGGCTGCCGAGGAAGTGCAATCCCGGCAGGATTTCCTTGGCCTGGCCGTCGAGAAAGTCGGCGCCGTCGGCGCCGTGGTGTTCGATCAACTCTTCGAGCTCGCGGATGCCTCTGCCCAGTAGCGATTGCCATTGCGACGGCGAGATGCGGGGGCGGCGCGGCAGCGGGTCCAGTCGAGGATGTCCCGGCAGCAGTAGGTCGGGCGCGGAGAGCGACGACAGCTTGCGCAATGAGTTCAGGTAGGCCCGCGCATCGCCGCGGTGCCGCGGAGGCAGCGCGGCCGCGTGCGTCCCTAGCCCGGCGCTCAGGGTCATCAGCGTATCGCCGCTGAAGAATATCCTTCGACCGTCTCGATCGAGGAGGTAGCAAACGCTTCCCGGCGTGTGTCCGGGCGTGGCCAGAACCTCCACCCGCGTGTCGCCGAACCAGAGGACTTCGCCGCCGGACAACTCGACGTCGACGGGCGTGGCATGAGCTGTGACCCCCGCGGGTGTTTCGTACTTCGAGAAGATCGCTTCCCAGGGGCCACCGTCACGGAGCACTTGCGCATCATCCCGTCCGGCGTAAATCTTGGCGCCGGTCTGCCGCCGCAACGCCAGCGCCCCCATGGCGTGGTCGCCATGGGCGTGCGTCAAGAGCAGCGCCGTCACGCGCGACGGGTCGAGACCCAAGCCGGCGATGCCCCGAATCAGCTCGTCGTACTCGGCCTCGAATCCCGAATCGACCAGTACCAGACCCTGCGAGGTCTCGATCACGTAGACCGCCGATGGGAACAGCGTTCCCAGCATATGCACGCCGGGCACCACCGTGACCGTCCGCGCGGCCAGCACCGGTTCGATGGGGGGTGTTGGCGGCGACGCGGGCCGCGTCATTCCGCCGAACCATGAATTCAAATCGGTCTTGCGAATCGCCGGGAGCAGCGCGGCGGCCGAAAGCGCGACGAGCGCGCAGGAACACAGAATACGGCTGACCTTGGGGGATGTTCTCGGCGGAGACATCTTTCCATCGTAACCCATCGTGGCCCAGGACCGCAACGAGACATTCACGGTCGCAATGATATTTAGCCGGGGCATCGCTTACGCTCTGCCACCAGCCACCATATCATGCTGCTTTCTCGTGACAAAATGTCTCATGGTCGGCCGCGTGAGGTATACCTTGCAAATCCCACCGGCTTCGCGGAGAATCTCAATTGATGTCTTTAGCTTTCGCATCACACCTGAAGTTCATGGCGGCCGCCGGCGTCTGGATTGGTCTCGCGGTGACGATCGCCGCCGCGTCCGACAGCTCCGTCAAGCGCCGATTGCCCTGGACCACCTCGCGCCTGCACGGATCGCCGGAGGCCCCCGAGCCTTATCGAATCGTGCCGGCCTTCCCGAACCTTCGCTTCCAGAATCCGACCAGCATCGAGGAGATCCCCGGCGTCGATCGGCTCCTGGTCACCGAGATGGGCGGCAAGGTTTTCAGCTTTCCCAAAGAGGCCCAGGTGGGCCATGCCGATCTGGTGGTCGATTTGCAAGAGGGGCTGTCCAACGACGTGGCTGATCGCGGCGTGTCGCTTTTCGACGCCGAATTTCACCCGCGCTTCGAAGAGAATCGACAGGTGTTCCTGTGCTACGTTCATCCCGGCGAGGGGGGGCAAACGCGTGTGTCACGCTGGACGCTCGACGGCGCGTCGCCGCCGCGTGCCGTGGCTGGCAGCGAGCAAGTCATCATAACCTGGCCATCGGGCGGGCATAACGGCGGTTGTCTCGAGTTTGGCAAAGACGGTTATTTGTACGTTTCCACGGGCGATGGCTCAGGCCCGAATCCTCCGGACGGCCTGACCACGGGCCAAACCGTGACCGACCTGCTGGGCGCCGTGCTACGGCTCGACGTCGATCGCCCGGCCCCAGGGCGGCCGTACGCGGTTCCGTCGGACAATCCGTTCGTCGATCGGCAAGGGGCCCGGCCGGAGATTTGGGCCTACGGGCTTCGCAACCCCTGGAAGTTCGGCGTCGATCCCGAAACCGGCGACATCTTCGCGGCCGACAACGGCTGGGAGTCGTGGGAGATGATCCACCGCCTCGTGCGCGGCGGTAATTGCGGCTGGCCGGTGATGGAAGGTCGCGCCCAATTGCGATCGGAAGTCAAGGTGGGTCCGACGCCCATCATTCCGCCCGTCAAGGATCATCCGCACAGCGAGGCCAACTCGGTCATCGGCGGGCCGGTCTATCGAGGCGGCAAGTTGCCCGGTCTGGTCGGCGCGTTCGTGTACGGCGACTACATCACGGGAACGATCTGGGCCGTTCGACCCGACGAAGACGATTCCTATTCGCACACCACGCTGCTCGACACCGACCAACGCATCGTCGCCTTTACCGAGGGGAGCCAGGGCGAACTCTACGTGCTCGACTACGACTACACGGGGCAGATTTACGAACTGCTGCCGTCGGGCCTGAAAGACACCTCGGCCAGTTTTCCGCGGCGGCTCAGCGAGACGGGCCTGTTCACGTCGCTCGAGACGATGGAGCCCGCCCCGGGCGTCGTACCCTACCAGGTGCGAGTCGACCGCTGGATCGACGGCGCCCGCGCCGAGCGTTGGGTGGCCATCCCCGGCCAGGGACGGATCCAGCTTTCGACGAGCGTGGATGCCCCCGCGGTTTATCCTGAAGGGACGGTGCTGGTCGAACACCTGACGCTGCCGCCGGGCGAAGGGCGCGAGACGATCCGTCTGGAAACGCAATTGCTGCACTACGAACGCGGGGCGTGGCGCCCCTACAGTTACCTGTGGGACGACGCCGGACGCGATGCTTCGCTGGTCGAATCGATCGGCGCCAGCCGGCCGCTTGGCGTCGCCCATGCGACGGCGAAAGACGCCGCGTTCGACCGCGCCTGGCAGGTCAACGCCACGAATGAATGCAAGTTGTGCCACAACGCCGGAACGCGGTTCGTGCTCGGGTTTTCGCGGAACCAATTGGATCGTCCGCTCGTCGGCGATCCGTTCGCGGGAAGCCAGTTGAGCCGTTTGACCGCTCAGGGCGTGCTGGCGGCGGCGAGCCCGCTTGCCGCAGGCGATCGCTCGCGACTGGTCGATCCGCATGACGCTTCGCAACCGCTCGACGACCGCGCTCGTTCGTATTTACATGCGAACTGCGGCATGTGCCATCATCCCGGCGGCAATGCGATCGTCTCGTTTTTCCTGCGGCGCGATCTGCCGTTCGACCAACTGAACACGAACAAGGGATCGGGCGTCGGCACGTTCGGCATGCCCGACGGCAAGATCATCGCCCCTGGCGACCCTTACCGCAGCCTGCTGCTGTATCGCATGTCGAAGCTGGGCTACGCCCGCATGCCGTACGTCGGCTCACGCGTCGTTGACGGTGCGGCCGTGGTCCTGATCGAGCAATGGATCCGCTCCTTGCCACACAAACGGTCGGGCAACCTTTCGGCGCCGGCGACGGAAGGCTCCGATCAGGCGAGGGCTTTGCGATCGCTTGTCAGCGAGCGATCCGCCCAGGGCGAGCCGGCGGAAGACGAGATCCGCGAGCTCGTGAAATCGACGGAAGGCGCCCTGGCGTTGGTCGCTCAGATGCATCGCGGGACGTTGCCTGAGCCGGCGTTCCGTTCGGCCGTCGTCCTGGGCCATGCCGCGTCGCGCGACGTGCGCGGGCTATTCGAGACCTTCATCCCAGAATCGCAGCGCACGGCGACGCTCGGCGCCAACATCGATCCGCAAGACATTCTCAATCGCCAAGGCGATCCGGAGCGCGGCAAGCTCATCTTTTTCAGCGACGGCGCGCGCTGCCGCGCCTGCCATGAAATCGACGATCGAGCCAAATCGCTGGGCCCCACGTTGCAAGAGATCACGAAGAAGTACCCGCGCCCCGCCGAGTTGATACAGCACGCGATCCAGCCCTCATTGAAAATCGACGAGCCCTACGCGGCCTACACGGTCGTCACGGACGATGGGCGCGCATGGACGGGTCTGGTCGTCGAAAAGACCGAGCGGGAAGTGGTCATCAAGACGGTCGAGCGGCAAGTCGTGCGGATCGCCCGTAAGAACATCGATGAAATGCTCAAGAGCGAAAAGTCGCTGATGCCCGACCGCATTCTCAGCGACCTGACGGCCCAAGAGGCCGCCGACCTGTTCGAGTACATTCGCCGTTGCTCCGACACTCCGTAGCGGACGCCGCGGCGGTCACTTCGATTGGATCGCTCCCTCACAGCCTCGATCACCCGAACGCGGATCGAGGCTGAGTTGTAACGGTAGGCATCGGCCTTCTCGAACCCCGCGTTTCGGAGGACTTCCTCGACTCGGCGAGTCTCGTCAGTACGCTTCGTTTCCCAGAGGGGAGTGGATGTATCAGTGGTCATGGAAGTTGGCCCTCTCAGAAACACGCTCCTTCTCGCCGTCATTGTACCAGCTTCGTGGGAAAATATGAACTCCCAGCCCCCCGTAGCTTGTTCGTAATTCGCCTCACGCCGCAGGCAAAAGCAAGACATCCACGAACTTCCTGACGCCGCTTGCCGATAAGCGCGGTATAATCCGTCGCATGGCGACGAACCTGACACCCCAGTATCACAAGGCCGAGGAGGAATACCGCCGCGCGGCGACAGCCGAGGATGAACTGAAATGGCTGGAGGTCATGCTCCGCGAGTGCCCCAAGCACAAGGCATCGGAAAAACTTCAGTCGGACCTCAAGCAAAAGATCAGCCTGGCCAAGAAGGAGTTGGAGGCGGAGCGGAAAAGCCCCAAAAAGGGGTCCGGCGTGCGTATTCCGCGGCAAGGGGCGGGCATGGCGGTGCTGCTGGGTGGGCCGAACGCCGGCAAAAGCCAGTTGCTGGCCGGCCTGACGCGGGCCACGCCCGAAATCGCCCCCTACCCCTTCACCACCCGCGCGCCGCAGCCCGGCATGATGCCCTGGCAAGACGTGATGGTGCAACTCATCGATACGCCGCCGATCACGCCGGACTTTCTCGAACCGTATATGCAGGGCCTGATCCGCTCCGCCGACGTGGCGGTGCTCCTGGTCGATCTGGGCGCCGATGAGGGAATCGAGCAGTGCCAGGAACTGCTCGACAAGCTGGCCGGCACCAAAACCCGGCTTGCCCGCGCCTCGACGCTCGACGACGACGACGACGACGTCGGCATCTCCTTTACGCATACGCTGTTGGTCCCGAACAAGATCGACCTCGCCGACGCCCACGTCCGGCTGGAATTGCTTCACGAACTGCTACCGCTCGATTTCGCCGAGTACCCGATTTCGGCCCAACACGGCGCCGGACTGGACGAATTGAAGAACGCGATCTACGGCGCACTCGACGTGGTGCGGGTCTACACCAAGCTGCCCACGGCCAAGTCGGCCGACTACGAACGGCCGTTCACGCTCAGGCGAGGCGGAACGCTTCTGGACGTGGCCGGGCTGGTTCACAAGGACTTTTTGGAAAGCCTCAAGTTCGCCCGCGTCTGGGGCGGCGCGGTCCACGACGCCAGCGTGGTCAAGGGCGATTACGTGTTGCACGATCAAGACGTGGTGGAGTTGCACACATGACGAATGCCCAGATCGCGGCCGTATTCGAGGAAGTCGAGAATGAGACATTCACGGTGGCTGGGGCAGAGCCTAAGCGATGCCCCGGTCGCTATCTAGCCCGGATTATTCATGGTCCGGGGAGGAACTCGCGCACTGTGCTGTAGCAGAATTCGCAAGAATTCTGGCGTAACTCGCGTCCACGGCCTGCGAAGCCAGCTACGGGACCATGAATAATCCGGGCTAGCCGGGGCATCGCTTAGGCTCTGCCACCAGCCACCGCTTTCTCGTGGCACAATGTCTCATTATCGACCGCGTGAAGTCTAGCCTTCGCTCAGCAGTTCGCCCCAGGAATCGACATGCAGCAAGCGCTCCGCCAAGTCTTCCAGCCGAGCAAGGTCGGCGATCGCTTCCAAAACCTTCTGGTGCCTCTTGGTAGGGGCCTTGCCGAATTTTTGCCGGGCCCATGCGAACGACGAGCGTGCGTGCTTCCTCCGCCCGGCCCTCTTCGCGGATTTCATCCAAAAACGGTGACGTTTTCATGTTCCACCCGGCCTTGTCATAGTCGTTCATCGTCGCCCAGTCTAATCTGAGCATCCGTGCTGGTAAACATTCTGCCCAATTCGCCGGCGATCGTCTATGATGCGGCGATATGCGCGACCAAGACGTGGTGGAGTTGCACACATGACGAACGCCCAGATCGCGGCCGTATTCGAGGAAGTCGCCGACCTGCTCGACTTCCAGAGCGCCAACCCGTTCCGCGTCCGCGCCTATCGCAACGCGGCGCGGATCGTGGGCGACCTCAGCGAGTCGGTCGTGACGATCCTCGCCGACCCTCACCGCACGCTGACCGACATCGACGGCATCGGTGACGATCTGGCCGAGAAGATTGCCACGCTGGCCCAAACCGGCGACCTGCCGATGCGGCAAGATCTCCTGGCCCAGGTGCCGCATTCGGTGTTGGCGTTGTTGCGCGTGCCCGGCTTGGGCCCGAAGAAGGCGGCCGTGCTGCACAAGCAACTCGCGATCAATACGCTCGACGAGCTGCGAGAGGCTTGCCTGGCCCAGAAAGTGCGGGAACTCAAGGGATTTGGGGCCAAGACGGAGCAGACGATTCTGGCCGGGCTGGAGATCGCCGGCACGGCCCAAGATCGCCTGCTCTGGGCCGAGGCCGACGACTATTGCCAGGCCGTGTTGACGCACCTGAAGAGCTGTCCGAGCTTGGAGCAAATCGCCCCGGCCGGCAGCTACCGCCGCGGACGCGAGACGGTGGGCGACCTCGATTTCCTGGTCGTATCGAGCGATCCGGGCCAGGTGATGGACCGGCTCGGCGCTCTGGCCGGCGTGGTCGACGTGTTGGCGCGCGGCGACACGAAGATGTCGGTGCGGCTGGCGGCCGGGCTGCAAGTCGACCTGCGGGTGGTTCCCGCCGAGTCGTTCGGCGCCGCACTGCAGTATTTCACCGGCTCGAAGCAGCACAACGTCGTCCTCCGCGGCCGGGCCAAGGCGCGCGGCCTGAAAATCAACGAATACGGAGTGTTTCGCGACGAAAAATACGTCGCCGGGCGGACTGAGGAAGAAGTTTACGCGGCTCTCGATCTGCCCTGTTTCGCGCCCGAGCTGCGCGAAGCGCGGCGCGAGTTCGAATGGGCCGACGCCGGCGAACTGCCCGCCCTCATTGAACAAGACCAGATCCAGGGCGACCTCCACATGCACACCACGGCGACCGACGGCGCCGCGACGCTCGAGGAAATGGCCGCCGCCGCGCGAGCGAGGGGCTTGAAATACATCGCGGTCACCGACCATTCCAAACGGGTCACGATGGCCAACGGTCTCGACGCGACCAGGCTGCGGGCCCAGTGGGCCGAAATCGACCAACTCAACGAGCGGCTCAAGGGGTTCGTCGTGCTCAAGGGGGTCGAAGTCGACATTCTCGAAAAGGGCGGGCTCGATCTCGACGACGACGTACTGGCCGAGGCCGACTGGGTGGTGGCCAGCGTCCACTACGGCCAGAATCAGCCGCGCGAGCAGATCACGAAGCGGATTCTGGGCGCGATCGCCAACCCGCGCGTTTCGGCCATTGCCCATCCGACGGGCCGGCTGATCAACCGCCGCAAACCCTACGACGTCGACCTGGAAGCGGTTTTCCAAGCGGCCCGTGAACACGGCAAGCTACTGGAACTCAACGCCCATCCGCGGCGGCTCGACCTCGACGACGTGGCCTGCGCGGCGTCGAAGCAGCATGGCGTGCCGATCGTGATCTCGACCGATGCGCACAGCGTCGAAGGGCTCGACAAGTTGCGCTACGGCGTCCTGCAAGCGCGGCGGGCCGGCCTGACCAAGGCCGACGTGGCCAACACCCGAAGCTGGGCCGGCATGCGAAAGTTGATCGGAAAGTGACGGCCTTGCGCCCATGCGGACGACCGTGTGCCCATGCGGACCACAGACCTTACCGGCGCCGGCGAGCGCCCATCTCACGCTCACGATGGGCCTTGTCGCGAGCCGTCTTTTTCTCAGCTTTCTTCGCCGCTTTCTTGCTGGCCTTGAGTTCGGCGTCGCTGAGCAGGCGGTCGTTGTTGTCAGTGGACATTCGTGTTCCTCCTGATGGGATCCTAGCCCGGATTGATTCATGGTCCCACACTAACCCGCAGCGCAAGCAAGGCCGAGCGTTGGACTTACCTTGCTTGCGCCGCGGGTTCGTGTGACAGCAGTCTGCGCTCGTTCCCCAGGGACCATGAATAATCCAGGCTAGCAGTTTCACGACAAAGATCAAGGTGGCCCCTTGTGGGCGTGCCTTGATCCACTTACAATGCGGCCCAGTTACGTTACCCTCCGGGTTCGTAGGACAACAGGGGGCTTACGCCCCCCGCTCGCCTTACAATGCGGTGCAGTTACGTTACCCTCCGGGTTCCCAGGGCCATCGCCGCCCACGGACGGGGAACCCACGAAGCCGCGGCTTTCTCCTGGTACTTTCGCAAGTTGCCAGGAGTCGTGCAACGTCGCACAGCGTTCTACTCGGGCGGTCCCATCGCCCGGGCTGGTTGATGCCGCCGGCCGACCAGGAATTTCATGAAAAAGGAGTCAAAACGATGTATTCCGTCTTGAATTGGATTGCCGGTGTCGCGCTCACCCTGGCGCCCGTTACCGATGCCAAGTGGGAGAACGATTATGGTGTCGCCTTGCATTCGACCCGGCAGGCCCAACGGCCTCTGCTGGTCGTGCTCGATACGCACCGCTGGCGGCCCGCGCGCGTCGAGCCTGTGAGCCAAAGCCGGCGGCCGGAGCAAGGCGCCATGCTCGACAAGTACACGCTGTGCCATGTCGACGTGACCACTCCCTACGGCCGCCAGGTGGCCGAAGCGTTCCGCGCCAAAACATTTCCCACGACCGTGATCATCGACAAGACCGGTTCGGTGCGGTTGATCTCGAAGATCGGGGAATTGAGCGACGACGCGTTGTACTCGATGCTCGTCACGTACCAGAGCGGTGAGCGTCCGCCGGTCGCCGCGCGCCCGGTCATCTGCCGGACGTGACGGTAGTCTTTTCGGGTGCCCGTGCGGCACCATCAACCTATCCCAGGCGGGCTTCGCCCGCCTGGGGCCTATTTTAATCATCGATAGTACGGGGTGCTAAGCGGGCGGTGGCACTCGCCAGATCCAAAAAAGAAGGCCTCGCCGCAAACGCGGGGCGGCACGGCGGTTTCGGCGCAGCCGAAAATGCCCAAGAAAAAACTGGCAAAACCGTACCTGTACCGACAAGGAAATCCGTCTCGGCGGATTGCCCGGCTTTGGATGCGTTAAGACTTCTTCGCCCGCAACGCCCATCGGTGCCACTCGCGCCGTAGCTTTCGTCGGGTAAAGGTACGGTTTTGCCAGTTTTTTCGGAGCCCGGGAGGGCGCCCCCGACCGTCGTCCATGTGAGCGTCTCGTCGGGACAAGCGAGTGCAGATGCAGCGATGGATTTATCGCTTTGGGGGCAAAGATAGGGGTAGGGAGGGCCGGTTGTCCGGCCCCCCCTCCCTCCGAACCGTACGTGCGAATTTCCCGCATACGGCTCTCCAGTTGATGGTCTTACCTCGTGGAGGATTGAACGAAACGAACATG
>Ga0307372_10003875_pt1 | contig 23545 bp, 24 predicted proteins | sample OX1MG_FD_202533 | JGI IMG/M metagenome (GOLD analysis project Ga0307372, IMG submission 202533) | Soil microbial communities from Risofladan, Vaasa, Finland - OX-1 | ecosystem: Environmental > Terrestrial > Soil > Coastal area > Acid sulfate soil | place: Finland: Risofladan, Vaasa | collected...
TGGTGAGGTCGCACTCCTCGAACAAAACCTCGGAATCTTCCAGAAAGCGGCGGCGATGATCCGGCTCGATCATGCGGTGCAGGAATTTATTCAGGCGATAGGCCTTGACGCTGCGGCCGAGCGTGAAAGGGTACGTCCCGGCGATTTTTTCCGCGCCCGCCAGCTGATGGCCCACGTGGTCGCGGTAATCCTGATTGGTTTCGGCCATCGGCTCGATTGCTTGATTTTCGTAGATGGCGGTGGCCAGCGCGGTCATGGTGGGCAGGTAATAGGTTTGATGGATCTTGCGGATATTTTCGGAAAGCGCGCCGCGCATGATCAGCCACATGATCACTTCAGCTCCTTCGAATCCACCGAGGCGCGCATAATCGGCCAGGCGAATGTCCGTCAACTTCACGGGATCTTTTTCGATCATTTCGAGAAATTGCATGTCCCACTCGGTGTTGTTGTAGCCGGAGCGTTCGCCATGCACTTGGTGCGACAGGCCGCCCGTAGCGACGATCACCACGGATAGATCTTCAGGATAGCTTTCGATCGCTTTGCGCAGCGAAAGCCCCAGTTTGTAGCAGCGTTTCGCGGACGGAATCGGGAACTGCAGCACACCCACCTGCAGCGGAACGATCGCGGCGGGCCATTCGCGTTCGTGCGGCCAGAGCATGGAAAGCGGCGAGAAGCAGCCGTGGTCGAGAGGCTTGTCCTGGAAGAAGGACATGTCGAATTCGTCGGCCACCAGTGACGCGCCGATATGCTGCGCCAGAGCGGAATGGCCTTTCACGGGAGGCAGAACGCGCACGCCGCCGCCTTCGTCGGCAACTTGATATTCGGTGTCGATGCCCAACGCGAAGGCCGAGTAATGGTCGAAGAAGAACGAGGTGACGTGATCGTTGAATATCATGAACAGCACGTCGGGCTTCTTTTCGCGCAGCCAGCGCTGCACCGGCTCGTAGGCCTCGAAGATGGGCGCCCAAGCGGGATCGTTTTGCTTGTTGCGATCCAATGCGAAACCGATCGTGGGGGAATGTGAAGTCGCGATCGCGCCGATGATTCGTGCCATTTAGGAGTCCTCCGATAATGTGCGCCGCGCGTTCGCGGGCTTCCGCATCCGCACGGGTAGACGCACGTTACGATATCGCTAGAACTTGCGATCCTCAGTGACATGGGTCACAGCTGCGGCGGGCTATTAACGGCGGTGAACGCAGGCACTTTCGCTAGCCGCAAGCCAGAGGACTTTTATGCGCGCTTCACGATGAGCTGCGAACTGTTCGCGAGCAATTAGAGGCCGAGGTCGCTTAGTCCTGGGTGGTCATCCGGGCGACGGCCGAGCGGCCAGTGATATTTGCGATCGGTTTCGGAGATGAGCAGGTCGTTGATGGAAGCGAAGCGCGCGGCCATCAGGCCGTCATCGTTGAACTCCCAATTTTCATTGCCGTAGGAGCGAAACCAGTGGCCGGAATCGTCGCGCCATTCGTAGGCGAAGCGCACGGCGATGCGATTCCCGGTGAACGCCCAGAGTTCTTTAATGAGACGGTAATCGAGCTCCTTGGCCCATTTGCGAGAGAGAAAGGCGATGATTTCATCGCGTCCGTTGATAAACTCGGAACGGTTCCTCCATCGCGAATCGGCGGTGTAAGCCAAAGCTACTTTCGCCGGCTCGCGAGTGTTCCAGCCGTCTTCGGCCAAGCGCACTTTTTGAATCGCAGTCTCGCGCGTGAATGGGGGCAACGGGGGACGCGTCGACATCGCTGTAGTCACCACGGTGCTCTCTCCTTCAGCCGTCTCGGTCCGTTGACTCTATCGCGCCGCTCGATGCGTGTCGATATAAACGCGGAGCAAAACCGGTCTAGTTTCTAACGCGGTTTCTTGTTCCAGCCGTGGAAGCGCGAGTAGTCGCCGCCGTCCCAAGCGGCGCGGAGACCAGGGGCGCTTAGCTCCCAATCGGGACGAATTTCGCGTGTCACGGCGCGCAGATCGTGCCACAGATCGTCGATCGACGGTCGTCCCCAAAACCAGTAGCCGTTATAGATGCTGTGGATCACCAGCCCCGGCTTGAGCACCAGCGTGTGCGGGATCATCGGATTGTTGTCCGGATCGGTGTACTCCTGAATGTCGAGGTCCTTCTGAACCTTTCTCTCGGGGTCAGAGAGGAAGGGCCACTGCGCGCCGACGGAGGCACGAAACTCCTGGAGCGTGTGGTGGTCGTCGGTGGAGATGGTGGCGATCTGGGTGTACGCCACGGCGATCTTGGGGTAGAAGGCGGCGAGTTCCAGATGCTGCTGGTGCTCCTTCGGGCAGTAATTGCCGCGCGCGAGGGTGAGGATCAGCGGGTCGTCGCCCTGCAGGTCGCTGAGCTTGCGAGGCGTCTTGCTGTGATCGGGCAATTCGTAGTCGGGAAAGACTCCGCCGAGGACAATATCAGGACGCATTTTTGAACTCCCTCACAACAACTTCTCCGAACGGCATGCTCCGCCGCCATTGGGTAGAGCACCAGTCGAGCCAATTCGCATCGCGCTGGCGGGTTCGCGGAGTGCTCCACGCCACCCGGGCATCGGCGTGAGCGGATCGTCACATCGTGAGCACAACACGAAATTGAGCCTTGCCGCTCATCATGCGGTCGAACGCTTCGCCGGCCTTCTCGAGTGGGTATGTTTCGATCATGGGGCGCACGCCGCTTAATTCGGCGAAGCGCAAGGTATCCTCGGAGTCAGCGGGAGTGCCGGCGGCCCAGCCCTGAATCGATTTCACTCCGGAAATGAGCTGGACGGGAGTGACCTCGATGGCATCAAACGCAGCGCCGATTACCATGAGCTTGCCGTTTGGCCCCAAACCATCGATCAGCTCGGACATGGCCTTGGCGCTCGGCGCGGTGGCCAGAATTACTCGCGCGCCGCCGAGCTTTTGCAGAGCCTCGGCTGGTTTGCCCGCTTGGCTATCGATGTAAACGCTCGCTCCGAGTTTCTTGGCGAGGTCGGAATTCTCAGGACCTCGTCCAATGGCCGCGACCTTGTAGCCAAACTTGCTGGCGAATTGGATGCCGAGGTGGCCCAGCCCGCCGACGCCCTGCACCGCGACCAAGTCACCCGGCATTGCGCCGCTGTGGCGCAGAGAGTTATAGGTGGTAACCCCGGCGCAGAGAAGCGGCGCCGCTTCCACGTTACTCAGGCTTTCCGGCAGAGCCGCAAGCGCTTCCTCGGGAGCGATCATGTATTGCTGATAGCCTCCGTCGTAGCTGATGCCGGGAATCTTCAGATTAAGACAATTGGTGAAGTCTCCGCGGCGGCAGGAAAGGCAGGTGTTGTCATGCCCGCCGTGCCATCCGACGCCGACGCGCTGGCCCTGCTTCCACGCGATGACGCCGACGCCGAGTTCGTCGATAACTCCAGCGATTTCGTGCCCTGGGACTCTGGGGTACTGAATGCCGGGCCAGGCTCCTTCCTTGGTAAGCACGTCGCTGTGGCAGACGCCGCAGGCCTGCACCTTGATGCGAACTTGCCCAGCTTGCGGCCTGGGAATTTCGACGTCGACGATTTCAAATGCCCCTCCGGGCCGCGCAATTCTCGCCGACTTCATCGTTCCGGCTACAACTTTGCTGGTGGCCATAATGCCTCCTTTGGACTGGTGCGGGAATGGATGCTAAAAAGCGCAGGTTCGGCTCAGAAAAATTGCCCTCCGGAGCACTTTTATGGATCGATATTTGCGCAGGCCAGCCAAATGAAGGTCGACGAGCTGCATTTGCTCCGGTTAGCTTGCGAAGTATCGTTTGAAAAAGTGTCGCGCGGTTTCACACCTCGGAGCCCTGCGCCGACACAACGAACCAAGCTGGTCCGCTTTCCTGGATGAAGGTTTTGTAGATTCCTACAAGCGTGGCTAACGTCAGGATGCCGCAGGCGACTGTTGACTGGACAGTCGCGAAGCAACCTAGAGGGTCCGCGGAAAGAAATCCCGAAGCGAAGGCTGACCCGCGCCACAGCCATTCACGCGACGAAAATAGCGACCGAAAACAGCCGACTGCGAAGCACGTTGGACCACCGAGCAATTTTTGTCAAGGGGGTCATTTGGCGGGCGAATCGGCTTCCGCGCCGCGTACGGCCACCTGCGAGCCTCGGCTCTCCCGCCATGCGGCCAGAGAGTTTCACTTTCTTAATTGCATAGATAACCTTTCAGGTAAATTCCTGAATCCAATTGGATATTGAGGATGCCATGCGTGAAGGGCTCAAGCAGGCGGCTGTCGCGCTCGTCCTGGCCGCGCTGGTGGGCGGAGGATGGGCCGCCGATCGACTCTGGCCATGGCATCCCGATCCGATTGTGGCCACAGCGACGCCAATCGTCACGTTGAATGGCGATCAAGTGGCACTGCGAGTCCCCGCCGCTGCTCTGACTGCTGAAGTTGGCACCTACTCCGAAGAGCTGCCCGCCTACTTAAATTCGCAGTTCCTCTGGAGCCGCGTGATGCAGCAGCACTACGGAACCGAGGTTGTGCTATCGCAAAGCGCCGGTGGCGAGGCGCCCGATTACCGCATCTTCCTCGTCCTGCCGAAAGATCTGCTGACCGCGCTTCCCTTTCTATCCACTCTCGTGGACGAAGGCTGCATCTCGCGTTACCAGCTCGCTTACTGGAGCGCGAGCGATCTGGAATACCAGCAGGCAGCTTCGCAGGTGTTGGAAGCTTCGTACAATTTGCCCGCGCCGATGCCATTCGATGCGCTGGACGAGCGCGACATGATCGGACCCCTCACACATTTCATTCTCTTTAAGTCGCGCACCGACGTAAGGGTCCGCGAGCGAATCGGGCCCGCGCTTGCCGCGCCAACCGTCGCAGACGCGCGACGGCAAGCGGGAGACATCATCGACGTGGCGCGGTTCTACCATCTGCCGCTTGACCAGTTCGCAGGAATTGCGGCGCAGGAGAACAATTATCTGAACGTCGACGGCGATCTAAAACACGCCATCTGGAAACGGCGAGCTGATCCCGGCGATGTGGTCCTGGGGCGGCGCCGCGGACGGGTGCTGGTGAGCGATTACTCGATGGGCGAGTGGCAGATTTCGCGGGAGTCGATGCGCTTCGCCCACCTGCTGTACATGCGGGACGATCGCGACTATGCGCTCTTGCCCGCGCGGCTACGTCCCTCCGGCGATTTCCGCGCCGATGCCGCGCGCCCTGACGTGCTGACGACCTACGCGGGTCTGCTTTTCCGCCATCTGATTGACCATTTTGAAGGGGACATCGCGATGGCGCTGGGCGCCTACAACGGGGGCTGCGGTGATCCGCAACCAGCTTACTCGGCTTCGGTGGCCGTGGCGGCTGCGTCGGCGCGGAGAACCGTGGAAGAATCGACGGCTCTGGTTGGCTGGCAGGTAATTCCCGTCGAAATCATTCCGTATTCCCCGCCGCAGACCGGTTTCCGCCCGACGTTTTCTGACGCGATCCGCGGCGACGCGAACCAAGTAATCGACGAAATCGCGAGCCGTGCAGAGAGGTTCCGGAGCGTCCGTCGGAAAACGCACGAAGTTGCTGAGAGCCAGCCTGCAGCCGCCGATGATCGAGGCGACAGCGCGCCCGCCAGCGGACTGCAAGACGCTGTCCGTAGCGTTCAGAGAAGCCGGCATGGCGTTTACACCGTTGCGGAACCAGTGCCAACGGGCAATTCGCAATGAAACGGTTCGGCACCAATGGTGCCGACAAACTCTTCTAGATACGCGGGTGAGCTAACGCGAGCGAGTTGCGTGCGGGCGATCTCGAAGCGTCCATCGACGTCGATGCCGTCTTGCGACTGGTGGTGCGCGGCGCGAAAGCCTTCGAGCGAGCGCACATGGCGCTGCCAAAGGGCGATGTCGCGCGTTTGCTTGGTTCGCAGGCGTTCGCGGTACCAGTCGCTGGCTAGCAGAGATTCGCGCGTGAACATCAAACGGAAGCTCCGGTCGCACGTACCCATTCCATTGAACGAGCCGTGCGCCATAATTTCGAGCAGAGCGCGCAGTGGCGGGCAGGCGGCTTCCACGCTGCCGTCCTCGAAATAATTTTTCGCCACCGTGCGCTGCGATTCCACGATGGCGTCCACTCCGGCGCAGAACATCTCCAAATTCTGCAGCTCCGGGCGCAGAAATTCCTGCGGGAACACAGCGTCTGGAGTCTCAAAGATGCGGCCCCGGGAAATGGTCGACGAAAAGAGTGCTGATGCGGTAGCCCAAGCGGCTGGCCAGCACGCGGCGTCCATGCAGCGTGGCGTCTCCGACTTTTTCAAGATAGCCGTGGTCGATCAGGTAGCGCGGATCGCGTTCGCGCACTCTCATGCGGCACCAGATTTCCGGGACGAGCAGACTGACGTCGTGATCGACGCGGAACTGCGGACCGATAAATCCAGCGGAGGTGGTGAAGCCGTTATCGCCCGTGAGAATGGCGGAGACGAGCGCGTTATTCAGGTCGATCACCGGCCACAGCGCGTTGAACGGGCCTTTGGTCAGCGCGCCTTCGCTGCCGAAGCCCGTGGTTGCCGGCGATTTGCCGGTGAGGCTGGAGATGTACTCCATGAAAAGCTCGGGCAGCTCCTGAAAATGGATGGGGCTGTAGACCGCGAGCGGCGGCAAACCGATGGAAGGGTCGGGCGGGCTGTTGCGGCGTCCGGCGAGCACGGCATTGACCGGAAAATGGACCGGATGCGCGGCGGGAATTTCGCGTTCGAGGCGCGCGGCGATTTCGGCGAGATAGGTTTCGCGAGGCGCGATCAGGTCCGGACGCTTTTGGAGATAGCGCGGGTTGAGAGACGGTTTGCCGTTGACGAGCCGAGGGCGCGAAGAAGCGACCACGAACGCATCATGCCCGTTCGCTGATTCGGCTTCCACAAAGTTTTCGAGCAAGTGCTTCATTGGTTCCGTGTACACGTCGAAATCCACCACGCGGTCGACAATCGCGCGAGCCTGCTCGGGGCTGAGTGGCTCGAAATTCGAGATGAACGTGCCCGGGCTGGATAAATCCGCCTCCGCCTGCCAATCCGCGCCCGGATGAATGGCGGCATCCGGTCGCTGGAAGAGCAGACGCTCACAATTCGCCACCAGTTTGACGCTTTCAGCTTTCGACTCGCGGTCCAGATCGTCGAGGCTAGCCGCCGGGAGCACCACCGATGCCGTGATGTCGTCCTCAACCTGCACCTTCTCGGCGGGATGAAAATCGGGGCGCAGCTTGAAGATGCGCCACGAGCCGTCGGGATCGTAGCCGACGCGCAGGTAGTTGCTGACCAGCGGCTCGTCGTCAAATTTCAGTTCGTGGCCGAGAAAACCATTCACGCGATCGACGGTGAAATGCGAACGCCAATCGTCGCCCCATTCCGGCAGGTAATAGCGCTTCACAGTAAAGAGCAGCTGGCGCGTGGTCTGCGGCAGGCGGCGCAGCCATTCGTTGTGCTCGTCGGTGTATTCCGGCGAGGGCGTGAAGAGCTGAATCACCGAGCCCATGGTGCGATCGGGGCTCAGAATCGAGCGGCGCAAGCGCTCGTCCGGCGGGCCCGACTTGTAGATGACTGAAAAATCGCGCTCCAGGATGGCGGCCACTTCGTCCATGTCGCGGTGGTAATCGCGGACGTACACCGGGCCTTTCAGCAGCGAACCGGCCAGCGATTTCGAGATTTCCGATTTACCTCCGCCGGATACAGTGCAGGGCTTGTGGCAGAGAACTCCGCGCGGGCGCGAGCCGATCAGGCGCCACGCTGGTCCGGCAAGCTGTTTGCGGAGTTGAATGCCAAAGCCCGAAGGAAGCACGTACACGGCGGAGCGGCGAAGCGTGAGCTGGTGAATAACGCCGTCGCGTAGCCAGCGCACCACGCCCTCGCGCATGGCGAAGGCTGAGCCTTCCGGCAGGTAGTGGACTTCTGCGTAGCGGCGATCGATAGCGTAACCTTCTGGGCGGCGCTCGACCATTTCGTCGAGTAGTTCCATGGCTCGCTCGAACTTCGTCTTTTTCAGGCTGACGGTGCGGTCGGCATAAAAATCCTGCCCGAGCACGTAGGTGGCGAAAGCGATAGCGCCGCCGGCGTGCTCTTCTTCACACAGGCCGAAGAGATTCGCGGCATAGCTGACCTGCGTCTTCACTTCCTTTTTGCAGTAGCCGTAGTAGTTGTCGGCGATGATGGTGACCATCACGCCGCGCTGATCGCGGCAGGTGATCTTGAAGGCCGAGCCGCCATTATAAAGCTCGTCCGGATCGCGCCAACACATGCCGTCGCGGCGCTGGCGGTCGGTTGCGTCCTCGAAGCACGGCAGGCCCAGTGCGGATTTCTTCAGCTGAGTCAAATGCGGAGCGAGGATTACGCAGCCGCTGTGGCCGGTCCAGTGGGCGACGTCCAGCGCGGCATCGTTTTCCGGAAAGTGCGGATCGCCGCCGTTCCCGAAGATCGACTCCACGAAATCGAGATTGCTGACCAGGCTGCCGGGCGCAAAGAAGCGAATCTCCATGGTCTTGGCCGGGTCGGTTCCGGTGGCTGGGCAAACCAAGGGACGTAGCAGCAAGGAAACAAACAGGCGCGCGGGGGTTTTCTCGTTCGCGGTAAATGGCAGCGCCAAAACTTCGGGCGGGGTTTGCAGCGCTGCGGCTAAGAGTGCCGCGAAAGTCTGCTTTGGGACGGCTTGCTTGTCCGCGGGAATCGGGAGGCCGCCCTCGGCGATGTGAAACACGCCCTTGGTCGTCCGGCGGTCATTCGCCGGATTGTGCAGCACGCCTTGGGGCACGCGGTAACTATGCAGGTAAGGGGACGAATAGCTTCGTTCGCCTGCCGGAAGCGAGAGCGGGCGAGCTAGCCCGGCGCAGTCGAGCACGAAAGTCGTGGACGGCAAACGCGGAGCGCCTTCAGGGCAGACATCTCTCAAATAATCGTCAAGGAAAGATTGGACGCGAGAATCCGCCGGGCAGAGATAGTTCGCCAGCAGACGCTCTCTTTGCTGGTAGCCGCGCAGCAGTGGCTGCGCGATTTGGAGAAACGAAGCTTCGGAACCAGAGGGCTCGGGCGATTGTCCGAGAGCGGCGAGTTTCAGTTGCAGGTACTGGAGAAGTTCGGGCGCAGCTTTAGGAGTGGCCATTTTATGTTCACCTGGCCCCACCCACAGCTCACCTTCCCCTGTTTACGGCGAATTCAGTTTAGCAAAAAGATTGGCGCGCGCGGCGGATTCGCGGGGGCAAAACACGACATGTGGCACGCGAGAGACTCGCGGATTGTCTTCGGCAGCCATCCGCGGCAGATTGCTTCATTAACGGCAAGGCACGTACATAGTTGGATGATACCTCCGCACTTTGTGTATATGATTGGCGCATCAGCGCCTGGAAGGAGAGCGATTCGTGCATATCCATAAAGGATTGGCGGGCTGGACGGTCTGCGCAATTTCGTTTTTTTGTTTGGCAGGAGCCGTGAACGCCGGGAATAAGCAGCAAAAGATGAACAGCGCCGACTTAGATCGAGCCGAAGGAATGTTGCACGATGCCCGCGACGCGGTAAAGAAGTACTACTACGACCCGAAATATCACGGAGTCGACCTGGACGCCAGATACCGCGAATACGAAGAGAGAATTAAAGCGGCGCCGGACCTCAACAACGGCATGAGGATGGTGGCCGCATTCCTCTCCGGACTGAAAGACAGCCATACATATTTCGTGCCGCCGCCGCGGCCTTTCGAATGGGACTACGGATTTCGCATCGAGCTGGTGGGGAATACCGGCTATATCTCGCGCCTTCGTCCGGAGACGGATGCCGCGTCGAAACTGCAGTTGGGCGACCAAATACTCGGGTTCGACACGTACGCGGTAAATCGCACCGATTTTCACGATCTTTGGTACACGTTTGACAACTTGATGCCGCAACCGAGGGTGCAACTCGACGTCCGCGATCCCGACGGGAGAGTGCGCCGGGTGATGATCGATAGCAAGTTTAAAGAAGGCAAGACGACGCTCGATTTCACGACCGGCGATGATATTTGGCAATACGAGCGGCAGGAGGAGGATGCCGATCACGTCGTCCGCCAGCGCTGGGTGGAGATGGGCGACATCGTGATTTGGAAGATGCCGGAGTTTTTTCTGGACGACGAGGGGGTGGATCACATATTCGACATCGCGCGAAAGCACAAAACGCTCATTCTTGACTTGCGGGGAAACCCCGGCGGTTCGGTGGATACGCTCGAGCGCATGGTCGGAAACGTGATGGACCACGACGTGACCATCGCAACGCCTGTGAGCCGGAAGAAGATCAAACCGTTGGAAGCCAAGTCTATCGGCAGCCATGCTTTTTCCGGCAAGCTGATCGTACTGGTGGACAGCCAGTCCGCATCGGCAGCCGAGTTGTTCGCGCGCGTGGTCCAGCTGGAACATCGCGGAGTCGTGATCGGCGACCGGACGTCCGGAAGCGTGATGGAAGCGAAAGAGTATCCCTACTCACAAGGAATCGACACAATTTTCCCATACGCATTCTCGGTAACTGCCGCCGATCTGATCATGAAGGATGGGCAAAGCCTGGAACATGTGGGCGTTACCCCGGACGAGGAGATTATTCCAACCGCGCAGGACCTGGACGCTGGCGCTGATCCGGTCCTGGCCAAAGCAGTGGCGATGGCTGGCGGGAATATCAGCCCGGAAGGAGCTGGGAAGTTGTTTCCGTTCGAATGGCTACCGTTCTGACCGAAACCGTTTGATTCAGATCGTAATTCGAGTCGCGCCGCCAGCACGCCCGTTGGCAGACCAAGCTCGTGGGCCAATTCCACCTAGGGAATAATCACGCCAGGAAGTCCGCGAAGGTGCGTATCCGCAGTGACCAGGTGCGCCTGATGAACGCGCGCCGTGGCGTACAGGATTGCGGCGGCGCTCTGCAAGCGATGCTCAACACTGAGATTGGCCGCGGCGAGAGCGACTGTTTCGTCGAAGGGCACCACGCGATGGTGGAGCGCCTGCGACATGAAACGGTCTGCGACCGCGCGGCCGCGATGCTTGGCCAGATGTTTGTAGACCTCGAAGATGACCAGCGATGGAACCAGGACGGAGTGTTCCGCTTCGAGGTAATGGCCGAACGCCGCCGCCCGGGAATCTTCAGTGAGGTATTCGAGCCAGCCGGAAGAGTCGACGACGAAAAGATCAGAGGCGGTCCGCGTGGTCACGGTACTCGTCTTTCCAGCGCATGCCCTTGGCGATCCCGCGAAGTTCCTTCAGCGGCCGGTGCGGCACCAGGCGGAGCGAACCATCCACAGAGTAGATCAGCAGTTCCTGACCGGGCTCGATTTTGAGTTCGTCGCGCAGCGACTTGGGAATGACAACCTGAAATTTGGGAGAGACTTTGACTTTGGCTTTTTCCATCGGGAAACCCCGAAGAAATGTATCGAGGCCCAAGCCGTATGTCAATCGCACTATCGATGCCATTTTGGTATTACGCTTCGCGCATCGAGCTATATCGCCTTGAAATGATTCTTGTTAGACCCGAGCTACGTAGACGTGCAGTTCGAAACGATCAGATCTTGCCGCAAAACGGCGAGCGCGTAGTCGCGCGGCTTGCGTAGAAAAAAACTTCTGTCGACGCGCCGACATCTTGCGCGGCGCAAATTTCCAACAAAAAGCGCGCGGCGCGGAGCAAAAACTCGGCAATGGATTTCGCGCGAATGTGCTCGTCCGTCTCCCGAAAAAAGATTCCGAAAAGTGATGACACATACTGAAAATTTGAATTGGTACGAACCGCGCGCCGATGACTAAACTGCAGTCTTATGGAAACGGCCAACCCGGACGCATACCTCGACATCAATTTTCTGCACGAACAAGGAAAACGAATTTCATCGGTGCCTTTGAACGAAGTGCTCTGGAAGATCGTGCGCTTCGTCTCGGACTTCGTGAATTGCGACTCGTGCTTCCTCTACATCCTCGAAGGCGACGAACTGGTGCTGAAGTCGTCCCGCAATCCGCACACGGATATTTTGGACCGGCTGCGTATCCCCCTCGGGCAAGGAATCACCGGCTGGGTCGCCAAGCACAAGATGGCGGTTGCCATCCCCCGCAAGGCGTATCAAGACCCGCGCTTCAAGAGCGTGAGCGACCTGCCCGAAGATCAATTCGAGGCGTTCTTGTCCGTACCGATGATGTGCCGCGACCGCCCGGTCGGCGTTATCAACGTGCAACACAGGCAGGCAAAATTTCATAGCCGGAGCGACATTCAATTAATATCGATCATCGGGTTCTTAGTGGCGGCGGAAGTGGAATTGGTTCGAATGGAATCCGAACTGGCCGGTGTATCCGGCCCGCTGCAGAACTCATGACCAAGGAGATCCGGCGATGAACTTCTTGATGATGATCGGAACGGTGCAATACTGGACTCGATTTTTTGTCGCGCTGGTATCCGCCGCGGCCGTTTCGCTCGACTCCTTCCACCGGCGCGTCCGATCGGCACAGCGAAGCATCCTCCCGCGCTGATTTCCACCGCAGGGCTGGCGGCTGCAACATTCCCCAGTTTGAGCCCCAAACAGGACCTAGCTGTTCCTTGTTGTAGAGCCCAACTTTCAGGCACACCCATCAGAAGGCGGATGTATAATCCGCGCCCAATCGACGAAAGACGTCGAACATAGGGGGTTGCATCTGGTCCGAGGGCGCTGCAAGCAAATGCCGCCCAACGCCCGGGCGCCAAGCGGGGGTGGAAGATGATTCGCCGTGCGTACTGGACTGTCTTGCCTGCGCTCACGACTCTGCTGGTGCTCTGTGCGCCTGCACGGGCGCAGCAATCGTGCGAGAAATTGGCATCGCTGAATATTCCAAATGTAACCATCACGCTGGCGAAGTCCATTCAGGCGCCTCCGGCGTTCGAGGTGCCCAGCACGCCCGGGCGATTCGGAACTCCCAAGGGACTGCTCGTTCATGTGCCGTTCTGCCGCGTGGCCGGATATGCCACGCCGACCAGCGATTCGCATATTTCGTTTGAAGTATGGCTGCCGGTAGCCGCGAACTGGTCCGGGAAATATGTGGGCGTCGGCAATCCTGGCTTTATCGGCGCGATCAGCTTCGCCGGGCTGGTGCGGCAGTTGGAGGAGGGCGATGCAACTGCTTCCACGGACACGGGACATTCGGACGTGGGCGCGACCAATGAAGCGCCTTCGGCGTGGGCCATCGGTCATCCAGAGAAGATTGCGGACTGGGGTTACCGCGCGGTGCACGAAACAGCAGTTGCCGCTAAGGCCCTGATACGCGCCTACTACGGCCGTCCGGAGAAGTATTCGTTCTGGAGCAGCTGCCACGAGGGCGGCAACCAAGCCTTAACCGAAGCGCAGAAGTTCCCAACAGACTATGATGGCATTGCCGCCGGCGATCCTGCCTACGACATCACGCACTTGCAGGCGGTGTCAGAATACATCACCTGGTTGTCGCTAAAGGACGGAGTAAAAGCTCCCGGGTACATTCCGCCAAGCAAGTACGCCGTGATTCACCGGGCCGCGCTCGACAAATGCGACGCGCTGGACGGAGTGCGCGACGGCTTCATTGAAGATCCGATGCTTTGCCACTTCGACCCGCAGACGATCGTCTGCCCGGGTAAGGAAGACTTGCCTTCGTGCCTGACGCCGGCGCAAGTGCGCACGGCCAAGCTGATCTACGCCGGTCCCAAATTTGCGGATGGGAAACAGGTTTACCCAGGTTTCGATCCGGGCAGCGAACTGGGATGGGGACTGATGGCTGCCGGCCCCCAGCCATTAAGCATCAGCACCGGGTTTTTTAAGAGCATGGTATTTGACGATCAGAGTTGGGATTTCCGGACTTTTGACGTGTCGCGCGATACCAAGCTGGCTGAAGATCGCATCGGAAAATACGTCGATTCCACGGATCCGAATCTCGAGCCGTTTAAAAAGCACGGTGGGAAGCTGCTCATGTACGAATCGTGGGACGAAGCGATCATTCCGCCGCGCGGTCTGCTCGATTATTACGATAGCGTGCTGGCGAAAATGGGGGGCGTGAAGGAAACCACGAACTTTGTGCGCCTCTTTATGGTGCCCGGCATGGGCATGTGCCCGGGATTCGGCATGGGCGACAACGGCACGTTCAACGCGCTGAAGGTAGTCGAGAAGTGGCGTGAAACCGGCGAGGCACCTTCGCGGATCGATAACGCGCACAAAACGGACGGCGTGGTGGACCGCACTCATCCAGCTTGTGCGTGGCCCAAAGTCGCGATTTACAAGGGCAGCGGCAGCCCCTACGACGGGTCAAATTTCAGCTGCGGCAATCCGAAGTGGTAAGATTCACGGTCCGGCATCGAATCGGCAAATTTGTGAGGCAAGCAACAATCGCGAAATCCGTGGCGTCCAAGGAACCAGTGTGTTATCAACCAGGCGCTAGATTTGATTCGCTGTCCAAGGAGAGGGAATGGGCAAATTCTGGCTAGGATTGATTATCGGTCTGCTACTGATACCGATCGGCGGCGCGGTATACCTTCTCGGAGGATTCGTTCCGGCGGCAGTCAACGATCCTCCGTTTCCAATGGAAAAATTTATCGCTGGGACGGCGCTGCACGCCCGGATTGCCAAGAGTGCGCCGAAGCGCGAGCTTTCCAGCTTCAACACCACCGATGTAGTGGCGGGAGCGGACGTTTATCGCCATCATTGCGCGGGTTGCCATGGACTTCCGGGAATGGAAAGCACGCGGCCGGAACCCAAGATGTATCCTCCTCCTCCGCACCTTTTTACTCCTGACGGATACGTGACCGACGATCCGGTGGGCGTATCGTATTGGAAGGTCAAAAACGGCATTCGCATGACCGGCATGCCCAGCTTCGAAAACGTCCTCACGGACCAGCAGATGTGGGACGTGGCCGCCCTGCTCGCATACGCCGATAAGCTGCCACCCGAAGCCATGCAAACTCTGAAGCAACCTCTTTTCCCGCCGCCTCCCCCGGCGAACGGAAAGCCAACGGCTCCAAGCGGAGCGACGCCCAAAGCGCATCACGCGGCACCGCACCGATAGCGCACTCGCGCGGAAGCTGTGCTGCTGCGTCGTGGCCGCCCAGCTCCCGCCATTTTCGCTGCGAAGCTGTGAACTTTGCGCGATTCCTGGTGGTTTGCGCGGCGGACGTTTGCTGCAACGCGCCGATTAAAAGTCGACGTGCAACCGAGCGCCTGGAACGAGGACTGGACCACGCACGCGGTTGTATCCAGGGTTGTTGATGTGCTGCACGTCGGCCGACGCGTAGAGGCCGCGCCATAGGTGCGCGGTGTAGAAACATTCGACGATCTCCTCGGGTCCATAGCTGAGCCGACCGTCTCCGAGCAGGAAACCCAAGCCGCCCAAATCGAGATACTGCTGATGGGCCTTCACGATGCCATTGGCGGCAAAGGCGGCGCCAGCGCGATCATAGGTGCGGCGCCACGCTCCACCGGTTGAAAAAACGCCCGCCTCCGCTGTGCGATCCACTTCGGTGTACGCAAACGATTCGTTGCGCCCGTCGCTCCACCCCAAGCGGCCGAAGACGCCGATATTCGCGGTCACCTGCTGCTCTAGGTTCAGGCCAAAACCATATTTGTGGCGTCCTTGGCGACGCGTGGTGGTGATATCCGGAACCGGAGTGATGCCTTCGCGGAATTCCCTGATGGACGCCTCGTAGTTCCCCATGTTCGCCGTGTTGAGATAGGTTAGGAACCGAATCGCTCCAGGCTGGCCGAAGAGCCGATTACCGCGCGCCTCAAACTCCAGGTTTTCGGAGCGGGCGCGGGCTATATCCGCATCGAGGTTCAAGCCGTTGGCCACTTTCGGCATTAACACCTCGGCGAAACGTGCGCTCCACCAGTTATCGTCATACTCGATCAGCGCGCCATCGGTGTAGCCGCGCGTGTTGGCGGCGTAGTCCCAAGCGCCGTTGTTGTCGACGGTCCAATTGAGGAACTGCAAGTGGCTGTCCGAGCCCCAGGAGTTCATGTCAAAAAAGTCCGGAAGACCATACTTACCGACACGGATTTCGATTCGACGAACGGGCAAGGAGGTCGCGAGGTGCAATTCGTCGCGTTCCACCTCCACGCGCTTGCTCGAAAGGGGGATGATCTGCTGCAGCATCAACCGCGCCAGATACGGAGTGGGCCCGAGGGATGGATTGCGGACGACGTCGAGGTTTGTGAATCCAGCCAAGCCGTACGCGCTGCTCAGCCCAGTCCCCGCAGCGCTTTCCCCATCCACGTAAACGAAAGTCGTGGGCGTGATTTCGTAGCCGAGATACAGCGTGTACAGCTTGGATGTGGCGCTTTCGGAAGTCGAACGAAAGCTATGCAGACCGGAATACGCCGCGGGAAATGGCGGATGCCATTGGAACACGATATTCGCCTGGCCCGATATCCAGTAGCGACTGCTATCGGAATGAGGGAAAACGGTTAGAGGTTCTTGATTCGCTTCAGAGGCCGATGCCTCATCGTCTGTGTCGGTTTGTTGCAGCAACGCCGCTGCAGCGGAAACGTCGACATCATCGGCTTCGGAAAGCGTTGTTATCGCACGCTGCGATTCAGACGAGAAGGATTGTGGCGCGCTGCCGGACGCAGGTGCCGGGACGGGCGCCTGCCCCTGCGCTCGCACAGTACAGGGGAGCGCCGAACAAACGAGCGCCAAGCAAAGCGCTTCTGAAGCGAATTGAGTCCGCAGCCGCCGCATACCATGTTGGAAAAAGCGGGCGTGGAGTGCCCTTCTTGAAAGGGCAAAGTAGAGCATGTGGCGGCTCGGCTGCGACGTTAATTTCACGTTAAAAGGCTCCCACGGCACACGCCAGCGCTAAGTCTGGATCGGGCTGTAGCGCTTCCGCTTCTGGCTCTTCCGTGATGACGCAGAACTCCTCGTGCGCCGGAAAGACTCCTGCCTCGATGCGAGGATCGATCCACCGGGCCACAAGGGATGCACGCTCGCGGTCGGCGGCGCGCACCCAGACGCAGTAGAGCCCTTTGGGCGCCGCCAAATTAGTAAATTGCTCGAAAAAATTGCGCATGTCCCCCTGCCTCTTCTTGAAACGCATTCGGGCTGCGACACCGCCACCGCGTTTCATGAAACTCAGTGAAAGTGGGGACCTTTACGTCAGCGTTGAGATTCCCGCTATCTCTGATCGATGAATCCGCCAGAGCAAGCAGGAGCGGGGCAACGGGTGCGGCGCTATGCAGGCGCTTTGCGGAACTCCGCGCGGCATATCCCGTCCGGAGATTGTGGCTCTCTGCCTTCGATTTCCATATACTCACGTTCCGGGGATGTTTTGGCATCCCGCGAATCTTTGATACTATACTCCCCTAGGGTAGTCAACAAAAATGTCCCATCTGTCGCGCGAAAAACTGGACTTACTAAACCGCACCAAGAAGGTCATCGGCCAACTTGAGAGCGTGCTGCGGGCCCTCAACGAAGACGAGAGTTGCACGGACGTGCTGCAGCGCCTGGCGGCGGCGCGCGGCGCCATCAACAGCCTAATGGGCGAGTTGCTGGAAGACCACATTCGCAACCACATGCCGCGCAATTCCAAATCGTCCGAAGAGGCCGCCGACGATGTAATTGCCATCGTGCGTACCTATCTGAAGTAAACGATCAGGCTGCGTTCGTTGGCTGGCACGTGAGCTGCAAATCGCGCGTATTCGTCGCGCTAGGTCTCGAATACAAAAACGGGCTTGATTGCTTTTCCAGTAGCTTGGTCAGCGATGGCCTGATTGATTTGGGAAAAGCTGTAGCGCGTTAGGAAGCGGTCGAATGGAAACCGGCCCGCGAGATGCAATTCGATCAGATGCGGGATGAAGGTTTGCGGCAGGCTGTCCCCCTGCACGATGCCGCGAATGCAGAGCCCCTGCAGGAACACCGTATACATATTCAGCTGTAAGCCGCCCGCGGGAATCGTCACGAATCCGAAGTGGCCCTTCGGCGCGAGCGCGGCGATGGCGTGCTGCCCGGTTTCCGCGCGGCCGGTGGTATCGAGCGCGTAGTTCACTCCGCCGGGAAAATTGCGACGGATGGAACTTCCCACGTTCCCGTTGGGAACCGCGAGCACCACATGCGTGGCGCCAACGCGTTTGGCCATTTCCAGCCGCTGCGGCAGGACGTCGACCGCAACGATTTGCGCGCATTCGCGGATTGCCGCACCCATCACCGCGCTCAACCCCACCGGACCAACGCCGAAAATCGCAATACTGCTTCCCTTTTCCGGACGCAGCGCGTTCATCACCGCGCCAGCGCCGGTCTGCACACCGCACCCGAGCACGCCAAGAATCTCGAGCGGCGCGTCTTTGCGCACAACCACTGCGTTGCGCGGCTTGGCGATCGCATAGGTTGCAAACGACGATTGCCCAAAGAAGTGGCCGTGAATCTGTTCGGGGCCCTTTGTAAAAGTGCCAGGCTCGCCGAAGCGAGCGTCCGCGAAATTGAGAGCGGAATTTTGCGCGCAGTAGGCAGGATTGCCTCCCGCGCAGGCGTGGCAAGTGCCACAGGAATCGTAGGTGAGCACCACGTGATCGCCGGGCTTGATATTGCTGACGCGCGCTCCAACGCTTTCGACGATTCCCGCGCCTTCGTGACCCAAAACCGCGGGCTTAGGGACGCCCATGCCTCCGGCAAGGGCTTTTACATCCGTATGGCACAGGCCGGACCCGACGATGCGGACAAGAATAGCTTCCGGACCCGGCTCACCGAGGTCGAGATCCTCAAGGGAAAACTCGTCGTGGTTCTCGTACGCAACCGCCGCGCGCACCTTCATGACTGGCCCCACGACCGGCGCCTCATGCTTCCCGAAGCGTGGCCAGAACTCGCTTGGGCGTCAGCGGATATTCGCGCATGTGCACGCCGGTGGCGTCGAAGAACGCGCAGGCGATTGCGCCAGCCGTTGCGGCCATCACTTCTTCGCCGGCTCCAGTAGATTTCTGGTCGATACGCTGCACGACAATCGGAGTAACTTCCGGGCATTCCTCAAAGCGCAAAATCGGATAGCTATTCCAATCGAGGCTGGTCACGTTGGTTTTGCTGAAGGTGACTTCTTCTTTCAGCATGCGGCTGGTGGCTTGCACCAGTTGTCCGCTGATCTGGTTCTCGATAAACGCGGGATTCACGGCTAATCCAGCATCGATCGCGCCGTAGAGATGCGTTACCTTCACCTGCCCAGTTCCCTTGTTCACTTCGATATCGGCGACGGCGGCTCCGTACGAGGTGAGATGAGTTCCAAGCCCGATGCCGCGGCCGCGCACGACTTCGGCGTGTGAAAGCCGCGACGCTGGCGGCCGGGGGTCCCACTCCGCCGCGCGCGCCACGGCATCGAGGACTCCTTGCCAGCGTTCGTTCGCGATATTCATGCGACGAAACGCGTACGCGTCCATACCCAACCTGCGCGCTAGATCGTCCATCGTTTGCTCGGAGGCGAACGAAAAAGAAAGATCAAGCGGCGAACGTAGCCACGCGGCTTTCAGGTACTTCAAGCCGTCCACCTGATGATTTACCAGCTTCACGTTGGGAATTTCGTACATGCCGCCGCAATCGGAGGGGTTCACCTGTTGCGCCGCGCCCAGCCGCCATTCCTGCGCGGGCGTGCCGAGCGCCAGCTGCTGCGAAGTTTCCACGGCGGCCCAATTGTGGTGCCAGCCGTCGTATTGATACGCGGCCAGCTTTCCGTTCGCGTCCGCCGCGATTCGTACTTCGCCCACATGCGCGGGGCCGTAGGGATCCCAGCCGTGCTCGTCCCAGCGCATGAATTGCAAACGCACCGGCTTGCCGGCGAGCTGCGACAAAATAGCGGCGGCTTGCGCGGCGTCGTCATAGCAACTGTGGCCGTACGTGCCAGAGCCCTCATAGTATTGCGCGCGGACTTGCTCGGGCTTCAGTCCCAGAATGCGCGCCACGGTGCCGCGCGTGGTGTAGACGTCCTGCGAGGAACAGATCAGCAGCGCCGAATCGGGTCGAACGTCGGCGAGCGCGCCATTCGGTCCGAATGTGGCGTGCGCTTGGTACGGACCATGGAAGGTTCCCGAGGCCGTGTGCGATGCCGGCGCCGCACCAAATGCTGAGCCCACATCGCCGCGTTGCAGCACAGTGTGATCGAAGGTTTTCTCGGCGCGCATGGCTTTATAGACGTGATCGCTGCCGGGCAGAATCGGCTGCATGTCCCACGTGATTTTCAATTCGCGCGCGGCGCGAACAGCATCCCATTCGCGCGGTGCAACGACGCCGACAAAATCGCCCTTGCGCAGGACGCGCGCGCCCGGAATGTGCCCGATAGAAGTTTCGTCGAGTGATTTTACTTTCGCGCCAAGGCCATAGGCGCCTTGTCCGCGCGGACGCACGATGCGGCCATGGAGCATTCCTGGCAGACGCACATGCTGCAAGTAGGTATACGTCCCGCGCACTTTGCCGGGAATATCATTGCGGGGCGGACGCGAGCCGACGAGCGTGTATTCGGCCACGGGTTTCAGCCGCTCGTGTCCGGTAATTTGGATGTCGAAACGTTTTTTGCCGATCAATTCGCCATAGGTGACCGATTTCCCGGGCTTGCCCGCTACAGACACAACTCCCCTAGCGACGGTCAATTTATCGGCCGGCGCTTCCAACTTTTCGGCAGCCATGATCAGCAGAGCCAAACGCGCTGCAGCAGCAGCTTGTCGAATCGCCGGGCTGCCACGCGCGATCGCCGAGCTCGAATACGTGCCGCCCTGGTTTGGCGAAATTTTCGTATCCACGCGCACGGTGCTGACCTGGCTCATGTCCAGATCGAGCTCTTCGGCGGAGACTTGCAGTAGCGACGTGGTCGAACCCTGGCCAAGTTCCACGTAACCGATGTAGACCGTCGCGGTGTTATCGGAATGGATCGCGAGCCAAGTGTCGATCTGCGCGGGATCGGGCCCCGGCATCCGAAAACGCGGTGGACCTTGCGCCAGCAGGCTATCCGCCAAAACCCCGGCGCTGCTGAAGCCGACGATCAGCGCGCCACCAGCTTTCAGAAAGTCGCGCCGGCCGATTGCGCCGTTGGTAGGTACCGCTGAGTTCAATGCAGGTTTTGTGCCGGAGGCGTCCGCCTGATTGCGGCTCATCGCGCCGCCTCCGCGTCCCCAGTCGCAACGCTGACGGCTAGTTCGCCGGAATCCGTATCAGCGGATTCCGCGGCGCGCGTGTCGGAGTGCATCATTTCAGATGCGCGGCGTATCGCTTTCATCATCCGTGGATAACTGCCGCAGCGGCACAAGTGCCCGTTCATGGCCGTGCGAATTTCCTGATCGCTGGGATGCGAGTTTTTCGACAGCAACTCCGCCGCCTTGACGATCATTCCGTTGTAACAGTAGCCGCACTGCACCGCTTGTTCTTCGATCACTGTCCGCTGAATAGGATGAAGTTCTGGGACGTTGGCTAGCTTCTTCTGCTCTGCGTACCACTTCGGCAGGCCCTCCAGCGTGGTCACGGATTTTCCATTCACCGACGAAACTGGCGTGACGCATGATCGAATTTCCCCGCCATCGAGCAGCACGGAGCACGATCCGCATTGCGCCAAGCCGCATCCAAAGCGCGGACCTTGCAGATGCATCTCATCGGTGAGCACATACAGCAGCGGAGTTTCCGGCGCGGATTCCACTCGCTTTAGTTGGCCATTCACTCGAATTCTGATCTCACGCGTCATCGTCTCTCGCCCCCGGAATTACGCGAACTGCTGCGCGCCAATGCGCGCCAAAAGGTTACCACGCGCGGTCAATTTTTCGGAATTCGCTTCGGAAATTCTTAGCGATGGGGGCGCTGCGGAGGTGCGTTAGGGGCACACCCGTAAGCGAACCGCGAGAATGTGGAAATAAGGCTTGGGTGAGCGGAGAGTAATGAATACCGACGGTGAGACGCCGCCAAACGATCAGTTTTGCTCGATCTGTGAGTCGCCGAGTTCCGGCAATTCCGTTTCCAACATGGCGTTGTCAGTCTCTTCGGGCTGTTGCGGAGAGTTCTTCTCGAGTTTGCGTTGCGCGCGGCGCTCGGCCTTCATGCGCTGCTTTTCCATGCGCTTCATTTCTTTTTGGCGTTTCTGAAAGGTGGTTGGCACAGGGCCTCCTCATATTTTTTTTACCAGCGCGGCTCGCGGGGCTGGCGCACAGCTTCGCCGTAGTCTTCCGTTGAAAACGAGCCTCGCCGCCCGCCTCCGCCGCCCGGACGTCCGCCACCACTGGGACGGCCGGGACCACCGCCGGTGCGTTGCGGGGGTCCGCCGGCTGTTTTCGGACGCGCCTCGTTGACCTTAATGTTGCGGCCGCCTAGCGCTTTTCCATCCAAAGCCGCAATGGCACTTTTCGCTTCGTCGTCATTGGCCATTTCGACGAACGCAAATCCGCGCGCCCGTCCTGTCTCGCGGTCCATGGCCATGTGCACGCGCGTGATTTGACCGAACGGAGCGAACAGATCCCGCAGTTCAATCTCCGTGGTCTGAAAACTTAGATTGCCAACAAATAGATTCTTCACTTTTGCCTCGGTGCCGAGAACCGCTTTCCACTGCCGAACTAGGGGTTCCCGACAATCTCGTACGCGCGCCAATGATGCGGCCGCGCCAGCGCGAATTAACGACGCGCTTTAAAATTCCTCGGTGGGCTTGCGGTAAAACGACGGCCGGTTCGCTGTTCGCGGCGCATGGCTGCTGCGATAGTCCTCCAGATCCGCATCCGTTATCAGGTAGTGCGTGCTGGGGGGATGGTTCGCATAAGTCGCCAGCTCGTGCCGGAGCTTCGCAGAGCAAACATCAGGCGCGTCTTGAAAGCGCACGCGCCGCTCGTTAAATGCTTGATTCGATATCGTCAAAGTGAATTCGCGGGGATCGGTGGAAGGCTCGCGCACGGTGAACGTATATTCGCGCCCTACCGCCTTGGCCTCGAACCGGACGAATTGCACTAGTGTCTCGTGGCTCACTTGGTACTCGGTATTGTTATCACAGTAGCGATGGCCGCAACGGCGACTGCCTTCTTGCTCTTTCGCGCGCGACGTCTCTTCGGCGGAGTTCCTTCGGCCGGTTCTACAACCATGATGCTGGTCACAAATTTCTTCATGCCGTGCAGGTCGAAATCGATCGAGGTGCGCTCGGAGTTCGACTCGGTGATGACTCCCAGACCGTACTGGAAGTGCTTGATGTAGGTACCTTCCGCGAGTGCTTTCATAAACCTCCGGGGTGTGGGTATTACGAATGGAGCGAGCCCGCCAGGCGGCGAGCTCGCTCTTGGGGCTATAGGCTGGTTACGTTAGACGCCTGCAGTCCTTTGGGACCGCGGGTTACTTCGAACTCAACCGCTTGGCCTTCGTTCAGCGATTTATAACCGTCTCCCTGAATTGCGGAGAAGTGGACGAAAACGTCCTCGCCGGACTGGCGCTGGATGAATCCAAAGCCCTTGCTGGCGTTAAACCACTTCACTGTTCCTTGTTCTCTCAACTAAGTTTCTCATTTCTGCTTGAGCTATTTGGTGCTTTCCCACCGCCCTTAGCCCAACAAAAAAGGGGCTGGCAAGTGTGGACTTGCAGCCCCTCCATCAAATCTAAAGGTTTTACAAGAGCAACAAACGCAATTCAGTATCCCACGATTTTGCTCAATTGTCCATCTGAATGTTCCGCAGGTACTCCCGT
>Ga0307372_10003879_pt1 | contig 23542 bp, 26 predicted proteins | sample OX1MG_FD_202533 | JGI IMG/M metagenome (GOLD analysis project Ga0307372, IMG submission 202533) | Soil microbial communities from Risofladan, Vaasa, Finland - OX-1 | ecosystem: Environmental > Terrestrial > Soil > Coastal area > Acid sulfate soil | place: Finland: Risofladan, Vaasa | collected...
GAACCATTGGTTTCTCCCTGTGTGGTTTGGTGATCGGTTTTTTTTACCATACCTCACAGGGACATCTTTCGCCACTTTTGGCTGTCACACTGTCAAGTCACTTTGCCCTTTTTTGAACCATGCCTTAAGACCTTATTTGAGCGAGCCAAATCAGGCTCTTTTTTCCTTTTTGTTGACAATATTTTAGTACCTACTCATGAATGGTTCGATGATTTAGTAGACAAACATAACCAGTTTAGAAAACAGGGTTGCATAAGATTCATCAATACATCTGATGGGTATCAATCACAACGCTACAATTTTCAAATGGAAAGTAAAGAATCCAAAGAGGACCTGAGTCCTTATTATGGAAGCTACTACAGTCAAGATGACAAGTTGTTATGTCCTAAATTGCAAACAAAGGTTGTTTTTCGTATTTGCCGTAAGGAATAAGAAAGAAAAAGTATGATTATTTCGGTCAGCTACAAAACAGATATTCCTACCTTCTACGGTGAATGGTTTATGAACCGTTTAGAAGCTGGATATTGCAAGATGGTAAATCCCTACAATCAGCAGGTTTATAAAATAGACCTTACTTCTGAAGCTGTGGATGGTTTTGTATTTTGGACCAAGAATATAGGACCATTTCTCAAGTATCTCCCCGAAATTGAGAAGAGAGGTTATCCTTTTATTGTTCAGCACACTATCAACGGCTATCCGCGTGAACTTGAATCCAGGGTCATTGATTACTCACGTACTATAGAACATATGAAGGCGTTAGTAGACTATGGACTTGACGTCGCTGTTTGGCGTTATGACCCTATTCTCTTCTCGTCTCTTACTCCTGTTGATTGGCATAAGCGTAATTTTGCATTTCTTGCTTCTGAGTTGAAAGGAACAACGAATGAGGTTGTTGTCTCCTTTGCTCAATTATATAAGAAAACCAAACGTAATTTAGAACAGGCATCGAAAGAGCAGGGTTTTACCTGGGATGAACATAAGTCAGAAGAAGCTGTTTTAGAGCAAGGACGTGTACTTGCTGTTGAACTGGCTCAGATTGCTCAGTCCCACGGAATGCAGTTAAAGATATGTTCACAGAAAGCCTTTCTCATTGAGGGAGTGGTCGTAGAGGCACGTTGTGTTGATGCTGATAGACTTGAACGTGTATCTGGTATCTCTATCAGCGGTAAGATGCGACAGAAAGGGAATCGCAAGGAGTGCGGTTGTTTTGCCTCGAAAGATATTGGAGAATATGATACATGCCCTCATGGCTGTGTCTACTGCTATGCAGTTCAAAACCGAGATTTGGCGTTACAACGGTATAAAGCGCATGATTCCAACAGTGAGTTCCTCTTTCCTCCAAAGGATTATGTATCTTACGAAGATGAAGAGTTGCCTTCTCCCCAAATGATACAAATAGCCAAAATCCAGAAGAAAGATGCAGTGAACGAAGTAGTTCAAGAGAAACTTTTTTAACGATTATGGTTGCTTAATACTCACCTTCTGTAAAATTCAAAAAGCCTCGGTGGAAATATAGAATATATGCGGCGATAATATAAACCAGTATGTGGTATGCTTTTCTCATCAAATTACTTTTGAGAGGAAGAATATCCCATGACAACATTGAATGAAATGATGGCTCATGCACATATTTACGACCTGGAACAGCCACGCTACTTCGGCGCTCCAGTGCTGGCTGCGCACGCCCCCGGCTATGTTTACACGTTGCACCGGCACCACGAACCCGGCATGCCAGAGACCCGCACAAGCGCCTCTGGCTCTTACTACTCAACCGAACATTCCGGCACCCACATTGATGCTTTGTGCCATCAGGCCGAGCAGATGTATTTATATGGTGGACGAGAGATCACCCCTCAAATGCAAACCTCAACGGGCTTTAAAGAGCTTGGCGTCGAAACTATCGCGCCCATACATGCACGAGGAGTGCTACTCGATGTCGCACGTTTTCGTGGCGTGGATAGCATAACCACAGATTCGCCTATCACACAGGCCGACCTTGTAGCGACAATGCAACAGCAGGGAAGTACCATACAGGAGGGTGATGTGGTGCTGGTGCGTACCGGCAACGGTGCGCTCTGGCATGACGCTGACCGCTATCTACAGGCGGGCGGTATGAGTACCGATGCCTCGCAATGGCTGGCAGAGCAAAAAGTTCGCGCTGTAGGTGCCGATAACGTAGCATGGGATATGCTCGGCTTCGTTGACCCCAATCTAAACGTCTCCTATCCCGGCCACCTCGTCCTGCTCGTGCGTTCCGGCATTCACATCATCGAAAACCTCTTCCTGGAAGAATTAGCCGATGCGAAGCAATACGAGTTTTTATTTGTCTGTTTGCCCTTAAAGATGCAGGGAGCGACGGGTTCGCCGGTGAGGCCGGTGGCGATTGTAGAGTAGTAGTTAGTAGAAAAATAGGCAACCAGACATGAGTCATCCCGAATTTCTCACGAGTTAAAGATGTATAAGAGGTAAGAGAGGATAAACGGACGCCCGCGAGGGCGTCCGTCGTCTCTCTATTTTCTCGCATTGCCGGTATTGCTTGTAAAAAATTCGGGATGACTCATGTCTACATGTCATATGCATGCATTCCGAGATAAGAATTTACCCCCACCGCCCCCTGATTTTCGGCAATATCTCTTTTGAGTACATTTGCAAAAAGCGGGACTTTCTTCGTGACATTGGCAATGTACCCAAAGGAACTTTGTGGCGAAGCTTTGGAATGCTTGAGGTGTGTTTACCTCCGAATGAATATATTCTCGCGTTGAAGCTGCTTGCGGGCCGTCAAAAAGACAGAGATGATATTTACGCTCTTTGCCAGCTTGAAAAGGTTGTAACACGTCAGCAAGCCCAACTTTTAGTGGACCGCTATATTCCCAACAAACAAATTCAGCAAATGAACTCTCTTGATGATACTCTGACCGATTTTTTCCCACAATGAATTATGGTATAATAAAGTTAAGTATACTGTATACGATTTGAGATGCCATGAAAACGATAGACCACTTACAAACTATGTCGTTAACCTACGAGGAAATTTGTCAGAGCGAAAAGCCGTGGATAGCACTTGGCAATTTCATGAACGATTGGTTTGACTATGCGAGGGATAAACGGGCGGAACTTGTGGCAGCATCGCTTACCATTCCAGAGAAAGCGACTGCTGAGCAACATCGCTGGGCCGCTTTTTGCGCTGCCTCCGTCGAATGGCTCTGCGCACGATACAATGTGCCATGCCCGTTATGGGTACATAACCCGATATTTTGCTTGCCTGAACCCTGGTTTGATTCTCCTGGGGCAGGGAGACCAGAAATACGCCAGCGCCTCATCCAACAAACACCAGAGCCGTTCACACGACGCAATATTTTCTGTGGCAACCGCATGTTTGATAACAAATATGAGTTTGTGGAACGATATCGCCGACTCTCTTCTGCGACTTTATAATCGTTGTTCTATCAAAGGATATGTTAGATTTCAAAGCATTTGGCGCATCTACAGTTAAATGGATGTATCTCTGAGCTAATGTTCCATTCATTATTATCTCTTACCCGATGAATGCTGCTTGTAGGAGATGTGTATTTTGCTTCATCTGAAAAGAACGAACTAGAATTAGTATCATCGGGCTGACAATGAAGCTCTGATAGAGCATTACTTGCACGTTTATCTTTCGGGTTAAAGAGGAGAGATTTTTGAAGCGCAGCAATAGCCCTATCGCGTAATCGAAGTCTAAATAGATTTAAAGCTTCACTGGTAAGAGCGTCTGCTTTGGCATTATAGGCATGTTCATATTTTTTATCAAGCAGAATGGCTTGCTTATAGGATGTAGAAGACTTTTCATATTCTCCGATGATATAAAATAACTCTCCCATATCAGCATGAAGTTTTGCGTTTTCCGGTGCAAGTTGGCATGATTTCTGATAGTCATTAAGAGCATCTTTGTATCTCTTTTGCTGTGTGAGTATTAAACCTCTTCCATGATAAGCTCTTCCATATAAAGCATCAATGTGGATAGCACAATCACAAGCTTTCAGTGCATCTTCGTATCGTTTTCCCTTGTAAAAGTTGATAGCATCTTCTACATAATGCTCTTTGGATTTGTTCAATTTACCTGTACCTTCGCATGTAATTTTTTGAATGCGATACAGAGAAGTGATATATACTACTATAGACGGATAGATACAAAAAAGTAACGATAGTGCTAATAGACGACTCATCTTCTTCAGGTAGAATGAATGGCAAGGAGATCTCTTTCTATGGACTATGTCCTTTTCCGCTTTTTAGCTCATAAAAGAGAATACGACAATTGAAGTGGAATTTCGCCATTATGGTTTTCAAATACATACCAACATTTTATGTTCAGGTGACGTTTTTGTGTTGACAGAACGGTGTGGTTTAGTTCAGAATACAAGTAATACACGAAAAACTTGTATCTATTCAACAGTACCTTGAAAAGAAAGGAACCTTTGCAATGGCTGAGTGTCTGCGCTGTGAACGACGTTTTTCATTATTTGCACTGTATAAGGCGTGGAGAACGCAAACGTGGTATTGCGAGATATGCCTTAAAGACATGAATCGTCTTGCTGCCGAATTGAGCGCAGAGCTAGAGCAGGCATACAAAGGGAGGAGTTACGCCAGAACGCATCCAGTATTTTCGTAATCGGCAGCAAGAGCTTAATTTGCCGGATGTATATATAGGGACCTTTTATGAGCGTGCGGAACGTCTGAAGTTTCTCACAACACTGAGAAAAGCCCCTGAATTACCGAGAATATCAGTCAGACGTATCATGGACACTGATGAGTACGCTCATTACGAGGGAACAGCAGCGTTTCTTAAAGAGACAAAAGCTGGAGTCAAGCGCATTGAGGGAACGTTGTTGCTTACCAATAAGAAACTCCAGTTTGTCGCGGAACGAGGGCCAGGCAGTCAGAAGGTGTTATACAATAACGTGAGCCAGGTGCGTCAAGTTGACGAAACAACGATTCTCCTTCAAGTGGAGCAGGGTGGTGGAGGTGGCCGCTACGATGTCGCTGATGCTGAAGTTATCGTATTACTCATTCATCAAGCGTCACGCAGGTGGAAAGGACATCTCGTTTCCTTGAAAGAGAAGTCTACCACACTGGATGTCTCAGAACATATCAAAGTAGCAGTACGGCAGCGTGATCAGGGTAAATGTCGCATATGTGGATATACTGACCCTTACATCGAATTTGATCATGTTATTCCGAGGAGTAAAGGTGGGCCAAATACCATCGAAAATATACAACTGCTTTGTAGAGGGTGCAATCGTAAAAAGAGTGACAAACTGTATTTGTAGTGGAGTTGTGATGGTATTGGAATCTTGGACAGGTGGATAAGATAAAATCAAAAAATCAAGCCATTGAGCGTAGCGTAGTTACGCTCAATGGCTTGATTTCATATACTTTCTTCTTACCCCCACCGCTTCCGAATCTTCGGCAAAATCTCTTTTGAGTACATTTGCAAAAATCGTGACTGGTCATCGCCGGGGGCGTGGAAAATCAGGTGAGTGAAGCCCAGTTCGATGTAGGGGCGAATCTGCTCCAGATGCTCCTCGGCATTGTCGGAGACGAGCCAGCGACGATGCGCTTGATCGGCGACCGTTTCGGCTCTTTGTTCCATCTCACGGGGATCGTGAATGTTCGCCTTATCCTCGGCGGGAAGGGCCAGCGCGGCCCAGATGCGTGTATTGGACATCGCACGTGAGCGGTCGTCATCGAACGAGACCTTGATTTCGATGGTGCGCTCTACCATTGACGGGTCACGCCCTGCCGCTTTCGCACCTTCTTCGACGGCCGGAAGCAACTGGTCGCGGTAGAGTTCGTCACCTTTGCCAGAGGTGCAGATAAAGCCATCGCCAGCCCGACCAGCGTATTTGGCGGCAACGGGACCACCCGCGCTGATGTAGATGGGAATGGGTTGGTCGGGCTTGTCATAAATGGTCGCGTTGCGCGTTTTGTAGTACTGTCCCTCGAATGTGACAGTATCCTCCGTCCAGAGTTGCTTGATGAGGGCAATGGCCTCGCGTAATCGGGCCAGTCGCTCTTTGGCGGGAGGCCAGTCGCTGGCCGTAACCGCGATTTCATTCAGCGATTCGCCTGAGCCGACGCCCAGAATCATGCGCCCAGGATTGAGAACACCCAGTGTACCAAATGCTTGCGCCACAATTGCCGGTTGGTAGCGGAACGTCGGCGTTAAAACGCTGGTGCCGAGTTGGACACGTTTCGTGCGTTCACCCAGTGCGCCCAACCATGAAAAGGCAAAGGGGGCGTGTCCATCGGTGTGCCGCCAGGGCTGGAAGTGATCGCTAATCCAGACGCTATCGAAGCCGCATTCCTCTGCCTCTGTCGAAAAGTCGAGCAATTGCCGTGGGCCAAATTGTTCTGCCGATGCTTTATATCCCAATTTCAAGGGATGGTTTGCCATGATCTATTCTCCTCTATACACGATAAAAAGTATCTCTCAAGTATCATATCATTCTCATGCGAAAAGGAAAAACAGCCGGCAAATATTTGCCGGCTGTTTTTCCTTTTCGCATGAGAATAACTTACTCTACGATGTTCGTGGCAACATCTACTGTGATAACATTGCCGCCGCGCAGGATGCTTACAGGAATCGTTTCCCGCTTTTCGCTCTGCGCAAGCACATAGCGCAAGGCAGCAGTATCCTTGACGAGCGTTCCTGCGATGGAAAGGAAGACATCACCGATAAGAATATCGGTATGGTTGGCTTTTTGCCGCGACTCCTGGATACCGACAACAAGCACGCCGCTTTCCTGTTGCGAGGTCAGTGTTTGGCGGACATTCTTCGGTAGTTCCACGTTCTGTATCTCAATGCCGAGCGTGATGCCCTGGTTGGCATTTGGACTTGAGAGGCTAGAGACCCAGTTGCTCAGCACGTTGCTCGGAATGGAGACGGAGAGGTCGCCGCCGAAAATCATGGCGTTGATGCCGACCACTTCACCGTCGGCGTTGAGTAGCGGGCCGCCCGAATTGCCGGGGGCGAGGCGCACATCCGATTTGATGTACTCCGTCGTCAAGCCATCTTCAAATTTGATGGTACTCATGCTGCTCATGATGCCAGCCGTGACCACCCAGCGTTCACCGAGCGGGTGGCCTATCGCGAATACCCACTCGCCTATACGCAACTTCGACGAATCGCCGAGTGGCAACGCCTGTAGATTCTCGCCATTGATCTGAAGAATAGCCAGGTCAAGCCGTGGATTGCGGTGTAATACTTTCGCATCGAAGGTGCGTTTATCGGAGAACAACACCTGAATCTTGAGATTATCGCTGGGAACGACGTGATTATTAGTAATAATACGTCCGTCCTCTTGCCAGATAATGCCCGTGCCGCCGCCTCGTCTATTGACGCTCACCTGCACGATGCTCGGCTGCACCCGCTCGATCAGCGAGACGAGCGCGGACGAGAACATGTCCGGCAACGGGAACGACGATTGCGGTGTATCTATCGTTGATTGTGTCATGTTAAACCTGCCAGTCTGAATATTACTTGCGCTCGCCAACTGTCACCGAAAGCGTTTGCAATGTATTGCCACGAATGACATCTACAGGAATGGCCTTTCCCACACGCTCGCCGGTTAATACGACGTGGAGGTCTTCCGAGTCGTTAATGATGTGACCATCGAGGGCAAGCAAGATATCGCCAAGTAGCATGCCGCCGCGTTGTGCCGGACTGTTCTCTTCAACATTGACAATGAGCAGTCCATGCTCCTGTGTGCGTCCGGCACGCTGTGAAGTCGGTAACTCGACCAGTTGGCTGCTGATACCGAGATAACCGCGCTTAATTGTGCCATGCTTTATCAGCGTATCAGCGATGTTGCTGGTAATATTCATCGGAATCGCCAGGGGAACGCCGTTGGCAATGCCCGTGGTGAGAACGCCGATAACCTGCCCCTGCACATCAATCAATGGGCCGCCTGAGAAGCCGGGATAGGGGATAGCGTCGGTGCGGATATAGCGTTCAATCGTCTCGCCGTGCTGTGTGCGCAACGGTCCGCCAACTGTGCTGACTATGCCGGTACTTGCCATCGGGCCATCACTGGCTGTACGTCCTACCGCCAGCACAAGTTGTCCAACTCGTGCCAGGTCGTTCGTGAAGGTCGCGGGCGTTACTCCCAGATTGGGAACGCGCAGCACTGCCAGGTCAGTAGCACGGTCGCGCCCCACAAATTGTGCTGCTAGTGTGCGTGCATCTGCCGTCTCGATAGTAATATCGGTTTCACGCTCAAGCACGTGATCTGCCGTCAAAACAATATCTTCTGCATAGACAATACCACTGGCCCCCTGTCCATCACGTCCGTTCACATGGACGAGTGCGGGCGTAACCTTTTCAACCGCGTCCGCCATCTGATTTGAGAGTACACGCAAGAGGGAGGTGTTGTCTGTGCTGGTGTTGGTATTGCTGGTTGTTTGTGCCATAACTGTTTCTCTTTTCATCTGGAACCTGACACCGTTGGCCGGTATCAGCTTACAAGTATTATGCATACTATACGTTATGCTTTAGCAGCCAGCACCGCCAATTTTGCTAGTCTTTACCCTGTTAAAATGTTCAGGATGGGACAACTGGAACGGAATTGGTCAACATCCTTTATAGATGTCCTGCCGTTACATTTCATCTATAGAAATCGCCCCCTTGTACTTCATTGCACTGAACACTATACTTTCGATAGATGTAGCATTCTGGTGTTTTTCTCCTTTGGTGTGATCTGTAGGGGCCGATTTATGTAGGTTGTTTTTCTCCAGTGCATTACCTCATAACCCGACGAAAGGAGTATCTCTTGTCTGAACGTGAAGAGTCTTGCGTCACCTCAGAGCAGGTAATGGAGGTGCTGCAAACGTGCTATGACCCGTGCTGCAAGGAGCGTGCCGTCAGTATCGTTGAGTTAGGATTGATTCAAGGGGTGAAGATAGCTGAGAACGGGCATGATGTGCGCGTTGAACTGCTGCTTACCTCTGGCTGGTGTCCCTTCTCGATGCATTTGTTGCAGATGATTGACCAGAATGTCAGTGCTATGGAGGGCGTCGGTGAAGTAGACACGGAGATTGTCTGGAACACCGTCTGGACGCCCGAACGTATGACGGCCAGCGCCCGCCAAAAGCTTGCTCTGCCCATGACCCAATTGTTGCCATTGAGACAACGCCGCCTTGAACGTGAAGCGAAAGAAGCCGAAGAAGCCGAAGAAGCTAAAGCCGCGAAAGGAGTACGCCATGCTGGATAATGAAGCTTTTGTCTTTGACAGTGTATGTCATGTGTTCAACTTCGATATGCGCAACGCCTTTGGCAAGCCGGGGCAGATGTTCATCAATCACCTGTACGCCTTCCACCAGGTGCTGACACCTCCAGGAGAGCGCGTCCTTAGTCCCGAAGAGTTTTTGCGCGAGTGGAGCATTGATGAAATTGCACGAATGGTCTTCGAGGAGTCGGGAACGGACATGATTGTCGCGCAGCCCCTGCCACTGACCGATCTCTTCTATGATGGTCTATCGCAGTGGGAGAAGTGTGCGGCGATGGCCGAGAAATACCCCGACCGCACTATTTTCTGGGGTACCATCAATCCACTCGAAGGAAAACGGGCGTTGGATTTGATGGAGCGGCAGGTGAAGGAATTTGGCGCGAAAGCCTTCAAACTGTACAATGTGCGCTACGATTATGGCGAACCCTTCCCCTGGCGCATGGATGATCCGCGTGTAGCCTATCCTATCTTTGAAAAGGCGCTCGAACTGGGCGTCACCACGATAGGAGTGCATAAGGGTGTGCCGCTTGGCCCCCAGCCCATCGAGCATACCCAGGCGTGGGATATGGATGGTGCCGCCGCCAACTTCCCCGACATCAATTTCATAATTTTCCATGTTGGCTTGCCCTTTATTGACGAGATTTGCTGGCAACTGGTGCGCTACCCCAACCTCTACGCCTCGATTGCCGCCACGGTCAACTTTATTGTGCGTGCGCCGCGCCAATTTGCCGAAAACATGGGCAAGCTGATGTTCTGGTGCGGCGAAGACAAGATTCTCTACGGCGGTGAAACCCCCATCTGGCATCCACGCTGGGCGCTCGACGCCTTCTGGAATTTCGAGATACCCGAAGACATGGTGGCCGGTTATGGTTATCCTCAATTGACGAAGCAAGCCAAAAAGAAGATTCTCGGCGGCAATCTCGCCCGCCTGATGGGCATAGACGCCGAGCAGAAAGCAAAGGAGTTTCAGCGATGACGCAAACAACGGATTTAGCGAAACGGACACCGCAAGAGGTCTTTATGCATCATGCTCAGACGCTGGGCGGTGAAGACCTGGACGGGATTATGGTGGATTATAGCGACGCCTCCTATCTCATCAGCCCGGCGGGAGTGCTGCATGGCATGGATGCTATACGCAATTTCTTTGCCGCTTTGTTACAATCGCTGCCACAGGCGCAATGGAACGTCAACCCAACCTACGTGGATAATGTGATGTTCCTCGAATGGACAGCGGATTCCCGCGCTGCCAGTGTCTCCGATGGCGTGGATACCTTCATCTTTGAGCATGGCATGATCAGTTACCAGACTGTACGTTGCACAATCGTCCCTAAATAATGGTGGTTTGACAGGGTACAGGAATGAGGATACGAAAGTGGTTTTCGTATCCTCATTCCTGTACCCTGCCAGCCTGACAGGTGTCTTAGCAATAGTAAGCGGTGAGCGTATTGTTATAATAACTATTCTGGGCGGTATAATAAGCCGCACTGCCAACAGCCCAGACGTAATTGCTACCAGGAATACTTGCTACTGCATTGAAGTTATTGCCATGATCACCGGGATCGGGGCTGGTAACGACACTCCAGGTGGTGCCGTCCCAATGCTCAGTCAAGGTTGTAGTAACGCCGTTACTGTAAGTGTTACCGACGGCCCAGATATCGGTGGCAGAAACCACCCCTACCGCTTGCAGAGTTCCTCCTTTTGCCAGCGCACTGGGAACAACACTCCATTTCGTGCCATCCCAGTGTTCAATCAGTGCATGAGACTGACTACTCGGACCGACGGCCCAGATATCAGTAGCGGAGACAGCGGCCACTCCATTGAGGTAGTTGTATTGAGAGAGCTTAGGACTCTTGACACTGCTCCATGTGGTGCCATTCCAGTGTTCAATCGGTGGACTAAACGGACCCTGACCGACGGCCCAGACATCGTCGGGAGAGACCACTGTTATCCCGTACAGAGAGTCGAACGCAATAACAGAGACGATCTTCCATGTGGTGCCATTCCAGTGCGCAATCAACGATCCTCCCTGATGGCCGGAATAACCGTAGCCAACGGCCCAGATATCGGTAGCCGAATCCGCAGCCACAGCGACGAGAGAGTTGCCAGGATCATTGGGACCGGGGACGATGCGCCAGCTCGTGCCATTCCAGTGTTCAATCAGTGGAAAACGTCCTGCAGACCCGACAGCCCAGATATCGGTAGCTGAGACAGCAGCCACTCCACTCAGAGCGTTGCTCGTTGACGGAACATTGGGGCTGGGGACGATGCGCCAGCTCGTACCATCCCAGTGTTCAATCAGTGTTTTACTATATATTTTGTTGCTGGGACTAGCGTAGCCAACGGCCCAGATGTCGTTGGGAGCTATGGTCGCTATGCCGGAGAGAACGCTGTTGCCGTTGTTCGGGCTGGGAACAACATTCCACGAGCCACAACTGCTCGTAGAGGCAGCAATCGCGTGGGTGTTAGCTCGGAACAATAGCATGGCTGCTATGCCGAGACAGACACAGGTTAGACCGAGGATGTGCAGGCGTTTCATCATGGTTCTCGCTATCTTTTATGATGTTTGGAGAGTAGAGAAGGAATCTGATCAGTGGCCCCTCTTTAACTGTACCACTATTGTCAATATCTGGCAAGCGTCCGACTTGCCAATTTGCCAGAATCATTTCTACAAGATAAGATGACAATATGGGGCATAGTAGAGTAATTGCGGGCGCACAACGTGCATGGCGCATTTCGGGCAAAGGTTTTGGTTCCCAACGCATCATCACACACCTCTTGCTGGGAGGAATAACGGTGGTGTTGTATTTGCTGATAGGCTTTCTCGTTCCAGAGGGAAAGCAAGTCGGCGTCCTGATCATCGCGTTGGGCTATCTCAGTCTGCTCCTGATCGGTGTCACATTAATTATTGGGCCAATCAACTTGTTGCGCTCGCGTCGCAATCCAGTGAATATTGATCTGCGGCGTGATGTTGGCATCTGGGCGGCCATCGCGGGTTGTTGGCATGTATTGCTGGTTTTTCGTGGCACTGTATTGAATGGTCAGATACTGCAATATTTTCTGCAAACTGGTTGCTGCGGTTATAGCTTGCAGTTGAATATCTATGGCTTCAGCAATGATTCCGGCCTCTTCGCCACGCTCCTGCTGCTTCTGTTGCTCGCGCTTTCAAACGCTGTTTCCTTGCGCGTCCTCAAAGGCAAATGGTGGAAGTGCTTGCAGCGCCTGACGTATCCCCTTGCATTGCTTGCCCTCGCTCACACCTTCGGCTACCAGTATCTGAATGTACGAGGACAGTTGTTTGTAGCGGTGATTATCCTGACCATTCTTGTACTGGTTTGTCAGGCGTGGGGGATAGTGCTAACTGTGTCCCGACGACGATGCAAGAACCGGGAGCATAAAACAGTCTAGCGTATAGTGCTAGCAAGGTATTATGTATTGATGCGCACCGATGCGACCCCGTTCCACTTGCCATGCCACCCGATAAGTATAGCGTGATATCCGGTGTTTTGAGCAGCCATTGCCCACCACCCGCACCATTCGGATGCATGAGTAGCGCTGCTCCGTTGAATATCCACTCTGTGACAATTGGTTCGCTCACGGCTTGCGCCACCTGTTTCCACGCATCCAACTGTTCAGCAAGAGACGGAGCCATCTCTTGCTTGATTGGTTTGCCATGCGTTCGCCTCTGGCTGGCATTCTCACTCGTGTTCTCCCATTTGTTCTTCGTTTACCGAAACAACCTCATACATCTCGGCCAGTGACACGCCTAACGCTCGTGCCAGCCGCGCCCACATAGCAGCCGTGGTTTCATGCTGTGGGTCGCGGCAAAACGCCTGCACCGTGGAGCGACTCACGCACCCGCCAGCGCCAGGGGCGCAGCACCGACTGTCTCTGACTCATGGCTGCTTTCCTTCCCACACGGCAAACGCCTGGCGCGTTGGCACGTTCTCTAGCAGGTGTACCAACGCCGCGAGAATTTGCGCTGCCTCCACGGGTGTCACCGCTCTGCCGCGCTCGCACCAGTCCACAACTATTGGTCTGACGCCCGCTATCTTCGCCAACTGTACCACGTTCAGCCCGCAGCGTTCACGCACCTGCCGCAGGGTGAGTAATCCGCCGCCGGAGACGCAGACTCGCTTGACCGCAGGCAATGGCAACGTATCTTGCTGCTCGACCAGTTCCCTCAGTGCTGTCTCTACAGAATGTCTCATCGCTATGCTCTCCCTTCACATTGTTTGCTATAGGTTCTTCCCGCGAGCTTGTGTTTATGACGTCGGCCCGTAAAACCCCCGTCTTTCAAGCGGGGGATACAAGGGCCTACCTTGTGGGGAGTGATAGGTTGGGATGCTCAAGCACTGAGTACTCATCCGATAACTATTCAACGAAAGTCTAGACACATGTGAGACAATAGATGTAGTTCTCTTGCATACTGACAACTCAATAGTGTTTGCCGGTTCCAGGCTAAATCGTTCGCCTGGGTAAAAGCGCTAACGTAGCAAACGTTCGGTGTGCCAATCGTTGCCCACCAGCCATCTACCGAGATTGCAACGAACAGCGGCCTGGGAGAGGCCAACAGCTAGCAATGGCTGTAGAAGCCCCTCGGCTTTAGCCAGGGGTACTTCACGTCACAAGCTCGCCCTACCAATGGCTTGCCATTCCTTCCGAGACGCACGCACTATTCGATTGTTCAAGTCCATAGCAACAATCAGTTTCGTTACCGTTCCATGAAGATAGTGTAAAGCAAATTTCTCCTTTGAACTCGTCACTCATCCTTGTTTTACATATCAGTTATGAAAGGTTTTTACCCGTCAGTTGTGAAGGGTATAAGTATCAGGTATTCCAGATACCCAATAATAATAATTATGCATCTAAGATACCTAATTGTCAAGGAGGTGACAAAAAAGCTACTTGTGGTGTATAATCAGGTCACTAGAAAGCCTAAATCGAGTGGAGCTTTCAACATGCGGAACACTATAGATATCAACCGTGAATATCTTCCGACCCCTCAAGCAGCACAACGGGCTCATGTGACCAGATTGCATATTGCCCGTCTTCTGAGAAATAACAGGCTTGAGGGTTTTCAACTGGGACGAGAGTGGTTTGTCTATGTTGATTCATTGGAAAGCTATCTCGCAGGCCCTCGGAAAACTGGTCCCAAAAAGAAAAAGCCGACTGACGAAAGTATAGAGACAGAGAAGCATGCCCAACATACTCCTTCGATCTGAGCGACTCCGCCGAGGCTGGACACAGCGACAGCTTGCGGATTTTGCTGCTATCTCACTTTCTACTGTGGAACGGGCCGAAAAGGGAGAAACTATTCGGGTAGATTGTATTCAACGACTGTGTGAGTGCCTCTTGAAAACATCGGAAGAACTCGGTTTGCTCAAGATAGACATAAAAGTAGGAGAAAGTAAGAACAGTATGAAGCAGCAGCCTCAACCTCTCAGCAGTGAAGGGAGAGATGGATGCTTTTCCTTTGGAGTACTGAAAACCACATGGAAAACGCTTGATGGAGATGGCAGAAGTATCTATTTACCACTGCATATTCGTTCTCATTACATTCCGTTTCCGCAGGAGCTACCTGAAGAGTTACAGATCAGGAGAAACCAGATTCAGCAAGAGCAAGAGCAAAACAAAGCACAAGGTTTCCCATCTTTTTGGAATGGCGAAATATACGCGCTGGATCGTTTCGTCATTGGACGTGAAGCCAGCAACGAAGACATGACCCTTGATTTATGGTTTCGTCCATCGGACTATTACACGTTCCTTGCGACAAATATGAGCCTCAAAGAACCAGCATTGCGGGAGAAGTATCTTTCTGACGTTGATTGGTATCAAACTGTTCCATACTTTTCTCATTCCTTTGGCGTTTCTCTCACTGTCGTGACCTCTGACGGATTCACCGTTTTTTCTCAAAGAGGAAGAAACGTAGGAACCCGCCCACAGGTGTATGATACGGGTATCGTTGAAGGATTAAGCAGACCAATTGATCGTGGCACGACTGGAGAAGCACCGGATGTCTACCGTTGTGCCTGTCGTGGATTGGCTGAAGAGTTGGGACTGCACGAATCAGTGGATTTTTCTGTGTCTGATATCACTTTTCTGAGCTTTGGCGTCGATACACGCTACGCACTTCGCGGGTTAACCGGCATAGTAAAAGTTAAGAGGAGCATCGAAAAACTTTTGCGCTTCTGGGATAATGGGGTCAAAGATAAATTTGAAAACCAGAAGCTCTTTCCCGTTCCCTTCACGCCAAAAGACGTTATGACCTTTGCCTATGCTCATCAGCCCTTTGCCCCCGGGCCAACCATCTATAATGCCTTAGTGTACGAATTTGGGCGTTCAATGGTCGAAGATGCATTTGACAACGTAGCAACGCCGTAGCAACGCCGAGATATTTACGCGATTAATAGCTCACCAATGCTTACAATATCCCATCTCGTCTCTGACAGTTCTGACAGGAACAGAAAGGGACAGGAGCGAACGATAGTGAACATTCGTAAACAACGTTAAAGCGCATGTCAAGCCGTGTCGCAATATTTATCACGATTACAACCCACTTCTTGCAAAGGGTGGACTACTTTCTGCTTTGATGTAGCTCTCCTCACTATAATATGATATCCTTCAGATGCAGTCCGAATTGTAATAACGTTCAACATCGGTGTCTGATATCTCAAACTACTGTCAACTGGTGTCTTTTAGAGGATTAAGAAAAAATGAATAAGCATCCACTAGCATTCATTAGCTATAACAAATTCGACAGAAAAACTGCTGAAATGATAGCTCTTATCCTCAAGGCAGACGGAATTGGCGTTTGGTTTGATGAATGGGAAATCAGCGCAGGAGACTCAATTATACAAGAGATGAACAAAGGCCTACAACTTTGTACGCACTTCTTTGTTTTATGGTCAAAAAACTCATCAAAATCCAATTGGGTTAGAAAAGAGCTTAACTCGACATTATCAAGGGCTATTGAAAGAAAAAGTCTCAAAGTTATCCTGATTTGGCTAGATAACACACCACGTCCCCCACTTCTTTCAGACAATCGTTACATAAGATACGAAGAGTATGATTTAGAAGAAACTAGGCGAAATATCATTAAAGCAGTGTTAGGGATAAAGCCTGAAAATAGTTACCATCAGGCAATAGAAAAGGCATATAGAGAAATCTTACAAGCCACAAAATTTGCAACTATTTGCCCAAAATGTGGGGGCATCCACCACGAACCATTTTCGGCTATAGATTATGCACACGATGAAACCTATGAATTCATTCGGTGCTTAGATTGTGGCTATGAATGGGAATAATCCATTACTTATAAAATCCGGTCTCATCTCTGACGGTTTTGACAGGGATACAGACGAACAACAACGAACAGTAGTGAACTCAGGTAAACACTATAAAACCCCACTACAGGCCGAGTTATAGTGTCGAATACGGTTTCAACACGTCACCTGTAAGCCGTGATATAATCTGCAAGAGAGTTTGTTTTTCATAACCCTCACATTGACCTCCCCGACGCATAGCGGAATATTGTAGTACACAACGATGTAGTAACACAACATATTTTTAGGAGGAACTGTTATGGCCCCACAATCGAGTGATGGACAGCACGCCGATGCTGCACCCCCAACGGCTGATTTCCAGCAATTGTTGACCAAAGAGAATCGTTTTTCACCTTCACCCGCACAGCTTGCCATGCTTGATGTTCAGGATTACCAGTCGCTGTATGATAAAGCTGCCAGCGACCTGGAGGCGTTCTGGGACGAAATCGCCCGTGATTTTACCTGGGAGAAGCCGTGGACGAAGGTGATTGAAGGTGAGGCACCAGACGCACGCTGGTTTGTCGGTGGACAGACGAATATCACCACCAATTGTCTTGACCGTCACGCCAATGGCAGTCGCGCCAACAAAACCGCCTTGCTGTGGGTGGGTGAAGATGGCGAGGAGCGCACTTATACGTTCAGCGAATTGCTGGCTTTCACCTGTCAGATTGCTAATGGTCTGAAGTCGCTCGGCGTACAGAAGGGCGACCGTGTCATTATTTATTTGCCGCTCACGCCGGAAGGTATCGCCACCATGCTGGCCTGTGCGCGTATCGGCGCGATTCACTCGGTTGTCTATGCCGGTCTGGGTAGCGGCGCACTGCGGGCCAGAATCGAGGATGCTGGAGCGCATATTGTGGTGACAGCCGATGTTGGCTACCGGCGCGGCAAGACAACCAATCTCAAAGCTATTGTTGATGAGGCGGTCACAGGTGTAGAGAGCGTGGAAAAAGTGGTTGTTCACAGGCGTGCTGTTCCTGCCATTGCTCTAGACCCGGCACGCGAAGTTGATTTCTACGAGATGGTCAATGCGCAATCTTCCACTTGCCCAGCCGAGGTAATGGAATCGGAAGACCCGATGTTTATGCTCTACACCTCGGGTTCAACGGGCGCTCCTAAAGGTTGTGTCTACGTACATGGTGGCTATATGGTTGGCACGGCATACTACATGAAGCTGGCGTTCGACCTGAAAGAGGACGACATTTACTGGTGTATGTCGGATATCGGCTGGATTGTCGGTCACACCTCAATGGTCTATGGCCCCTGGTCAAACGGCACCACCGTACTGGCCCGTGAGGGTGCGCCTGATTTCCCCAATCCTGGTATTGTCTGGGCCACCATCGAAAAATATAAGGTGACAAAGCTGTTTACCGCGCCGACTACGTTGCGCATGTTCATGAAGTTCGGCCCCGATTATCCAAAGGCGCACAATATCGAAAGCTTGCGTATTCTCGTCTGCGCAGGTGAGCCACTCAACCCTGAAGCATACCTGTGGACACACGAGCATGTCGGTAAAGGCAGAGTGATCATCTGTGACAACTGGTGGCAGACGGAGACCGCCGCGCCGACTGTTGGCACGTTGCCTTGCATGGAAGCACGTGTCGGGCGGGCCGGTAAGCCACTCCCCGGCTATGCTGTGAAGGTATTGAATCGTGCCGGGACGCCGGTGAAACCACACGAGGGCGGTTTACTTGTTATAGAGGGAGCATGGCCGCAGATGTTCCGTACCATCTGGGGTGATAGAGACCGTTATCTCGATTACTGGCGCATGTTGTCGCCGTACTATACGGCAGGTGATGTGGCGACGGTAGATGAAGACGGCTATATTGCCGTGCTGGGACGTGCTGACGACGTGATGAATATCGCGGGCCATCGCATCGGTACCGCCGATGTTGAAAGTGCCTTAGTGAGCCATCCCGCCGTCGCGGAAGCAGGGGTCATATCGAAACCAGACCCAATCAAGGCCGAAGCCATCAAAGCCTTTGTCACTTTGAAAATCGGGCAGACGCCCAGCGATGCGCTCAAAGCACAATTGATCGCACATGTTCGTCACGAGCTTGGCCCCATCGCTACACCCTCCGAACTGGAGTTTGTGGCCTCGCTGCCCAAGACCCGTTCCGGCAAAATCATGCGTCGTGTATTAAAGGCCCGCGAACTGGGCATCGAACCCGGCGACCTGACCACCATCGAAGAGTAGGGGCCGATTGATCGCGCCCAGCGCCGATTGATCGGCAATGTAGGTACAATCTGATGTAACGTTAATTGGACACGGGCCGATCAATCGGCGCTGGGCGCGATCAATCGGCGCTGGGCGCGATCAATCGGCCCCTACTACTTTGTCAACGTTCATGTGACTGGTGATGCTCCAGCAGTGACGAGAGATTCTTCGCTGCACTCAGAATGACAGCCTCCGGCCTGTCATTCTGAGTGCAGCGAAGAATCTCCGGGGCGAGTGAGCGGTGCGCATCTGCCGGTGTCCCTTGCTGGGACATCACCAGTCATATGAACATTGACAAACTACTACTACGCTGTCAAGCTTGAATGAGTTCGTTGGCCTGTCATGCTGAGCGCAGCGAGGCCTGTCATGCTGAGTGCAGCGAAGAATCGCTCGTGGCACCGTGAGATTCTTCGCCCCGCTCAGCATGACAGCCAGCATGGCGCAATGAAGCTTGACAGAGTACTACAGGAAGGAGATTCCTTATGGCAACCGAAATTAAACAACCATCACTGGTAGATTCTTACCTGATGGATGAGCTTCTAACGGAAGAGGAGCGCAGTGTGCGCGACAAAGTGCGTGCATTCTGCGATACAGAGGTCATTCCCATTATCAACGATTACTGGGAGCGGGCCGAGTTTCCATTTGAGCTTATCCCCAAATTGGCGGCGCTGAACATCGCCGGTGGCAGCATTAAGGGCTACGGCTGCCCCGGCATGAGCAACGTAGCTGCCGGGCTGATTGCGCTGGAACTGGCTCGCGGCGATGCCAGCGTCTGTACCTTCTTCGGCGTTCACTCCGGTCTGGCAATGTCCTCCCTTGCCATGCTCGGCTCAGAAGAGCAGAAGCAACAATGGCTGCCAGCAATGGCACGAATGGAGAAAATTGGCGCATTCGCCCTGACAGAACCAGATCACGGTTCCGATGCAGTGGCGCTGGAGACCCGCGCTCACCGCGTTGGTGATGAGTACATTCTCAACGGAGCCAAACGCTGGATAGGCAACGCCTCCTTCGCTGATGTCGTCATCGTCTGGGCGCGTGACGACGAAGGCAACGTGGGCGGTTTCCTGGTCGAGAAGGGTACGCCCGGCTTCGAGCCAACGGTCATGACAGGGAAAGTTGCCAAACGTGCCGTCTGGCAGGCAGATATCAAGCTGACCGATGTGCATGTTCCAGCCGCGAACCGCCTGGCGAAGTCGCGCAGCTTCAAAGATACAGGCGAAGTGCTGACCGCAACCCGCTCCGGTGTTGCCTGGGAGGCCGTAGGTCACGCCGTTGCCGCATTCGAGATTGCGAAAGCATACACCGCGCAGCGCATCCAGTTCGGCAAGCCGCTTGCCAGTTACCAGATGATCCAGAACAAACTTGCTAATATGCTTGCCAGCGTGACCACCATGCAACTGCTCTGCCTGCGCCTCGGTCAATTGCAAGAGGAGGGCAAAATGACGGCAGCTATGGCCTCACTCGCTAAGATGAACAACGCACGTCTCGCCCGCGAAGTCGTCGCCGATGCCCGCGAGATGCTCGGCGGCAACGGTATCCTGCTCGAATACCACATCGCCCGCCACCACGCCGACATCGAAGCTGTCTTCACCTACGAGGGCACTGATACCGTGCAATCATTGATTGTCGGAAGGGATATTACGGGGATGCAGGCGTTCTCACGGTAGGATGTGTGTTATATCAAGAGGCAGTTTGAGCAATAAAAGCTGCCTCTTGATGAGCTTCTGTTATTTAACGGTACAACGTTAATGCATCAGTAAATGGAACCCGTTCAATTTTCAAATTCATTGCGGTAAGCCGGGGTACAATGTCTCCATAACCACGTTCCAGAAAATGTATACCTGTAACCGTGGAAGTGCCTTTTGCTATAGCTGCTGCGATCACATATGCCAGACCAGCGCGTAAATCAGGAATAGCTATTTGCTCTGTTGCAGTAAAAGGAGTTGGCCCCAGGATAATAGCACTATGTTCATAGCTTGTTTCGCGATAGCGACAAGGATTTCCTCCAAGACACTCTGTGACTAATTGAGTTTTAGCCCCTAATTTGTCTAATGCTCTAAGGTAGCCAAAACGGTCTTCATAAACACTTTCATGAATTACTGAAATACCATCTGCTTGAGTAAGCAAGATAGCGAATGGTTGTTGCCAATCGGTTGAAAAGCCAGGGTAAACATCAGTCTCAATAATAGCTGGGCGTAGCGGCCCTTTGCGGAAAAAACGTATCGTGTTGGCTCCTAACAATTCAACGCCTCCGCCTACTTGTTGAAAGTATGAAAGAAAATTCCCCAATATTTCTGGACGAATACCTTGAACCGTGATATTACCATTAGAAGCGCAAGCAAGTGATGCCCAGGAAGCAGCCTCGATGCGGTCTCCTAAAATTTCCATTCGTGTACCTGTAAGCCGAGGTACGCCTTCAATACGAATATCACGTCCAGATGAAGTAAAAATGATGGCCCCCATCGAGCGTAACATAGTAATTAATTCCATAATTTCTGGCTCAATTGCTGCGTTCGATATAATTGTGCGTCCTTCGGCCAGAACACCCGCATATAAGCACGTTTCTGTAGCTCCTACGCTTGGATAAGGCAACTTAATATGAGTTCCTTTAAGTGTACCTGAATGATGAGCTACAAAACCTTCTTCCGTTTCTTCGACAGTACCCCCAAATTGTTTAATTGCTTCCAGATGAAAATCAACAGTACGTGCTCCTATCTGGCATCCTCCGACCACCGGTACTGAAACCTGAGTGAAACGATGCATGAGCGCACTAAGCAACAGAATGGGAATACGATTACCTCCTGAGTGAGGGGTAGGCACTGAGGACATGTTCATTGTTGAGGGATCGATAATCATGGTATCGCCTTCATGATCAACTTGAACCCCTACCGAAATTAGCATTTCCTTTGTGATTTCAGTGTCTCCAATAGGAGGAACATTTGTTAATGTTGTAGGAGTATCACCAAGCAATGCTGCTACCATTGCCTTTGTGATAAAATTTTTTGCTCCTAAGCATCTAATTTCACCTTTTACTGGGTGTCCACCCTCTATACGATATACATAGTTCGGATCCATCAACATATTACGTTTCTTTCTAACTAAGTCAATTCCCGTTGTATGTAAGCTGGTACGCCATAGGCGACAACATTAGCAGGAAGAGAGCGAGTAACTACAGCACCAGCACCGACTACGGTATTTTCTCCAATTTCGATACCTGCTAATAATGTTACGCCACTACCAATACGGCAACCTTGTCGAAGTGTTGGTGCAATTAAACGTGGATTATTGCGCCACTGCAGTTCGTTATCGTTAATAGTAACAACTCTTGCGCCAATCTGGACTGCATCCTCTATCAAACATCCTCCTGTAAGGTGAGTTAATGCGGAAATACGTACTGAATTTCCAATATTAGTATCTCTTTCAATGCAAACCATATGAGATACCAAAGTGTTGTCTCCTATAAGCACATTGCGTCGTATTACGACGTTGTGACCAATGATTGTGCTAGAGCCGATTGTCACACCTGAACAAATTATACAACCCTCACGCAACCTACTGTTTGCTCCAATTCGTATTGGAGCAGAGAAGCCATCATCCTCGATGGGAATAAATCTTACATTTTTAGCTATTATTGTTGTTGGGTCTACATGAAGGAAACCTTTCTCTAAAGCTTCTTGGGGCGTGTAGCTATTTGCTATGATCACCAAAACCTCCTGTTGATATGAGTATCTGAACTCCGGTTATTTTCACTTCTTCCAAGTGCCATTTCATACAAATCATTTCCTAAAATTGCACGAGCCACTTGCGTACGCAAAACATCCGTTGTTCCATCAGCTATTCTCAATCCTAATAAGTCACGGAACCTCTTTTCTATATCAACTTGTGTGGAATAGCCTTTAGCTGCATATACTCTCATACACCAATCAACTGCTGATAGCGCAACCTCTACTGCTTCTGCTTTTGCCATAGCTGCGTCTGCGAATGCTGGTAACCTTGAGTCAATTCTATCCATAACAGATAAAACAAGTAGCCATGCCATATGTAGACGTGCTGTATGCTCTGCCAATTGTTGTTGAAGATGGGTGAAACGACCAATAGGACCACCAAATGCTTTTCGCGTTTGAAGTCTATTTATACTTTGCTCAATAGCGCCGCGAGCACACCCTATGGCAGCAGCTGCCATTGCCGTACGCCAATAGGTAAAATGCTTTGTAAACAAGGAAAATCCTTGTCCTTCACCTCCAATTCTTAAAGAGGAAGGTACAAATACATTATTTAAGTGCAAGCTTCCAAAGGAGACACCGTTAAGTCCTAATGAGTCAATCCGCTTACTATTTAATCCAGGTAAATTAGATGGAACCAGGAACGCTGTAAGCAACTTATCCTTTTCTGAGCGTAATACATTGGCAAAAATAATAATTTTGCTTGCTTGGGAAAGGCGTGCCACGTACATTTTTTCTCCAAAAAGGAAGTAGCCATCTGTAGTAGGTATTGCGTGAGTTTCGATCCCGTGCATATCAGAACCTGCTCCATCTTCTGTAATTGCGATTGCCACAAATTCTTTAGAGTCTATCACTTCTCGAAGTATATTATCATATTTTTGGCTATTAACTCCTAGAGCCTGTTAGGGACTCGACTTCAAAATGTGATACAATGAAGGATGAAAACTAGAACACCTTATCCAACTGATGTCAGCGACGAAGAATGGGCCTTCGTCGTGCCCTACCTGATCTTGTTGC
>Ga0307372_10003880_pt1 | contig 23541 bp, 22 predicted proteins | sample OX1MG_FD_202533 | JGI IMG/M metagenome (GOLD analysis project Ga0307372, IMG submission 202533) | Soil microbial communities from Risofladan, Vaasa, Finland - OX-1 | ecosystem: Environmental > Terrestrial > Soil > Coastal area > Acid sulfate soil | place: Finland: Risofladan, Vaasa | collected...
TGGGCGGGCCAGGATTCGAACCTGGGACCGTGGGGTTATGAGCCCCCTGCTCTAACCGGCTGAGCTACCCGCCCTGGCTCGAACTCTATCCCGAGACGGCCGCCTACATGACGCCACCGATCTCGGCCACCATAGAGCCATGAGTGATATCCCACAGGTCGTCGCCGACAGCGATCGCCTCGTCGACGCCGTCCAGCGCCTCGTCGACGGCATCAAGCCCGATCAGTGGAGCGCGCCCACGCCGTGCTCCGAGTGGAACGTCCGTCAGCTCCTCCACCATCTGACCAACGGCAACGTCATCTTCGGACGGATCGCCGGCGGCGAGCGGGAACCGGGGGCGATCACCGACGAGGAGCGAGCAACCGACTGGCTCGGTGACGACCCCGCCGCGGGGTTCCGAGCGGCTGGGAAGCTCATGCACGACGCCTTCATGACGCCCGGCTTCCTCGAGAGTCGCTTCGAAACCCCCTATATGGGTGCGGCAACCGGGATGACCATCGTCCACATGCGCATGAACGAGCAGCTCGTCCACGGCTGGGATCTCGCACATGCCAGCGGGCAACGGGTGGACTTCCCCGACGAGCTGGCGGAGGCGGCGCTGCGCCTCTGGCAACAACGCCTCGGCGATCGACCACGCACGAGCATGCCGTTTGGTGAGCCGGTCCACCTTGCCGATGACGCGCCGGCGATCGACCGGCTGGCGGCCTTTCTCGGGCGTCAGCCCTGACCCCGCCCGCACCCCGCCGACCCGGGAAGGAGCAGTATTTTCTGCTCATCGCGCTCGCCGCGCGTACCCGCGCAGACTGTCTCGGCCGCCGCGTCGGCGCCGTCATCACGCGAGATGCCCGCGTCCTCAGCACCGGCTACAACGGCACACCGTTCGGCATGCCCAACTGTTCCGAGGGTGGTTGCCACCGCTGCTCGCGGCGCGACGACGATCGTTTACGCGGCGGCGCGTACGACATCTGCATCTGTGTGCACGCGGAGCAGAACGCGCTGCTCACCGCCGCGCGCTTCGGGCAGCAGACGCTCGGTGCGTCCATGACGTCGACCACGCAGCCGTGCTTCGGCTGTCTCAAGGAGATGCTCCAGGCCGGGATCAGTGACGTCCACTACCTGCATCCCTGGGACCCGATGGAGGCCTACGGCGACCGGGCGCTCGTGCAACAGTACGCGGCGCTGCGCGCGCGGTTTGACAGCTTCACGCAGGTCGGCGACCCATCGCTCGACACACCCGACCTGTTCGGCGCCTTCATCGAGCACGGCTGACCGGCGATCGGTGACGGAACCGGCGTGACCGTGAAGCTGATCTACTCGGCGATCTCATCGCTCGACGGGTACGTCGCCGATGCCGACGGGACCATCGACTGGGCCGCGCCCGATGAGGAGGTGCACCGCTTCGTCAACGACCTCGAACGTCCGGTCGGCACCTACCTCTACGGACGCCGGATGTACGACGTGATGTCCTACTGGGAATCGATCGATCCGCTCGGCGACGAGTCGCCGGTGGCGCGAGACTTCGCGCGGCTCTGGCAGGCGGCGGACAAGATCGTCTTCTCACGCACGCTCAAGACGCCGGCAAGTGAGCGCACGCGCATCGAGCGAACGTTCGACGCGGACATCGTGCATCGGTTGAAGGCGAGCTCAGCCACCGACATCAGCATCGGTGGGCCGGAACTCGCCGGCCAGGCGCTCCGCGCGGGGCTGGTCGACGAATGTCATCTCTTCCTCCACCCGCTGCTGCGCGGCGGTGGGAACCAATCGCTGCCGGACGGCGTGCGGCTCCGCCTCGAGCTGCTCGACGAGCGCCGATTCCGCAGTGGCGTCGTGTATCTCCGCTACCGGATCGAATCCTAGGCCTCCGTTCGGTCGACGAGCTGCACGCGTTCGCGGTCGACGGCAGTCGCCAGGTCCCGCACGCGTGACAACGTGTCGATCTCAGCGACCGGCTTGTCATGACGCCAGCGAGCGATGCGCGGAAAGCGCAAAGCGAACCCGGAGTGGTGCCGCGATGAGGCTTGCACCGCGTCGAATGCCACCTCGAGCACGATCCGGGGATCGACGGTCCGGTAGTGGCCATGATCGCTCACGGTGATCTCGAGGAGCAGCGCGGTCATCTCCGCGATCTCCGCATCGGTGAGCCCGGTGTACGCCTTGCCGATGGTCGCAAGCTCGTTGGTTCCGTCCACGCGAACAGCAAACGTCACGTCGCTCAGCACACCGCGACGCTTCCCATGCCCCCACTCGGCACCGACGACCACGACATCGAGCGTATCGAGCGGCCGCTTCAGCTTCAGCCAGTGCAGGCCGCGCCGCCCGGGCGTGTACGTCGACTCGGGTTGCTTGAGCAACAGGCCCTCGTTGAGCCGGGCGCGAGCGTCCTCGAAACGCCGATCCACCTCAGCCGCGCCACGGACGCGCTCGAGATGCGCAAGAGCGACTGGGTGCCGGACGGCGAGTGCCTCGAGGCGATCGCGACGCTCGTGAAGTGGGCGGTCGAGCATCACATCGTCGCCGGCAACCAGCAGATCCCAGGCAACGTAGATCACCGGTACCGCGGCGATGAGCCCCGCGTCGGGCGCAACGCGTCCAAGCCGGGTCTGCAAGGCATGGAACGGCATCACGCGGTCGTCACGGAAGGCGAGGATCTCGCCGTCGAGCATGACGTCCGCACTGAGCGCGGCGGCTCCGGCGCTGATCTCGGGGAACTGCGCGGTGATGTTCTTCAGGTCGCGGCTGTACAGGGCGACCTCACCGCCACGGCGGTGGAGCTGGCATCTGATTCCGTCATATTTGTCTTCAACCCACACGTCCTCACCGAGTCGCGCGACCGCTTCGTCCGCGTCGGCGACCGGTGTCGCCAGCATCGGGCGGAGCGGCACGAACCAGTGTGGCGCCGCGTCCTCAAGCCGCCCTGAACGCGCGAGCAGCGCTGCCGCCCCGAGGTCGCCGGTCAGCATCACCGCACGACTCACCGCATGCGATTCGGCGTTGAACGCCGAGGCGATCGCCTCCTCCACCAGCCCCTCGCGTAGCCCGATGCGCATGTCACCGGTGATCAACTTGGCGACGTACCGCGCCTCATTCGCGGTCACCTTCTCGAGCAGCGCGCGCAGCACGGCAGCTCGCGGCTTGGCGCCACGTGCTGCGGCCATCTCCGCAAATGCGCCGTCGAGCTCGCGGAGCGAGACGGGCTCGGTCGTCGCCGACCCGCGGCGTTCGAGCAGGTCGCGCGTGACGTCTCCGGCATCGGAATGCCTGCGCCACGCCAGGGTGATCGCCTCGTCATCGGCGCCACTGACGTCGCGCAGTACCGATGAGAAGGCCGCGCCACCGACGTTCAGCGTGCGCTCGTCCCCCGTGGGGAACACGAACCCCGTGAAGTAACGCGCGCCAAGCGCAACCTCGTCACCGTCGGTCGCCACGAGGAAGTCGGCGAGGAGGCGAACCTTGGCGAGCTTGGAGCTGGTGGCGGCGATGGCGTCACCGGCGCCCGCCAGCGCGAGCAGCGTTGTCACGCCCGGATCATCGCCCAGCCGCCGCGAGCGACGTCAGGCTGCGGGCCGACCTCCCTCGCTGCTAGCCGGTCGGGTGGTAGACCGAGGGCGGGGTGGCGGCGCAGCCGGCGCACGCAGCCGACCACCAGAGGCTGCTCCCCGTTCCCTGCCAGAACGCGGCAACGGCGTTGCTGTACCAGTTGACCACCGAGACACTCGTGGCCGACGCCTCGTTGAGAAGCTGGGGGCCGATCCACCCGTTGCCCGGAGCGTAGATCGCGGATGCGAGACCGCCACCGGGTCGCTGCATGACGACGGTGACCGCGCTCGACCCGGAGGAGGCGGCCGCGGGCTGGCCGAGGCTGGCCGACGCATCGACCTCTGACTGGGATGGGCCTCCGCTCGGCGTGATCGGCGCAGCCCACACCGTTCCTGCCGTCGTGCGCCAGACGGCGTCCACCATCGACGGTCCGGCGACAACTGCGGTCGGGTCGCTGGCGAGGCTGCCAAGCCCGACCTTCTGGGCGCCGAGCCAGCCGTACGGCACGCCTATGTCACTCCAGAGGTTGCCCGAAGGATCGCGCCACACCACGGCAATCGTGCCGTCCGAGACGGCAACCGCGTCGGGGTTGCCGGTCACGACGCCGCTGTTCAATGGCAGGGGAGCCGACCAGGCGCCGTCGTAGGTCTGCGCCCACAGCGTGCCGTCGATCGCCTTCCAGATAACCTCGAGCTCGCCCGGGCTCTGGCTGACGGCCGTTGGGGTGGATCCGGGGGCGAGCGCGCCGGCCTGGAGCTCCTGAGGGGCGAGCCACGTCTCCGCTCCGTAGAAGCCGGCCTGCGACTGGACCTGCCAGAGGTTGCCGGAGCTGTCCTCCCAGAAGGCATCGACCTGGCCGGGGGACGGCGACACGACGGCGGGGTTGGACGCTGCGTCAGCGGGCGTGATCGTCGCCGGCTGCGTCTGCCAGCTCTGATTGCGATACGAGAGATCGTGCAGCTGCGAGTCGGCACCACGCCAGACGACATCCATGTCGCCCTGCTGGTCGGACACGCCCTGCGGCGTACCCGCGACGTTGGATGCGCTCAATTCGACGGGCGTCTGCTCGGTCTCGCGGAGCCAGCCGATGACCGGCGTGTAGCCGTTGGCGGTCACGCGTGAGCCGCTGAGCGGAAACCGGTCGGTGCCGGATGACGTCGCATTCTCTTCGACCACGTCGACGTAGCCGGGTCCGACGTCGCGCACGATCGCAACGTGTCCCGAGCCGTCCCAGTAGCTGCCGAGCCACCCGGGGGCAAAGATCATCAGGTCGCCCTGCATCGGCGGCGTGCCGGCGCCGTTTGCATACTGGGCGAGCGGGATCGGCAGGTTGGGCCCCGCCTGCCACATCGTGTGGGCGCCGCCGGTGGCGCCGTATTTGAACCAGTCTGTGGGCTCACCCCACGCGTAGTACGCGTAGCGGACGGCGAGTTCCATGCACTGGAACTCAGGCCCGAACTCACAACCGTTCGGCGGCCCGCATCCGACATTGTCGAAGCCGGAGCCGTTGCCGTATGCCGTCAGGTTGGAGCAGTTGGTGACCCAGGTGGCCCACACGCAACCGCTGATGAGCGGCGCTCCGTAGTTGCCGGTTCCGGCGACCTCAGCCGCGAGCATCCCGTGCATGACCGGCGCGGTGGGGAGTGAAACGGCCGGTATCGCCGGCTTCACCGTGATCGTCTGGTGCGCGGAGCCCGTGAGCGCAACCACCGCGCCGACGCTGCGCACGGCCGCGACGGACGTGGTGCTGATCGGAACGGCTGCAGCGACGCTGACGATCGGCGCGGCGGTCGCGGATCCAGCGACGACAGCGGCGAGCACGACTCGATGGAGCGTGGAATGCATCCATCCCAGACTGCCAGACAAGATCTGACATTGCCGTCACACCCACGCAACGATCGAGTTCGCCACGGCGTGACGGCCGACCCTACTCGAACCAGCCCTCGATATCGATGACCGCGTTCACGGACCCGGCGGCGTTGAGGACGTCGATGCAGCCGTCAGTGGCGCCCACGGTCGTGTTGAGCTGCACCACGATCAGATTCGGCAGCGTGGCGCCGGCGACCAGGTTGAGGTCGGACGCGCCGGTCGTGGTCCCGGCCGGGTAGCCCACGAGGTACGTGTTCTGGCTCGGCATCACCGCGGTCATGTTCGCAATGACAGCCTGCACCACAGTCCCGCTCGTTGTGGAGGGAACGCCGCCGGAACCGGCCACGTGCACGAGGCGGGCGGCTCCCCAGCCGGCGCCGATTGCGCCTGCTGCGCACCCCACCGAGGGGCCGCGCGTATCGCAGATACGGCTCGGGGCGATCGCCTGATACTGAAACCCCGCCGGCGCCGACGACGTTCCGAACCATCCGTTCGCGTCCAGGATCACGTTGATCCGGCCGGCTGACGCCAGCATGCAGACCGCGGTGTTCGGGCCGCTCGGACCCGGCCCGAGCATGACGAACACGCGATTCGCTTCGGTGACCCCCGCCAGGACATTGATGGTCGAGACACCCGGAATCGACGTGCAGGTCCCTGTCGATGACGTCGGGTAGACGGTGATGAACGTGTTCGCCGTGCCGGATACGGCGGTCAGATTGAGCACCGCCGCTGCGGCGGTTCCAGTCGACGGGATCGCACCGGCGCCGGTGCCGGTCACCGTGACGAGCATCGGAGCGCCGACGACCAGCACGCCATGAGCCCTGCATGCCGGTGTCGGCGAACTGCTTCGCGTGTCGCAGACCCGAAGAGGCAGGATCGGATGGAACTCACCCGCGGTGGTCGCGCCCGGCGGTGGCGCGAAATATCCCTCGACGTCAACGATGACATTGACGGAGCCGACCGAGTTGTAGATGCTCACCCGGCCGCCACTCCCGAGCGTGACGGTGACCAGGTTCGGCGTGACCGTGCCTCTGTTGAAGTTGAGGTTCGACGCCTTCGGCTGCGGGGTGAGGTAGGGGTAGACGGTCAGCAGGCTGTTGGCCGTGCCGTCGACCTCGGTGACGTTCATGACCACGGCAACTGCTGTACTGGGAACCGGCGTGGTTCCGCCGCCGTTCACGCCGGTCACCTGAACCGTGCGAGACGTGTTCTGCAAGATCGGGTTCGCCGGTCTCGTGTCGAGGATTCGGAATGGCGGGAGCGGCGTGTAGTTGGATAGCGGTATGTAGAGATACGCGGCGCCTGGTGTCTGCGGACTCGAACCAACGGAGTCTGTCGCGACCACGTACTGGACACCACCGGCCGCCGGTCCGGGAGGCGTGATGAAGGTGAATCCGTCGGGTGTGAGATTGCTGACTGTGAGCGGGTTCACCCCGTCGAAGGCCACGGTTGTGCCGGGTGTTGCGAGGTCGGATGCCGAGACGGTCACCGATGTGCCGCCGTTCCCGGTCCCCGAAGAAGGTGTCAGCGAGGCGATCGTCGGCCCCGCGAACGTGTAGCGCGCGACCCACGTGTTCCAGCAGGCGCTCACGGTCGCGCAGTTCGTGCTCGTGACGCCGTCCACGTCCGACGAGACGATCCACACGTCAGTCGGATGGAGGGGATCCTGCACGGCTGCTGAGTAGTCGCCCCAGGTGCACGTCCCCGAGCAGCTGGGGTTGTAGAAGGCATGACTCGTGTTGACCGTTGTCAGCCCACTCCAGGTGCTGCTCTGGATGGTCGCGAACATCATCGACTCGAACGAGGAGGACGACGACTCATCGAAGGTGACGAACGCATTGTTCGAGCTGTCCACCGCCAGGGACGGGTCGTAGAGGTACGAACCGCTGACTCCCTTGGCGGCCAGCTGGTTCGGCGCTGCGACGACGCCTGTCGTGCTCGCGCTCATGTTGACAACGTTCAGGCAGGAGCGCGTCGTTGAGTCGCCGCTCGGCGTGCACCCGGTGGTGCCGGTGGCCCACATCACCCCGATGCCGGTGCCGACGGGTGTCCACACCGCGTTGAGGAAGCGATCATCGTTGGTCGACAGCGTGACGCCCGTGCCGGACTGCGGTGCCGGAGGCGGCGGAGTGGTCGCAGTCTCCGACTCGGCGGTGCAGACCGGCTGGGAGAGGTTGCCCGCATCCGGTGTTCCAGTGATCGCGAAAACGACGAAGCTGCCGGGTGTGGCTGTCTGAGTCGTGCAGGTCCGATCGTTCGCGATCTCGTACACGACGCTTGACAATGCCAGCCCCATGACAGGCTGCACACCGATCGGCCCACCGGCGATGAACGCAGCGCTCCGCGACGTCGCTGTCCCTGCGACGAGGTCCGCACGCTGGATGAACACGGTCTGACTTGCCACGAACCCGCCGAGAACGCCACCCGAGCACGCTCGGTAGTCACTCGTCGCCATGACGAGAGTCCCGGTCAGCGCCATCGAGAGGTTGGCCAGAATGTCCCCCGACAGCTGTGGGTCGAGCGTGATGGTGCCGCGCGAAATCCATGGCAGCGCCGGATTGGTCTGCGACTCCATCACGGCGATCTGGCTCTGGCACGTGGATGTCTTGGACTGCAGCACCATGAGAATGAACCTGCCCGATACGGGGTCGTAGACGACGTGCGGGTACTGCACGACATATCCGCTCGTCGTCGGGTTGTTGATCATGCCGTTGATGCTGAATGGGGGAAACGGCGCTCCCGTGCGCGTGTATACGAAGAGCGCGCTGTTGACGGCCTCGACCACATCGCCGGCTCCGGCGGCGAAACTCGGATCCGCGGGCGTCGTGACCGCGATATTCCCGTTGCCCGGCGCGCTGATCGCCGTTTGCTCACCGCCACCTTCAAACGTCGCAAGTTGCAGCGGTGTCGATGCAATCGCGGGTGAGGACGCATCCGTGCGCGGTACGTGCGAAGCCGGCACCTCCACACTCGCGCGCGTCGACGCGGCCACCGATGCAGGACTCGCCGACCATGCGACGGTCAGTGCGGCGACGGATACAGACGCAAGAACGAAGCTACGACGCACATTTCGATTCTAGAAGCGATTCGGCGCAGTGACACGCCGCTGTGACAGAGGTCACCGGTTCGTCACATCATGCTGGCGATCACCAGACCACTGTCCGGGCGTCCCGCCGCAGCGATGGCGTATAAATTGGCGCGCCGGGAAGCGCCGGCGCAACACCCATCACCCACGAAGGAGGTCCCGATGACCGACCTGCACGCCTGGAAGCCCGTTTCTCTGGCCGAAGACGACGACGAGGGTGACGACGAGGAAGAGGGCGAGGACGACGACGACGAGTAGCTCCCTCGGCGCGGCGGAGCGGTTCCGCCAGGTCAACCTCATCGCCGATCCGCTCTATGGCTACATAGAGATCACCAAGGACCAGCCCGGTGAGGCGAGCGAGCGCCAGCTCCTCGACACCGTCTGGCTGCAGCGACTGCGCCGCGTGCACCAACTCCAGTCGGCCTGGTGGGTCTTTCCCAGCGCGGAGCATTCCCGCTTCACGCATCTGCTCGGCGCGATGCATCTCGCGAGCCTGTTCGCGCGCCGTGTGGACGGATCGCTGCGGGCGGCGTTCCCCGAGGCGCCGTCTCCGGCGCTCGTGGAGGAGACGCTGCGCATCGCGGGGCTCCTTCACGACGTGGGGCACGGGCCGTTCGGACACTTCTTCGACCATGAGGTGCTCGAGCAGTGGAATCTCGACCACGAGGTGATCGGCCGTCACCTTGTGACGCATCAGCTCGCTGACATCATCCAGTCGCTGCGCGCGAGTCCGACGGATCGCTTCGCGCCGGGTGAGCAGATCGATCCGCGATGGGTGGCATGGGTGATGGCTGATGCGGACATCGCCGGATACACGCCACCGCCCTGGCTGCACGCGCTGAAGCCGATTCTCTGCGGTCCCGCCACCGTTGACAATCTCGACTACGTGCCGCGCGACGCGTACATGTGTGGGATCAGTCTCGGTGCGGTCGAGGTGCAGCGCATCATCCACTACACCTTCGTCAGCGGTGACAGCATCGTGCTGCACGCGCATGCCACAGGCGCGCTCGAGATGTTCCTCGCATCCCGCCTCTACATGTACCTGCAGGTGTACCACCACCGCGCGGGACGGCGGTTCGATCTCTCGATGCGCGAGATCTTCGCCGACACCATCGCGCAGCTGCTGCACGGCAACCCGCTCGAGCATCTCGACGAGTACGAGTTGCTCAACGACTGGTCGGTGCTCGTGGCGGTGCAGCGGTGGATGCATGACTCCCCGGGGACGGAGCGACGCAGGCTCGCCGACGCGTGGGCGCGCATCGCCGCGCGCGACCTGCGGTGGCACCTTGCGTACGAGAGCGTCGTCCACAAAGGCATGGACACGTCGACGCTGCAGCACGAGCTTGACGCGCAGCTCGCGTCGCACCACCTCGACGCACGTGTCGAGGTCGACGTCGCGATCGCCCGCATCGCACCGCAGAACCCGATGACCGACGACGGGATGGTGCGGATCTACAACCCGCTCAATGACACCATCGACGTCGCCCGCACCGCCGAGCTCGTCGCCCGCCTCCCGCAACACAACCAGGTGATCCGCGTGTTCACCGACGACGCCGGCGCGCTGCGCACCATCCACGACGCCGTGGAGACCGTGCTCGGCCGCTGAACGCGGCGCGGCTCAGGAGGCGACGACGGGCAGCCGCGGCCCGGACGGCATCACCGGACCCGAGGTGGAGTTGAAGTTCTCCTGGCTCACCTGCGCGGCGATGTGCGACGCGACCTCGCGGAACACCTCACCGAGCGGGCTCGACGGTGCGGCGGACATGATCGGCCGTCCGTCGCCGTCGGCACCTCTGATGCGCGGATCGAGCGGTACCGCACCGAGGAACGGCAGCTCGTAACGCGCGGCAAGGTCACGTCCCCCGCCGGCGCCGAAGATGTCCGTGCGCTCGTTGCAGTGCGGGCAGATGAACCCGCTCATGTTCTCCACGACACCGAGCACCGGGACGTTGAGCTTGCGGAACATCTCGATGCCGCGACTGACGTCGGCAAGCGACACGTCCTGTGGAGTCGTGCAGATGACCGCGCCGGTCATCGGCATGCTCTGCGCGAGGCTGAGCTGCACGTCGCCCGTGCCCGGCGGCAGGTCGATGACGAGGTAGTCGAGCTCGCCCCACGAGACTTCGTAGAGGAACTCACGCAGCGCCTTGGCGAGCATCGGGCCGCGCCAGATGACGGGCTGTCCGGGATCGAGGATCGTGCCGAACGACACCACCTTGAGGCCGTGCGCCTCCAGCGGCTGCATCTTCCCGTCCGGGCCGGCACGGGGCCGCTCTCGGATTCCCAGCATGATCGGCACGTTGGGGCCGTAGACGTCCGCATCGAGCAGGCCGACGCGCGCTCCGGCGAGCCGGAGTGCGATGGCAACGTTCACGGCGACCGTGGTCTTGCCGACCCCGCCCTTGCCGGCGCTGATGGCGATCGCGTTGCGCACCCCGGGGATCTCCTGGCGGCCGGGCAGCCCACGAGTGCTGCTGACATCCGCGTCCCAGCGGATCTCGACGCGAGTGATCGCGGGCACGACCCCGATCACCGCCGCCTCGATGTCGGCGCGGATGCGGTCCTTGAGCGGGCAAGCGGGCGTGGTGAGCACGACCCGAATCGATGCGACGCCCCCGTCGATGGCGAGGTCGCGCAGCATCCCGAGTTGCAGCATCGGCCTGTGCAGCTCGGGGTCGATCACCGTGGCGAGCGCGCGCTCGAGGGCGTCAAGCGCCCCTGGATCACCCATCTGGACTTCGAGTATACCCAGCGGCCCGAAGACCCAAGCTCAGACCGGCTCTCTACAATGCGGCGCGAATGCTCGATCGCCGCGTGATCCGCGACCTCGAGGGTCAGGTTGCGGCCTCACACGTCTACACCCGCCCCGCTGATCTCGCCGCCTACGCCTACGACGCCTGGGGAGCATCCGGTGAGCGCCATCTTCCGGATGCGGTCGTCTTTCCCGCATCGACCGAGGAAGTCGCCGGCGTCGTGAGCGTCTGCGCGGTGCACCACGTCCCGATCATTCCGCGCGGAGCGGGCACCGGGTACGCGGCCGGAGCATCGCCGTCGCAGGGCGGCGTGATCCTCAGCCTCGCGCGGCTCAACCGCGTGCTCGGCGTCGAGACCGAAGCACTCCGCCTGCACGCCCAGGCGGGGGCGATCACGGCGGGCGTCCATGCCCACGCCGCCGCCTCCGGCCTGTACTACCCGCCGGACCCAGGCTCCTCGAGCACGTGCACGATCGGCGGCAACGTCGCCTGCAACGCTGCCGGGCCGCACACGCTTCGCTACGGGGTGACCGCGGATTTCGTCGCCGGCATCACGGCGGTGCTGTCCGACGGGCGGATCGTTCGCCTCGGCGAGGGTGGCGACGCGTCGGCATCCGGGCTGCTCTCGCTGATGGTGGGTTCGGAAGGCACGCTCGGCGTGATCACGGAGGTGCTGCTCCGCCTGGTGCCGGCTCCGAAGGCACGTTCGACGCTCGCTGCGATGTTCACGAGCATGGACCGCGCCGCGGCGGCGGTCGCCGAGATCACGGCCGCCGGCATCGTCCCGGCTGCGCTCGAGTTCCTCGACGACGCCGCGCTGGCCGCTGTGCGCCGTGCCGGCGGCGGCGACGTCGGCGGAGACGCCGCCGCGCTGTTGATCGTGGAACTCGAGGGCGATCCCGCGGCTGTCGGCGCTGACACCGACGCTGCGAGCGGCGCCATCACCCGCGCGGGCGCGTCGCAGCTGCAGCGGGCGACGGAGCCGGGCCAGGCGCAGCGTCTCTGGGCGGCACGCAAGGCGGTGAGCGCCGCCGTCGCCAAGGTGCAGATCGGAAAGGTCAACGAGGATGTCGTGGTCCCCAGGGACCGGGTCGCGGAACTGGTTGCGCACACGCGAACGCTCGGCACGAAGCATCAGCTACAGGTCGTCAACTTCGGCCACCTCGGCGACGGCAATGTGCACGCGACGTTCCTCATCGACCCGCGCATCGACGGTCAGCGCGCCCGAGCAGATGCAGCCGCCGGGGAGCTGTTCGAAACCGTGCTGAACATGGGTGGGTCGCTCTCCGGAGAACACGGCGTCGGCGCCGCGAAACTGGAGTATGTCGAGCGGCAGCTCGGGCCGGGAACCGTCGAGCTGATGCGCCGCATCAAGGGCGCGCTCGATCCGCGAGGCGTCCTGAATCCGGGCAAGAAGGTCCCGCCGGCTCAGTCCTCGGGGTCGAGCACCGCGAGCAACGAAGCCGCGTAGTCGGTCTCGTCGATGCGCCGAGCGAGCTCCCGCCCGTCATCCACCGGCAGCTCCATCGAGGCGTCGTAGACGAAGCTGTACACGTTGGGCAGCGTCCATTCGCCGAACCCCAGCGAGGCCAGCACCTCGGCGAGGCGCGGATCCTTCTCATCGGCCGCAAAGGTCTCGCTCGCCGCTCGATAGAGCGAGCTGAGATTGCGGTACTCGGTCTCGTACTCCTCGATCAGCGCCGGATCAGCATCCGCCTCGCGAAGCCGTGCGAGCGTCCGCCGCAACGACTGGATCTCCAGCTGATACTCGTCCACCCTGACTCGATTCTCTCAGACACGCATCCACCGGCACGCGCGACGGGGATGGGTCAGGGGGCGCGAAGGTCCACGAGGCCGCCGACCAGGTGCCCGACGCCGAACGCAACGCCTGCGGCGACGGTCGCAAAGGCCAGTTGACGAAGTGCGGAGCGCACCCGGGATCGTCCGGTGAAGATCGCCACCGTCCAGCCGACCGCGAGCACCGCGATCGCACCGATCACGATCGACAGCACTGCGGCGAGCGTGCCGCTTGCGAAGAACCAGGGAATCAGCGGGAGAACCGCGCCGATCGAGAAGGTCACGAAGGATGATCCGGCCGCCTGCCACGGGTTGCCGGTCTTGCCGGGCCGGAGGCCCAGCTCCTCACGGGCATGGACCTCGAGGGCGACGAGCGGGTCCTTCATGACCGCCTCGGCCATCCGCCGCGCGTCAGCCTCGTCGACCCCGCGGATGCGGTAGAGGGCGGCAAGCTCGCGGGTCTCCGCTTCAGGATGGCGCTCGAGCTCCCGGCGCTCGACATCGAGCTCGCGCTGCAGCAGCTCGGACTGCGCCGACATCGAGACGTACTCGCCGGCCGCCATCGAGAACGCGCCCGCCACGAGTCCGGCGAGGCCGGCGAGGAGGACGACGGCCGAGGGCGGGCTCGCGCCGGCGACGCCGAGGATCAATGAGATGTTGGTGAGCAGGCCGTCGCTGATCCCGAAGACCGCCGCCCGCGCGACGCCACCCTGGAGGTCGCGATGATGGGAGCGCGCTGACCCTGTGTGATGGTCGCCGCCGGTGCCGGCACCGGCAGGCGCAGCAGCCTGAGCCATGTCAGACAGTATGCCGGGGCCGGAGCGCGCACGCGTCAGCCGTCCGGTTCATCGCGGTGGGATCAGTAGAAGAGGTGGTGCAGCGCGACCGTTGGGATCGCGAGGATCGCGATGATGTTCATCACCTTGATCATCGGGTTGATCGCCGGGCCCGCCGTGTCCTTTGACGGATCGCCGACGGTGTCGCCGGTGACCGCCGCGGCGTGCGCGTCCGATCCCTTGCCGCCGTAGTTGCCCTCTTCGATGTACTTCTTGGCGTTGTCCCACGCACCACCGCCGGTGGTCATCTGGAGTGCGACGAAGACGCCGACGACGATCGTGCCGAGCAACATCGCACCGAGCGCCTGCGCTCCAAGGATGAAGCCGACGGCGAGCGGCGCGAGGATCGGCAGCAGTCCGGGGATGATCATCTCGCGCTGCGCGGCCGCGGTGACCAGCGCCACGCACTTGCCGTACTCGGGCTTCGCCGTGCCCTCCATGATGCCGGGGATCTCGCGGAACTGACGGCGCACTTCCGTCACGACGCCACCCGCCGCACGGCCGACCGCGAGCATCGCGAGCGCGGCGAACAGGAACGGCATGATCCCGCCGAGCAGCAGTCCGGCGATGACCGGCGGAGCGGTCAGGTCGAACGTCACCAGCGGCAGGTTGTGCGCGATGAGCGTGTTGTTGAGGATGTCGGTGTAGCTCGCGAAGAGCACGAGGGCGGCGAGCCCGGCGGAGCCGATCGCATATCCCTTGGTGACGGCCTTGGTGGTGTTGCCCACTGCATCGAGCGGATCCGTCACCTGGCGCACCGACTCGGGGAGGTCTGCCATCTCGGCGATACCACCTGCGTTGTCGGTGATGGGGCCGTACGAGTCGATCGCGACGACGATGCCCGTCATGCTCAGCAACGCCATCGCGGCGATGCCGATGCCGTAGAGACCGCCGAGCGACGCCGACGCGAGGATGCCGATTGCGATGATCAGCACCGGGATCGCGGTTCCCTCCATGCCGATCGCGAGTCCCGCGATGATGTTGGTCGCGTGTCCGGTCTGCGATGCGCGCGCGATGGTGCGAACGGGCCAGAACTGCGCACCGGTGAAGAACTCGGTGACGGCAACGATCAGCACGGTGATCGCGATGCCGATCACCGCGCACCAGAAGAGGTTGAACACCGGGTGGTCGAAGTGGCTCAGGTATCCGCCGTTGTTCAGCAGCACGGTGATCAGCAGGAAACCCGCGAGGGCGACGACGGCTGAGACGATGAGCCCGCGGTAGAGCGCGCCCATGATCCACGTGCCACGGCCCATGCGCACGAAGAACGTGCCGATGATGGATGCCACGATGCTCACGCCGCCGAGCATCAGCGGGTAGAACACGAACACGAGGTCCGGCTTGCCGCCGACCTTGTAGAGGAGGCTGCCGAGCAGCATGGTCGCGACTGCCGTCACCGCGTACGTCTCGAACAGGTCCGCAGCCATTCCGGCGCAGTCGCCGACGTTGTCACCGACGTTGTCCGCGATGACTGCGGGGTTGCGCGGGTCATCCTCGGGGATGCCGGCCTCGAGCTTGCCGACGAGGTCGGCGCCGACGTCCGCCGCCTTGGTGTAGATGCCACCGCCGAGGCGGGCGAAGACGGAGATGAGCGACGCCCCGAAGGCGAAGCCGACCAGCGCGTTGAAATCCTGGAAGACGCCGTAGGCGAGGGCGACCCCGATCAGGCCGAACCCGACGACGAAGAAGCCCGTGACGGCCCCGCCGCGGAACGCGAGCTGCAGCGCGGGGTTGATCCCACCGCGAGCCGCTTCGGCGGTCCGCAGGTTCGACCGCACCGAGATGTTCATCCCGACATACCCCGCCGCACCGCTCAGGACGGCGCCGATCAGGAAGAGGACGCCGGTCTTCCACCCGAGCGTGAAGGTCAGGAAGATGAAGATGACCGCGCCGATCCCGGCGATGATCGTGTACTGGCGGTTGAGGTACGCAGATGCGCCCTCCTGAATCGCCTTGGCGATCTCCTTCATCCGGTCGTTGCCCTCCGGCTGGCGCAGCACCCAGAAGATCAGGAAGACGGCAAAGAGGAGGGCGAGGAGTCCAGCTGCGCCGATGGGGAACAGGACGGCGCGGTCAAGGGTCGGCATGCGCTCAGGTCTCCTCAGGAAAGCTGGATACGTGCCCGGGCGGCTTTCATCCGCGCCACCCAGGGGCCGACGCATTGTACCCGCCCCGTCGCTCCGTCCACCAACGCCTATATTGACCCGGTGCCGAACTCCCCTGGCCTGACGGCCATCGTCACGGTCGGCGACGAGATCCTGAGCGGCCACACCCAGGACACGAACTCGAGCCTGCTCGCGCGCCACGCGTTCGCTGCGGGCCGGCCGGTCGCGCATATCGAGGTGGTCGCCGACCACGCCGCCGCGATCGTCGCGGCAATCCGGCGCGCCATCGACGACCCCGAGATCACGCGGATCGCGGTGTGCGGCGGCATCGGCCCGACGCCCGACGACCGAACCTTCGCCGCCGTCGCGGAGGCGCTCGGCCGGCCGCTGGAGCTCAACCCGATCGCCTACGCGAACATCGAGGCGCTCGCGATCCGCATGCACGCTGCCGGATGGATCGAGCAGCCGGTCGTGTCCGAGGCGAACCGGCGCTGTGCCATGGTGCCGGTCGGAGCCACGGTGCTCGTCAACCGCCGGGGCATGGCGCCACCGCTGGCGATCGACCTGGGCGACGACCGGTGGCTCTTCGTGCTCCCCGGGATCCCGCGAGAGTTCTCCGCGATCGTCGAGGAGGAGCTCATTCCGCAGTACTTCGGCGGCGGTGCAGTCCCGGTCGTGCGCGAGGTGCACTATCGATCCGTCCCCGAGTCGGAGATGTCCGCGCCGATGCTCGTGCTCGCACGCGAGTTTCCCGACGTCACCGTCGGCTCATACCCGCACGTCGAGCAGCGCGACCTGGTGATCCGCCTCAAAGGGCAGGAAGCATCAAGGGTCGACGCCGCGGTGGCGCGGCTGCGCTCATTGCGCAGCGACGCCTGACCGCCCGGATCCGAAGAAGCGGGTTACCCCGCCGCGATCAGACCTTCTGCAGGTTGCGCGCGCGCGGTCCCTTGGGCGAATCGACGATATCGAACGTGACCTGCTCGCCTTCCTGGAGGGAGTCGAAGTCGACGGTGGTCAGCTCGGTGCGATGGAAGAACACCTCGTTGCCATCATCCGCGCGGACGAAGCCAAATCCACGGTCGGGGATGATCTTCTTGATACGGCCAGCGGTCACAGCATGTCCTCCAGGACTCTTGCCGACACGGACGTCCCACCGCGCTCACGACCACATGTGGGAGTGTCCCCAGTCAGCAATGGGAACCCGCAAAGACCGCGATGGAAGCACCGTAGGATGACGATTTCCCGCCGTTCCGGTGCTCATCGCAGCATAGCAGGGTGCTCTCCGGAGCCGCGCTCCCATGCCGCGCGGAGCTCGTGCAGGCTCTCGGGAAGATTCGCGTAGTAGTCGGTGATGTCGAGGTCTTGCGGCCAGGGCGCGGAATCGACACGCTCACGCTCCCGCCTCGCTTGTTCGAGCCAGGCACTGCCAAATGCCGTGGGAACGCCGCCGGCGTCGACGACCCCGAGCGAGCGCATGTCGTCATTCCTGTCGTAGGGCGGCGTGGTCACAGCGCGTGGTCCGGGATTGCTCCACATCGCGGCCATCACTCCCGCCGCACCGAGATTGACCAGTGCATCCACCGCCGCGTCGGCAAAGCGACGCGACGCCGCGTCCGTGTCGGGCGAATCGTCGTCAACGCCATCCGCCGGCTCCCGTCGCTGCTGATGTGCGCCGAGGTGTGCGAAGAGCGGCGCATCGCCGCCCAGTGACTGCGCGAGTTGCAGCAGGAAGGCAGCCGCGGCTGGATCCGCGACCCCACCGACCTGCGCGAGTGCCTCGCCCGCAAGGTCGATGCCGAGCACGTCGACGAGCTCGCCGACGATCGCGGGACGCACGGCGCGCGCGATGACCATGTCGCTCGCGCTCAGCGTTGCCATGCACCGCTGCCCGCGATCGTGGATGCGCCCGGCGACGAGGCTCACCCACGCGCGCAGGTCGTCGATGCGCCGCGGGCGCACACCGCCGGCGGGATCGTGCCCGATGTCCCACATGGCAATTGCCGGGTGTCCGGCGAACTCTGCGAGCATCGTATCGATCCATCGCACGCTGGTCTCGAGCATGAGCGGGTCGGTGTAGAGGTATCGCGGACCACCCGGCTGCACAACGGCGTTCATCACCGCGCGCACGCCGCCGCGCCGAGCGTCGACGTCGATGGCGTACGCGGGCAGCATCACGCACCCTCCGAGCGTCTGCATGAACAGCACAGGGATCACGCGCAGTGACAGGTCGCTCGCTGCGGCGAGAAGCTGGTCGAAGTCGCGCAGCCGCGACGGTTCGACACGGGCGGGCGTGGGCATGAAGGCATCCCACAGCAGATGCGTGCGCATGGTGCGATGCCCCGCGGCCGTGATGGCGCGGACATCCGCGACCGTGCGCGCGACGTCGTACTCGTGCCAGATGTACGGGCCGACCTCGCGAGACCAGTAGGTAACGCCGAAGTCGACCGCCTGTCGTGACGTGACGTTCGTCAGCGGATCAGTAGACGAAGAGGTCGATGCCTCCCGCCACGGTGAGCACCTGACCGGTGATGTAGCGCGCCTCCGGCGAGCAGAAGAACGCGATCGCGTTGGCGATGTCCTCCGGCTCACCCGCGCTCCGCATCGCGGTGCGCAGCACCATGCGATCGTTCATCCTCGCGTCACCCATCTTCCAGGCCTCGGTGCCGATGATCCCCGGCGCGATGATGTTCGCCGTGATGCCGAAGCGCGCACCCTCGAGCGCCATCGATTTGCCGAGACCGATGAGCGACGCCTTGGTCGACGCGTACGACGCCTGACCGAATCCCCCGAGCGTTCCGGCGACCGAGGCCATGTAGATCACGCGTCCCCAGCCATGTTCGCGCATGTACGGCCATGCGGCCTTGGTGCAGTTGAAGGCGCCCGTCAGGTTGACGCGCAGGTCGCGGTCCCACAGCTCGTCGCTCTGATGCTCGATCTGCCCGATGTGATCGAGCGTCCCCGCGTTGTTGACGAGGATGTCAATCGATCCGAAGTCCTTCTTGATCGCCGCGAAGACCTCGCGGACCTGGTCGCGGTCGGTCACGTCCATCTTGATGGCGGCCGAGCGCCGTCCCATCTGCCGGATCTCCTCGCTCGTCTGCTCGGCGTAGACGACGTGCTGCGAGGTGAAGAGCTGTGCGAGCGCGGACTGCGACGCCTCCGCGCTCTTCTCGATCTCGGGATCCGACTCCAGGAGGATGTCGGTGACCACGACATCGGCCCCCGCGCGGGCGAGCGTCAGACAGTCCGCCCTCCCGAGGCCGCGCGATCCTCCGGTGACGACGGCGACCTTGCCGGTCAAATCGAACATGCAACGCTCCTCGAGAGGCTGGTGATGCGCGACTGGAGAGCTTAGCGGCCGCGGCCGGCGCCGGGCGTCAGCTCGCGGCGGCGACGTGCTCCTGCCGGGCGGGCTCGACGATCTTCGGCCGCGCCGCGGCGGTGCGCTCACCGAGCACGTAGCGGCTGATCACCAGACGCTGGATCTCGGCGGTTCCTTCCCAGATCTGGTAGATCTTCGCATCGCGCATGAAGCGCTCCACCGGGTAGTCCTTGATGTAGCCGTAGCCACCGAGGATCTGCACCGCATCGACGGTGACGCGCATCGCCACGTCGCCGGCGAAGAGCTTGGCCATCGATCCCTCACCACGAGCGAAGGGGATGCCGTTCATGGCCATCCAGCCGGCACGCCAGATGAGCAGGCGGGCCGCGTCGATCTCGGTGGCCATGTCGGCGAGCTTGAAGGCGATCGCCTCGTGCTTTGCGATCGGCTTGCCGAAGGCCACCCGCTGGAGCGAATAGTCGCGAGCGAACTCGAACGCCGCGCGCGCGATGCCGAGCGCCCCCGCCCCGACCATCGGGCGAGTGGCCTCCAGCATCAACATCGCTCCGATGGCGCCTGGCCCGGTCACCTGTCCGGCCTTGTCAGCGCCGAGACGCTGCTCCTCCGGGACGAAGCAGTCCTCGAAGATGACCTGCGCGGTATGCGACGCGCGGACGCCGAGCTTGCGCTCCTTGCGGCCCTGGCGCATCCCCGGCGTGCCCTTTTCGATGACGAAGGCGGCGATGCCGGCGGGTCCGAGTGACTTGTCGGTCGTGGCAAACGCGACCTGCACGTCGGCGATGCCGCCGTTCGTGCAGAACTGCTTGGTGCCGTTGAGGACGTAGCCGCCGTCGACGTGGGTTGCCGTGGTCTCGAGCGCCAGGGAGTCGGACCCGCTGTTCGGCTCGGTCAGCCCCATCGCCCCGATCTTCAGCTCCTTCGGGTCGGTGAACATCCCGATGTACTTCTGCTTCTGCTCCTCGGTGCCCATGGCGACGATCGCCGCACCGCAGAGGCCGGTCGCACCGATGGCCACCGCGATCCCCGCGTCGCCCCAGGAGAGCTCCTCCTCGCGGATCAGGTTGGTGACGAGGTCGATGCCGCCGCCGCCGTACTGCTCGGGAAAGCTGGCTGTCGCGTCCAGGCCGAGCGCGTGCGCCTTCCGCATGACATCCCAGGGGGTCTCCTCGTTCTCGTCGTAGCGCTCGGCGACCGGGCGCATCTCCTTCTCCGCGAACGCGTGCGCGAGGTCGCGGATCTCCTCCTGCTCGCGGGTCAGCGAGAAATCGACGCCCATGTCATGGTCCCTCAGCGTGAGAGCCGGACCGTTGCCCGGCCGTTGGTCAACACTCGGTCCCCGCGGTCCGAGGACGCGCCCACCTCCAGAGTAGCGACTCCTTCGGCTTCGTCCAGGGAGACAACGGTTCCGGTGCACGTGATCGTGTCGCCGGCGCGCAGCGGTTTGCTGAACCGGCAGGAAAGACTCTTGAGGTTGGCGCTGCCGCCGGCCCAGACCGAGATCGCCTCGGCGAGGATGCCGAGCTCGAGCATGCCATGGGCGATGGTCCCCGGCAATCCCACGGAGACCGCGAACGCGTTGTCGAGGTGGATCGGGTTGTGGTCCCCCGACGCGTCGGCATAGGCGGCGATCTGTTCCTGGGTCACCGTGCGGGCGAGCGGCGTTATGGCGACGCCGATCGCGACGCGCGAGCCTTCGAGGGAGGTCACGCCGCCGACCTCACGATCATCAGGGCCGTCCCGCGGCACACGACAGCCCGATCGCTCGCTCGCGCAGCCTCCACGGCGAGCCGCACGAAGGTCATGCCGCGCTTCGCGTCGACCGCGGTGATCTCCGCGGTCGCATCGACGACGTCTCCGGGATGGACCGGTTCAGGCCACTCGAAGGACTGCTCGGCATGGATGAGACCGGCGAGGTCGATCCCGACCTCGGAGTCGCTGAACAGTTGCGCCAGCGTGGGGCCGAGGCAGTACACCGCGGCGAAGGTCGGAGGAACGACGCCGGGCTCGGCGACCGGGTCCGGACCGGCGATGGCCGCGGCCATCTTCGCGGCCGCTTCGGGAGCGACGCGCTGCCCGGGCGCCGAGTAGCGGCGGCCCACGTGGCTCTGATCAGGCACCCGATCCTCTCAAAATTGACATCCGTATCAACTATTCCGAGTCGGAACGATACACCCGGTCCGAGTCAGCGTCAAAAGGCACCCATGCGTGTGCCGGGGTGAGCGGCGACATCGCCTCGGTCTCCGCCGAGGTCTCGCCGACCGTCATGCCGGCCCAGTTGCGCAGTGGCGGGCCGGCGAAGGGTCGCAACGCGTCCGGAAGTTCGGCGTCGAGGACGCCGAGGCGTTGCAGAACGGCGGTCGCAACCACCGGAATGGCCTCGAACGTGCCGGATTCGAGTTTGATCGCGATCCCATGACCACGCGGGCGGAGGACCGCCGCCCACACAGCTGCCCCACCGATCTTCGCGGTGAGGCGGGTGCCCATCGCGGCAAGAAGGGCCGTGTCGAAGCGCCCGGTCCCGGCCACGAGATGGGGATTCGAGGCCATCGCATCCTGGCAGCGGCGGAAGGCGGAGTCGGCGCTCGCGGCGGCGAACCCTCGTGCGATCGTCGCGAGCGGAGTGCCATACGTGGTGAGCCCGCACCCGTCGATGCCCCTGGGAGCCGATGCGAGATCGAGATCGAACGCCTCGGACATGGCTGCCGCGACCGCCAGCTGGCACGGGTGCGCGGGGTCGAGGTAGCCGTCGAGCGGCCATCCCATCACGGCGCAGGTCGAGAGCATCGCGGCGTGCTTGCCTGAGCAGTTGTTGTGGATCGGCAGTGGGGTCCCTCCCGAGGCGAGGAGCCGGCGCGCCGTCGCCTCGTCGGACGGGAGTTGGGGCCCGCATCCCAGCGCGCTCTCCGGGACGCCGGCCTTGGCCAGCAGCCCTCGAACGGTTGCCACATGCACGTCCTCCCCCTGGTGGGATGCGCATGCGATTGCCACCTCCGCCTCGTCCGCGCCCAGCCGGTCGGCTGCCAGGCGCACGAACGGGAGCGCCTGCAGGGGCTTGACACAGCTACGGAGCGTGGTCAGGGCCTGCGGGTCGCCCACCGAGGAGCGGATCCTGCCGGCGGCATCGACCACGGCCACGTGGCCACGGATCCGCGCCTCGGGAACGTCGCCCCGCCACACCGTGGCGAGCACCGGCGGCGGCTGGACGTCCACCCCTTCACTTTGACGGCGCGAAGCTCGTTTTGGTACGGTCGCCCGCGACCTTCCCGGGTTGAGGGCCGATAGCCCGGGACCGACCGGTGTCACTGCGGTGGCGAGGGGAGCTAGCGATCGCGACACACGTCCATCGATTCGTGCGGCACATATGGGTGCTCGGCGTAGCGGCGATTCTCGTCGTCCTGGTCGTCCGGCCGAGCCCAGTTCCGGCGGCGCCGTTGCTCCGGAACCTCGCCGCAATGCAGATCAATGCAGTCGTCGAGAACTCCGCGACAGTCACCGCTGTCGCGGTCCGGCCGCCGCAGACGGTCGTCGTGCAACCCGGACAGACCATCGCGACGATCGCAACGCAGTACCACGCAACACCTTCAGCCATTCAGTGGGCCAATCAGCTCACCCCGACGATGGGCCCCAAGCCCGGGTCGGCGTTGCTGGTCCCGCCGGGACCGGGTGCTCTCGTCGAGGTCCTTCCCGGCGAGACGCCCACCAGCTTCGCCGCACGCGTGCACCTCGATCCCGCCGTCATCCTCGAGTACAACGCGCTCACCAGCAACGCCCCGATGACCGGCGGATCTTTCCTCCAGGTGCCGCTACGCGATGCGCCGGTCGGTGCGCTGATCGGGTCCTATTTCGTCGACGCGCAGAACGGCATCCCCGCGGTGCCCGCGGTCGTCCCCGTGAAGGACAATTTCCCCTTCGGTCAGTGCACGTATTACGTTGCCACCCGCAGGAACGTGACGTGGAGCGGCAACGCCGTCAACTGGTGGTGGAATGCGCGCGGGAAGCGTCCGGAAGGTGAGGTCCCCGTGGAGGGCGCGATCGTCGTCTTCAACATCGGATGGGTGGGACACGTGGCATATGTCGAGCACGTGAACCTCGACGGAACATTCGTCGTCTCCGAGATGAACTACCACGCGGATGGTGGAGGATGGGGGCGCGTCGACTACCGCACCCTCAACGTCTCTGATCCTGCGATTCTTGGGTACATCTACTAACTGCG
>Ga0307372_10003881_pt1 | contig 23541 bp, 23 predicted proteins | sample OX1MG_FD_202533 | JGI IMG/M metagenome (GOLD analysis project Ga0307372, IMG submission 202533) | Soil microbial communities from Risofladan, Vaasa, Finland - OX-1 | ecosystem: Environmental > Terrestrial > Soil > Coastal area > Acid sulfate soil | place: Finland: Risofladan, Vaasa | collected...
AACCTGAGGCGATCGGGGAGCCGGTGTCCCCGGACCTGCTCGACTACTTCGAGGGGCTCCTCCGCTCCTGGGACTCCGTCGCCCAGCACACCGAGGTCTTCGTATGGGTGGGGCGAGCTGAGCCCGAGGCGGTCAAGCGGGTGGTGGAAGAATGGGCCCGGGTCGACTCCATGAGCGATGAGAAGATGGCCGAGTTGGGCTGCAACTGGTCCGGCCCGGAGGCGCGACCCTTCTTCATCGCCCTATCCGAGGGCGTAATCGGCGCCCTGGGCCGCCACGAGAGCACCCGCCGGCTGGCCGAGCGGCTGGCCCAGGTGGCCTGGCCGGCGGTGGCCGGCCGCTCCCAGCGCTGAAGCAGCCTCCCCGGCGGGTCCCCAACCGGCCTGGGAGACTTTTTTCTGGGCGGCTCCGGGAAATCGCTAAAGGTTCGGTGCGGATGGTGCCGATATGTGAATTGCAAGTCGTTCTCTTGAAACGGCAAACCCGTCGTGAGGCGGGGCGCAAAGCCACGGGGCCCTCCTCAATGAAGAGGAAGGTCAGCCGGGCCGCCTGGAGAGCTCTTCCCTGGATGTCCCGGGGGAGTTCGAGAGGCAGAAACGCCTTGCGAACATCCATTGACATCCCAAGGAGACAAACCGAATGATTCAGATGCTGCGCAAGCGGCTTGACCGTAAGGATGAGGGCTTCACCCTCATCGAGCTCATGGTGGTGGTCTTGATCATCGCCATCCTGTTGGCCATCGCCATCCCGACCTTCCTGGGCGCCCGTAGCCGGGCCCAGAACCGCTCGGCCGAGTCCAACCTCCGCAATGCCCTCACCGCCGAAAAGACCGGCTTCACCGACAACTCCTCTTACGAGGCCGCGACCGCGGTCCAGTCGATCGAGCCGTCCCTCAGCTTCGTGACGGTGGCGAACTCCGCTCTCACCAGCGGGTCGAACATGGTCCAGGCCACGGTGGTGGGTGTTAACAACAACGCTGTCTGCCTGATCGCCAAGTCAGGCTCGGGCGGCTTCTACGGTGTTCTGGACGTGGCAAATGTGGACGCCAACTTCGTAGGTACGGGCACCTTCTACGGCAGCGGCACCGCGACCCTTGCCTGTCCCACCACCACCACGGCGGTTGGCGGCACCACTGGCGGCGTCGGTACCGCCTGGGGCAACACCACCGCCCTCGGCGGTTGGTAAACCGACTGACCCTGCTGTAACCAGAACAACCTGAATACGCTTCTCCGGGGAGGGTCCGCCCTCCCCGGAGTCGCGTCTAGGAGGCTGGGAGGGTGGGTGTTTTCATCGATGCCGTGGCCGGCGCACTGGGACTCTGCGTCGGGTCCTTCTTGAACGTGGTGATCTGGCGGCTCCCCCGGAGGGAGTCGCTGTCGCGTCCGCCCTCCCACTGCCCGGGCTGCAATGCCCAGTTGCGGCCCTGGGAGAACGTGCCGGTGCTGTCCTGGATCGCCCTCCGGGGCCGCTGCCGCTCCTGCCACATGCGTATCTCCATCCGGTACCCGATCGTGGAGATGGTCACCGCCGCCCTGTGGACCGCGGCGGCGGTCCGCATCGGGCCCCACTGGGAGCTAGCCGACTTCTGCGTCTTTTTTGCCGTGCTGGTGGCGATCTCAGGCATAGATCTCGACCACCAGATCGTTCCATCCCGAATCGTCTATCCGGCCGCCGGGGCCAGCATCGTCCTGCTCGGCCTGGCCTCGGTTCTCGAACACCGGGAGCGCGCCGCAGTGGATGCGGTGGCAGGCGGGCTCGTCGGCTTCGGGCTCCTGTTTCTCATCCACGTCATCCAGCCCCGGGGGATGGGATTCGGTGACGTCCGGCTGGCCGGACTAATCGGGCTCAATGTGGGCTGGCTGGGCCTGGCCCGGGTCGGGGTGGCCATGCTCGGCGGCTTCCTGCTGGGGGCGCTGGTGGGAGTGGGGCTCATGGCGGCCGGCCGGGCCGGGCGGAGGACCCGCATCCCCTTCGGACCCTTCCTGGCTGCCGGAGCGGTGCTGGCGGTCCTGTGGGGAGGGCCCCTGGTGAACCTCTGGCTCAACCAGGGTTAAGTCTGCTTGGTGCCGCCGATCCCCGTGTTTGTTGTGTTGCTGGTGTTCCATCTGGGGTGGATCCACGTATTTGGGGCGGTTGGCAATTACCGTGACGGGATGGTCAGAGGCTGTGGGGTGGTCAGCCGTTGAGTTCCGCCACCGAAGCCCGTTTGCTGAGGGTTAAGGAAGTGGCCGGCACCCTCTCGGTTTCCAACATGACCGTCTACCGGCTCATCCGTGACGGCCAGCTCCGGGCCATCCGGGTCGGTCACGGCTGGCGGATATCGGAGACCGACTTGGCTGGCTTCCTCCAGCGTCCGCCGAGCTGATGGCCAAGCACGCCATAGGCCTCGATATCGGCACTTTCGCGGTCCGTGCCGCCGAGGTGGTGGTCACTGCCGCTGGTCCACGGGTCGTTCGGTTTGGGCAGCTGACCCTCCCGGTCGGAGCGGTGGTGGCGGGCGAGGTGGTCGACGTGCCAGCCGTGGCAGCCACCATCCGGCGCCTCTGGGAGCGGGTGGGTTTCCGCAGCCGTCAGGTCGTCCTGGGCGTGGCCAACCAGAAGGTGCTGGTGCGCGAGGCCGAGATGCCCGCCATGAGCGATGTCGACCTGAGCGCGGCCCTGCAGTTCCAGGACGCCGACATCCTCCCGGTCGGGCCGGACGAGGCCTACCTGGACTTCCAGCGCCTGGAGGATCTGGTGGACTCGGACGGCAACCAGAAGGTCCGTCTGCTGCTGGCGTCGGCCGCCCGGACCATGGTGGCCGCTCACCTAGAGGCGCTCGAACTGGCCGGCCTCCGAGCCATCCGCATCGATCCCATGCCGCTGGCCCTGGTTCGCTCGATCGGCACCAGCGGCCTGGACACCCTGGAGGAAGGCGCCAGCTGCGAGGCACTGGTTTGCGTCGGCGCCGGGGTGACCACCGTCGTCGTCCACGAGGGCGGAATACCTCGCTTTGTGAGGTTTCTAAGCACGGGAGCCGGAGCGGCCAACGAAGAGCTCATGGCCGAGCTGGGTGTGGACCTGGATGCGGCCGAAGGGCTCAAGAGAAGGGTGGGGACCCCGGAGGGGGATCCGTCGGTGGACCCGATTCTGGCCGTCGAAGTGGCCCGACTGGTGCAGGAGATCGACAACTCCATCCGCTACTACGTGTCCCAGCACCCGGAATGCCCTGTTGGGCGGGTCCTGCTGACGGGCGGCGGAGCGAGATTGTCCGGACTGGCCACCAGGCTGGAGTCGGTCTCGGGCATTCCGGTTCTGTTGGCCCGGCCCAGCGCCATGTACCGGATCGAGGCCGGCCTGAGCCAGGAGGAGATCGAGCGGGCGGAGCCCAACCTGCCCACGGTCATCGGCCTGGCTCTGGCCACCGTGCCTCCCGGACCCGGCTTGAGACGGATCAACCTCCTGCCCCCAGCGATGGCGACCGTCAGGGAGGAGCGGCTCCAGGCCATCGCAGTGGGCGGGGTAGTGGCGGCAGTGGCGGTGCTGCTGGTGGTGCTCTGGCTGATCCGATCGGGAGACATAGCCGGTCAGCAGAACCAGGCGGCGGCCAATCAGGCCCAGGTGGCCTCTCTGCAGCGCCAGGTGGCGGCTCTGAGCACGACCACCGGGAGCTCCCAGAGCCAGCTGGCAACAACCGACCAGGCCATCCGCTCAGCCCTGGCGGGGGACGTGGACTGGGCGAGCCTTATAACCCAGGTGGCCGATGCCATGCCCAGTGACACCTGGATCACCTCGCTCTCAGGACAACGGGGGACTGGGACCGTCCCGGGCACCGTGAGCTTCCAAGGGAAGGGCTTCAATCAGACCTCGGCGGCCGAGTGGCTGGCCGACCTGGGTCAACTTGACTCCCTCAGCGATGTCTGGGTGTCCTCCGCCGCCCGGTCCGGCTCGGGGGACCTGATCATCTTCTCCTCCACTGCCGACCTTGGGCCCAATGCCACTTCGGGCCAAGCGGCCCGAATCGCTCGCTATACCGGGGGGGCCTCGTGAAGTTCCTACGACGCCTCAAGCCCAGGGTGGTTGCCAGCGGGGTCGGAGCCTTCGTGGTGGTGCTGGTCGTTTGGTACCTGGCCCTGTGGTCACCTACTCAGCGTTCCTACGCCCAGGCCCAGGCCAGCGCCGAGTCCTCGGCGGCATCCGTTCAAGCGCTGCAGGCACAGATCGCCCAGCTGCGGTCTAGCCAGACAGGGCAGGGTCAGGCCGCTCTCAAGGCCAAGCTGGCCACCGAAACAGCGGCTATCCCCGCCGTCCCCGACGTCTCGGGGCTGATCGATCAGGTGAACGAGGCCGCCACCCAGTCGGGCGTCACCTTCACCAGCATCTCTCCGGCCCAGCCGGCGGCCAGCGCAGTGGTCACCACCGGGCCCCCGGTCATTGCCGTCTCTCTCAACGTCAGCGGCGGGTACTACCAGATCATCGATTTCATAAACCGGCTCGACACCATGTCCCGTCTGATGGTCATCTTGGGAGTTGACCTGGGGGCGGGCGGAACCACCTCCGAGTTGACCGCAACCTTGATGACCGACGTGTTCATCTCCAAGCCGATTGCGATCCCCACGTCGGCCACCACGACCACCACATTGGCCCCGACCACCACCACAACGGCGGCGCCATGAGAGGGCCAGTCGAGAACAACCGGCGGGCGTTGATCTTTGGCGGGGTAGGCCTGGCCCTTGTGCTCATCGTGGTGGTCATCCACTTCGTGACGGCGGGAGGGGGCAGTCCCCCGAGCGCCACTTCATCGACGCCCACGACCGTGGCGCCGGGCCTCCCCGGTGCCGGGGGCTCGGCCACCACGACCACCGCCGTTGCCCCCAGTGCCCAGATCTTCACCAGCAAGGACCCCTTCGCCCCCCTGGCTGGGTCAGGGAGCGCCGGCTCGGGTGGCGGAGCCAGCTCAGGGACCTCGGCGTCATCGACCTCATCGGGCTCGAGCGGGGCTACTTCGCCCTCTTCCCCGGCCGGCTCAGGCGGAGCAGGGTCACCCACGACCACCACCACGACACCGGGTTCGGGCGGAGCCAGTTCGGCCGGATCGGCCCCCGGAGGCTCCACATCACCCACCTCAGGCCAGGAGTTCCAGGTCATGGATATCTACGCCTCGGGCCAGAGCACCGAGGCCAGTATCCAGGTCGACGGGCTCCTGTACCAGGTGAGCTCGGGTCAGACCTTTGCCGGGAACTACTACGTGGTGGACCTGTCCCAGTCGACCCAGTGCGGGGACTTCACCCACGGGGGCGCACCCTTCCACACATGCAAGGGCCAGCAGGTCCTCAAATAGGAGCGAGGATCGTCGGGGCCCGGCCGGTAGATTCCACGGCGTGCTGCGCTACCTGACTGCCGGGGAATCCCACGGTAAGGGCCTGGTCGTCATCATCGAGGGCCTGCCCGCCGGCCTGCCCCTGACCGCCGAGGAGGTCCAGGGCGAGTTGGCCCGGCGCCGCCTCGGATACGGGCGGGGACCTCGCATGCGCTTCGAGGTGGACGAGATCACCCTCCTCGGCGGCATCCGCCACGGACGCACGCTCGGCTCTCCCGTGGCCATCGAAATCGCCAACACCGAGTGGCCCAAATGGACCGAGGAGATGTCCCCGGCCCCCGGGGCGACGGCCAAGCCGCTGACCCAACCCCGGCCCGGCCACGCCGACCTGGCCGGCATGCAGAAGTACGGCTTCGATGACGCCCGGGATGTGCTGGAGCGGGCCTCGGCCCGGGAGACGGCCGCCCGGGTGGCGGCCGGCACCTGTGCCAAAGCGCTACTGGCCTGTCTGGACATCTCGGTCCTGTCCCATGTGATCCAGCTCGGACCGGCTCGGTCGGACGGTGGGGCCCGCCCCGGCCCGGCCGATCTGGAGGCTGTTGACGCCTCCTCGGTCCGATGCTTCGAGGCCGCCGCCGAGGAGGCGATGGTGGCCGAGATCAAGGCGGCGGCCAAGGTGGGCGACTCGCTCGGCGGGGTGGCCGAGGTGCTCGCTTACGGAGTACCCGTGGGGTTGGGCAGCCACGTGCACTGGGACCGGAAGCTCGACGCCCAGCTGGCCGGCGCCCTCATGAGTATCCAGGCTGTCAAGGCGGTGGAGATCGGAGATGGCTTCGACCTGGCCGGGATGCGGGGCTCGGAAGCCCACGACGCCATCCACTGGGACAGTGGAGAAAAGGCCTACACCCGGGACACCTCCCGTGCCGGCGGGATCGAGGGGGGCATGTCCACGGGGTCACTCATCGTGGCCCGGGTGGGCATGAAGCCCCTGGCCACCCTCAATCGACCGGTGCTGGAAACGGTGGACGTTATGACCAAGGAGTCCACTGTCTCGTTCAAGGAACGGACGGATGTGACCGCCGTCCCGGCCATGGGTGTGGTGGCCGAGACCATGGTGGCGCTGGTCCTGGCCGGGGAGGCCCTGCGCAAATTCGGTGGCGACTCGGTGACCGAGTTGGTGCGCAACCGGGACGCGTTCCTGGCCGGACTGCCCGATCAGCACGGAATGGCGGCCTCCGCCCCGTGACCGAGCGGATACTGCTCATCGGCATGATGGGGGCGGGTAAGACCACCGTAGGCAAGAAGCTGGCGGCCCGACTGGGTTGGCGCCACTTCGACAGCGACGCCCAGGTCCAGGCCCGGACGGGCAGGACCGTCCCGGACATCTTTGCCGAGCAGGGGGAGGCCGCTTTTCGCCAGGAGGAGGCCCTGGCTCTGGCCGAGGCGGTCGGTCTGGATGAGCCGGTGGTGGTATCCGTGGCCGGCGGGGCGGTCCTCGATCCCGCCAACCGGCGGCTGCTCTCCCGCTCTGGCTCGGTGATATGGCTCCGAGCTGACCCGGGCACCCTGGCCGCTCGGGTGGGCACCGGGGATGGCCGGCCCCTGCTGGAGAACGATCCGGCGGCCAGCCTGGCCCGCCTCGACGCCGTCCGCCGCCCGCTCTACGAAGAGCTGGCCGACCACACCGTCGACGTGGACCCACTGAGCGCAGACCAGACTGCCGAGGACATCTACCAGTGGTGGTCCGGGATGCAGACCGGCCGGAGGCCGGCGTGATCCGGCTGAGGGTCCCCCTGGGGGAACGCTCCTATGACGTCCTGGTCGGCGCCGGGGCCAGAGACGAGTTGGCCGGGCTCCTGCCCCCAACGGCCAGACGGGCGGCGGTGGTGACCCAGGAGCCGGTGGGGGTGAAGATCGACACGGGCCGGGAGCAGGCCGTCTTCCTGGTGCCCGACGGGGAGGAGGCCAAGAGCCTCTCGGTGGTGGAGGACCTGTGCCGGCGCTTTGCGGGCTTCGGCCTGACCCGGGACGATGTGGTGGTCGGGGTAGGCGGGGGAGTCGTGACCGACCTGGCCGGCTTTGCCGCCTCGGTCTACCTGCGGGGCGTAGCCGTGGCCCACGTCGCCACCACGTTGCTGGCCCAGGTGGACGCGGCCATCGGCGGCAAGACGGGGGTCAACCTTCCTGAGGGCAAGAACCTGGTGGGTACCTTCTGGCAGCCGGTGGCGGTGATCTGTGACACCGAGTCCCTGGCCAGCCTGCCACCCCGCCAGCTGGCTTCAGGCCGGGGAGAGATGGCCAAGTACGAGTTCCTCGGGGTGTCGGGGCTGGGCTCGCTGCCGATAGAGGAAGCGGTGGCCGCCTGTGTTGCCTGCAAGGTGGCGGTGGTGGGAGCCGATGAGCGGGAGACCTCGGGCCGCCGGGCTCTGCTCAACTACGGACACACCCTCGCCCATGCTCTGGAGACGGCCGGGTGTTACGACATTCTCCACGGGGAGGCGGTGGCTGTGGGCCTGGTCTTTGCCGCTCGGCTGGCCCGCCGGCTGGAGCTCATCGATGATGCTCGTGTCCGCCTGCACGAGCAGGTGGTGTCCGGCTTCGACCTGGGCTACTCACTTCCGCCCGGGTCGAGCGCCAAGGAACTCATCACCATCATGGGCCGGGACAAGAAGGCAGTAGCCGGTCTTACCTTTGTGCTCGACGGGCCCCACGGCCTCTGTCTCACCCCTGGGGTCGACCCCAACGTGGTGGGCCAGGTCCTGGCCGAGATGGGAGCCCGATGACTGCCGCTGGCGGGGGACCGGGCCGCCCGGAATCGACGGAGAGCACGGGTCAGAGCACGGGGGACACAAGGCCCATACTCCTGCTGTCCGGGCCCAACCTCAATCTGCTTGGCCAGCGTCAGCCCGAGATCTACGGCCGGGAGACCCTGGCCGATCACGAAGAGACCGCCCGCCGGGCCGCGGACGCGGGCGGTTACCGGCTCGAGTCGCTCCAATCCGATCACGAAGGGGAGCTGGTGGCCGCCATCCACGCCGCCCGGGGACGTTGTGCCGGAGTGATCATCAACGCCGGGGCCCTCTCGCACTCTTCCTGGTCCCTGCACGACGCCTTGGCCGCCTTCGATGGCCCTTCTGTCGAGCTTCATCTCTCCAATCCGGCTGCCCGGGAGCCGTTCCGGCATGTGTCGGTGCTGGCCCCGGTGGTGTCCGGTTCGGTGGCCGGCTTCGGAGGGTTGGGTTACCGGCTGGCGGTCGAGGCGATCATCTCCCTGATCGCCAGCCGAGGAGACAGACCGTGACCGCCGGGCCGGAAGCCGCCCCGAGGACTGCCCGGCCCGCGCCGATGAGGGCGATGGACGTGGCCTCCCGCCTGCCTCGACTGAGGAACCGGCTGGCCGGTGCCGGATGCGATGCCCTGTTGGTGACCTCGCTGGCCAACATCCGGTACCTGACCGGATTCACCGGCTCGGCCGCCCTGCTCATGGTGACCGCCGCCGGATCGACATTGACCACCGACGGCCGTTACCGGACCCAGGCCACCGAACAGTTGGGGGCGGCCGGCGTCGGGGCCGCCATCGAGATCGGCCCCCCGGCGGATCAGCATGCCGCCCTGGCCACCCTGGCCGGGCGGCTGGGCGGCCGGCCCAAAGTGGGCCTGGAGGCCGGTTCGATCACCTGGGCCGCCAAACGGAACCTGGAGACGGTCATGGTCGGAGCCGAGCTGGTGGCGACGGCCGGCTTGGTGGAGAACCTCCGGCGGGTGAAGGACGCAGGAGAGCAGGACCGGATAGAGGCTGCCGCCGCTATCGCTGACGCCGCCCTGGCCAAGGTGGTGGGCATGGTCGGGGATGGCCGCTCCGAGTCCGAGCTGGCCCTCGCCCTGGATACCGCCATGCGCCGGCTGGGGGCCCACAGCTCGGCTTTCGAGACCATCGTGGCCGCCGGGCCCAACGGGGCCAAGCCCCACGCCCGCCCCACCAGCCGCCCCATCCGCCCCGGGGAGATGGTGGTCATCGACTTCGGCGCCACTGTGGACGGCTATCGCTCCGACATGACCAGGACCGTCTGTTGCGGACAGCCGACCGGTTCCAAGGCCCGTCGGATGTACGAGGTCGTGCTGGCCAGCCAGGCGGCCGGGGTGGCGGCCGTGCGGCCCGGGCGGAAGGCGGCCGAGGTGGACCGGGCCTGTCGGTCGGTCATAGCCGAGGCGGGCTGGGCCGACGCCTTTGTCCACGGGACCGGGCACGGGGTCGGCATCGACATCCACGAGGCCCCGGCCGTATCAGCCACCTCGGCTGATACCCTCGAAGAGGCGTCGGTGGTGACCGTCGAGCCGGGCGTGTACCTGCCGGGCGAGGGCGGCGTCCGGATCGAGGACACTGTCGTTGTCACCGCCGAGGGCTGCCGGACCGTAACCCGGTATCCCAAGGATCTGATCCTGGCCTGAACTCCTGCCCTGAACTCCTCCCGCGTCATCGGCGCGGCCGCCAATGCCCGATGTAACGAGGTGCCCATCTGATGTCTGTCTCCACCAATGACCTGAAGAACGGAATGACCCTGGATCTCCCCGAAGGACTCTTCGCGGTGGTCGAATTCCAGCACGTCAAGCCGGGCAAGGGCGGTGCCTTCGTCAGGACCAAGCTCAAGAACGTGCGCAGCGGTGCGGTTATCGAGCGGACCTACCGGGCCGACGAGAAGCTGGAGCAGGCCATCGTGGACAAGCGGGAGATGCAGTTCCTCTACCGCGACGGTGAGGCCTACGTCTTCATGGACAACACCACCTATGACCAGCGCAACGTGGGTGAGGAGTCGTTGGGCAACTCGGCCAAGTACCTGAAAGAGGGCGACTCGGCTGTCCTTCAGATCTGGGGCACCGAGATAGTCGGAGTCGACCTGCCCGCCTCGGTCGAGTTGAGCATCCGGGAGACCGAGCCCGGGGTGCAGGGCGACCGGGTGTCCGGGGCGCGTAAGGCGGCCACCTTGGAGACGGGCCTCGTCATCCAGGTTCCTCTTTTTGTGAACACCGGTGACCGGGTCAAGGTTGACACCCGCTCCGGTGAATACCTGACCCGGGCCTAGAACAGACCTCCGTGCCCAGGACCGGCCGCCGGGCGGCTCGGGAGAGAGCCCTCTCCCTGCTCTACGAGGCAGAGGCCAAGAACGAGGACCCCGCTGAGTTGTTGGCTGGCCTGGCCGTGGCTCCGGACCCGTTCGTGGTGACGCTGGTAGAGGGGGTGGCCCAGCATCGGGAGCAGATCGACTCCCTGATCGCCAGCCACTCGCGCGACTGGTCCTTAGTGCGGATGCCGGTCATCGACCGCAATCTGATGCGCCTGGCCGTATTCGAGCTGACATGCCGCCCGGACACGCCCGTCGGTGTGGTCATCGATGAGGCGGTGGAGTTGGCCAAGCAGTATTCGACCGAGGACTCGGGCCGCTTTGTCAACGGCGTGCTCTCCGCCGTGGCCCGTCAGCGGGATCAAGCCACCCCTTAGGACGGGTGGATGTGGACGGGTTCAGGCGACCTGTCCAGCTCCCAGGCGGTCGAGGGCCGAAGGGTGCTCAGGTGTCGCGCGGAGCAGACGTAGCTGACGGATCCGGATGAGGCGAGAGGCCCGAAGCGGCACGGCTGCCCCGATGACCCCGAGCGCCAGCCCGCCCACCAGGAGACTCCAATAGCTCCACGGTCCGTAGTGGAAGAAGGAGACGACTGTGGTCGCCAGTAGGAGCAGGCTGACCCCGAGCAGCCTTCGTGCTCCCGACCGGGCGGCCAGGAGCAGGACACAGACCAGGGCCGGGGCGGCGTAATAGGGAACCACCACCGCCTCGAATGCAACCCGGGCCACCAAGGCCAGGGTGGCGCCGATCAAGAGGATGTCAAGGCGGCCCCGATGGCGGATTCCGAGGAAGACCAGACCGGAGGCGAGGGCAATGGCAATGAGTCGTCCCGGACCGGCGGCCACTGAGACGTTGTTGATGCGGGGCGCCAGCGCCAGCCAGGGGGTGGCGTGGTTGGCGGGGGCGTGGGGGAAGTTGGGTTGGTGAAGGAGTTGGGCCAGCGCGTCGTGCCAGTCGGCGCTCAATACGATGGCGACCAGCAGGCCTGGGAGGATGGCGACTCTGGATATCCAGGCTGCCGACCGGCGCAGGCCGAGGGCTCCCACCATCAGGGGAATGATGAGGATGGTCAGGGGCTGGACGGCCAGAGATGCACCCATCCACCAGGCCGAGGCCATTGTGCGCCCGTCCCTGGCCGCCAGAAGTGAGTAGAGACCGAAGGCGAAGGCCAGGATGTCCTCGGGGTGGCCGAAGAGAACCAGGCAGGGAAAGGCGGCGCCGGCCACGGCCAGGGATGCCAGCCGGCGGACGTAGGAGGAGCAAACCAGCGCTTCCGCGATTGCATCGGCGGCGGTCAGGAGGGGGGCGACACAGGCCAGACTGACCGGGCCCAGGATGAGCCAGGCGGTGGGATGCCTGGTGGGCAGCGGGAACGACTCGGTCAGGTGGAAGTGGTCGGCTATGAAGCCCACCGGCGCCAGGAGGATGGGTAGGCCGGGGAGGGTGACCAGGTGGCTTCCGGCGCTGTAGATGGCGCCCAGGCCTCCCCACTCGGTGAATTGCGCGGCCCGGAAGGTGGCCCACAGGTCGGGCGGGGTGTACCAGATCCAAACCCCGTGACGGAGGGGCAGGAACAAGAAGGAAAAGGCCATTCCGACCACCACGAACACGGCGCTGACCCCGAGGGGCCAGGCACGGTGACGCAGGCGGGCCGAAAGGCTCATGCGAAATGGTCGGAATTCCGTCGCAAATCCTTTAGGCCCCGGCTCTCGGCCCACGCCGTCACCTGATGTCCCTGGTAGGACCACGCCGCGTCGGAAGGGCGCGCCGACCGGCCATCCACGCCTGCTAAGTTCTCCGCCTGACCGTGAAGCGGGTCCCGTGAGGCCCGAACGGACAGGTGAGGAGCCTCTTTGGCAGAAAGAGAGCGTTTGCTGACGCCCCCGCTTGGGGGCGTTTTCGTTGCCCGGGCCCAGGTCATGACGGCCGAGGATGTCTCCCGGGCGACCACCCGCATCGCCCATGAGGTGGCCGAGCGCAACCACGGCCTGGACGGTCTGGTCCTGGTCGGCCTGCAGACCGGCGGGGTCCCTATGGCCCGGCGGGTGGCCGATGCCCTGGAGACGGCTTATGGGCAGTCCGTACCGGTGGGCTCCCTGGACGTCGCCTTCTACCGCGACGACATCGGGCTGCGCCCGGTGCTGCCCGAGGCCGTGACCAACATTCCCTGGGACCTGACCGGGCTGACGGTGGTGCTGGTCGATGACGTCTTCTTCACCGGGCGCACCGTGCGGGCGGCTCTCAACGCCCTGGCCGACCACGGCCGGGCCCGGGCCGTCCAGCTGGCGGTGATGGTCGACCGCGGGCACCGGGAGTTGCCGATCCGGCCCGACTTCGTGGGCAAGAACCTGCCCACCCGCCGGGACGAGATGGTCGACGTCAGCGAGAGCGGCGTCATGTTGGGGGATGTAGTGGTCAAGTGACCAGTCTCCTGGCCGTCGAGGACCTGGGAGTCGGGGGCATCCGGGAGGTGCTGCGCCTGGCCGACAGCTTCGTGGAGGTGAGCGAGCGGGACATTCCCCGGGTGCCGGCTCTGCGGGGACGGACCGTCGCCACCGTCTTCTTCGAGGACTCGACGCGCACCCGGCTCTCATTCGAGACGGCGGCCAAGCGGTTGTCGGCCGACACCATGACCTTCAGCGTCAGCACCTCCTCGGTCAACAAGGGCGAGTCCCTGCGCGACACCGTCGAGACGGTGGCGGCCATGGGCATCGACGCCATGATCGTCCGCCACCGCTCGGCCGGGGTCCCCTGGCAGGTGAGCCGCTGGATCGACACCAGCATCATCAATGCCGGAGATGGCTGGCACGAGCACCCCACCCAGGCGCTGCTCGACTGCTACACGGTGCGCCAGGCCCTCGGCCGGGACGATCCCTTTCCGGGCCTACGCATGGCGATAGTCGGGGACATCAAGCACAGCCGGGTGGCCCGCTCCAACGTGGCCGCCTTCAGTGCCCTCGGCGCCAGCGTCACCCTGGTGGCCCCCCCGACGCTCCTGCCGCCGTCCCTGGAGGGCTGGCCGGTTGAGGTCAGCTACGACCTGGACGCCGTTCTGGCCGACACCGACGTCGTCTACCTGCTGCGCATCCAGGCCGAGCGGATGAACGAAGCCCTGTTCCCCTCTCTGCGGGAGTACTCGGCCCGCTACGGGATGACCCGGGAGCGGGCAGCCCGGCTCTGCCCCTCGGCCCTCATCATGCATCCCGGGCCCATGAACCGGGGAGTGGAGATAGCCGCCGAAGTCGCCTCCCTGCCCAACTCGCTGATCACCCGGCAGGTCACCAACGGCGTGGCCGTCCGCATGGCTGTGCTCTTCCGGCTGCTGGGCACGCCCGAAGCCTCCGAGGCCCTGGTGGCCCATGGCTGAGCTCTTCCTGGCCGGCGGGACGGTGCTGGATTCCACTGGCAGGCGCCGGGCCCACGTCCGGGTGGTGGACGGGTTGGTGGCCGAGACCGGAGCAGGAATCGAGCCCGGCCCCGGCGCCCGGATCCTTGACGCCTCCGGGGCCGTCGTCTGTCCCGGCCTGGTCGATCTCCACACCCATCTGCGCCAGCCCGGGAACGAAGACGCCGAGACGGTCGAATCCGGCTCCCGGGCCGGAGCACTCGGGGGTTACACGGCCCTGGTGGCCATGCCCAACACCAACCCGCCGATCGACTCGGCCGCGGTGGTGCGCCAGGTTCTGGACCTGGGCCGCTCCTCGCTCTGCGAGGTGGCCGTGGCCGGCGCCATCACCATGGGTCGGGCCGGGGAGCGGCTGGCCCCCCTGGCCGAGATGGCCGACCTGGGAGTACGCATCTTCACCGACGACGGTTCAGGGGTCCAGGACGGCCGGCTCATGCGCCGGGCCCTGGAATACGCCCTTCCCCTCGGCGTCACCCTCGCCCAACACTGCGAAGATGCCTCCCTGGCCGCCGGCTCGGTGATGAACGAGGGCGAGTGGTCGAGCCGCCTGGGCCTGCCCGGCCAGCCCGCCGAGGCCGAGGAACTGATGGTGATGCGGGACATCGCCCTGGCCCGGATGACCGGCGGACGCCTGCACTTCCTCCATCTCTCCACCGCCGGCTCGGTGGCCATGGTGGGGGCGGCCAAAGCCCAGGGGCTGGCCGTCACCGCCGAGGCCACTCCGCACCACCTGGCCCTGACCGAGGCCTGCCTGTCCGGCTACGACCCGAACTTCAAGGTCCACCCTCCTCTGCGCACCGAGCGCGACCGGGCCGCCGTGCGCCGGGGTTTGGCCGACGGGGTCATCGACGCCATTGCCACCGACCACGCCCCCCACACCCAGGAAGCCAAGGAGATGCCCCTCGACCAGGCTCCGCCCGGCATGGTCGGGCTGGAGACGGCCCTGGCCGTCGCGCATACCGAGTTGTGCTCCGGGGAAGGCCCGGTCATGGCCCTGGCCGATCTCATAGCCGTTCTGACCTGGCGCCCGGCGGCCATAGCCGGCCTGCACGCCCGCCACGGGGGCCCGGTCGAAGCCGGCCGGGTCGCCAACCTCTGCGTGTTCGATCCGACCGCCCGCTGGCGGGTGGACCCTGAGGCCATGGCCACCCGGAGCCGCAACACGCCTTTCGGCGGGCGGGAGCTGACCGGGCGGGTCCGCCACACCATCCGGGCCGGCGAGGCCGTGGTCATCGACGGTCAGGCTCAGAGATGAGCGGGATGGCGCAACCCCCTGTGGCTCCGGTCCGCCTTCCTCGCCGGGCGCCGGCGCCGGCGCCGGAGCCGGCCCTGCTGGTGTTGGCCGACGGAGCGGTGTTCGAAGGTGAAGCGGCCGGGGCCCGGCCCCCGGGTGGAGTGGCCACCGGGGAGCTGGTCTTCAACACGGTAATGAGTGGATATCAGGAGGTCATCACTGATCCCTCCTACGCCGGGCAGGTCATCGCCTTCACCTACCCGCACATCGGCAACTACGGCATGACCCCGGCCGATCAGGAGAGCCCGCGCCCCTTCTGCCGGGGCGTCATCGTGCGCGACCTAGCCGTGCGGCCCAGTAGCTGGCGCTCGTCCGAGTCGGTGGGGGACTTCCTGACCCGCTACGGAGTGCCGGCCATGACCGGGGTGGACACCCGCCGGCTGACCCGGCACATCCGGGAGGCGGGGGCCATGCCATGTGCATTCGGGACCGCCTCCGAGTCCGAGCTGGCCCGAGCCGCCGCGGCCGAGCCGGGGACGGACGGCGTCGACATGGTGGCCACCGTCACCACCGATCAGCCCTACCGGGCCGGCTCCGGTCCGCTGCGGGTGGTGGCCTACGACTTCGGGATCAAGCGCACCATCCTGGACCAGCTGGGCCAGATCGCCACCGTCGAGGTCGTGCCCGCCTCGACGCCAGCCGGTGAGGTGCTCGAGCGGAGCCCCGACGGCGTCTTCCTCTCCAACGGGCCAGGCGATCCCTCCGCCGTCGGATACGCCACCGCCGCCATCCGGGGATTGCTGGACGTGGTCCCGGTGTTCGGAATATGCCTGGGCCACCAGCTCCTGGCCGGTGCTCTGGGCGCCCGCACCTTCAAGCTCCCCTTCGGCCACCACGGCGGCAACCACCCGGTGCGCCGCAGTTCGGGCGGGGCGGTGGAGATCACCTCCCAGAACCACAGCTACGCCGTGACCGAGGACAGCCTCTCGGGGGCGGAGATCACCCACGTCAACCTGAACGACGGGGTCATCGAGGGCATCCGGGCCAAGGGCATCGCCGCCTTCTCGGTCCAGTACCACCCCGAGGCCGGTCCCGGCCCGCATGACGCCCGCTACCTGTTCGAGGATTTCCGCCAGTTGATGGAAGCGCACCGCTGATGCCGAGGCGGGACGACCTCGAATCAATCCTGGTCATCGGCTCCGGCCCGATCGTCATCGGCCAGGCCTGCGAGTTCGACTACTCCGGCACCCAGGCCTGCCGGGTCCTGCGCCAGGAGGGCTACCGGGTCATCCTGGCCAACTCCAACCCGGCCACCATCATGACCGACCCGGAAGTGGCTCATCGCACCTACATCGAGCCGCTCGACCCGGACGTGCTGGCCGCCATCATCGAGCGCGAACGCCCCGATGCCGTGCTGCCCACCCTCGGGGGCCAGACCGCCCTCAACCTGGCCATGAGCCTGTCCGACCGGGGGGTGGTCGGTGACGGGGCCGTCCCCCTCATCGGCGCATCGGTGGAGGCCATCCGCACCGCCGAGGATCGCGAGCGGTTCAAACAAGCCATGACCGAGATAGGCCTGGAGGTGCCCACCTCGGGCTTCGCCTACTCGCTGGAGGAAGCCCTGTCGGTCGGGGACAGCGTCGGCTATCCCGTCATCGTCCGGCCCTCGTTCATCCTGGGCGGGCAGGGAACGGGCATCGCCCACGACCGGGAGGCCCTCATCCACCTGGCCGAGACCGGACTGTCGGCCAGTCCCATCACCGAAATTCTCATCGAGTCCTCCATAGCCGGTTGGAAGGAGTTCGAGCTGGAGGTGATGCGGGACCACATCGACAACTGCGTGGTGGTGTGCTCCATAGAGAACTTCGACCCCATGGGTGTGCACACCGGTGACTCGATCACAGTGGCGCCGGCCCAGACCCTGTCGGATGTCGAGTACCAGGAGATGCGCGACGACGCCTTCAAGTGCATTCGCCGCATCGGGGTGGAGACGGGTGGGTCGAACATCCAGTTCGCGGTGGATCCGATCGATGGGCGGCGGGTGGTCATCGAGATGAATCCCCGGGTGTCGCGCTCGAGTGCCCTGGCGTCCAAGGCCACCGGCTTTCCCATCGCCAAGATCGCCGCCCGGCTGGCGGTTGGTTACTCCCTGGACGAGATCGCCAACGACATCACCCGTAAGACTCCGGCCAGCTTCGAGCCGACCATCGACTACGTGGTCACCAAGATCCCAAGGTGGGCCTTCGAAAAGCTGCCGGGAGCGCCGGCGGTGCTCGGCACCCGCATGCAGTCGGTGGGGGAGGTGATGGCCATCGGGCGTACCTTCCCCGAGTCACTCCAGAAGGGCCTGCGGTCCCTGGAGCAGGGCCGCCAGGGGCTCAACTGTGATCCGGCCGAGGCTCTCCTCGACCAGGTGGACGATGACGAACTGGTCCGGCGCTCGGCCGTGGCCACCCCGGAGCGCCCCTTTCAGCTGGAGGCGGCCCTGCGCCGGGGCATCAGTGTGGAGCGCCTCAACGAGGCGACCGGCGTCGATCCCTGGTTCCTGGACCAGTTGGCCCTGATCACGGCCGAGAGGGAGCGACTCGACCAACTGGGCGCGGTGGGCATGCGCAAGGCCGACTGGCGCCGGGCCAAGCGCCTCGGTTTCTCCGATGCGCAGCTGGCCCACCTCTTCGGGGTAGCCGAGTCCGAGGTCCGCCGGGCCCGCATGGACGCCGGGGTGACGGTGACGTTCAAGACGGTGGACACGTGCGGGGCGGAATTTGCCGCTTCGACGCCGTATCACTACTCGACCTACGAGGATGAAGACGAGGTGCGCAGCGGGGAGCGGCCCAAGGTGGTCATCCTGGGCTCGGGGCCCAACCGGATCGGCCAGGGCATCGAGTTCGACTACTGCTGTGTGCACGCCAGCTTCGCCCTGCGCGACGCCGGCTTCGAGACGGTCATGATCAACTGCAATCCCGAGACCGTCTCTACCGACTACGACACCAGTGACCGCCTCTATTTCGAGCCTTTGACACACGAGGACGTGCTCAACGTCCTGGAAGCCGAGGCCCGTACCGCCCCGGGCGGAAAGCTGGAGGGCGTCATCGTCAGCCTCGGCGGCCAGACCCCGCTCAAGCTGGCCGCCGGCTTGCCCGCCGGCCTGGTCCTCGGCACCAGCCCGGAGTCGATCGACCTGGCCGAAGACCGCGAGCGCTGGTCTGCGCTCTGTGTCCGCCTGGGCATTCCCCAACCCCCGGGAGGCACGGCCGCCACCGTGGACGAGGCGAGGGCTGTGGCCGACCGGGTCGGCTACCCGGTGCTGGTGCGGCCTAGCTACGTGCTCGGTGGACGGGCCATGGAGATCGTCTACGACGCCGAGAGCTTGACCCGGGCCATGTCCGAGATGGCGGCGGCCGGTTCCCTCGGCCGCGAAGGTGGCCTGTCGGCGGAGAGGCCGGTGCTCGTGGACCGCTTCCTCGAAGACGCCATCGAGGTGGATGTCGACGCCATTCGGGACGCCACTGGTGAGGTTCTGATCGGCGGGGTCATGGAGCACGTGGAGGAAGCCGGTGTGCACTCCGGTGACTCGGCCTGTGTCATCCCGCCCCCGACTCTGGCCCACGCCGTCATCGAGCGGCTCTCCGACCACACCCGGGCCATAGCCGAGGCTCTGCAGGTCAAGGGCCTGGTCAACGTGCAGTACGCCGTCAAAGACGACCAGGTCTATGTCATAGAGGCCAATCCCCGGGCCAGCCGCACGGTTCCCTTCGTGGCCAAGGCCACGGGAGTGCCCCTCGCCAAGGTGGCCGCCCGGGTAATGGTGGGAGCCACCCTGGAGCAGTTGCGCACGGAAGGCCTGTTGTCGCCTCCAGCCGTCGGTGACCATGTCAGCGTGAAAGAAGCGGTGCTGCCCTTCAATCGCTTCCCCGACGTCGATACCGTGCTCGGTCCGGAGATGCGCTCGACGGGCGAGGTCATGGGCATCGACTCCACATTCGGCCTGGCCTTCGCCAAGAGCCAGATCGCGGCGGGCAGCCGCCTGCCGGCGTCGGGTTGTGTGTTCTTCTCGCTGGCCGATCGGGACAAGGCGGGTGGAGCGGCGGTGGCCATTCGATTTGCCGAGCTGGGCTTCAGCATCGTGGCCACCTCCGGGACCGCCGCTTTCCTGGAGGAACACGGCGTGCGGGTCGAGGCGGTGGTGGACAAGGTGGGCGACCCCGTTCCGAGCGCGGGGCGGACCGATGCCATCGAGCTCATCGCGGGCGGGAAGATCCAACTGGTGGTCAACACTCCCCAGGGCCGCGGCCCCCGGGCCGACGGGGCCTACATCCGCACCACCGCCAGTGTCCACCAGGTGCCCTGCCTGACCACCGTGGCCGCCGCCCGGGCGGCGGCGGGCGGGATAGCCGACTGGGGCCGCCACCCCCTGTCGGTACGCAGCCTGCAGGAGTTCCACCAGGAGGGCCAGCTACGCCTGCCGGTATGAGCCCGGGGGACGCCGGCGTCGACCTCTCGGCCCGGGTCGGATCAGTCCACCTCCGTAATCCGGTCATGACCGCGTCGGGGACTTCCGGCCACGGTGCCGAGCTGGGGGCCTATGTCGATCTGTCCGGGTTGGGGGCGGTGGTGGTCAAGTCCGTCTCCGCTGAGGCCTGGCCGGGCAACCCCGCCCCCCGGGTTCACCCCTTGCCGGGTGGGATCGGGATGATCAACAGCGTCGGCCTGCAGGGTCCCGGGGTGGAGGCCTGGCTGCGCTACGACCTGCCCGCCCTGGAGGCCTCCGGGGCCACGGTGGTGGCCAGCATCTGGGGCACGAGCGTGGACGCCTACGCCAAGGCGGCGGCCATGTTGAGGGAGGCGCCGGCCTGCGTGGTGGCCGTTGAGGTCAACGTCAGCTGTCCCAACGTGGAGGACCGCCGGCGGATGTTCGCCCACTCGGCCTCGGCCACCGCCGAGGTGATCGAGGCCACCGCCGCTTGCGGACGGCCGCGGTGGGCCAAGCTCAGCCCCAACGTGACGGACATCACCGAAGTGGCCGGAGCGGCCCTCGGGGCCGGGGCCGAAGCCCTGACTCTCATCAACACGGTGATGGGGATGGTCATCGATCCGGTGGACGGGTCCTTCGCCCTCGGCGCCGGTGGGGGCGGGCTGTCCGGGCCGGCCGTGCATGCGGTGGCCGTGCGGGTGGTCTACGAGTGCCGCTCGGCTTTTCCTGCCGCCGGCATCGTGGGAGTCGGCGGCGTGGCCGGAGGCGCCGACGTGGCCGAGCTGATGGCGGCGGGGGCGGATGCGGTCCAGGTGGGGACGGCCACCTTTGCCGAGCCCCAAGCCCCGGCGCGGGTATTGGCCGAGTTCGACCGGTGGTGCCGGGACAACGGCCTGCGGCGCTCCAGCGATCTGATCGGGCGAGCGGGTCGTTCCGCCTCCGCCAGCCAGTAGGGTGGCCGCCCATGCCTCAGCCCCCCATCCTTTCACCCGAGCAGCGCCAGGCCGCTCTCGAGAAGGCCGGCGTCGCCCGGCGGGCCCGCGCCGAGCTCAAAGAGAAGCTCAAGATGGGCTCGACCACCCTCGCAGAGCTCTTCTCCCAGGCCGGCGGTGACGAGATCATCGGCAAGATGAAGGTTCTGGCCGTGCTGGAATCGCTCCCCGGTGTCGGCAAGGTCAAGGCCCGTCGGCTCATGGAGGAGCACGGGATACCTGACACCCGACGGGTGCAGGGCCTGGGCAGCCACCAGCGCGAGGCCCTGCTTCAGGAGACGCGCCGCTCCTGATCCTGGTCGTGATCGGGCCGGGCGGTGTGGGCAAGGGGACCCTCGTCCGCCACCTGGTGGAATCAGATCCGAATCTGTGGCTGAGCCGCTCGTGGACCACCCGCGCCCGGCGCACGGGGGAGCCCGAGGACGCCTATGTGTGGGTCACCCCCGAGGAGTTCGAGGCCCGGATCCGGGCCGGCGGCTTCTTCGAGTGGGCCCGCTTCCTCGACCACCTCTACGGCACCCCCGATGACCACCCGCCCGCCGGGCGGGATCTGGTCCTGGAGATAGAGGTCCAGGGCGCCGAGCAGGTCAGAGCCAGGACCCCGGAGGCTGTGGTGGTACTGCTGATCCCACCCTCGGAGGACGAGCAGGCCGCCCGGATGCGGGGCCGCGGCGACAGTGAGGACAAGGTCTCCCTCCGGATCGAGGCCGGACGCCAGGAGGTGGAGCGGGGCCGCCGGCTGGCCGACCACGTGGTGGTCAATGACAGCCTCGATAGGGCCCTGGAGGAGGTGGCCTGTATAATCGCAGCCCACCGCAACGCCCCTGAAGGAGCCTGATGGCTGACCGACCCACGATGATGGACCCTTCCATCGAGGACCTCCTCGATAAGGTTGACTCGAAGTTCACTCTCGTGACCGTGTCGGCCAAGCGGGCCAGGCAGATCAACTCCTATTTCAACCAGCTGGGAGAGGGCCTCGGCGCCCTGGTCCCCCCGCAGGTCAGTTCGGTGTCGCTCAAGCCCCTGTCCATCGCCATGGAGGAGGTGGCGGCGGCCAAGATCACTTGGCTGCGTCCGGGCGAGGTAGAGGAGTCGGTCAAGTAACCGACGCGGGTCGGGCCGCCCCGGCGGGCCCGTCATCCCTTGCGGGGGCGCGTGTAGTCCTGGGGGTGAGCGGCGGGATCGCCGCCTACAAGGCAGTGGAGGTCTGTCGGCGGCTCTTCGACGCCGGCGCCCACGTCAGCCCCGTGCTCACGCCGGCTGCCTTGCGCTTCGTGGGTGCCGTCACCTTTTCGGCGGTGGCCTCCGAGCCGGCGCGCACCGGGATCTGGGACGACCCCGATCCGATTCCGCACACCCGCCTGGGCCAGAGCGCCGACCTGGTGGTGGTGGCCCCGGCCACTGCCGACCTCCTGGCCCGTTACGCCGCCGGCATGGCCGATGATCTCCTGACCGCCACCCTGCTGGCCACCCGGGCCCCGGTGCTGGTCTGTCCGGCCATGCACACCGAGATGTGGGAGCACCCCTCGGTGCAGGAGAACCTGGCCACCCTTCGCCGTCGGGGCGCCCACGTCCTGGAGCCGACCTCGGGCCGGCTGGCCGGCGGGGACTTGGGGGCGGGCCGGCTGGCCGAGCCGGCCGACATCGTCTCGGCCGCCGCCGGTGTGCTGGGCCAGGCGGGGCCGGGCCGCGACCTGTCCGGCCGGCGGGTCCTGGTCACGGCTGGCGGCACCCGGGAGGCCATCGACCCCGTGCGGGTCATCACCAACCGCTCCTCCGGAAAGCAGGGCTACGCCCTGGCCGAGCGAGCCCACCGCCGGGGCGCGGAGGTGGTGCTGGTGACCACCGTGGAGAGGCCGGTCACCGCCGGTGTGGAGGTGGTCCGGGTGGTCAGCGCCGCCGACATGGAAGAAGCGGTGATGCCCCGGGCGGTCGGGATGGACGTGGTCATCATGGCCGCGGCGGTGGCTGACTTCCGGCCCAAAGCGGTGGCCGACCAGAAGATCAAGAAGGGCGACGGTCTGCCCGAGATCATTCTGGAGCCGACCCACGACTTCCTCGAGGATCTGGGCCGGCTCAAGCCGTCGGGTCAGGTCCTGGTGGGCTTTGCCGCCGAGACCGAAGCGGTGGAGGACAATGCCCGCCGGAAGCTGGCCCGCAAGCGCCTGGATCTGATCGTGGCCAACGACGTCAGCGCCGAGGGTGTCGGCTTCGAGCACGACACCAACCGCGTCGTCATCCTGGGCGCTGACGGGTCCCGCACCGAAGTGCCCCTCACGACCAAAGAGGCGGCCGCCGACGCCGTGCTCGATGCAGTTTCCGACCGCCTCCGGGCAGGACACCGTGCCTCCCGGTCCCCCGATGAGCCGACCGGCTCAAGGAGTAGCTAGATGCCCGCCCGCTTCCGCTTCACGTCCGAGTCGGTGACCGAGGGTCACCCTGACAAGATGGCCGACCAGATCTCCGACGCCGTCCTCGACGCCGCTCTGGCCGCCGACCCCGACAGCCGGGTGGCATGCGAGACCCTCCTCACCACCGGCCTCATCATGGTGGCCGGGGAGATCACCACCGAGGCCTACATCGACATCGCCCGGCTGGCCCGCCAGACGGTCTGTGAGATCGGCTACGACCGGGAGGAGTACGGCTTCGACGGAAACACCTGCGGCGTGCTGGTTTCCATCGATGAGCAGTCGCCCGACATCTCCCAGGGCGTGACCACCGCCCTGGAGTTGCGCACCGGCTCGGATGGGGAGGACAAGCTCTCGTCCCAGGGCGCCGGTGACCAGGGAATGATGTTCGGCTACGCCTGTGACGAGACCCCCGATCTCATGCCACTGCCCATCTGGCTGGCCCATCGCCTGGCCGAGCGTCTGGCCGCGGTGCGCAAGGACGCCACCGTGGACTACCTACGCCCGGATGGAAAGACCCAGGTCACCATCGAATACGAAGGCGACCGGCCCGTCGCCTTGCGCACCGTGCTCATCTCGACCCAGCACGGTCCCAAGGTCGACCTGGA
>Ga0307372_10003882_pt1 | contig 23539 bp, 18 predicted proteins | sample OX1MG_FD_202533 | JGI IMG/M metagenome (GOLD analysis project Ga0307372, IMG submission 202533) | Soil microbial communities from Risofladan, Vaasa, Finland - OX-1 | ecosystem: Environmental > Terrestrial > Soil > Coastal area > Acid sulfate soil | place: Finland: Risofladan, Vaasa | collected...
CTGGTGCGACCTGAAAGCTGTTGAAGTGATTGTCTGGCAAAGGAGGATCGATCAGACCGTTCGTCCCATCGAACGTAGTCTACGAGGTAAGGCGGCAAGGCAACGAACCGTCGAATAGCCCTCGGACAATGTACTCACGACCGCAAGGTCGGCATCAGAACCGCGAGGTAATGGTGCAACTGCCAGCATCAAGGCGGTGCGAGCCTAGACTTGGTGGCATGGTGAGCATATGCAAACTCTTGTAAGCGTCGTCATTTGCAGAGAGCGGAAGATGCTAAGCGCTCCTCTTGCAGTAGGCACCGAGGCTCAGTGTTCCTCTGTCATGGGCCAACCATACTGCCGGCGTAAAGAGAACACCTAAACTATCCATGTCAATTCAACGGAACAGGATAAACCCGTATCACTCCCCGATTAGGGGTAGAAAACCGCGAGGTGGACAATGGTGGTGCGGGCATGGGAGCGCGAGAGAAAGCAAAGGCTGCCCTGTAATGGGGCAGATAGAGGTCGTGTCGCTTGGTTGGGACAACAGGACCTCGCCGGAAACGGAGCCCACTTCTCGCCGGTGCTGACACTCGAGACCGTTTATGAAACCGATGCAGGAAGCAAAGCAAATGACGACGGTGAAAACCGTTGGTGCGGCTTCCCACACGCCTGATGGATTTCTCCATCGTCGTGCGAGTCGGTCGTAAATCAGTATCGAGTAGGTCTTCGTTACATTTGAACGAGACCGCGTCCTCGTTTTTAGGGGGGCGTTTCTGAGTGCTCGAGCCGTGTGATGCGAAAGTATCACGCACGGTTCTTAGAGGGCTGGGCGCCAGCAATGGCGCCTGGCCACTCGACTATGCGATGCTTGGGCTAACTGTGTCGGATCGCGATGCCGACTGATTTCTGAAGCGAAACATCCCCTACAAATCGACAATAATCCTCAGATCAGTTTGCGCAGAAGCGGCGCGAACGGGACGTCGGCCACAAGTCTAAGGAAAACCTCAGGTCGGGCGGAATGACAGCTAACGGTCTTCGGCTTTTGAGGTGGCGCGGCGCGCGACTTCTTGTTTGATGTAGGCGCGAAGATTTTCTGGGAGAGTGGCGGAGGCGGAAAGTTCGTGAAGATCGCGCATGGTGATTTCCGGCAAAAAGCGAAGGACAGCGGCGAGCGGCGCGGAGGGATGGCGAACGAGAGCCATGCGAATGTTGTAGTCGAGCGACCAGCGCGGATGATGCGCGATGGCGTGGACAACGCGTTCGTGGGCATCGGGATCCGCGAGCACGCGAAGAATTTGCGCCTCGCTTAGAAACGGATTGTTGAGCGCAAGAGCCGCGGCTTGCGGATGGCCCTCGGCGAGAATCCCTCCGGCAACGCGCGCCGAGGCGCGACGCGCAAGCGCGAGTTTTTCGCCGACGGGAAGTTGCGGCAAACGCTGAAGAAGGAGTTCCTCTGACGCGCGACGGATTTCGGCGGGCGCCGATGGCAACAAACTGATCGGCACGAGATCAAAAAGAAAAATCTGGCGGAGAAGCTGAAGAGCGACGCGGCGGGGCGTTTGCGGATGGCGCGCGAGGCGCAGGCGCACACCTTCGCTTTTTTTCCATAACGGATGAGCGGCGATTGCGCCGAGGAGCGCAGCAGGGAGATCGAGGCGCTCGAGCAAAATGCAGACGTCGCCATCGGTGAGGGTGGGATTCGCAAGAGCGGCGACGAGAACTTCCTCGGCAGGGTCGTGAAGAAATGCGCGCAGGGCGTCGCCGGAGGCCATTCGGGCTTGGGCGATGCGGGTGGTGAGTTCAGGCGCCATCGACAGCGAGATCCTTAATACTCTTGCGCGCGAGTTCAGCGGCGGCGCGCGCGGGAGAAATACGAGGCGGCGCGATATGCGCATTGGGGGCAATTCGGGACAATTCGCGATCGAGCGACGCGTCGAGATGGTCGCTGTGGCCAAAGACGCCCCCGGATTTCGTGAGCGTGAAAGGCTGACCCATGAGGCCGAGCGAATCGACGATGGCTTCTGCAAGGCTGGCAAGTGACTTCGCGGCCACGGCGAGAATTTCCTGTGCGACGGCGTCGCCCGCAGCGGCGACTTCGATAACAACGGGAAAAAGTTTCGGGAAGACGGCGTCAGGATGCTTGGCGATGCGCTCAAGAATTACATCCCAGTCTTCAGCTTCTTCAGCGTGAAGAATTTTTTCGTTGAGCGCCGTCGGCCGGCCGAGATGGTCACGGGCACGGAGGGTGGCTTCGACGGCGCGGCGGCCAATGTCGTAGGCGCTGCCCGGATCGCCGATCCACGGTCCCCAGCCACCGGCGCGGGCCGTTTTTCCGACGGAATTGCGACCGTACGCGGCTGAGCCTGTGCCGGCGACGATTACGATTCCCGCGGTAGGCTTCCCGCTATTGAGGTCATCTTGACCGATTGCGGCTTCGAGGGCGATTTCGATGTCGGTGATGACGCGAACGGAGGCTTGCGGAAACGCGTGGCTGAGGTAGGAGACCAGGCGGCGCGCGATATGCGGACGTCCGGCACCGGCGACGCCCGCACAGATGGCGCGAACGTTTTCGGTTTCCTGGCGGGCTTCAGCGAGTGCGCGGCGGGCGGTGTCTTCGAGCGCGAAGGAGGCTTTCGCGAATCCGACACGCAGGGGATTGGCGGGGCCGCCGCTGGTTTCGGCGAGAAGGTGACCCGCGGCGTCGAGGACGACGCAGGTTGTTTTTGTGCCGCCGGCGTCAAAGCCGAGGAAAACAGTCATGTGTCTCGGTACTCCACGGGTCGCACAATTATTAGATGCTACGAAAAATTCGGAAGCCAAACGCTAAGGGCGCAGCAAGCAGCGTCCCTACAAAAACAACCGTCACGAACGTCGACCGTCGAGCGGCCCGATAAGCGCGGACTTTTGCAGACGACTCGGAGCTCCCACCCTTCGCACAAAACGCTCAGGATGGGGCACCCGCTACGCCGCACCGCGTAACGTGCCTCCCCAAGAGTGGGCGCTACATGTGGCACGCGTGCGAGACGAGTGGTTGACACAGCGCGAACAAGGCGGATAGCATCGCGCGGCTTCGGCGGATGGAGCGAGTTTGCCGCGAACGGACGCCAGGCGATGCGCATCGGCACAATCGACGCTGTAATCATAGTTGTGTACCTCGCGGGCGTCACGCTGTTCGGCGCCATGTACGGGCGCAGCCAACGGACGATTCGCGACTATTTCCTCGGAGGCCGCACGGCGCCATGGTGGGCGCTGGCCTGCTCGATTGTCGCCACGGAAACTTCCACGCTGACCATTATCGGCACGCCGGCCATCGCGTACGCGACGAACCTGGAATTTCTGCAACTGGTGATGGGATACGTGGTGGCGCGCGTCATCCTATGCATCATTTTAATCCCGCAATATTTCCGCGGCGAATTTTATACGGCTTATCAATTACTCGAAAGAAGATTCGGCACGCGCACCAAATCGGCGGCGGCGAGCATTTTCGTGGTGACGCGCGCGCTGGCGGAAGGCGTGCGGTTCGCGGCCATCGGAAAAGTGGTGAGCATCCTGCTGGGTACGGGCGACCGCATGTCCGTGGCGGTGATTACGATGCTTACGTTGTTTTATACGTTCCAGGGTGGAATGCGCGCGGTGATTTGGACGGACGTGATGCAATTTTGCCTGTACATCGCGGGGTCGGCAGTGGCGTTTTTTCTGCTGCTGCACAGAATTCCGACGGGATGGGCGGGCGTTGTTCATGCGGCAGCCGCGGGAGGCGACAAGCTGCGAGTTTTTGATTTTCATTTCAGCCTGACGCAAAGCTATACATTTTGGTCGGGGCTGATCGGCGGAACGTTTTTGACGATGGCGAGCCATGGCACGGACCAAACAATCGTCCAGCGTCTGCTGGCGGCGAGATCGGAACGCGACAGCAAAAAGGCGTTGCTGGCGAGCGGCGCGATTGTTTTTGTGCAATTTTTATTGTTCCTTGTGATTGGCGTGATGCTGTACGTTTACCGCTTGCACATTCCCTTTGCGATTCCGGGAGGCGACGCGGATCGCATTTTTCCGGAATTTATCGTGACGCAGATGCCGGCAGGACTTGTGGGCATTGTGCTGGCGGCGATTTTCGCAATGGCAATGTCGAATGCCAGCGGATCGCTCAATTCGCTGGCTTCGTCGAGCATGATCGATTTTTCGCGCGCGCGCGGCGTGGATGTAGACAACTCAGCGAGGCAGTTGCGGCGTTCGCGGCAATGGACAATTTTCTGGGGCGCGCTGCTGGGATTGTTTGGCATGATTCGGTGGGGGCCCGTGCTGGTGGCCGGGCTGACGATCGCGTCGATCACGTATGGGAGCTTGCTGGGGACGTTTCTGCTGGTGATTTGGAACCGCCGCGCTACGGCGCGAGGAGCGATTGCGGGAATGATCGCGGGATTGCTTGGAATGACGGCGATACATTTCTATACCCCCTTGGCGTGGACGTGGTACGTGCTGGCGGGGACGATTATTACTTTTGCGGTGGGCTCGGCCGTGAGCATGACGAGTCAGCAGAATGCAAAAGAACAGGGCTCAGCAAATGACGCGGTGGTTTCGGCATGAGCTTCGACACGAACACGGCGAACAAACAACCGGGGCTGATTCGCGGGCTGGGACCATGGGCGGCGGCGGCCATCGTCGTCGGAACGATGATTGGCACGGGCATTTTCATAAAGCCGGCAAACATGGCGCAAGAGGCCGGCACAGTGGGATTAGTAACGCTGGCATGGGTGATCGGCGGGGTGCTCTCGCTTTTTGGAGCGCTCTGCTCGGCGGAATTGGGAGCGGCGATCCCGGAGGCCGGCGGAACGTATGTGTACATGAGCCGGGCGTTTGGGCCGGTGTGGGGTTACCTGTTTGGGTGGACGTACTCGATCATCGGCGCGCCCACTTCCATCGCAACCATCGCCTCTGGATTGCTGGTATTCGCGAGTTTCCTGTTTCCCGTGGTCGCGACGCCCCTCTGGGCGCTGCACTTTTCTCTTCCCTTCTTGCACGCGCCCATTCATTTCACATTCACGTGGGCGCAGCCGATGGCTGTGGTGGCTATCGCGCTGGTGACGTTCATCAATTATTTCGGCGTACGGCTGGGCGGGCGTGTGCAGGTGGTGCTCACTGTGATCAAGATTGCCGCGGTGATCGCGGTGATTTTCATCGGATTCTTTTTGGGCAAAGGCAGCATCGCGAATTTCCATTCTGCTTCCACTTCGATGGGCCAACTGGGAATCGCCGCCGCGCTGCTGACCGCTACGGCGAGCGGGCTTTGGGCTTATGACGGATGGATCAACCTGACGTTTGTCGGCTCCGAAATAAAAAATCCTGGACGGAACATCCCGCTCGCGCTGATTGTCGGCGTTCTCGTGGTCTGTGGGATTTACACGGCGATGAGCGCCGCCTGTTTTTACGTGTTGCCGTTTGCGACGGTGGCGGCGTCGGCGCACATCGCGTCTGACGTGATCGCGCGCGCAACCGGAGCCAACGCAGCGACGTGGATGACGATTGTGATGATGATCTGCGCGCTCGGCACGCTGAACTCGTCCATTTTGACGAATGCGCGCGTGGATTACGCGATGGCGCGCGATGGCCTGTTTTTTCGCGTGGTTCGTGGCGTGCATGCGCGATTCCGCACGCCGGCGAATGCGCTGGTCTTCCAGGGGATCCTCGCCTCGGTGCTGGCGCTCACGGGCACGTTCGAAAACCTCTCCCTGCTCTACGTTTTTCTCGTGTGGATCTTCTATGGCGCACAGACTGTCGGGCTGATTGTACTGCGGCGCACGGAACCGAATATGCCGCGGCCGTATCGCACGTGGGGTTATCCGGTGGTGCCGATAATTTTCATACTGGGAGCGCTGGCGCTGACGGTGGATGTGCTGGTGCAGAAACCACTGCGTTCGGCGATTGGGCTCGGAGTGATGCTGATAGGACTTCCGCTTTACGCCCACTGGCGCAAAAGATTTTCTCCGGAGTCAGCCGCAAACTAAATTATCAGGGGCGGAGCGCTAGCGCCGGACAACCGTGGCAGCGCGAGGAAGAAGGTCGGCGAAGACAAGGCCGTCGCGCGCGACAATTTCGCCGATAGTTACGCGAATGAGCGACGCGAACATGGGGCCGGCGCTGGTGAAGGTGTGAAATTCGCCGTTTTCACCGCAAGGATCTATACCGGGCGGAAAATCGGTTAGAAGCTTTTCATCGAAGGCACGGCCGGCGAAGGTGGCATCGAGTTTTTTGGGGTCGACACACGTGAGGATCGCGCGGAGGCCTCCGGCTAACATTTCTTGCGCGAGAATGCGCGTGTCGAGGCGCCAAAGAGGAAACACGGGCGCGATGCCGCATTTGGCGAGATTTTCTTCGCGGTACTTGCGAATGTCTTCCAGAAATAAATCACCGAAAATCATGTGCGTGACGCCTTCGGCGCTGGCCTGCGCCATCGCTTCGGCCATGGCGCGCTCGTAAATTTCGTTGGGGCACGGCGAAGGAATTCCAACTTTTACGAGAGGCAGGCCTGCGGCGGCAGCTTGAGCGTCGAGAAGCGCTTCGCGGACCCCGTGCAGAGCGACGCGGTTGTGCGTGCGATTGATTGTGGTGAGCAGCGCTGTGATTTCAAGATCGCCGCGCTGACGCATGACGTGAAGCGACCAGGCACTATCTTTGCCGCTGCTCCAAGAGAGCCACGCTTTTGTTTTGATGGTCATTTCGGGCCGTAAGAAAACTGCCCCGCCTGGGAAAACATGCAGCGTGATTGCTCAAGCTGAGAGGCTGTCACTCGGCACGAGGCACCGCAGCACGCTCACTCGGGATAGATCAGGTATTTGGCGCGCATCGCGCGGAATTTATCGAGGTCGGACTGCCAGTCCCAGACGATACGCAAGGGGGATTCGCCGGATTTTAATTTCGCGATCGTATCTGCGTTGCCGACGAGCTCGATCATTTTGTCGTATGAGGAATGATCGGGGTAAAGTTTGTTGAGCGCGGAGGCGATTTCGAGACCCATGAGCATGGAATCGAGCGAGGCGCGATCCGTGATGACGAGCGAAATTCCGTGGCAAAGTTCCCCTTTGTACAGTCCGGAATCCGGAGTGAAGAGCGTCGGAACGAAGCGCACGCCGGGGACGAAACGATGATTCAGCTCGGCGGCGAGTTGCACACCATCGATCCACGGCGCTCCGAAAAGCTCGAAGGGCGTGTCCGTGCCGCGCCCGACGGAAACGCCGGCGGCTTGCAGAATTTCGATGCCGGGATAGAGGAGCGCGGCGTTGAGCGAGCGCAGATTCGGCGAGGGCGGAAGCCACGTGAGTCCGGTCGCTTCGAAGGGATCCTCGCGATGCCAGTTTTTCATCTGGATGACGTGGAGGTCAACGCCGATTTTGTTTTCGGCGTTGAACATTTGCGCAAGCTCGCCGAGGGTCATGGCATAGCGCGTAGGCATCGGGAAATATCCGACGAAATTCAGTTTGTCGCTATCGAGAACGGGGCCTTCGATGGTGATGCCGTCGAGGGGATCGGGGCGGTCGAGAACGTAAAATGAAATGTGATGCTGCGCAGCAGCTTCCATCGAATAGCCCATGGTGGTGATGAAGGTGTAAAAGCGCACGCCCGCGTCTTGAATGTCGTAAACGAGGGCGTCGATGCCCTGCAGCATTTGATCGGTGGGGCGCCGCGTTTCGCCGTACAAGCTGAAAATCGGCAGGCCGGTATTGGCGTCGGTGCCGGACGCAACCTTTGAATCTTCCTTGCCGACGATGCCGTGCTCGGGGCTGAAAATCGCGACGAGTTTTACGCCGGGCGCGTGCGCGAGAACATCGATGGTGCGGCGCCCTTGGCTGTCCATGCCCGTTTGATTGGTGATCAAGCCGATGCGCTTGCCCTGAAGCGGCGCGAAATTTTCCTGCTCGAGGACGTCAATGCCGGCGAGCGTGTGGTCGCTGCGATGATAAATGCCATCGAGACCGTAGGGACGTTCGGCGTAAATGCTGCGTTCGACTTTTGAAGTGAAGCCTGTGGTGTCGCCGACATTAAGGGCGGCAGCGACAGCGTTGGCAATTTTCGCGCGAACGCTCGAAGTCGCAGGACGCACGTAAGGATGAACGCTGTTCGTCAGAAAAATGATGAACGTCTGACTGGCGGGATCGATCCACACAGACGTGCCAGTGAAGCCGGTGTGTCCGTAGGAGCCAAGCGGAAACAAATCGCCGCGCGGCGCGGAAAATGCCGTGTCAATGTCCCAGCCGAGTCCGCGAATGTTCGGACTCCAGGGCGGAGTTTGCGGGGTGGTCATTTTGTGAACCGTAGCTGCGGCGAAAATCCGGCGAGTGCTGCCGGGAACGCGGCCGCCGTCGAGAAGCATCTGGCAATAAATGGCCATGTCGTCAGCGGTGGAAAAAAGTCCCGCGTGGCCCGCAACGCCGCCGATGGCGCGCGAGCGCGGGTCGTGTACGACCCCGCGGAGGACGTGGCCAAGGCCGGAGCCGGGCTTCGCGCCGGGAGGCAAATCGATCTCCTCGGTGGGAGCGATCTTGGGAATCCAGGACGCGGGAGGAAGAAAGCGCGTGTGCTTCATCCCGAGCGGGCGATAGAAATGTTCTTCGGCGTATTCGTCGAGGCGCTTGCCAGTGAGACGCTTCACGAGTTCGCCAAGCAAAATAAAATTCGTGTCGCTGTAAATGAAGCGATCGCCTGGCGGATACATCAGCCTTTCATTGTCAATTTCCTGCATCAGCGCGTCTTCGCCCCCGAGCGCGGCGGAAAGCGGCGGATCTGGCGCGAGGCCGGAAGTGTGTGTCATCAGCATTCGAATCGTGATTTGATCTTTGCCATGCGAACTGAATTCGGGCATATAGCGCGAAAGCGGATCGTTGAGGCGAATTTTGCCCTGTTCGAGGAGGCGCATGATGGAGGGCGTGGTGGCGAAAAGTTTGGTGAGCGAAGCGAGATCGAAAATCGTGCCGACGGTCATGCGTTCGCGGTGGGGAATCAGCGCGCGTTCGCCGAATGCTTTGCGGTAAATCACATGGCCGCGATGGCTGACGAGGAGGACGCCGCCGGGAATTTCGTCGTCTTTAACAGCGGCTTTAACAATCGAGTCGAGCACGGACAGATCGGGGAGAGAAGATTTTTGCGGCGTTGGACGTTTATGGGATTGCGGAAGTGCGGCCGAGGGCGCGAGCGCGACAAATAGCAGAGTCGCGATAGCACGACTTAGAAACACGCGCAGCGAGCTGTGATTGTGCGGCATCGAACCGTGTGGTATATACAGCCGCGAGATGAATGCGTCAACCTTTGATTATTGTCCGCGGGAACATGCGTGAACGCGGGATCCTTGTAGTTATACTCTTTCTCCTGATGACTCCTGCCGTCACAGCTCAAAAAAAGAAGGCAGCGAAGCCCCACCCTGTGCGAATCGACAACCGTTGGGTGGAAAAAACACTGAAGAAAATGACGCTCGAGGAGAAGCTCGGGCAGCTTGTAATGATTTATTACTGGGGACGGTTCACGTCGACCGAAAGCCCGGAATATCAGGAATTGCTGCGCGAAGTGACGGAAGAACACATTGGCGGAATCATTTTGCAAGCTCAGCGGACTCCGACGGGCGTCGAGCGGAGCCAGGTGTATCCGAGCGCCGCGCTGGCGAACGAATTGCAGCGCGCGGCAAAGATCCCGTTGCTGGTCGCGGCGGATTTCGAAACAGGGACTTCGATGCGGCTGGCGGATGGAACAGCGTTCCCTTCCGCGATGGCCGTGGCGGCGACGGGCGATCCGCATGACGCGTACACGATGGGGAAAATAACGGCGATCGAGGCGCGGGCGGCCGGGCTCAATTGGGTTTTTGCGCCCGTCTCGGACGTGAACGACAATCCGGACAATCCGATCATCAATACGCGTTCGTTTGGCGAAGATCCGCAGAGCGTCGCCGAGTTTGTAACGCAATTCATTCACGGCGTGCAGGAAAATGGCGCGCTGGCGACAGCGAAACATTTTCCCGGACATGGCGATGTGAATATGGATTCGCACGTGTCGGTGCCGGTGGTGCCGGGCGACATGGCGGAACTGAATCGCGTGGAGTTGGTTCCCTTTCGTGCGGCGATTGCGGCTGGAGTGGGCGCGGTGATGTCAGGGCATCTGGTAGTGCCGGCGCTCGAGCCGGATGCGAGTGTCCCGGCGACGCTTTCGCATCGCGTGCTGACGGATTTACTGCGAAAAAAACTCGGCTTTCACGGAATCGAAGTGACGGACGCGCTGGACATGGGCGGCGTGACGACGATTGATTCGCCGCCGAACGTCGCGGTGCGAGCCATCAACGCAGGCATTGACGTGCTGCTGATTCCCCCGCAACCGGACGCGGCCATCGACGCGCTGGAGGAAGCGGTAAAGTCCGGCGAGTTGCCTATGGTGATGGTGGACGATGCGGTGCGGCGAATCTTGCGCGGGAAGTCACAACTCGGGCTTGAAAAGAACCGCCTGGTGGATTTGAACGGGCTGAATGACGTATTCGGCTCGCCGAAATTCAAGCTGGCGTCGCAGGACATTGCGGATCGCGGAATTACGCTGATCCGCGACGATCAAAAAATGCTGCCGCTCGATGCGGCGAAACCGTTGCGCGTGTTGCTGGCGGTGATTTCGGGCGATCCGGATCCTTATCCGGGCTCGCCAATTGAGAATGAACTGCGCGGGCGCGCGGATTCAGTGCAAGTGGTGCGTGTCGATACGAACTTTGTGAAAGCGGCGACGGTGCAACTGCCGCCGCCGGAAAGTTATGACGTCGCGATAGCGGCCGTATTTGTGCGCGTGGCGGATCGTAAGGGGACAGTGGGCTTGCCCGCGGATGAAGCGGGGCTGCTCAATCAAGTGATTGCGACGGGAAAGCCGACGGTGGTTGCGTCGCTGGGAAGTCCGTATCTGGTGAGCCGGTTCCCGAAGGCGAAAACGTGGATCGCGGCATTCGGCACGCAGGACGTGGTGCAGCGCGCGATGGTGCGGGCGATCTTCGGGCAAATTGCGATTGGCGGGAAACTTCCCGTGAACGTGCCGGGAGTCGCGAAACTTGGCGCTGGAATGCGCGTCGCGGCGAATCCGATGAAGCTCGTTGCCGCGCCAGACGCCTTGAACGCCAGGCTGAAACCCGCGTTTGACCTGCTTGATCGCGCTGTAAAGGACCATGCGTTCCCGGGCGGCGTACTGGGGGTGGGCTGGCACGGGCAATTGGTGGAACACGCGTTTGGGCGGCTAACCTATGACAAGAAATCGCCTGCGGTGCGCGACGCGACGATTTACGACGTAGCGTCGCTGACGAAGCCGATTGTCACCGCGTCCGCAATTATGGTGCTGGTGGCGCAAGGACGTGTGGATTTGGACGCGCCAGTGTCGCGCTATTTACCCGATTGGGTGAAAGGCCCAGGGGCCGACGGAAATTCCGGCTGGCGAAAGAAAGTCACGGTGCGGGAATTGTTGCTCCACACGTCGGGTTTGCGGGCGCATCGCGAATTCTATAAAAACGCGAAGGGCAAGGGCGCGATCCTCGAGCATGTGCATGCGGAGCCGTTGGTGGCGGAGCCGGGGACGAAGGTTGAATATTCGGACCTGGGATTCATGCTGCTCGGCGAGATTGTGGAGCGGCTGACCGGCGAGACGCTCGATGAATTTGCGCGTGAGAAGATTTTCGCTCCGCTCGGGATGAACCATTCCTATTTCAATCCGCCGCGTTCGGTGCGCGCGCAAGTCGCTCCCACGGAAAACGATACGGCATTTCGAAAAAAGCAATTGCATGGCGAAGTGGACGACGCGAACGCGTTTGCGATGGGCGGAATTGCAGGACACGCGGGAATGTTTTCGACCGCGCAGGATATTTCCGTGTTTGCACAGATGATGCTGAACGGCGGAATGTACGCGCAGAAGCGGATTTTTTCACGCGCCATCGTCGATCAATTCACTGCGCGAGTGAATGTGGGCGATTCTGCTCGGGCGCTGGGATGGGACGTGCCGACGGGAAATTCGTCGAGCGGACATTACCTGTCGCAGCAGGCGTACGGGCACAACGGCTTCACGGGAACTTCGGTGTGGATTGACTCGGAGAAGGATCTGTTTGTGATTTTGCTGACGAATCGCGTGTATCCCACGGCGGCGAACGATAAGATCCGCCAAGTGCGTCCCGCGCTGCATGACGCGACTATTGAGGCGCTGGGACTTCTACCGCAGCACGCCGCCATACGATAACTCCCACGGCACAAGCTTCGCACACCCCGCACACGTTGGAGCTATAGAGCGCGCGTGTCCGGCTATAATCTCTCCGATGATGAGAAAAACGCGCCAGCGAACCGCAACGACCGAACGGAGAAATCCGCGGTCGCGGGATATCGATCAGAAATCCGCGCGCGAAATTCTTCGCGTGATCAATCGCGAAGACGCGAAGGTCGCTCACGCGGTGGGGGGTGAGATTCCAAAGATTGCGCGCGCGGTGGACCAGATTGCCTTGCGGATGCGCAAGGGCGGCAGACTGTTCTACATCGGGGCGGGAACGAGCGGAAGGCTCGGCGTGCTGGACGCTTCGGAATGCCCGCCGACGTTTGGCGTTCCGCGGACGATGGTGCAAGGAATCATCGCCGGAGCCAAGCGAGCACTGACAGAATCAGTGGAAGGCGCGGAGGATGACCAGGAACAAGGCGCGCACGATCTGCGGGCGCGAGGACTGGCGGCACGGGACTCGGTCGTGGGATTGGCGGCGAGCGGCTCGACACCTTATGTGCTTGGCTCGCTGAAATACGCACGAAAGCGTGACGCATATACGATTGCCGTGACCATGAATCGAAATAGCGCGATCTCGCGCATTGCGCACGTGACAATTGCGCCGCAGACCGGGCCGGAAGTGATTGCGGGGTCGACCCGAATGAAGGCGGGAACAGCGCAAAAAATGGTCCTGAACATGCTTTCAACAGCGGTGATGGTTCGCCTTGGGCACGTCTACGAGAACTGGATGATCAACGTGGCGAAGACGAATCAGAAGTTACGAGAGCGGGCGCTGAGGAATCTAACGGAAGCCACGGGAACGCAGGTGTTGGCCGCCAGACACGCATTGCGTCAAGCGGGAGACAATCTGCCGGTGGCATTGATTATGCTAAAGGCTGGCCTGAACGCCCGGCAGGCACGCCTGAGATTGGCGACCAATCATGGCAACTTACGCAAAGCCGTTGCAAGTGCGAGCCACACGACACGCGGCAACAAGAGGAAGTAAAACCAGAATGGACAAATTCAAGATTCAGGGCGGCCGGCGGCTGGAAGGCGCGGTGCAGATCAGCGGCGCGAAAAATGCGGCGCTGCCGATCATGGCCGCGGCGCTGCTGACTTCGGAAAAAGTGCATCTCGACAATATTCCGCGCGTGCGGGACATCATCACCATGGCGAAGCTGCTCGCGCACATGAAGGCGCACGTGATAGCGGAAGATTTGCCCCCATCGGCGATGACAATCCAGACGGAACAGATTTCGCACACGGAGGCGCCCTACGAACTGGTGAAAACGATGCGGGCGTCGGTGCTGACGCTGGGGCCGCTGGTGGCGCGATTTGGATACGCGCGCGTGTCGCTGCCAGGCGGATGCGCGATTGGCGCGCGGCCCATTGATTTGCACATTCAGGCGCTCGAAAAAATGGGCGCGAAGATTGCGATTGAACACGGCTACGTGGAGGCGCGAGCGGAGCGGTTGCGCGGCGCGGAAATCCATTTTGGGAAAATCACGGTGACGGGGACCGAGAATATCTTGATGGCGGCGGTGTTGGCAGAAGGCGAAAGTGTGTTGACGAACGCGGCGCGCGAACCGGAAGTGACGGACCTAGCCGAGTTGCTGATTAAGATGGGCGCGAGGATCGACGGCGCGGGAACGGAGACGATTCGTGTCCGCGGTGTCGAGAAGCTGCACGGAACAACCCATCGCGTGATTCCGGATCGGATTGAAGCGGGAACATTTCTTGTGGCTGGCGCGGTCACAGGAGGCGAAATTCTGCTCATCGGTTGCGAGCCAAAGCATTTGACCGCCGTGATCGAAAAGTTAGTTGCGTGCGGCGTGGAAATTCGCGCGGAAGGCGAAGGCGAGCTGCGCGTTCGCGTGCCCGGAAAACTGAGCGCCGCCGACATCACAACGGAGGAATATCCGGGCTTCGCGACAGACATGCAGGCGCAATACATGACGCTGGCGACGCAGGCGAAGGGCACATCGGTGATCACCGAGACGATTTTCGAGAATCGCTTCATGCACGCCAGCGAAATGGTGCGCATGGGCGCCAACATTGAAGTCGACGGACGAAAAGCCATTGTGCACGGGCCGACGCCGCTCAGCGGCACCACGATCATCGCGTCGGATCTGCGGGCGAGCGCATCGCTGGTGCTGGCGGGCCTGGTGGCCAGCAACACGACGTACGTGGATCGCGTTTACCACATCGACCGCGGCTATGAACGGATTGAAAACAAACTGCGCGCGCTGGGAGCACAGATCGAACGCCTGAGTTAAAGCTTCTTGTCTGCGGAATCCACGAAAATGCCTTGTGCAAAGCGGGCGACCATTCTTCGATTGACTCAGACTCTGCCACCGATTCACAACACCTGCCACATGCGAAGAAACAAAAAGGGAGGCAGAACATCACCTCCCTTTTTTATTTTTGCGCCGTGCCAAAAAAAGCGGGTGCGATTTATTTGCCTGCGTCCGCCGCGGAGGCTTGTTCGGATCCAGCGCCCTCCGAAGGCTTCTGCTTGTCGCGAGCTTCGCGGATTAGGGCCTTGCGGCTGAGGCGAATTTTGTTTCCCTCGATGGCGAGGACCTTCACCATCACCTGGTCGCCTTCCTTGAGCGCGTCGCGAACGGAGCGAATGCGTTGCTCGGCGATTTCGCTGATGTGCAACAGGCCGTCCGTGCCGGGAAAAATCTCGACGAAAGCGCCAAATTCCGCGATGCGAACCACTTTGCCGAGATAGGTCTTGCCGATTTCGGCGGTGGCCGTGATTTCGCGAACGCGGCGAAGCGCCTCTTCCGCCGCTTTCCCGTTGACGCCGAAGATGTGGACCATGCCATCGTCGTTCACGTCGATCTTGCAGCCTGTCGATTCCGTGATCGCGCGAATATTCTTCCCGCCGGGGCCGATCAAATCGCGGATCTTGTCGGTGGGGATAGTGAGCATGGAGAGATGCGGAGCGTACGTGGAGATTTCCGTGCGCGACGCGGGAAGCGCGGCTTCCATGGTGTCGAGAATCTCGAGCCGGGCCTTTCGGGCCTGGGCAAGAGCCTCGCGCATCATGGCGATGCTGACGCCTGCGACTTTAATATCCATCTGCAACGCGGTGATGCCTTCGCGAGAGCCGGCAACTTTGAAGTCCATATCACCGTAATGATCTTCCGCGCCGGCGATGTCCGTGAGGACGGCGTATTTATCCCCTTCGACCACCAAGCCCATCGCTATGCCCGCGCAAGGAGCCTTGAGCGGCACGCCAGCGTCCATCAGAGCAAGACACCCGCCGCAAACAGAAGCCATCGACGAGGAGCCATTCGATTCGAGAATATCCGAGACAACGCGGATGGCGTACGGGAATTCAGACTCGGACGGAATCAGATTCGCGAGCGAGCGCTCGGCTAACGCGCCGTGGCCCACCTCGCGGCGTCCCGGGCCGCGCAGCATTTTCACTTCGCCGACGGAGAACGGCGGGAAGTTGTAATGCAGCATGAAGCGCTTGAATGTGTCGTCCTCGAAAAGCAAATCGAGGCGCTGCATGTCATCCTTCGTGCCGAGGGTGACCGTGGCGAGCGACTGCGTTTCCCCGCGCGTGAAAAGGGCCGAGCCGTGAACGCGAGGCAGCAAGCCGACTTCGCAAGTTATTTGGCGAATCTTGTCGAATGGGCGGGCATCCGGACGCCGGCGTTTGTTGATGATGTCCTCGCGGAAGATGCGCTCATGAAGACGTTCGATGGCGCGAGCAGCAAGCTTGCGTTTGTCTTTTTCTTCTTCGGGGATCGCTGCGATGATTTCTTTCTCGATTGCCGCGACACGTTCGCGGCTTTCGAGCTTGGGATACTTCGCCGTGTCCAGTGCTTCGTGGAGGCGCTCGCCGTACTTCGATTCGATCTGCTTGGCGAGGGCTTCATCGAATGCCGGAGGCGTAACGGCGGCTTTTTGCGGCTTGACTGAATCATGAAGCTGGCGAATGGCGACGATGATTTTCTTGATTTGCTCGTGGCCGAAGTCGAGGGCGTCCGCGACGGTGTCTTCAGAAACTTCGAGTGCGCCCGCTTCCACCATGACGATGGCCTCTTCCGAGCCGGCGATGATGATGTTCAGCAGGCTGGTCTTTTGTTCGGCGACGGTGGGATTGACGGTCAAACGTCCGTCAATCAGGCCCACACGCACCGCGGCGATAGGCCGCAAAAATGGGATATTCGAGCAATAGAGCGCCGCGGCAGCCGCCGTGACGCCCAGAACGTCGGGATCATTTTCACTGTCCGCCGAAAGCACCATGCTGAAAATTTGTGTCTCCGTGGACCATCCTTCCGGGAACAGCGGCCGCAGCGGCCGGTCGATCAGCCGCGAAGTCAAAATTTCGCGCTCCGAGGGACGCCCTTCGCGTTTGAAAAAGCCGCCAGGAATTTTTCCTGCTGAATAGGTGTACTCACGATAATCCACGGTCAGGGGCAGAAAATCTTTTTCGGTGGGCTTGCTGTCCATGCATGCGGTTGCCAAAATCACCGTATCGCCATAGCGAAGCACTACTGCGCCGTTAGCCTGGCGGGCCATCTTGCCCGTCTCAAGGCTCAACCGGCGGCCACCAATTTCCACACTTGATTGATGTGTCATTCCAATTATCCTTTGCGTTCCGGCGTTGCCGGAAGCGTTTGCGTTGCGGAGAAAAAATCTCCGTTGTCTTAAGGAAGAGAACCGGCGAGAAGCAATCCGAAGCAGATCTATAGGCTTGCGGGATGAGGTCTGCGCACACAACTTCCCGCGCGGCCCCACAAGATGATTCGATGCGGAGAAGGCGTTTCCGGGCAGGCGTTCAAGCGGCTAGCCACAGCAGCCGTATTACTTGCGCAAACTAAGTCTCTCAACAATCTCGCGATACCGATCTGGGTCACGACGGTTCAGGTATTCCAATAGCCGGCGGCGGCGGTTCACCATCATGATGAGGCCGCGTCGCGAGGCATGATCCTTAGCGTGGGACTTGAGATGAGTGGTCAAATAGCTGATGCGCTCGCTCAACAACGCGATTTGCACTTCCGGGGAACCTGTGTCCTTGGCATGCTGCCGGAACTGCTCAATGACGCCTATTTTGGCCTCGCTCAACTCTCTTCCCTCCTGAATCGTCACACCCTGCTCTACGCTTGTCTCTTCCGTATGCCGAAATCGTAGCACAGTGGCAGGCGGGGGCAATAGAAGTATTTTTGGGAAGCGAGCGCCGCAGCGCTCCGCGATCGCAACGATTACTCTCTGGTGAATCTCGCGGGGAAGCTAACCCTTTCGCGAGTTGACCAACGAAAGGAACTCGTCGCGCGTTTGCTTGTTTTCGCGGAAGACGCCCAGCATGGCGCTGGTGACCGCGGAAGACTGTTGCTTTTCGACGCCGCGCATTACCATGCAAAGATGTTTCGCCTCGATGATCACGCCCACACCTTCGGGACTGATGCGCGTCTGGATGGCCTCCGCGATTTGGTTTGTGAGCCGCTCCTGGATTTGCAAACGGCGCGCGAACATATTCACGAGACGCGCCACTTTGCTGAGGCCGATTACTTTTTTCGTGGGGATGTAAGCAACATGGCATTTGCCGAAGAACGGAAGCAAGTGGTGCTCGCACAGACTGTAAACTTCGATGTCTTTCACAACGACCATTTCGTCGTAGCACACGCTGAACATGGCGCCGTTCAGAAGTTTTTCAGGGTCCTGGCGATAGCCGCTGGTGAGGTAACGCAGGGCTTTCTCGAAGCGTTCGGGCGTGCGGCGAAGGCCCTCGCGATTGGGATCCTCTCCCAACAGAACAATCATCCGCCGAACCAAGTCGGCGATTGTCTCCGCGTTGTCCGTCTTAGCGAGATGAATCGTTTCCGTGTCTGCTATTTCGCTCATATGGACTCCTTCAGGTTGCAGCTCCTTCATGTCGAAAAAACGGCCATTACGGATTTGAAGGCGCTGCGTATTCAAAACTGTTCTTGCCCGTCTCTTCGATTCGCACGCCCTCGATGTGGGCGTGGGGAAAACCGGCGAGGCGCTGAAAAATCACACGGCAGACATTTTCTGTTGTCGGGACGTATTCGCGAAATTCAGGAATCTGTTCGTTCATGTACGCGTGGTCGAACGCATTGAGCACTTTCTGCTGCACGAAACTGTCGAGATCCGCGAGATTTGCAATCATGCCTGTCGCCGGATCGACAGGGCCGGTAACCGCTACTTCTAGCGCGTAATTGTGGCCGTGACTGTGCGGATTCGCACATTTGCCGAAGATGCGCTCGTTGTGCTCAGTGCTCCATTCAGCCCGGAACAGGCGATGCGAGGCCGGAAAGGAATAGCGGCGCCAAAGCGAGAGCTTCATCGCGCGTCCTTGGTGAAGTCCGCTATGCAATCAACAAAAAGATCGGGCGATTCGTACAAACGAATGCGGTCCAGGCGCCCCTGATGAATTTGCGGCTCCAGAATCCGCCACAACACCTTCGCGACTTCCTCGCACGTCGGAATCTTACCCGCCAGCTCAGGGACTTCATAATTTAGATGGCGATGGTCCATCCGCTGAGTCACTTCGCGGTCGAGAATTTCCTTTAGCTCCTTCAAGTCGAGAACCATGCCGGTTTTCGGATCCGGTTCGCCGGCAACCGTGACTTCCAGGACGTAATTGTGCCCGTGGCCATGTGGATTATTGCATTTGCCGAAAACGCGGCGATTTTCCTCCGCCGAGAAATCCGGGTTGTGATAAAAGTGCGCGGCAGAAAACTCGAGTTTTCGCGTTACGCGTATCATGGCTTTCCCACGGAATATTCGCGGCCCTTCCAGATGATCGTGCCGCGCTGGTGCTTCCGCCAAGACACGGCGACCGCGGCGGCGTAGAGGCACACTCCCGGTACATAATATATGATGAACTGCGCGGAATAACGATTCCTCTGAAGCGCCCGGGCATACGCGGCATGGCACGCAACCAGCCAGACGATTCCGAACACGGCGAGCCAGAGACCCGCTACTCCCCGCAGGATGATTCCTGCAGCAAGAAAAATTATCGCCGGGCACGGGAACACGAATAAGATTTCCTTAAGCGCGCTGCTCGGCGTTCCACCAAGCAGAAGATAAAGATTTTTCGTCCAGCCTTGCCACATCGCGCCGAAAGTTCGATACATCCGCGTGCGCACGATTCCCTGCCCCGTTGCAAAATGCAAACGAAGGCCGGCCTGTTTTACGCGGCGCGCCAGCGCGACGTCTTCGAGCACTTCGCTCGCGACAGCCTGGTGCCCGCCGACTTTTTCGTATGCGTCGCGACGAATCAGCAGGAATTGGCCGTTCGCCGCGGCATCAGGCGCGGAGGGGTCATTCACACGCGCATAGTCAAATTGTCGCGACAGACGGCAGTAGATAAAGGGTATCAGCGCGCGCTCGACGAATGAGTCGGTGATTTGTTCCGGCGAATACGAAACAAACGCCGCATCGCAGGCGTGCGCGTTTCCGAGTGCTCGATGTGCTGAGCCGGGGAGATGCACCGTATCCGCATCGGTAAAAAGCAGCCATTCGCATTTCGCCGCTTGCGCCCCAATCCACACCGCGTGGTTTTTTCCAATCCACCCCGCGGGCAGCTCGGCTGATTCGATGATTTTTAGTTTTGGAATCGTCTTCGACAAACGCGCGAGAATCTCACCTGTGCGGTCCGTCGATTGGTCATTCACAACGATAATTTCAGTAATTTCCGCCTGCGAAGCGAGACTTACCACCGACGCTTCGATGTTTGCTTCCTCGTCGCGCGCGGGAATGATGGCTGAAATTTCAGGCATGGTGCGATCGCCGGAGGCGAATGCGATTCGGATGGCCGGAAGTTCACAAAAAATATATCATAGGGATTGGGTTTTTGGACTACGTGCGAAGCCAAAAACGGAAATGAAGAGGAAAATTCTAACCGGAATCACGCTGGGCGCCGTCGCGGGATTGCTGATCCTGTTTGCAAGCCCCAGCTACAATCAAGGCGAGCCGAGCCTTGCGGGCTCGACTGCCAAGCCGTTTTCCTTCGAAGAGGGCGGAAAGCAAATGCAGCTCTCCGACTTGCGCGGCAAAGTGGTAGTGCTGAATTTCTGGGCCACCTGGTGCCCGCCGTGCGTGGATGAGACACCGTCGCTGATCGCCTTGCAACGCGAAATCGCGCCGAAAGGCGGCACGGTGCTGGGAATCAGCGTGGATGCGGACGCGCAAGCTTACGCGCAGTTCGTGCAAGCGAATGGCATCGACTATCCCACGTACCGCGATCCCCGCGGCGAAATTCCCGCATCCTACGGAACATCCATGTATCCGGACACCTACATTATTGACCGTCACGGCAAAATTGCGCGGAAGCTCGTGGGCGCGCAGGACTGGACCAGCCCGGAAATGACGGCCTACTTCAATTCCCTGCTCGCGAAAAACTGACCGCAGTACTGCTGTTCGGGTTTGCATCCAGATGGACTTCAACATTTTTCTGTGCCATCTTAGTCCTGTGTTAGCAGTTCCCTCCGAATGTCGAACCGCTCGATGAATCACGAAGGCCCCGCTTCGGCCGTGCCAGGCGGTGGCCAGCCCGCAACCGATCCCGTGTGCGGAATGAAAGTCGATCCGGCGCACCCCAAAGCGACCCGGGAGTACGGCAGCGTAAAATATTATTTTTGCTGCAACGGCTGCGCGGAGAAGTTTGTCGCCGCTCCAGAAAAATATCTCACCGGAAAAACTCGAACTGCACCGAGCGCGCCGCTCTTGAATATCCAGCCCGCGGTTCGCGCCGCTGCGCCAGCAAAACCTGCGCCTGCTCATGATGTTCACGCTTCAGCGACGCAAGGCTACGTGTGTCCGATGGACGCGGAAGTTCACGCCACAAAACCTGGCGCGTGCCCCAAATGCGGAATGGCTCTCGAACCCAGGATCGCGCAAGCGCCCGCAACGAAAATCGAATACACATGCCCGATGCATCCCGAAATTGTGCGCGCCGAACCGGGGGCTTGTCCGATTTGCGGCATGGCGCTCGAGCCTCGCACGGTGGCGCTAGAGGAAAAATCGAGCCCCGAACTGACCGCCATGACGCGCCGCTTCTGGGTAAGCGCAATTTTGACCGCGCCGCTCCTTTTCATTGCGATGACTGCGGACATGTTCCTGCGCGGTTTACTTTCCGCCAGTGCGCTGGCGTGGGTCGAGATGACCCTTGCAACGCCGGTTGTGCTTTGGGGCGGCTGGCCGTTCTTTCGCCTCGGCCGGGCGTCGATTCGGAATCGCAGCTTGAATATGTTCACGCTGATTGCGATGGGAACGGGCACGGCGTATCTCTACAGCGTGGTCGCCGTGCTTTTTCCAAGCGCGTTCCCTGCACAGTTTCGCGGAGCTGACGGCAGTATTCCCGTGTATTTCGAGGCGGCCGCGGCAATCACAACCCTTGTGCTGCTTGGACAAGTTCTCGAACTGCGTGCGCGGCAACGAACCGGCAGTGCAATCCGCGCGTTGCTCCAACTGGCGCCCAAAACGGCGCGGCTCGTTGCGGAAAATGGCGAAGAAACTGACGTCAGCCTCGAGTCCGTGAAGCGCGGCGACATTTTGCGTGTGCGACCCGGAGAGAAGATTCCGGTCGATGGAGTGGTTCTGGATGGAACGAGCTCGGTTGACGAATCGATGGTGAGCGGCGAGCCTATTCCCGTCGAGAAACTTGTAGGGGCGCGCGCGACTGGCGGCACGGTCAACGGCACGGGAACTTTTTTGATGCGCGCGGAACATGTGGGGAGCGAAACGCTTCTGGCGCGCATCGTGCAAATGGTCAGCGCGGCGCAACGCACGCGTGCGCCGATTCAACGGCTTGCGGACGTAGTTGCGTCTTACTTCGTTCCCGCGGTAATCCTTGTTGCCATATTGTCGTTCATCGCATGGGCGATTCTCGGGCCGTCGCCGCGGCTGGCGCACGGATTGGTGAATGCAGTGGCCGTGCTGATTATTGCGTGCCCGTGCGCGCTGGGATTGGCGACGCCGATGGCGATCATGGTCGGTACCGGACGAGGTGCCACCGTGGGAGTGTTGATCAAGAACGCGGAAGCGCTTGAAACGCTGGAGAAAATCGACACGCTCGTCTTCGACAAAACTGGCACGCTCACCGAAGGCAAGCCGCGCGTTGCATTCATCGAACCCGCGGCTGATCATTCCGCCCAAGACGTGCTGCGATTTGCGGCGAGCATCGAGCAAGGCAGCGAACATCCGCTGGCGGCCGCTATTCTCGCGGAAGCAGCCCGCCAATCGTTGAAGCCCACGGCAGCCACTGAATTCCATTCGCTGACCGGCAAAGGGATCACAGGCCGCGTGGAAGGCCACACTGTCGCCGTAGGAACGGCAGCCCTGCTGAGCGAAATAGGAATCGCGAGAATTAGCCTGAAGGATCGCGCTGAGGAACTGCGTCGCGAGGGCGACACAGTGGTTCACGTGGCCATCGACGGGCGCGAAGCTGGCCTGATCGCCATCGCCGATCCTGTGAAGCAATCCACGCCCGAGGCGATTGCGCAGCTTCGCGGCGAAGGTTTGCGCCTGGTGATGCTGACCGGCGACAGCCGCGCCACGGCCGAAAGCGTCGCGCGCAAACTCGGAATTGATGAAGTGATTGCCGAAGTCTTGCCGGACCACAAAGCAGAAGTGGTGCAGCGACTGAAAGGGGAGGGGCGGCGCGTTGCGATGGCAGGCGATGGAGTCAATGATGCACCAGCACTGGCCGCGGCCGACGTTGGCATTGCCATGGGCGCGGGCACGGACGTCGCCATCGAATCAGCGGGAATCACGCTGGTCCAAGGCGACTTGCGCGCAATTGTTCGCGCACGGCGATTAAGCCGCGCCACCATGCGCAACATTCGCCAGAATCTCTTCTTTGCGTTTGCGTATAACATGCTTGGCGTGCCCATTGCGGCTGGAGTGCTATATCCCTTCTTTGGCTTGCTTCTGAGTCCCATCATCGCCAGCGCGGCCATGACATTCAGCTCCGTCTCCGTGATCACAAACGCGCTGCGCCTGCGCCACGTGCCGCTCTAGCTGCTCCACCGAAGGCTTCTTTGCTATAATTCGCGTATGACATTCATGACCATGACTTACGAATTGCAAGTGCCCCTGAAGCAAGAGCAGTTGCGCGCGCTTGCCTTATTCGCAAACACGTATGGGTTGCAGAAATTTCGCATCGACGAAAAGAAGAACTTGCTGCACTTCGACTATGACGCGTCGCGGCTGAAGGAAACGGAAGTCGAGCACGTGCTGCGCATGGCAAAGATACCGGTCGTGGGAAGAGTCGCCGTGAACTAGCGGGCCGGGGAAGATTCCGCGAAGAGCTTTAGGAGCGCGAAGCAAA
>Ga0307372_10003884_pt1 | contig 23521 bp, 21 predicted proteins | sample OX1MG_FD_202533 | JGI IMG/M metagenome (GOLD analysis project Ga0307372, IMG submission 202533) | Soil microbial communities from Risofladan, Vaasa, Finland - OX-1 | ecosystem: Environmental > Terrestrial > Soil > Coastal area > Acid sulfate soil | place: Finland: Risofladan, Vaasa | collected...
CTTGAGGGATGCGCCGCATTTCCAGCAGACCAGGGCGTCGCCCACGTCAGTTACGCCCAGGCCGCTTTGGTATCCGTGGGTGCGTGGTAGTAGTCGCTCTCTTCCGAGAACTGCTGGATGAGTTTCTTGAGTTCTGTCTGGCGCAATTCCGCAGTGGACACCGGTGCGCAGTCCTCGCACATGGGGTCCTCGCAAGGCTGGCGTGAATACAGCCAATAATGAATGGCCCCGGCCAGCAAGCCGTCGGCTATATCCCACATGTCCGCTTCGGGATGCTCATCCGCGAAACGGTTCGCCAACTCCACGGCCTGCTGCGCAGCCGTATCGAACAGGGAATTTTCGGTATCCATAGTCTTGAACCAGCTGCCTGAAAGAAGCGGGTATTCTACTCCCGGTCACGCGGCTGATATAACTTCCGCTGTGTACAGGATCAGACTGCTTCAGTCCGGTGCCGGTAATCCACATGACGCGCGCCCAGATACTCACGGATGTAGGTGAAGCATTCCTCATGGCGCCCCACGTGCTCCGGTGGATGTACCCCCGGTGCGTGAAATTTGCTCTGCAGAAGCAGATTGGCGGCGGCCGCGCAGGTGAAGCCGGTGGTGCGCGCCATGGAGGAAAAGCCGGTCTGCGGATCGTATCGATCCAGCAGGTCCCAAACATGGCGCACAGGCTTGCCCTGTTCCTCGCCTTCCACGGTCACACGCATCACCGTGAGTTCCGGTTCGCCGGGCTCGAGCTTCCATTGGTCCAGCAGCAGTTTCGCTGAAAGATCCAGCGGCCGCACTTGGGTCCCGTTAATCTCGACCGCACCTGTGGCAAAAAAGCCCGCCTGTTGCAGCGCTTCGATGAGCGCCACGTGGCCGGGGTAACGCAGGGTCTTCTCGGACATCTCCGGGATATGCGCCATAGTCTTGAGCAGCGAGCGCAAGCCATCGGTGTTGAAGGCTTCGAGTGTGCCGACGCCCTCGAATTCCCGCATCTCCCTTTCCGTGAGTGCCGGCAATGTCACCACCTTGCCGCCGCGCTGCAGGCGTGCTGGCCGTGTGTATTCCTCGATCACATCGATTGGTGAAAACGGGGCTTTATAAAAGAATGGCGGTTTGGGGTGCTGTGGCAGTCCACCGACCAGACACTCGAAACGCGACACCTGCATGCACGCATCGTGATGGCCGAGGATGAGATTATCCATGCCGGGCGCCACACCCATATCCACCAGCGCCGTCACCCCCTTGTGTTTGGCGAGCGTATCCAGATCCAGGGCGTCTTCCGGAAAGAAGGAGATATCCGCGACGTGCTTGCCGGCCTCCAGCAGCGTCTTGAGTGTCCGATAACCCATGAACCCGGGCACCGCGCACACCACCAGTGCAAATGGCTGCACGTAGGCCGCGAGCGCATGCACATCGCCGATGTCCAGCCGCCGGATCTTGATGCCGCGTTTCGCCAGCCGCCCCAGTGCCGCGTCGCTTATGTCTGCCGAGGTGACGTCATGTTGTTGCGCCAGATCCTGGGCGATCACGCCACCCACCATACCGGCGCCGAGAACGCAGATGCTTTTATTGCTTGCCATTAGGCGCTCGTCCAAGTTGCATTAATACAGCGCTATCATAAAGGCAGACTGGCGTTCGATGACACCAGGACCGGAAAATCCGCATTTCTGCTAACCTAGCGTCCAGTATTTTACTTTTATCAACCAGGCAACCCTATGGCCAGCGAACCCAAAAACCTCGATATCCAGATGCATCCTGAGCAGCTCTACCAGGAAGAGGTATTCACCGACCGCAGCGTCGGCACTATCCAGCGGCTCACGCCGGTGACCCGCGACGGCGGACCCGACCAGACCCGGCCGGTGATCTATACGGGCCAGACCCAGATCCTCACGCCCATGGGCCCCCTGCCCATCAGCTTCGAAATCGAAGCCAAGTCCCTGAATGAGGCAGCGCAGAAATTCGGCGACGGCGCCAAGGCCGCCATCGAGCAGACCATGAAGCGCCTGGAGGAACTGCGCCGTGAAGCCACTTCCTCTATCGTCATCCCCGGCAGTGGCGGTGCTGCCGGAGCAACCGGCATTCCGAGTGTTGGGAAAATACGGATTCCGTAGCTTTCTATGCTGTCATTCCCGCTCCCGCGGGAACCCCTTCTTACGGTTACGGTTACTGTTCGAGAACCGCCACCGGCGCAAGCAGGCCGCCCGCCCAATACCCAGTCCGCCGCCACGCACGCTTGAATCTCGGTAGTATCAAACAGCACGATGCCCGCCCCGCACAACGTGAACGTGAGGCAACCGAGAGTCGAGTCTTGCACGCCTGCTGCTGCCAGACGCACGTAGAGATTCGCGAAACTCTGTTCCGTATCCTCGAATTTCAGTGGTGCATTATCAGCAAGATGCACTGTCAGGCGCATCGACTGGGAGGTGGTAATCTGTACCTGGCATGCGCGCGGAGCCCGTCCGATAGAATAGCGCGCCGGACAAATCTATTGCGAGTACCTCATTGTCATATTCAGGATACACGCACGCGTTGAGGGGATGGCGGGCTCGAAGCAGGGTTAGTTTTGGAGGTGTTGACGCATAGGACCAGACTACGCCCCGGTTGAAACAGGACATTTCGTATTCATCCGCCATACTGGCGAAGTCCGGTATCCGAAATGCCGGTTTGCCCGGATTTCCGCCCGCAGGAACACGCTCTTCGCAGGGATGACAGTAAAGTAACTTTTCAGGGCTTTGCTGCTGTTGGATCGAGGGCAGAACCTTCGGAGTACAGCCCGCCGCACAGACTACGCGTCACTTCGCGCGAACCATGGTGGCCATCAGATCAAGGACAATGCGTATGTGCAATACCTCGAGATCTTGACTGCCAGGTGGCGGAACTATCGTCCTGGACCACCGCCATTATCTCCACCGTCTTCGTAGTCTCCACCGTCCATGTAGTCCTCACCGCCACCGAGATATAAACCGCCCATACCGTAAGCTTCTGGCCCCCAGCCATAGTTCCAGGGCGAGTAGCCATCATTCCAGCCATATCCGTACTGCGTCTGCGGCTCGGGTCGGCTCATGGCGTAGCGGCTGGGCACAACAGCACAACCTGCCAATGCCAAGAACAACACCACTGAGAACATACGTATCGTACGCAAGGTTTTTGTCTGCATCCTGTTCATAAAGCACCTACCTAAGATTGAATCTACTTTGTGATGACAGGATTCACTCTACTCTGCCATGGTGGCGGCGACCGAAGGTGAACGACATTTAATGTCCGTTACACGTTGGTGACAGAGAGTGCTTTGGCAGCAGGCCCGGGCCAGCCGTTGGATAACAAGATGCGAAGGAGGACGCTGGATTACCGGCCAATCTCACCAAGACGCGTTGGCATGCCGGCTTCCCGCAGCACTTGGAAGAGACGCGCGCATTGCTTATACTCAGGCCTAGAGTTTTCTCAAATGATCAGATCAGCTGGCTGTGTACCAGTAATTCATCAAATCCAAGCGTAGGAGTGAACCACATGAGCAAAGGTATGGAACGTAAAAAAGAGGCCAAGAAAAAACCTGCCAAGACCATGAAGGAAAAACGCGCCGAGAAAAGAGCTAAAAAAGAGACCCGGGGTTTCTAATTCTTTAGATATCCGAAGCTGTCAGGCTATCCCGGCTGAGATTCTGGCGCTGGGTTTCCTATCAGCGGTACAGTTTCTGGATTTCTTCCAGCACGGCGCTGCCGGGACAGAGTTCTTTATACGCCAGATCCCGCAGCGCTTCGCTGACGGTATTGTTGATGTCATGCATCTCACGCTGATCCTCATCTATATATAACAGACCGGTGACGATCTCGCCGCGCTTCTGGTGTTCATGCAGATAGCTGTAAGCCTGGGCCCGATTGGTGGGGTTGTAATCCTTGGAGACCTTGCGCAGCACCACGGTACTGCCGTCGTGCAGCTCCACCGGCATGGTTTCGCCATCGTCGTAGGCCGCACGGATGGGTTTCTTGGATAACACAAAATCAGCATGTACCGCCGGATGATAGAACTGGCGCGTGTGAGCATAACTCTTGGTGGAATCCTCGTGGTCGTTGAAGGTCACGCACGGCGACAGCACGTCGAGCATGGCAAATCCATTGTGCATGAGACCGGCTTTGATGAGCGGCACCAGTTGTTCCTTGTCGCCGGAGAAACTGCGTGCCACGAAACTGCCACCGAGCGTAAGTGCGGCGATCACCGGGTCGATGGGCGGCTGTTGGTTCACTTCGCCTTTCTTGGCCTTGCTGCCGACATCCGCGGAAGCTGAGAACTGACCCTTGGTGAGGCCGTACACGCCGTTGTTCTCGATGATATATAGCATGTTGAGGTTGCGGCGCAGCACGTGGATGAACTGACCGAGACCGATGGACAGAGAATCGCCATCTCCGGAGATGCCGACATAGTAGAGATTGCGGTCCGCAGCGTTGGCACCGGTGGCGATCGATGGCATGCGGCCGTGCACGGCGTTGATGCCATGCGCCGGCGACAGGAAATAGGCGGGCGTCTTGGATGAGCAGCCGATGCCGCTCATCTTGGCGACCTTGTAGGGTTCGATGCTCAGTTCCCAGAACGCCTGGATCACCGCCGCGGTGATGGAATCATGGCCGCAGCCGGCGCACAAGGTGGACATGCTGCCTTCGTAGTCGCGCAGCGTGAGGCCCAGGTCATTGCGCAGCAATTTCGAATGACTGACCTTGGGTTTCTGCATGAAACTCATGCTGCCACCCCCTTGGCAAGCGCAGCGCTGATGTCGCTGACAATGCAATGCGCATCGATCGGCATGCCGCCGTAATGCAGAATGGAAATCAGTTTGTGCTTCTCCACGCTGGTTTCCAGCAACAACAGTGATTTCAGTTGCGCATCCCGGTTTTGTTCCACCACGAATATATGTTCGTGGTTATCCAGAAATTCTTCCACTTGCCGGTTGAAGGGGAAAGCGCGCACCCGCAGGTAATTCACCTCGGTGCCTTCGCGGGCCAGCACATCCAGTGCTTCGTGCACCGCGCCGTCGCAGCTGCCGAGCGACACGATGGCAGTTTTTACTCCCTTCTTGTTGCGAATCACCGGCGCCGGTACCAGCTCTTTGGCGGTATCGTACTTGCGCCGCAAGCGATCGAGCACGTCCTGATACTCGGTCGCATCCTCGGTATAACCGCCGTAGCGGTTGTGCCCGGAGCCGCGCGTGAAATATGCGCCCTTCGCGCTCACACCCGGATAGGTGCGGTAGCAGATGCCGTCGCCGTCGCTATCGATATAGCGGCGGAATACCTGCATGCTTTCCAGCTGTTCCCTGGAATACACCTTGCCGCGGTCGGGCACGTAGTCCGGATCCCATTGGAGTTTGGGCACCATCCAGTCATTCATGCCGATATCCAGATCGCTCATGACGAACACCGGTGTCTGCAGACGTTCAGCCAGATCGAACGCGGCCACCGCGAAATGGAAACATTCCGCCGGGTCCGCAGGAAACAGCAGCACGTGGCGGGTGTCGCCATGCGAAGCATAGGCACAAAACAGCAGATCACCTTGCTGGGTGCGGGTGGGCATGCCGGTGGACGGCCCCACGCGCTGCACGTCGAACAACACCGCCGGGATCTCAGAATAATAGGCGAAACCGATGAACTCGTTCATCAGCGAGATGCCGGGACCGCTGGTGGGCGTAAAGGCGCGCGCGCCATTCCAGGCGGCCCCCAGCACCATGCCGATGGCCGCCAGTTCATCTTCGGCCTGCACGATGCAGTAACGATGCTTACCTGTCGCCTTGTCCACGCGGTAGCGTTCGCAGAAGTCCTTGAAGGCATCCATCAGCGATGTGGACGGGGTGATGGGATACCAGGCGCCCACGGTGGCGCCGGCATACACGCAGCCCAGTCCCGCCATGGTGTTGCCATCCACCATGATGTGGCCATCGGTGGCATGCATGGTCTCAAGCCTGAGCGGCAAGGGACATTCACAATGTTCCCTGGCGTAGTTGTAACCCAACTCGATAGCCTTGAGGTTACCGGCGATGAGTTTTTCTTTGTCTCCGAAAGTTTCCTTGATCAGCTGCTTGATGACGGCCATATCGATGTCCAGCAGCGCTGCCAGCGCGCCCACGTAACACACATTCTTCATGAGGATACGGGCACGCACGTTCTCGAAGTGGGTGTTCACCAGCTGCGCCAGGGCAATGCCGATGACAGTGATGTCATCGCGCGCCAGTTGTTTGTCCCGTGGCCAGGTGGAATCGTAAATCAGATAGCCGCCAGGACTCACCTCCGCCAGATCCTGGACATAGGTCTGGGCGTTCATGGCCACCATAATGTCCACCCGGCCGGAGCGTGCCAGATAGCCTTCGCGGCTCACGCGGATCTCAAACCAGGTGGGCAGACCCTGGATATTGGAAGGAAAGAAATTCTTGCCGACCACCGGGATACCCATGCGGAAGATAGCTTTCATCAACAGGCCATTGGCGCTGGCCGAGCCGGTGCCGTTGACGTTGGCGATCTTGATGACGAAATCGTTGATGCGTGGCTGCATGGATTCAGGCACTGCGACGCTGCGGTGCCGGTTGCGGCGTCTGCTCGCCAGCATAAGGAATCTTGAGGGTGGACTTCTGCATGTCCCAGGCGGCGGTCGGGCAGCGCTCTGCACACAGGCCGCAGTGCACGCACTGGTCCTCATCTTTGACCATCACCCGGCCGGTCTGCTTGAGTGTTGCTGATACGAACAAGGGCTGCTGTCGATTGTCGGCCGGCGCCTTGAGACGCCCGCGCAGATCATCCTCCTCGCCGTTGGCGGTGATGGTAAGACAGGCAGTTGGACAGACATCGATACAGGCATCGCATTCGATGCACAGCGGCGCGAAGAATACCGTCTGGATATCGCAGTTGAGGCAGCGCTCGACCTCGACCTGGGTCTGTTCGGCGTTGAAACCCAGCTCCACTTCGATATTGATCTTCTTGAAACGTTCCTTGAGGCTTACATGCGGCATCAGACGCCGTATGGAAGGATCGAAACTGTTGCTGTAGCTCCACTCGTGGATGCCCATCTTGGTGCTGGCGAGATTCATGGCGTACGGCAGGCGTACATTCAAATCCTCGCCGTGGCAGTATTTATGGATGGAGATTGCGGCCTGGTGAGCGTGTTCCACCGCCCAGATGATGTTCTTGGGGCCGAACGCCGAATCGCCGCCGAAGAACACACCCGGCAACGTGGACTGCATGGTGATTTTGTCCACCACCGGCACGTGCCACTGGTCGAGCTCGATGCCGATGTCAGATTCGATCCATGGAAAGGCATTCTCCTGGCCGATGGCCAGCACGATGTCATCGGCGGGATAGAACTTTTCACCCAGCACTCTGGATTTCATCTTGCCGTGATCATCGTAGTATTCCAGCACTTCGAAATTCATGCCGGTGACGCGGCCATTTTTCAGCACGATCTCTTTGGGTGAATGGCACTGGATTATCTCGACATTCTCCTCGATGGCGTCTTCCATCTCCCAGTCGGAGGCCTTGAGATGGGTGAGTGGTTTACGCGCCATGACTTTTACATTATCAGCCCCAATCCTGAGCGAAGTGCGGCAGCAATCCATGGCGGTGTTGCCGGCGCCGATGATGAGCACTTGCCTGCCCACAGCATCGATGTGTCCAAAAGCTACGGACTCCAGCCAGTCGATGCCGATATGGATATGCACGGGATCATCATATCGGCCGGGGATCTCGAGATTCTTGCCGCGCGGCGCACCGCTGCCCACGAAAATCGCGTCGAAACCCTGCTGCAATAACGCACGCATGCTGGTGATGGGCTGGTTCAGGCGCAGGTCCACGCCCATGTGGACGATCATCTCTATCTCTTGGCCCAGCACCTCAGCAGGCAGGCGGAATGCAGGGATGTTGGTGCGCATCAACCCACCAGGCTCGTGCTGCTTTTCTAACATCACCAGTTCATAGCCGAGCGGCAAGAGGTCGTTGGCAACCGTCAATGAGGCACACCCGGCGCCGATGCAGGCGATGCGTTTACCGTTCTTGCGTTTGGGTATCTGTGGCAGCAACGCGCTGATCTCGTCCTTGTTATCCGCAGCCACGCGTTTCAGCCGGCAGATGGCTACCGGTTTCTCATCCACGCGCCCACGTCGGCAGGCGGGTTCACACGGCCGGTCGCAGACACGCCCCAAGATCCCCGGGAACACATTGGATTCCCGGTTCAACATGTAGGCGTCGGTGAACCGGCCCTGGGCGATCAGTCGGATGTACTCGGGAACGTTGGTGTGTGCCGGGCAGGCCCACTGGCAATCCACGACTCGGTGGAAGTAGTCGGGATTGGAGGTGTCGGTTGGCTTCACAAATGCTCCGGCCGAGGGGTTTTGGGAGCCGCGCTGCCTGCGATTTTCCTATGGAAAACGGCCGGCAACCTCCGCACCCCGAACATAGGTGATTATCATAGACTACTGCAATGAAAAGAGAAGTCCGGGCATTCGCAAATCGTCAAAATTCATGGCCAAAATCAAGATCCATCACGGACCCTCAGCCCCTCGATCTGACCATCATGGCGGGTATGGTGCGATCATCCCGGCTGTGGCGTTTTTGTGCGTACATGGAACGGTCGGCTTCATGCAGGGCGACTTCGATGTTTTCCATGCTGCTGAAATCCGCGGTGCCGATGCTAGCCCGTAACTTGATGAGCGCACCGCTATCGGTCACTTTTAGCGAAGGTGCTGTGGCGATCAGTTCCTGTATGCGCGGACCGGCGATGCTCGCCACCGCGCGCGGCATGACGATCAGGAACTCATCGCCGCCCAGGCGGTATAGCTTGTCCGAGGGCCGCAACCCTGAGCGCATCACAGAAGCAAAATGCTTGAGTAGGGCATCGCCATATTTATGGCCGTAGATGTCGTTCACATCCTTGAGGTTATCCATATCGAGTACCACCAGCGTGCCGAAGGTACCCTGGGCATCCTCTAAGCCTGCGCCCTCATTGAAGGCACGGCGGTTGTAAGCGCCGGTCATGGAATCGAGCAGTGATTCCCGCAACAACTGTTCGTGGGCGATGCGCAGCTCATTATGAGCGGTGTCGATTTCACGCTTGGCGTCCTCGAACAGTACCAACACCATACCGAAGGCGAGCAGCATGGAGAGGGTCAAATCGAGGTAATTACTGGGACCATTGAACAAACTTTGCAGGTTCAGGCTGATATGCGCACTCGGCATCACATCATCCAGCAGCGCGGCCAGATAAATCATCCATAGCAGCAGGCTCGCAGCCAGCACCGTGCCGGTGGTGCGCGTGCCCAGGCTGCGGCGCGGCGCGGGCAATGACAACATGGCCACGCTGCAAAAGGAATACACCACGACGTTGCATAGCCCCTGCCAAAACATGATGGCGTGTAGCGTGGGCGAAAACATCACTGATACCAGGGCGATTGCACCAACCCCGGCCCAAAGCCAGCGCATCAAACCAAAAACCGGATGCGCCATGCCCTTGAGGTAGAGCAGCGTGCCCCGTAACAGCAGCACCAAAAAGGCCAGTTTGCCGAACTGGTAGACGAAATAGCAGATATTGGCCCACCCACCCGACTCGAAACCGGGACCAAAAACAGTCGGGAATATGTAATAGCGGAATACTATGGCGATCAGGGCCACGGCAAATGCCAGCCAGGCATTGCTCCAGGCAAAAAAATACGGGCGCCGAGCGGCATGCCGGCGCAACAACATGAACAGCATGACCAACAGGGCGACAGCTGCCATCTGGCTGACAAGCCCGAAGCTCACCAACATCTGTGATCCAGCGACTTCATTCACCCCCAATGCCAACTCCCTGCTATAAACAAGCTTACGATGATATTCATATTATTTAAGGTTGTGGCGGGCTCTTGAGGATGATGCACCTTACATAATCACCTCACAAGACCGTCCATCGGCATAACTGCACCGTTCATGCCATACCGACCTCTGGACAGAGGGCGGCAGTTTCTGCACACTTGCAACGCCGTACTCAACATAAGGTAGCCTGCAGCCCGCACCAGAATGGGCATAAGGGCGACCAGGAGGCTTGATGGCGATTGCCACCATGGCGGATACGCTGGTACCCAGCCGCGACGTCGGTCCCCTGGTCAAGGCGGAACTTACCAACCTTCTCTATCACAATACCCGCGGCACGCATCTGGCCGGGGTAATAGTGACCCTGTTGCTGGTGGCGCTTTCCTGGCGCACACCCATCAGTCACCTGATCCTGATGGCCTGGCTGGTCTTCATGCTGGCGGTGGATATCGGTCGCGGGCTGCTAAACCGGCGTTTCCGTCAACGCAGCATCGAGGCCATAAACGCGCCCCTGTGGGATCGGCGTTTCCTGACAGGCAATCTTTTGGCAGCATGCGGTTGGGGCTTCGCGGGAATATTGCTGTTTCCTTCCGGGGATGTGGCCCACCAGATGTTCCTCGCCACCATCATCATGTCATCTTGTGCGCTGGCGATGCCGGCGCTCGCACCCACCCTCAGGGGTTATTCAATTTTTTCATGCGTAGCTGCGCTACCGCTCATCTCCAGACTGGCGCTTACCTTGAATGCGGTGCAACTGGCGGCTGCGGTTCTGGCCTGTGTCATGCTGGCGCTGTTGCTACGCATGGCCATCGGCATGCACAAACGCCTGGTTGAACAACTCAACACCCGCTTCGCTTTCGCGGATATCGCGGACGAGCTGCGCACTGAGATGGCCGACCGCAAGCGCGCCGAAGAACAGCTGGTGCAGCTTGCAAATTATGATTCCCTCACCGGCCTGCCGAATCGCACCTTGTTTGAGCAGAAACTCAGCAACGCCATTACGCGTGCGCGGCGCGGTGATGCACAACTCGCAGTGTTGTTTGTGGATCTGGACCGGTTCAAGCACATCAATGATTCACTGGGCCATCAGACCGGTGACCAGGTATTGAAGCGCGTTGCCCAGCGCCTCAAACGCTGCATAAAGGACCGCGACACGGTGGCGCGCCTGTCGGGCGATGAATTCATCGTGCTGGTGGAGCACGTGGATAAACGCAAGGACATCTCACACCTTGCGGAACGCATACTGCGCACCCTCGCCAAACCCATGTTGCTGAGCGAGACCGAGTTGCGCGTCACCGGCAGCGTGGGCATCACACTGCTGGCGGCCGACAGTCCGGACGCCAAGAGCCTGCTCGCCAATGCCGACACCGCGTTGTACCGCGCCAAACACCGCGGCCGCAACAGTTACCAGTTCTTTACCCCGGATATGCATGAGGCCGCACTCAAACGCCTGAAACGTGAAGTGGGACTGCGCAAGGCGCTGACGCGCGGTGAACTGGTGTTGCAATATCAGCCGCTATTCGATGTGCTGAAGGGTGAGATCATGGGGCTCGAGGCGTTACTGCGCTGGCATAGTCAGGAGTTCGGCCTGGTAGCCCCTGCGGAATTCATCCCGCTGGCCGAGGAAACCGGTCTCATCATTCCTATCGGTGAATGGGTGTTGCGTGAAGCCTGCAAACAAGCGGTGCATTGGCGCGGCATTTATGGTTCTGAATTCCACATGGCGGTAAACCTGTCGGCTCGCCAGTTCACGGTACCGGATCTGGCCAGCATCGTCGGACGCATCCTCGGCGAAAGCGGTCTGCCGCCCCAGGCCTTGATACTCGAAATCACCGAGAGCGTGACACTCGCCAACGAGGAGAGCAATCTCCAGGAACTCGCCAAACTCCGCGGCATGGGCATCAGCCTGGCGCTGGATGATTTCGGTACCGGCAATTCCTCACTCGCGTATCTCAAACGCTTTCCGATCAACGTGCTCAAGCTGGACCGCAGTTTTGTGCGGGACGTGGCCTTGAATCACGAAGATGCCGCGGTGGCGCGCGCCACCATAAAACTTGCCAATGCGCTCGGCCATCGAGTGGTGGCGGAAGGCGTGGAGAACGCAGCCCAACTCGAATGGCTGCAGATGGAAAGTTGTGCGATCATCCAGGGATTCTTGCTGAGCGAACCGCTGGATGTGCATGCCTGTGAGAAACTCATGACAGCCCGAGCACAGGCCAACAATCCGCCAGTATCAGTCAAAGTCAATTAAACAGATCGGCCTACAATAGGTGTGAATTCGGGCATGCGCATCTGCTAACATGCCTGCACACACGCCAGAATCAAAGAATATGCGTCCATGGATTTATTCAATGATTTACTGAAGTTTCTGGAACCGTATCTCGTAAATTACGGTTATCCAGTGATATTTGCTACTATTTTTGTCGAAAGCTTTGGGGTGCCGGCTCCGGGCCAGACTTTACTGATAGCCGCGGCCATCCTCGCAGTACACGGTAAACTCAGTATTACTCTGGTGCTGCTCACGGCATTCCTGGCTGCGGTCAGCGGCGACAGCATTGGTTACTGGATCGGAAATCTGACAGGCCGTCGTCTGATCCTGCGCTTCAGCAAATATGTGCGTATCGGCGAATCGCAGGTTCACCGCATGGAAACGACCTTTGATAAATATGGCGGCTGGTTCGTGACCTTCGCGCGTTTCGTCGAAGTGCTGCGCCAGGTGAATGGCATCGTGGCGGGTGCCGCTGCCATGTCTTTCCGGCGCTTCCTGCTGTTCAATGCCACCGGCGCACTCCTGTGGGTCGGTGTATGGGGCCTGGGAACCTATCGTCTGGGCCGGCATCTGCAAAAGTATGCCGGTTATTTCGATGAGGTCAGCCTGTATTTCATTGTGGCGATCATCGTGGTGCTGGCGGCCCTGTTGATGTATTTTATCAGTCGCCGCTGGCATGACCGCTCTAGATAACTCGATACTCACTGATATTTCCGCAAATTCATACCATGGGTCGTGCCATGTAGCGTTCCTGAGCTATACTTTCCCAGTGACAATCCGCATTTCAGGAAGTGTTCCATGAAAATATTTGTCATCGCGATGCTCGTCACCCTGATGTTCAGCGCCTGTACCAAGACGCCGGATAAAACTGTATCCATAGAAGCCGGAACCCCGGCTGATAATCAGGCCATAATCAAAGTAGCACTCAAGCAGCTGATGATCTCCTGCATCGGCCTGAATCAGAATTCCTACGATCTGATCAACTGGCATGCCACCATGGCATCCAGCGGCGATAATCCCTACAACTACCACACCGAGAATTGGGGATGGAAAAAGTGGATCGAGGTGACGGTGGAAGTGCGTACCAATGCCCGCGACCTGCCCAAGGAATGGAACGCGCGCGGCCAGGTACTCAAATACGATCTGGGAGGCGGCTCCCAACCGGGCATAAACGGCAAGAACACTCTCTCGCAGCTCATGTGTGGGACTCTGCCGGTTAGCAACGATCCTAATAATCCAGACACTTTCCTTTCCGTTCCGGAGATGAAAGTGCTCGATCAGCTCAAATAAACATGTAGACTGCGCAACTAGGCACATTTGACGGACATTAAAATTCAGATGCCGGGGGGAGCAACTGCCCATCCGGCTTTTTTCATGCAAAATTCTGCAAGCGCTCATTTAAAGATAGGCTTGTATAGTCTGACGAGATATAGGGCTGACAATGGCGCACACAGCTGCTAAGCAAACCTGCCCTACCTGCGGGAAACCCACACCTCCCGCATCCCACTGCGTGCACTGTGGCGCATTCCTGAACCAGTCCGGGTCACGCAAACTGTTGTCTTCGGAAATGCCGGAAGCGGATTACGGAATATTTCTGCTGGCTATCCCGCTGATCGCCGTCGTGGGATTGCTGATCGTGGCGCTCGCGACCCATTCCATCCCGGGGCTGGTTTGGCTGCTGGCTCTCACGGCGCTGATCACTGCCGGGTTCGCAGCCGGCGAGATCTTCCAGTCGCCGAGCGCATGGGATCCAGGCAGTCCACTCAAGGCCATGTTCACCTGGCTGGGTCTGGTAGCGGTGTTATGGCCAGTTGGTTATCCCGCCTACCTGCGTGCCCGGCGCCGCTACAAACTGGGCAACTGGCTGCTGGGTGCGCTCATCGTGGAAGCGGTGTTCATCGCCGGCGCAATCCTCGCCGTGGTGATCACCGTCACCGGCTATGGCAAGTTGCCTCCACAGGCACTCACTCAGGAACAGAAGAACCAGATGCTGCTTAGCAACGATCCGCGCTGGATACCCGATCCCAACGATATCCAGGTGGTAAAGACCGCGCACCTGGATAATTGTTCGGGGAAAACCGTGGAGCAGGAAGTCAACGGCTTTTTCGCCTCACCCACCTGGCAGGCTGGCGCCACCTCCGATGGCACAGATTTCGTGAATGTCAGCGGTACCGTCACCTACCAGGGTAAGCCCACGACCGCAGTGTTCCAGTTTCTGATGTTCAAGGACAAGAGTGGCTTCAAATACCACGCCTTCACGATCAATAACGTGCCGCAATCAATCTATGTGGCGGCCTTTACCCTAGCGCAAATGTGCGGCAGTTGAGTTAAACCCCCCCCCATCAGCAACGACACGCCAATATAAGTTACGTGGCACATTTAAAGGGAATCAGTTGCTGGGTCGTCCTCTATAGGGCTGCGAACAGCTTTGCCGCCACTTCCAGTTGTCGATGTAGGCTTCGATCAGCTCAGGTGCATTGCGGATAACCAGAAGATTTTCGGCGTTGTCATAGTCGGCCGAATAGGTGAAGTTGTAGGAGCCGGTGATGAGATCTTTGCCATCGATGATCATCACCTTGTTATGGGCGATGTGCACCGAATCGTCTATCCAAACGGGGATCTGCTCGGCACTGATGACCGAAGCCACCGGCGCATGGCCCTCGTAAGGTTGGGCGTCGGTCTTATCGAGTATCACACGCACCTCGACACCACGCGTCCTGGCCTTGACGAGGGCGGTGATGATGCGCCTATCGGTAAAACTGTAAGCCTGTACAAGAATAGTATGTTGAGCTGCGTCGATAGCCTGCAGGATCAACTTCTCGCCATCCCCTCCGGGTGAGAAATCCACAATCGCCTGACCACTGTTCAGTGCAACGGTGGTTTGTGGCGGATGCGGTAACGTGCAAGATTCGGACAGTTTGCTGTATTTTTGATGATGGCTTGCCTGCGCCGGCATCGGGATAGCCAATACTGCAAACAGCACACCCAGCGCTAAGCTTCTGGCGTACATATGCACCCACACGTCCGCCCTGAGCAGGGCCTTAAGACGCAGTACATTGGTATGCATACTTGATTATTTGTCGGCATGATGCCGCAAATATTTTACAGACTCAGCAGCAACAGATTGCATGCATTGCAGCATGATTACAGGGCGCCTACATTGAGCCGGCAGCCCCGGATCGGGGTAATAGCTGGGTCTTGTCGGCACGCGATGGGTTTTCCTCAAGGGCGGGTGTATTCCCCGAGGCTGCATCCTTGTCGCCGACGACGCAATTGCGTCCGCGTTTCTTTGCCATGTACAACAATGTTTCTGCCGCCGCCATGCCACTGGCAGCGCTCTGGTTGCGGGTAGGCACCACGGTATGCACGCCGATGCTCACAGTCACCGTCCAGCCCGCGGGTGATGTCGGGTTCATCAGATTCAGCCCCTCGATATCCTGGCGCAGGCGCTCGGCTATGCTCCGGCCATGACGTTCACCGCAAGCATACAGAACCACCAGGTATTTCCCTCCTTCAAGGCGGGCGGCCAGGTCACCGGGGCGCTTGCGGTAATGCTGGACGACAGCCCCTAGTTTGCGTACACAGATGTCGCCGATATTGCGGCCAAGATGTTCGTTCAGAAGCTGCAGGTAATCCATATCAACCAGCAACAGGGACAATTCCGCTTTGTCGCGCTGCGCCCTGCCCCAGGTATTGGCATAGAACTCATCCATGCGCCGCTGGTTGGCGAGCCCGGTGAGTTCATCGACACCTGCCAGTTCCACGATTTCATTATTCAGCAGTCGCACCATCCTGCCGTGCAGAAAACTGCGGCGCGCCTCTTTTTCCAGGCGATAACACGCATACATGCCCACCAGATTCACGACCACTAGCTGGGCGATCAACATGCTGAATGTGGCATCAGCAAGCGGACTCAGGAATGCGCCAGCCAGAAATGCACCAGTCACCAGCATGGCGCATGCTAATGCATAACTGATGCGCATGCCGGAAATCACGTAAATGTAGAACAAGATGACAACCAGGCTGAGTGTATAGATAGAAAAAGTTGCTTGTGGATAGAGCACGATCGCCACGCTCGTCCCCACGCCTGCCGCCACCACTGCTAGCGCGCAAACGAACTGCAACGCAATATCGCGCCGGACCCAAAACGCCATACCCAGGGCAACAGCGATGATCGGGGTAATCAATGCATAGCGCAGCAGCCACAGGTTATTGCGGAGCGCAGGTTCGAGATGCAGATCAAATATGCCGGCCAACAAGAACACCAGCAGGCCGACTGCCAGCATGACGCGCATGCGTGTACGGTGATGATGGGCATAGGAGAGCAGGAAAAGGCTTTCGAGCTGGCGGGGGAAACGCGGCATAAACGCAAATCTGTCCAGCAGCTGCGCCACTTCCTTTTTCTCGTTGAATGCAGGGGCACCGGATTCTTCGGCAATAGTCTTAGTCGTCATGTCACCACTCGTAGTTAGGGAAGCATCCAAGTAGCATCCCAAGGCAAGATCAGCCCGCTTATGTATGATTCCAGTATCTAGTATGTGGTATGAAACATGCCAGTACCAACAGAGAATCCCTTACTTTACAGGGAGTTCGGCTTGAGATATGCCTGAGCCATATCAAAATCACGGTTGTTCCCGTGGAATCAGCTCATTGGCAGCTCAACACGCACAACCGTACCCCGCCCTGGGTTTGAGGAAATTTCTAGCACGCCGCCAGCAAGCCGTATACGCTCCTCCATACTCAGCAGTCCCATACTTTTGCCCTCCAAGGCTGACCGGCGGGCAGCCTTCACATCGAACCCCCGGCCATCGTCACGGATCACGAGTACCAGTTTACCGTCCGCCTGCTGCAGCCCAACCTGCGCTTCCTGTGCCTGTGCATGGCGCAATATGTTAGTAAGCGCGCTCTGCAGAACCCTGAAACATGCGGTTTCCCGTAATGCTGATAGTCGTGGCAGATTTTTATCGATGCTCAGAACCACACGCAAACCGGTGGATTCCACCCGCTCCCTTATATACCAGCTTATTGCCGATACCAACCCCAGATCGTCGAGCACCGAAGGTCTCAGATTCAAGGATAAGGCACGCACCTGTTGCGTAAGGACGGTGATTATTGATGACGCATGCTTGACTTGCGCCGCCATCGGACTTGTCCCTATCTGATCTTCCAGAGTCTTGAGGCTAAGCAATGTCGCAGTCAACCCTTGACCCAGTTCGTCATGCAGCTCGCGGGCTATATGTCGGCGTTCCTCTTCCTGGGATTCCAAAATCCGGGCCGAAAGCTGCTGCATTTCCTTCAGATAGGTCAACGCGAGTCGCTCAGCCTGATTGCGCTCCGTCAAATCCACACCCATGCCAACCACGCAATCCTCTCCCTGCCACTTGAAATGTCTCACCACATAATAATAAGGAATGCGCCTGCCATCCTTGCAATAAAGTTCTGATTCGCCTTCCCATCTCGCGCCACTCAAGATCGTTGCCACAAATTGTCTATGTTTAATCCGTAGTTCAGGGGGCATCAGGTCGGCCGAAGTAACGCGCCGGATTTCCTCCGCATCATAGCCAGTGACCTCTTCTGACTGGCGGTTCCAGCGCAAGAAATGCCCTTCGTGATTGAATACGTAAAACACACCCGGCAGGACATCCAGAGAATGAAACACGAAATTGCGCTCTTCCGCAAAATGCTGCTCGGCCATGACCCGCGCACTGACATCATTGAGCATGACCTGGATATTCTGGGAATCTAGCCGGTGAGCGCTGTCCTCAACGTGTATGAGCCTGCCGTTTTTGTGGTGTAACCGGTACTTAAAGTTCATGTAGTCGCCGATGCCTAGCTGTTGTACGCGTTGGATCACATCTGCATCCGCTGGGTCCACCAAAGCATCGATGTGCATGCTCAACAGTTCGTCGCGGCTGTAGCCGGACATGGAACAAAATGCCTGGTTCACGAAAATGATCTCGCCCGTGGTCCGGCGCACCAGAATCCCAAGCATGGATTTTTCCACGAGTGTCCGGTAATGGTGCTCGCTTTCTCGGAGCTGGCGTTGTGTTTCCAGCCGCTGACTGATATCGCGCTGGATGGACTGGAGATCGCCATTGCTCAGCCGCATGGTGCTGACCTCGACAGGGATACTGTGGCCGTCCCTATGCCGCATCCAGGACTCGAACCGCAAGGATTCGCCGACCTTCAGGCGCTGACGCCACAGGTTGGATTCATCCACCAGGTGCGTAACACGCGTCTTCAGCAATTCTTCACGGCTATAACCCAGCAGCTTGCACAGCGCTGCATTCGCGAACACCAATTCACCGCTCACATGCCGCACCATGATGCTGTCCGAGGCCTGTTCCAGCAGTTCCTTATAACGTTCCTCGCTGGTCTCGCGGGCGCTTTCCGCAAGTCGCTGGGCAGCGACGCGCGCCTCAAGATGTTCCGCCATTCTGTCCACGCCACGGGCGATAGCGCCTATTTCCCCGTGGATTTCTGCAAGCCCGGAGCGTGCACCTAATTCACCCGCGCCGATGCGCTGCAAGGTCGATAAAAGAGGCCGTATACGCTGTTTGATAAATTTGCCTGAAGCCCGCCAGCTGACCAGGATGATGAACAGCGTAATCACGGCAATAATGGAGAAATCGTGTACCAGCGGCAGGAAGGCCAGACGTTTTATGAGGCTCCCATCGATGCCGCTGGCGACATAGAGCCCAGCACCGGGAGCATCAGTACTGATATGTCTCAGGGTGTAAAACCGCATCTTCCCGTCTAATCCAGGCATCTCGATATCGGGCGTGCCAGCCGCATTCAGTGCTGCCTTGAACAAGGCTGCCTGTGATTGATTGCTGCCGACATAGCCCTGCGCCCCGGGGTAATACATCAGCACCGTGCCATCGCTGCTGAAGATCGTAATCTGGGCGTAGCGGGATAAGGCCGCATCAGCGGGAGGTTCCAGTGCCAGAGGTGAAGCCGCCGCATTGATCATGCCGATAAGATTGCCCCGGCTGTCAACCTGCGGGGCCGAGAAAATCAGCAGCCCTCGATGGGTTATGCGTCCGTGTGGAATAACATCGCTGATGAATTGATGTGTTAGCAACACTTGCTTGAACCAGCGCTGGCCGGATGCATTGAAAGGCTGCGTCAAAGGCACAGCACTGCAGACAAATTCGCCCTGCAGCGACACCACATCGAAGTTCTCATAGACAGGCATCTGTGCCTGAAGCGCTGCCAGCGTACGGCTGCATTCTGCCGACGGAGCTGTGATTGCAGTTGATGATGCCAAGAGCGTCAACAGATCATGACTTCTGGAGACCAGGCTCTGATAGCGTTCCTCGACTGCATCCGCTGCCAGCACGGCCACATCATAGGTATAGCCGATGGATGTGCGATAGCGCTCGATAGCCGAGTATGTGGCGAGCACGATGACGGGCAGGATACAGGCCGTCACCAATAACAACAGACGGGTACGTAGACTCGCAGGCCAGATTGGTTTCATTTAGCAGTCTTCTTTTGCATGGTACAACTTCAGCAAGGCTTATAGATTAACACCCGCAGGGTTTGACCTGCCCGGCATCACAATCCATCGGCTGGCAAATCAAAGTCCACCCGATGCTCCTGAGGCCACCTAGATTTGAACCGGATTAATCCCTAGTTGATTACGGGGTTTTTCCAAGCGTTTATCCCGACGCACTTTGCTATAAATGAATCTGTGAGAACACAAGCCCATCTAAAAGGGGGTGCGTAAAGTCACCCAACTGAAGGGCCTGAGCCCGGGATAGCGGCGGCGGTGCAAACCGCCCTGCGTGTGAAGCGCGTGTAGCAGCTAGCAGTCCATCGTGAGGAAAATCAGGTGTCGAGAGGTTTTTATATGCGCCTGCTTGCGACTTTGTCAGTCACTCTGGCGCTGGCGCCTATCGGGGCCTCGGCGGATACCAGTCGCGGACAATTATTGGTTTCCGTGACAGTCATCAGGGAATGCGGCATCGCCATGCAGAACGTGGGCATCAGTGGGTCAGCCGCCGGCCAGAGTACTGCCATGGCCCGAGGAGTGGTGGCCTTGAGTTGCTCCAGGAACACCGGCTATGAAGTCAGTCTCGGCTCCGGAGTTAACTCTTCCGGCACTGCGATCCCGGCAAGCATACCCGGCGTGGGTAATGGCGCGACCCAGATGATACCCGTTTATAGCCAAGTGCCCACCCGCATCAGCGAGGCAAATGCTGCAAATCTCGGAATCCTTGTCATGACAATCACATACTGATCGGTCCGTTAAAAGCGACCAGCGCACGGGCGGCGCTTACTTGTTTGAAAGCGGGGACAGCCGCGCTGCATAACGCACCAACGCCATAGCATTGGGGATTCCCAGGCGTTCCATCAGTTGTGTGCGGTGACTCTCGACGGTCTTGATACTGACTTTTAGTTCAAACGCGATCTGCTTGACATTCTTGCCTTCCGAAATCAGTTGCAGGATCTGTTTTTGTCTCGGGGTCAGGTGATGGAAGTGGCTAGGCTTTCCCACAGCTTGGCCAAAATAGTCTTCCATCACGCGCTTGGAGATGGAGGCGCTCAGAAAAGTGCCGCCACGAGAGACGGCGTCTATGGCTAACTTGAGTTCATCCGGGGTCGCCTCTTTCAACACGTAGGCGGAGGCCCCGGAACTCAAAGCCTGCATCACATACTCTTCATTGGCATGCATGGACAGGATGATTACACGCACCTCTGCGTGCTGGGCATGGATCTGTGCAGTGGCGTCCAATCCATTCACATCACCCATGGCCAGGTCCATGATCACGATGTCTGGATGAAACTTGACGGCCAAATCCACGGCCTGACGCCCACTGGAAGCCTCTGCAATCACTTTCACATCCGCCATCGTCTGCAGCAGCTTGGCCAGGCCCGCCCGGAAAATGGCGTGATCATCCGCGATTAAAACCGTGATCATGAATAACTACCTCTGCAGTCAGTGTCTTCACTACCCGCTATTGCCGTTGGGTTTCAGTATAGTGCATGCAGGCAGCATGTAAACGGGCACTTCGGTGTGCCAAAGGCTGCGGGGCTTTCGCTGGGAACAGTTGCACGATAACTGCGCTGGCCACAGATGCGCCTAGTGGTATGTTTTCATTACCTGCACGCGAGAGCCGTCATGAGTAACCTTGAGCCATCACCCAAAGCTGAACGCCTCGAAAACCAATCCGCGTCCCAGTCTGGAATCGTAAGCTATCCCGCCCGCAGTGCCAATCTCGGCGGCGGTCTAACCGTGGTACGCGCCCTGCCACTGCGCCAGCAGTGCCAAATAGGACCATGGTGCTTTTTCGATCATTTTGGACACGTGTCTTTCAGTAACAATAAGATCATGGATGTGACTCCGCATCCGCATATCGGCCTGCAGACCGTCTCCTAGCTATTCGATGGAGAAGTGCTGCACAACGACAGCCTGGGCTGCACCGGTCTGGCACGCCCCGGTGAACTGAACCTCATGACCGCCGGCCGGGCCATCACCCATTCGGAGGAAACCCCGACCCGGAATTCCGGAATACTCCACGGTTTGCAGCTTTGGGTGCGCTGCCCGACAGCGAACGCCAGCGGCAACCGAGCTTCGATCATTACAAATGCCTGCCGATACTGGAGCCGGGGGGTGGGCGCGTACATCTATTTGTCGGCGAACTCGCCGGCCAGCATTCCGAGGCGCGCACTTTCTCGCCCATCGTTGGCGCAGAACTCAAACTCGGGGCAAACGCCCACATGCACCTGCCTCTGAATCCGGCGTGGGAGCACGCACTCGTCATCATCGAAGGTGAAGTCTCACTCGATGACAAGCAGCTGGCGCCCGGGGCGCTGCATTACCTTGGCAGCCGGCACAGCGGCATCGAACTCAGCAGCAAGGAAACAGCGCGTGCGGTGCTGATCGGCGGTGCGCCCTTCGGGGCGTCCATCATCATCTGGTGGAATTTTGTGGCGTGCAGCGTGCAGGAAATCCAGGCGGCGCGCGCAGACTGGAGCAGCATCGCCGCTTCGGTGAAGTGCACGCTTATCGAGGTGCGCGGCTCCAGGCGCCTTCCTTTACTGTGCGGCCTATCGCCAGTCTCTGACCTCAGCAGCCCAGTGCGAACCACCACGCCCGCGCTTATCGGCGGACAAACGGATATCGAATCATTAAACCCATCGAGAATTAACCGGCCAGGACCAGTTTTTATGCCGATTGCGCCTATATTAAATGAACACCGGATGTTTGAGAGTGCGAACACTCACCAGCGTGTGGTTGGGCTCGTGGGCGGTGGCACGATGTGACTGGCCGCAGCCATAGGCCAGAGGGTCTATACCGCGCTTATGGCAACACAGACTCGATTCAGTGATCAGCGCCGCCTGCAGCGTGCGTACATAACGGTAATCAGCGGGAAATGGTTCGGCGTAATAGCTGGTCCCCAGGGCCGAAGCGTATTCCAGCGCCCAAGTTTGATGAAACGTGAGCTGGCCGCCGGAAAAGAAAACGGCGGCCAAGGGCCGCCGCGTTCTTTTTTTCTGAGCTGTTAGGTACTAGTCAAACCCTGCGCCGACGCAACCAGGTCAATCCGCCTATAAAAGCGAGTCCCAGTCCCAAGAGCCCGAGTGACCCGGGCTCAGGTACATTCACGCAGCCGGCGCCGGCGGCGGTAGGTGTGCAAATCGGCTTGCCTGCGATGGTGCTGCCCGCAAAGGCTAATCCCGTCTGATAGGCTGTATCTAACCAGTTTACGACCCCAAACTGCAGGTAGTAGTTGCCTGTGGTCGGAATATTATAGGTCGCGGCAAACCAACCCGTATACCCACAGCCCGAGTTATAGCAAGTTCCAGAAGAACCACCCAGAGGTGACCAAGACGGCCCACCAGGAATAATCGGGGTGCTGGACGGCGAGATTGTGGCGGTAATACCCGGCAGGCCAAACCCCGGGACGGTATTGCCGCTGGGCGTCGTCCTGGCGTCGAACAGCACAGCGACTACAGTGCTTGATGAATCAAGCAGTTCCGCCCAAGTGTAGTCAGCATACCCAGCGCCATCGGAGGTCACGTAGTTGAAATAGAATGCGAGTGAGTCTCCAGAGGTGGCGCCGAACAAGGGCGAAAGCGCAGTCGATCCATTGGTCTCGTGGCCCAAACCCAAACCGCTCATTGTCACACCACCGGCGGTCGTGACGTAGCTGTAGTCGGGGCCGCCAACCGGCGGTGATGTCACCACGCCATTGGGGCCGAGGTCGCCGCAGACGCCGGTGCAGGTCCATCCGGCGGGAAGTGCAAATGCTGAGCTGCTAAGGCCTGCTGCTGCGATTACTAACGCAGAAAGCATTAGCTTAAAAGTGGTGGTGGATTCAACTCTGAAGTGCAACTTCAACTGACGGGCTGAGTGGGCAAGCTGCGGTAGTATCGCTGCTTTCCCGACCGGCAAGTCGAAGGAGCACAGATGCAAGGCTACACGCAGCTGACCCGAG
>Ga0307372_10003889_pt1 | contig 23510 bp, 20 predicted proteins | sample OX1MG_FD_202533 | JGI IMG/M metagenome (GOLD analysis project Ga0307372, IMG submission 202533) | Soil microbial communities from Risofladan, Vaasa, Finland - OX-1 | ecosystem: Environmental > Terrestrial > Soil > Coastal area > Acid sulfate soil | place: Finland: Risofladan, Vaasa | collected...
GCTCACATGAGGAGCACGAACGCAGCCAAGTTGCCGATCGCCCGGGAGGTTCCCGGGTAATCGCCGCTAGTGTCGCGGGTCGTCAATCGGCGGCTGTCAGCCCGCATCCGGCGCCAGCTGAGGTCGCACCACGGTGATATCCGTCGTGGCGAAGTCGTCGCCGGTGCACAGCACGGGGTACCCGGTCCGCTCGGATCTGCATCACTACATCATGATGAAGTGAAGTTATGCTACTGGCATGCGCACCACACTCGACATTCCTGATGATCTTCACGCTCAGGCGGTCGCGATCGCCAGAGATACCCATCAGTCGTTGAGCCAGACCGTCGCCGGGCTTATCCGCCGGGGACTCGGCTCAGGCAAGCCTGGTGCGATAGCTAGAAGCGCTCGCACCGGCCTGCCCGTCGCGCACCTCGGCAGGACAATCACCACCGAGGACGTCAGGCGACTGGAGGACGACGATCAGTGACCGTCCTCCTCGACGCGAACGTGCTCATCGCTCTGCTCGTCGACGATCACGTCCACCATGTGGCCGCTGAGAACTGGTTTGTCGGCATCAGCGGAGACTTCGCGACCTGCCCGATAACCCAGGGCAGCCTCATGCGCCTGCTCATCCGCGAAGGCCAGTCGGCCGCCACCGCGCAAGCAGTTCTCAACGGGGTCACCGCCGACCGGCGGCACGAATTCTGGCCCGACGATGTCGGTTATGCCCAGGTTCGCATTCAGGGGATCATCGGCCCTCGCCAGGTAACCGACGCTTACCTGGCCCAGCTCGCCCGGGCCCGGGGTTCCCGGCTCGCCACGTTCGACCAGGCGATGGCTAGGCTGCACGATGACGTGGCCGACCTGGTCCCGGACAGCTGACGGCTAGCCGCCGGCCACCAGGCGGCGCAGCGCCTGCGCGGCGGCCGCGTTCTGGTCGGCGTGGGTCATGAGGGCCCGGGCCAGCTCCGCCACCCACTGGCCGAGCTGAACGGGCTGGCGGGAGAGCACGACTCCGCGCACCTCGCGGCAGATCTCGGCGGCGGGCGCGCCACGCTGCACGCCGAGGGTCATCACCTGGTCACCGAGCCGGACGGTGACTTTCGAGACGGTGCCGGGCCGCCCGTGCATGCGATCGGACACGGACCGCTCCCGGTCGACCACGACGCAGCCCGGCGGCAGCGCCTCGCCGAGTGACTCGGTCAGCACCCGGGCATAGATGGCGACATCGCTGCTGTCGGCGCGCAGCGCCGCCATCAGCATGTCGAGCGACACTTCGCCGCTTGCTCCGGGCACCACGGGCTCATCACCTGGCAGCACGGGCTCATCACCTGGCAGCACGGGCTCATTTCCCGGCAAAGCTGGCCTTTCCCGGTCCGTTCTCGACGAAGCTGCGCATGCCCGCCCGGGCGTCCTCGGTAGCGAACAGCCCGGCGAAGTGCAGCCGCTCGATCTCCAGGCCGGTGCGCAGGTCGACCTCGAGCCCTTCGTCGATGGCCTGCTTGGCGGCCCGCAGCGCCGCGGCGGGCCCGGCCGCGAACCGCTGGGCGAATTCGACCGCCGCCGAGTAGACCTCGGCGTCCGGAACCACCTGGTCGACCAGGCCGATGGCCAGCGCCTCGGCGGAGCCGACGAACCTGCCGGTGTAGACGATGTCCTTAGCCCGGGCCGGGCCGACCAGCCGGGGCAGCCGCTGTGTGCCGCCGGCACCGGGGATGATGCCGAGCAGGATCTCGGGCTGGCCGACGCGGGCGCCCTCCCCGGCTACCCTGAAGTCGGCGCAGAGCGCCAGTTCGAGCCCGCCGCCCAGGGCGTAGCCGGTCACGGCGGCGATCACGGGCTTGCCTATCCTGGCCACGGCCGTGAACGAGTCCTGCAAGCGCCGCGACCTGGCCGCCATCTGGGCGTAGCTGACGTCGGCCATCTCCTTGATGTCAGCGCCGGCGGCGAACACCTTCTCGCCACCGTAAATGACCACCGCCCGGACCTGCGGGTCGTCGGACACCTGCGCCGCCGCCGCCGCGATCTCGGCCTGAACCACCGAGTTCAGCGCGTTCATCGGCGGCCGGTCCAGCCTGATGATCGCGACTGCCCGGCCAGTCTCTCCAGCCGCGGCCTCGACCCGCACAAACTCGCCCATGCACCACCTCCGTGCGCAGGCATGATCCTACGCAGCCGGCCCGCGGGCGGCCATGCGGCACCCCGGCACTCAGTCCGCAGGCCGCGCGTCCCCGCCAGACCGTGCCGCGGCAGGAGCCTTCGGGCCAGCACCGACGAACCGAGTCGGCTCCGGGCGGAATGACAGCCTCGGCCCGGCTGTCATGCGCGCAACTTGTAACGAGCCCGCCCGGAACCGTTCCGGCGGCGGAAGCCGCCGGGGGCGGCGGGTCCGCTCCCCCCGGCGGCTTGGCCGCCCACGCCTGCTCCCGGCTCCACTGCGCGGCCGGGGCAGGCACGTAGCGTGCCTCACTCCCCGGAGGCACGCGGCAGGGAGACCCCCTGCCAGCCGTTCAGGAAGCTGCGGACTTCACTCTCGCTGTAGCGCCGATGTCCGCCCGGCGTACGAATCGACGACAGCTTGCCGCCCCGTGCCCACCGGGTGACGGTCTTGGGGTCCACGCGAAGCATCGCGGCGACCTCGGCCGGGGTAAGCAGGCGGTTGTCCGGCTTGATCTGGGTTCGCACGACTGCAGGTCCTCTCGCACTCGGGGGTAATGGTCAGGTAACAGAACGTGACGATCTACGAGCGTTACTGACCGAGAACGCTCTATCACAGGATGTCACATCCCCCTCGGATATGCGGGCCTTCCGGTGGCCACGGGAAGAAAATCTTCCCGCCGCAGCGGAATGTCCTTGGTAGCAGGACGCCTCGCGCAGTCTGGCGGTTTACTCGCGGAGCGTGTCATGTCGAACACGCAATGTCGCAGCAATGTCGCACGCTAGGTAACCAGGGGGAAACCGCCTGCGAATGACTGGCAATCCCCGACCTCGGGGATAATGGCCGGAACCGGGCGATAGGCCCCTAGCGCAGGTCGCCGTTGACCATTCCGGCGGTCGCCGCTGGCACCGTGACCAGACCCAGTTCCGCCGGGTTGCTCAGCAGCGGATGGCTGGGCAGTGCCCGGACGGTGTAGCCGAACGGGCCCGGCTCGCCAAGCTCGGCCCGGCCGACATACCGGGCGACGCCGTCGTGGCCCGGCTCGCCGTCCAGTACCAGCGCGCTGCGGACCGGGTCGAGGATCTCATCGGAGTCCCCGGCCTGGCCGTAGACCACCTCGACGGCCAGGTCGGCCGGCGACAGGTCGCCGAGCGCGACACTGGCCCGGATGGTCAGGCAGCCGCCGGGGGTCAGGTCGCCGTCATCGGTCTCCACGTGCTCCACGCGCACGCCGGGCCAGGCCGCGGTGACGCGCTGCTTCCACGCCGCCAGCCCGCGCGCACCGGCGAAGCCGCCAGCGCCGCCCGCCGCGCCGCCGTCGGCCACCAGGGCCGCTGACGACCGCGCGGCGGGCACGTACAGGTCCGTGACGTACTGGCGGACCATCCGGGTGGCCTGAGCTTTCGGGCCGAGCGTCCGGAGGGTGTGGGCGACCATCTCCAGCCACCGGCGCGGCGCGCCGTCGCCGTCCCGGTCGTAAAACAGCGGCGCCACGGACTGGCCGATCAGGTCGTAGAGCGCGGCGGCCTCAAGCTCATCGCGACGGGCCGGATCGGTCACGCCGTCGGCCGACGGGATGGCCCAGCCGTCCGCGCCGTCGAACCACTCATCCCACCAGCCGTCGAGCACCGACAGGTTGAGCCCGCCGTTCAGCGCGGCCTTCATCCCCGACGTCCCGCAGGCCTCCAGCGGCCGCAGCGGGTTGTTGAGCCAGATGTCGCAGCCCTGCACCAGCGAGCGGCCCATCGCCATGTCGTAGTCGGGTAGGAACACGATCCGGTGCCGCACCCGGGGGTCGTCGGCGAACTTGACCATCTGCTGAATGAGCAGCTTGCCGCCCTCGTCGGCGGGGTGGGCCTTGCCGGCGATGACGACCTGCACCGGGCGATCGGGGTCCAGCAGCATCTCGGTCAGCCGGACCGTGTCGTGCAGCATCAGGGTCAGCCGCTTGTAGGACGGGACGCGGCGGGCGAAGCCGATGGTCAGGACGTTCTCATCGAGCACGCCATCGATCCAGATGAGCTCGGCATCGGACGCGCCGCGCTGCCGCCAGGACGCGCGCAGGCGGTGCCGGGCCTGCTCCACCAGCCTGGCCCGCAGCAGCCGGCGGATCTCCCAGACGCGGTCGGGATCGGCCGCGACGCGGTCCCAGGACTGCGCGTCGTCGGCCAGGTCGCCGCTCTGGCCGCCCTGGGCCAGGCCGAGGATCTCCGGCGCCACCCAGGTCGGCGCGTGCACGCCGTTGGTCACCGAGCCGATCGGCACCTCGGCGGTGTCGAAGCCCGGCCACAGGCCCGTGAACATCTCCCGGCTGACCTCGCCATGCAGCACGCTGACGCCGTTGACCCGCTGAGCCAGGCGCATGCCCATGACCGCCATGTTGAACACCGCGGGATCGCCGCCGGGAAAGGTCTCGGCCCCGAGGGCGAGCACCCGCGCCAGCGGCAGCGCGCCCTCGGCGGCCTGCCCGCCGAACTGGCGCTGGACCAGGTCCACCGGGAACCGGTCGATGCCGGCGGGCACCGGGGTGTGGGTGGTGAAGACCGTGCCGGCCCGGCACGCCTCCAGCGCCTCGTCGAAGGTGAGGCCGCGTTCGACGTACTCCCGGATGCGCTCCAGGCCGAGGAATCCCGCGTGCCCCTCGTTGGTGTGGAAGACGTCGGGTTCCGCGTGCCCGGTGACCGCGCAGTAGGCGCGGACCGCCCGCACGCCGCCGATGCCCAGCAGCAGTTCCTGGCTCAGGCGATGCTCGGTGCCGCCGCCATAGAGCCGGTCAGTCACCTCGCGCAGGGACGGCTCGTTCTCCTCCACGTAGGAGTCCAGCAGCAGCAGCGGGACCCGCCCGACCTGGGCGATCCACACCTGCGCGGCCAGGGCGGCGCCATCTGCGAGGGCCACCCAGATACGGACCGGAGTCCCGTTCGCGTCGCGCAGCAGGGTCAGCGGCAGCCCGTTGGGGTCGCTGGCCGGGTACCGCTCCGCCTGCCAGCCCTCGGCCGACAGCGACTGAGTGAAGTAACCATGCCGGTACAGCAGGCCCACGCCGATGAGCGGGACGCCCAGATCGCTGGCGGCCTTGAGGTGATCGCCGGCCAGGATGCCCAGGCCGCCCGAGTACTGCGGCAGGGCGGCAGTGATGCCGTACTCGGGCGAGAAGTACGCGATGGCCGCGGGCGCGCCCCCAGCCCCGCCCGGCTCGCCGCCGTCCTGGTCACCACGGGTCTGGTACCAGCGCGGCCCCGCGAGATAGTCGCGAAGGTCATCGGCCGCGTCATCGAGCCGCCGCAGGAACTTCCGGTCGGTGGCCAGCCTGGCCAGCCGGTCCTGCGAGACCTGGGCGAGCAGCGCGACGGGCTCCCGGTCGGCGTGCTCCCAGGCCGCCGGGTCGATGGCGGCGAAGACCTCGCGGGTCTCAGCATGCCATGACCAGCGCAGGTTGAGCATCAGGCCGCGTAGCGGGGCGAGCTGCTCGGGAAGCACCGGGTTGATCGTGAATCGGCGGATGGCTCTCACGTGCAGTGACCCTAATGCCACTGGGCGGCCGGCGTGAACCTAGGCCCCCGCGCGGCGGCCCCGCCCGGCCCCGCCCGGTCCCGCCCGGTCCCGCGCGGATCAGGTCGGGGAGCTTTGGCCCGTCCGGCCCGCTTTGCGGGCGCGGCGGCGGGTAGCTTTTGCAGAGTGATCGGCAGAATCCCCATCATCGACGTGCAGCCCGCCGTGCATTGCGGGCGCTACCCGGCTAAGGCGGTCCCCGGCGAGCTGGTCGAGGTCACCGCCACCGTGTTCCGCGAGGGGCACGAGATGCTCGGCGCCGGGGTGGTCCTGCGAGATCCGCAGGGCCGCAGCCAGCCGCCCGTGCTGATGCGCGAGCTGGCGCAGGGCAGCGACCGCTACGGCGCGGAGGTCTGCCCGACCAGCGAGGGCCTGTGGCAGTTCCGGGTGGAGGCCTGGGGCGATCCGATCGCGCGCTGGCACCACGACGCGGCCATCAAGGTGCCGATCGGCCAGGACGTGGAACTGATGCTCGCGGAGGGGGCGCTGCTGATGCGCCGGGCCGCGGCCGGCATCCGGATCACGCGCGGCGCGGCCCCGGCGCAGGTGCATGCCGCCCGGGCCGCCCGGGTGATCCTGGGCGACCTGGGCCGCCAGCTCACCAGCAGCCAGATCCCGCCGCTGGACCGGCTCGCGGCCGCGGCCCGGCCGCAGGTCGCCGAGCTGCTGCGCCGGTTCCCGCTGCGGAACCTGCTGACCAGGTCCCGTTACTGTGCACTGATCGTGCACCGGCAGCGGGCGCTGTACGGGTCGTGGTATGAGTTTTTCCCGCGCTCCGAGGGCGCCGTCGTCGACCCAGGCCGGCACCGGCCGCCGGAGTCCGGAACCCTGAAAACCGCCGCGGGCCGCCTGGACGCCGTCGCCGACATGGGCTTCGACGTCGTCTACGTCCCGCCCGTGCACCCGATCGGCAAGGTCGCGCGCAAGGGCGCCAACAACTCGCTCATCGCCGGCCCCGGCGATCCCGGGTCACCCTGGGCGATCGGCGCGGCCGAGGGCGGCCACGACGCCATCCATCCCGACCTCGGGACGCTCGCCGACTTCGACGCCTTCGTGGCCCGGGCCGGCGAGCTCGGCATGGAGGTCGCCATGGACCTCGCGCTGCAGGCGGCGCCCGACCATCCGTGGGTCACCCAGCATCCGGAGTGGTTTACCACCAAGGCCGACGGCACGATCGCATATGCCGAAAACCCGCCCAAAAAATACCAGGATATTTACCCGCTTAACTTTGACAATGACCCAGACGGCATTTATGCCGAGGTTCTGCGGATTGTCCGGCACTGGATGGCCCACGGCATCAGGATTTTCCGGGTCGACAATCCGCACACCAAGCCGCTGCCGTTCTGGGAGCGGCTGCTGGCCGAGGTGGCGCGCACCGACCCCGACGTGATCTTCCTGGCCGAGGCATTTACCCGGCCCGCGATGATGCACGCCCTGGCGGCCATCGGCTTCCATCAGTCCTACACCTACTTCACCTGGCGGAACGGGTCGCAGGAGATCGCCGAGTACCTGCGCGAGCTGGCCGGCCCGGCCTCGGCCTACATGCGGCCGAACTTCTTCGTGAACACCCCCGACATCCTGGGCGAGTACCTGCAGCACGCCAGCCTGCCGGCCTTCCGGGTCCGCGCGGTGCTCGCGGCGATGCTGGCGCCGTCCTGGGGCGTCTACTCGGGCTTCGAGCTGGGCGAGAACACCCCCGCGGCACCCGGCAGCGAGGAGTACCTGAACTCGGAGAAGTACGCCTTCCGGCCGCGGGACTGGGAGCGCGCGCGTCAGCTCGGGGTGACCATTGCCCCGTTCCTGACCAGGCTCAACGCGATCAGGCGCGCCCACCCGGCGCTGCACCAGCTGCGAAACCTGCGTTTTCACTACCCGGACCAGCCGGGGATAGTGTGCTTCTCGAAAAGCGTCGGCGCGGCCTCGCCGGGAGGCACCGGCAGGGATACCGTAATTATCGTGGTAAACCTCGATCCCAGTCAGCCGCAAGAGGCTACTGTCTGGCTCGACGGCGCGGCTCTCGGCCTCGATGTCGGCGCGGGCTTCCTCGTCACCGACGAGCTCACCGGTGCGCAGCACTGGTGGGGGGGGCAGGGGAACTACGTCCGGCTGGACCCGGCTGTCGCGCCCGCGCATATCTTTACCGTTTCGGCATAACAGACATATAACACGCTCACCGCCCCGCCACCGCCACCGCCACCGCGTAGCGTCACGCTGCCGCCGGTCGCGCGGATATATCAAGCAACCCAACGAACGCAAGCAGGAGAACTGCGTAATGCAGCCCACGCATGAGCCGCAGCCCGGGTCGCCGCTGCCCGAGTTCCGTGCTGGATCGGGAGCCGTCCCGACGGAGCCAGTGCCTGACTCCTTCTCGTTTGACCGGCCGCGAGATCCGCAGTGGTACAAGCGGGCGGTCTTCTATGAGGTCCTGGTCCGGGGATTCCAGGACGCCACCGGCGACGGCACCGGCGACCTGCGCGGGCTGACATCCCGGCTGGATTACCTGCAGTGGCTGGGCATCGACTGCATCTGGCTGCTGCCCATCTACGACTCGCCGCTGCGCGACGGCGGCTATGACATCGCCGACTTCACCGCGATCTTGCCGGACTACGGCACGATCGGGGACTTCGTCGAGCTGGTGGAGGGCGCCCACGAGCGCGGCATCCGCGTCGTCGCCGACCTGGTCATCAATCACACCAGCGACGCCCATCCCTGGTTCCAGGCCTCCCGCACGGACCCGGACGGCCCGTTCGGCGACTTCTACGTCTGGTCGGACACCGACGACCGGTACACCGACGCCCGGATCATCTTCGTCGACACCGAGCAGTCGAACTGGAGCTACGACCAGGTCCGCGGCCAGTACTACTGGCACCGGTTCTTCTCCCACCAGCCCGACCTGAACTACGAGAACCCCCAGGTGCAGGACGCCATCCTGGAGGTCCTGCGGTTCTGGCTGGACCTCGGCATCGACGGCTTCCGGCTGGACGCCGTGCCCTACCTCTACGAGCGGGAGGGCACCAACTGCGAGAACCTCAAGGAGACGCACGAGTACCTCAAGCGGGTCCGGGCCGAGATCGACCGGCTCTATCCCGACCGGGTGCTGCTGGCCGAGGCCAACCAGTGGCCGGCCGACGTCGTGGAGTACTTCGGTGACCCCAGCGTCGGCGGCGACGAGTGCCACATGGCGTTCCACTTCCCGCTCATGCCGCGCATCTTCATGGCCGTGCGCCGGGAGCAGCGCTACCCGATCTCGGAGATCATGGCGCAGACCCCGGCGATCCCCTCGGGCTGCCAGTGGGGCATCTTCCTGCGCAATCACGATGAGCTGACCCTGGAAATGGTCACCGACGACGAGCGTGACTATATGTACGCCGAGTACGCCCGGGACCCGCGGATGAAGGCCAACATCGGAATCCGGCGCCGGCTGGCCCCGCTGCTGGAGAACGACCGCAACCAGCTGGAGCTGTTCACCGCGCTGCTGCTCTCGCTGCCCGGCTCGCCGGTGCTCTACTACGGCGACGAGATCGGGATGGGCGACAACATCTGGCTGGGCGACCGGGACGGGGTCCGCACGCCCATGCAGTGGACCCCGGACCGCAACGCCGGGTTCTCCCGCTGCGACCCGGCCCGGCTGTACCTCCCGGTGCTGATGGACCCGATCTACGGATTCCAGGCGCTCAACGTCGAGGCACAGGAGAAGAGCACGGGCTCGCTGCTGCACTGGACCCGGCGCATGATCGAGATCCGCAAGCGCCACCCGGTCTTCGCGCTGGGTAGCTATGACGAGCTGGGCTCGTCCAACCCCAGCGTCCTGGCCTATGTCCGGGAAACCGAGCAGGAGTCATCGAGCGAGGCCGACCGGATACTGTGCGTTAATAACCTGTCGAGGTTTCCCCAGCCCGTGGAGCTCGACCTCCGGCGGTTCAGCGGCTCGACTCCGGTCGAGTGCATGGGCGGCGTCACGTTCCCGCGCATCGGGGAGCTCACCTACCTGCTGACGCTGCCCGGGCATGGTTTCTACTGGTTCGTCCTGCAACCGCCCACCGACTCGTAACGGGCCCGGCCGCCGGCTCCCGTCGCGGGGCCGGCGGCCGCGCAGCCACCCGCGCTGACCCGCGCTGCTGAACCGATGAGCGCTGGCAGGCGATACAAGGGCATGGGGCAGATAACTCAGCAGCCAGACCGCCGTCAGCTCTTCCAGCGCCGTCAGCTGGCACCGCGCCTGGCCGGCGCGGTGCTGCTGGCGGTGACCGGGGCGATCCACCTGGACCTGTACCTGACGGGCTACCGGCACATACCGACGATCGGCCCGCTGTTCCTGCTGCAGATCATCGCCGCGTTCGTGCTGGCGGTCGCGGTGGCGGTGCTGCGCGGGCCGCTGGCGGCGGCGGCCGGCGCCGGGTTCGCGATCGCGACTCTGGGCGGTTACCTGCTGACGGTGTGGGTGGGCCTGTTCGGCTTCCAGGAGGTCGCGACGACCGCCGGCCTCGTCGCGGGAGTGGCCGAGGTGGCGGCGTTCGGCGTGCTGGCCTATGCGGCGCTGGCCAGCCTGCGCGACGACGGCGCCTCCCGGGCGCTGCCGGGCGGTACATCCCTGGCCCGGGCGCTGCCGGGCGGGGCGGCTGGCGCGGCGGCCGCGCTGTCAGCCGTGGCCCTGGTGGTGCTGGGCGTGTCGGTGGGCACCGCCAGCACCGGCTCGGCCGGATCGGGCAGCCCGCCCGCCGCGGCGGGCTCCGGCCCCGTCGTCAAGGTCGTCATCAAGAACTTCATGTTCACCCCGGTCAACCCCGACGTCCGCCCCGGCGAGCGGATCGAGGTCATCAACGAGGACCCGGTCGCCCACACGCTGACGGCCGGGCCGTCGGCGGCGGATAACAACCTGTTCACCACCGGCTCCGTGGGCCCCAACCAGACGAAGATCATCGCCGCGCCGGAAAAGGCCGGGATGTACCCCTTCTACTGCACGGTCCACCACTTCATGACCGGCCTGCTGATCGTCGGCAAGTAGGCGCGCTGACGCGCCGATTTCGCGCGGTTACGCCCGTTAGGATTGACGCCTCCGGGACGTGGCTAGCTCTATGGCACATGTGCGACAGAACGTGATGGTTCGCTGCGCCTTCCCCGGGGAGTACTACCGGATCGGGACTAAGGGGAAAGGAGCGAGCGCCGCGATGACCGTCGACCCCCTGACTTTCCCAGAGCTACTGACGAGGTGGTTGCCGGCGCAGCGCTGGTACTCGGGCCAGGACGCCCCCGCCGGCAGTCTCACCATCACCTCCGATATCACTCTCGGACGGGGCGATCCGGAGCTGCGGCACCTGATCATCACCGTGGCCCGGGGCGGCCAGACCGCCCGGTACCAGCTGCTGGTCGGGCTGCGCGGCAGCGTTCCCGAGTGGCTGCGGCACGCGGTCATCGGCCGGCTCCCCGACGGGCTGACCGCCTACGACGCCCTGCATGACCCGGAGCTGAGCAGCCGCCTGCTGCGCGACATCGCCGACCAGCGCCAGGTCGGCGGCCTGGTCTTCGAGCGCGAGCCGGGCGTGTCGTTCGGGTCCTGGCCGGGCGCGCGCGTCATCGCCGCGGAGCAGAGCAACACCAGCGTCGTCTTCGGCGAGGCCGCCATCCTCAAGGTGCTGCGGCGGCTGTTCCCCGGCGCGAACCCCGACCTGGAGGTCTCCGCGGCCCTGGCCCGGCTCGGCTCGGTCCGGGTGGCACCGCCGTACGGCTGGATCGAGACCAGGGTCGACGGCGAGCCGATGCTGCTGGCGGTGCTCTCCCGGTACCTGGCGCACGCGAGCGACGGCTGGTCACTGGCCGCCGCGAGCATCGGAAGGCTGTCCGCGCAGCACGGCGACTACGGCCGGGAGTACCTGATGGCCCCGGTGCCGCGGGCCGGCCCGGGGCACCCGGCGGCCAACTTCGCCCAGGAGGCGCACCTGCTCGGCCGCGCCACCGCGGAGCTGCACGCCGACCTGGCCAGCGCCTTCGGGACAGAGCAGCTGACCAAGCGCCAGCTCGCCGAGATGACCGAGCAGATGACCGGCAAGCTGACCCGCGCCGCCGCGGCCGTTCCCGAGCTCGCCGCCTACGTCGGCAAGGTGGCGGCGAGCTACGCGGACCTGGCCCGCCTCACGATGCCGGTGACCATCCAGCGCATCCACGGCGACTACCACCTGGGCCAGGTGCTGCGTACCGAGGACGGCTGGGTGGCCCTGGACTTCGAGGGCGAGCCGGTGGTGCCGCTCGCGCAGCGCACGGGGCTGTACCCGCCGCTGCGCGACGTCGCCGGCATGCTGCGCTCCTTCGACTACGCGGCCCGCCATCAGCTGCTCGGGCACCCGGATGCCAAGCAGTTGCGCGGCCCGGCCGACATCTGGGTAGATCAGTGCCAGCAGGCATTCTGCGCGGGGTACGCTCGCGCCGGCGGCCTTGACCCGGAGGCTAACTCGGTCATGCTGCGGGCCCTGATGCTGGAGAAGGCGGTGTACGAGGTGGAATACGAGGCGCGTCACCGGCCGTCCTGGCTGAGAATCCCGCTCGACTACATCGCCGCGGCCTGATGACCGGGCCCGCCGACCCGGCCGGCGGCGACCCGGCCGGCGGCGACCCGGCCGGCGGCGACCCGGTCAGCCGCGGCGTCATCGAGGCGATCGTGGCCGGGATCTATCACGACCCGCATGCGGTGCTCGGCGCCCATCCGGGCCCGGATGGCGTGACGATCCGGGCCCTGCGGCCGCTCGCGGCCTCGGTGACGGTCGTGCTGCCCGACGGCACCCGCGAGGCAATGAGCCATGTGCACGAGGGGGTCTTCTCGGTCACGCTGCCGACCAGTATCACCAAGCACGGGGAGGCCAACCACGGGGAGGTGCCCGACTACCGGCTGGCCGTCAGCTACGCCGACGGCGCGGAGACGGTGAGCGACGACCCGTACCGACACCTGCCGACCCTGGGCGAGATCGACCTGCACCTGATCGGCGAGGGTCGGCACGAGGCGCTGTGGCAGGTGCTCGGTGCGCACGTCAAGGGCGCAGCCGGGACCTCCTTCGCGGTCTGGGCGCCGAACGCGCGCGGGGTGCGGGTGATCGGCGACTTCAACCACTGGAACGGCCGCGCGCACCCGATGCGGTCGCTCGGCGGCTCCGGGGTCTGGGAGCTGTTCATCCCCGGCGTGGCGGCCGGGACCATCTACAAGTACGAGATCTGCGGGCCGGACGGGGTCTGGCGGGCCAAGGCCGACCCGATGGCGACTCTGGCCGAGCGACCGCCGGCCACGGCGTCGGTGGTGTTCGAGTCCGCCTACGAGTGGGGCGACGGCGACTGGCTGGCCCGCCGCGCGGCCGCTGACGTGCTAACCAGCCCGATGAGCATCTACGAGGTGCACATCGGCTCCTGGCGACCGGGGCTCTCCTATACCGAGCTCGCCGATCAGCTCGCCTCCTACGTCACCGAGCTGGGCTTCACCCACGTGGAGTTCCTGCCGGTGGCCGAGCATCCGTTCGGCGGGTCCTGGGGCTATCAGGTCACCTCGTACTACGCGCCGTCCGCGCGGTTCGGCTCGCCCGATGACTTCCGTTATCTCGTGGACAGGCTGCACCAGGCCGGCCTCGGCGTGATCGTGGACTGGGTCCCCGCGCACTTTCCGCGCGACATCTGGGCGCTGGCCCGGTTCGACGGCACCCCGCTGTACGAACATCCCGATCCCCGGCGCGGCGAGCATCCCGACTGGGGCACGCTGATCTTCGACTACGGCCGCAACGAGGTCCGCAACTTCCTGGTCGCCAACGCCATCTACTGGCTGCAGGAGTTCCATGTCGACGGGCTGCGAGTGGATGCCGTGGCGTCCATGCTCTACCTGGACTACTCCCGCAAGGACGGCGAGTGGGCGCCCAACGCCCTCGGCGGCCGCGAGAACCTGGACGCGGTGGCCTTCCTGCGCGAGGTGAACGCCACCTGCTACCGGCTGATCCCGGGCATCACGATGATCGCCGAGGAATCGACCGCGTGGCCGGGGGTGTCCCGGCCGGTGCACCTGGGCGGGCTCGGCTTCGGGCTCAAGTGGAACATGGGCTGGATGCACGACACCCTCGCCTACCTGGCGCGCGATCCGGTCTATCGCAGCTATCACCACGACCAGATCACGTTCTCGATGATCTATGCCTACAGCGAGAACTACGTGCTGCCGCTGTCGCACGACGAGGTGGTGCACGGCAAGGGCTCGCTGCTGCGCAAGATGGCCGGCGACGAGTGGCGGCAGTTCGCGGGGCTCCGCTCGCTGCTGGCCTACCTGTGGGCCCACCCGGGCAAGCAGCTGCTGTTCATGGGGGGCGAGTTCGGCCAGGGCGACGAGTGGTCGCAGGAGGCCGGGCTGCAATGGCATCTGCTCGACTACGACAGCCACCGGGGCGTGCAGCGGCTGGTCACCGACCTCAACCGGGTCTACGCCGACCACCCTGCGCTGTGGCGGCAGGACACGACGCCCGCCGGCTTCAGCTGGATTGACGCCAACGACACGGCCGGCAACGTGCTGTCGTTCGTCCGCCTGGCCGGCGATCTGGCCGCGACCCCGGCTGGCGATTCCCCGGCTGGCGATTCCCCGGCTGGCTATTCCCCGGCTGGCTATTCCCCGGCTGGCGATTCCCCGGCCGATGGCGTGGTGGCCTGCATCGTTAACTTCTCCGCGGGGCCGCATGAGAGCTACCGGATCGGCCTGCCGCGGGCCGGCCGGTGGCGGGAACTGATCAACACCGACTCCGCTAGCTACGGCGGCAGCGACGTGGGCAACCTGGGCGGCGTCGAGGCGGCCGACGAGGCGTGGCACGGCATGCCCGCCTCGGCGATCATCAGGATTCCGCCGCTCGGCATGCTCTGGCTCGCCCCGGAGCCGTAACCGTCCTGGTCACCGGCGAACGATGTCCCCTGGTCGAGGGCCTCACCCGCAACACCTTCATCGCCATGATCGAGCCCGTCCGGGCCGATGCCCTGGCCGCCGGCCTTCGTCAAGGCGGTCGCCGTGCGCCCGCCGGCCGCCTAGCGCCGGTCACCCGTACGCGCTGACGCCCAGCCGGATGGCCAGGGCCAGGCCGCAGATCCCGACGACGACCCGGAGCCCGCGCGCGGGCAGCCGCCGCACGAGCCACGGGCCGGCCCAGCCGCCGATCAGGAAGCCCGCCGCCAGCGGCACCACCGCCGCCCACCTGACCGGCCCGAAGATGGCGAACCCGATTCCGGCGACGGCGTTGGCCAGGCCCGAGATCACGTTCTTCACGGCGTTGGTCCTGGCCAGCGACTGCCGCAGCATGCGGATCAGCACCGCGAGCAGCAGGATGCCGCCGGCCGCGCCGAAATATCCGATGTACACCGCGACGGCGAAGATCGCCAGCCGCGGTAGCCACCCGTCTTCCCGGTCGGTAACGGCGGCCCCGGCAACCGGGACGGGCGGGCGGAGAATCACGATGGAACCCACCGCGATCAGCACGGGCGCCGCGTACTCGAACGTCGCGGACGGGGTCAGCAGGAGCAACGCCGCGCCGACGCCGCCACCCGCGGCCGTCAGCAGCCCGAGCCGGAGCACCCGGCGTCCCTGCCCGGCCAGTTCCGGCCGCGAGCCGGCCGCCGCGCCGAGTCCGGTGAACATCAGGGCCACGGTGTTGGTCACGTTCGCGCTGACCGGCGGCAGCCCCAGCGCCAGCAGCGCCGGGTAGGACACGATGGAGGCCAGGCTCGCCACTGTGCTGACGATGCCCGCCAGAATTCCGACCCCGAGCAGAACCACTAGTTCAACTGGCGTGCTCACAGACCTAGGTCACCGGCACGATCCCGGCCGAGAGGACCCGTCCATCCTCGATCCGCAGCACGCCGATCGTCCCCTGCGGCTGGCTGCGCCGGTCGGTAGGCGAGCCCGGGTTGAAGATCCGCACGCCGCCGTCGGACTCGGTCAGCGGGATGTGCGAGTGGCCGAACACCACCAGCCGGGCGGCCGGGAACTGTCGGCGCAGCCGGGCCAGGCGGCCAGGCCGGGCACCGCTGTCGTGGATCATCGCCACCGGCACCCCGGCGAGATCGAGTTCCATGACCGGCGGCGCGCCCCAAGCCGCGACGTCGGGGCCATCGTTATTGCCGGCAACCACCCGGACCGGCGCGTAGTTGCTCAGCTCATCCAGTACGGCGGCGGTGCAGACGTCTCCGGCATGCAGGATCAGGTCGGTCCCGCGCAGCCGCGCGGCGACCGCGGGCGGGCACGATTTCCACCGCCGCGGCGCGTGCGTATCGGACAAGACCACCACCTGCACCCCACCATCCTGCCGGGCGCACCGGCCGCACCACGCACCGGCCGCCCGCGCGGCGCCGCGACTCGTGCTCCAGGCTATCTGCATTTTGCAGATATAGGGTTGAGTAAGGTACCCTATGCGTATGGTGAAGACATCGGTTTACCTGCCGGATGACCTCAAGGAGCGCCTGGCGCAAGCGTCCCGAGTCTCCGGCGAGTCAGAGGCACGCATCATCCGCAGTGCGCTGGAGCAGTGGCTGGAGGGACTGCTGCCCCGGCCGCGAACGAGCATGCTGGGCAGCATCAATTTCGGCGACCCCGACCTGCCCTACAAGGTCGACGAGATCCTGGCCGAGGGGTTCGGCCAGCAGTGATCATCGCTGACACAAGCGGCCTGCTCGCCGCCTTCGGGGTTGACGCCGACAAGTACTGGCAAGCACGGACCGCCTACGAAGACGATCCCGGACCGGTGGTCCTTTCGCCTTTCGTGCTCGCCGAGCTTGACTACATGCTTCTTACCAGGGCAGGCGTAAAGGCCGAACTGCAATTGCTCCAGGAGGTAGCCGGAGGCGTCTTCGAACTGGCGAGTTTCAACCGGGTTGACGTCGGCCAGGCCGCTGCCGTGGCCGAGCGCCACGCGGACATGCGCATTGGCCTGGCCGACGCCTCGATCGTCGTCCTGGCGGCCCGGTACCAGACCACCCGGCTGCTGACCTTCGACGAGCGTCACTTCCGCGCGATCAAGCCGCTGCACGCCGAGGCATTCACGATCTTGCCGACCGACTCCTGACCGCGCCAGGGCCGTAGCCAGCAAGCCGGGCGGCGGCCATGATGGGACTATCCCCGGGCCAGCGCTGCGGAACGTGATCGCGCAGATGCCGGGAACGCGACGACTCGAATACGGAGCGATCCATGCACGGAGATGGCGGCGGAGGCGGCGGGGGCGGGCATGGCGGGGGCGGAGGCTTTAGCGGGGGCGGCCACGGCGGGCATAGCGCCAGCGGGCATAGCGCCAGCGGGCATAGCCGGGCAGCCGGTCACGGTCATACCAGCCAGGGCGGGACGGGTGAGGCCGGCGGGTACACGACGGCCGACCCGTACACCGCAGCGGGACGGCGCAAGGCAGGCGGCGGGACCGTGGCCGCACGCCTGGTGCTCGGCCTGGTCGTGCTCGTGGCGATCGCGGTGGTCATCATCGGGATTGCCAGCAAGCTCTGACGCCGCCGGGGCAGGCCGCGTTACCGTCCCAAGCAGAGGACGGGGCGACGGGAGCGGCCATGGACGAGGAACTGCGCGGGCAGGCGCCGGATCACGATGCCACGGCGCCCCGCCGCTGTCCAGGTCGCCTGACCGGACACAGCCGAAGATCTTGAAGCCTTTTGGGGGCTATCACCCCCAAAAGGCTTCAGGATAACTCAGCGGGCCGGTTCCAGAGCACGTGCAGGGACGGCGGCTTGCGGAAGACCAGGCCGCGCGGGCTGCTGGGGTGGTCGGGATCCAGGCGCAGGCCGGGCAGCAGGTCGAGCAGGGCCGTGATCGCGGCGCTGGTCTCCAGCCTGGCCAGCTGGGCGCCGACGCAGAAGTGCGGGCCCAGCGCGAAGCCCAGGTTCTGCCGCGCGTTCGGCCGCCGGACGTCGAACCGGTCCGGGCCGGGGAAGAACGCCGGGTCCCGGTTGGCGCCCGCCAGCGAGACGACCATCAGGTCGCCGGCGCGAATCCGCGCCGGGCCCAGCCGGGCATCGGCCGTGGCGAACCGGTCCACCACCGCCGCGGCGGGCTCCAGCCGGAGCGACTCATCGACGGCACCGTCGAGCAGTGCCCGGTCGGCCAGCACCGCGGCGGCCTGAGCCGGGTCACCGAGCAGGTGCAGGACCGCGTTACAGATCATGCCCTCGGTCGTCTCGATGCCGCCGAACAGCATGACGGCGGCGTTCGACACGATCTCGCTGACGCTCAGCCCGGCCGTGGCCGCCGCGACGGCGAGCAGCGAGGACGCCCGCGGCTCGCTGATGGCAGCTTCGAGCGACGCCCGCAGGTCGCCGAACGCGGCAGCGGCGGCCGGCGGCACCCGCGGGCCGGCCGCCGGGCCGGACTCGCCCGCTCCGCGCTGACGACCGTCGCCGCCGGCCGCCGTCAGCGCGGAGACGCCCGCCACGATCGCGTCGTACCAGGACAGCAGGGTGGCCGGGTCGGTGTCGCGCAGGCCGAGGACCTCGCCCATGACCGCCACCGCCAGCGGTCCGGCCAGCCCGCGGCGCAGCTCGGCCGCGCCGTCGGGCGCCAGCCCGGCGACTAGGCGCGCCGCCTCATTCGCCGTGAACGCGGCCAGCCCCGAGCTGACGTCGCCGCGCCGCAGCGCGCGGGCGAACGGGTCGCGGTGCCGGCGGTGCTCGGGCCCGTCCAGCGAGAGCATGCTGGGCCCGACCACCCGGGCCGTGGTGAACCGCGGATCATCGACGGTGAACCCGCGAGCATCGCGCAGCACCTGCTCAGCGAGATCGCGCCGGGTCACCAGCCAGCCGCCGAGGACGGGCAGCCAGGAAACGGGCTCGGCCGCGCGGAGCCCGCGCAGCACCGGGTGCGGGTCGTCGGTCAGCTCCGCGATCGTCACGGCGGCCCCGAGCGGAAAGCCTGTGCCCGGCGGCGCCGTCATCGCGATTCGTCCAGCAGGTCGGTCAGCCAGCGCGGGCCGGTCACCAGCGCCCCGGCGACCTCGCACCGGGACCGCAGCTCCCGGTCGGCGGTGACCACGAGCCGGCGCTGCCCCGCCGTCGCTCCAGCCTGCTCGGCGATCGTGTCGTCCCCGGAACCCGGCGCGCAGACAATGCGCAGCCGTTCCGCGCCGGCGCCGGCGCCCGCCGCGCCCGCGGCGTCGGCGGCGCCCCGCGCCTGGCCCTCGAGCACCACGACGAACTCGGGAAACCAGCGAGCCGGCGCCGGCAGTCGCAGCCCGGCCGGGAAGTCGGTCACGCCGCGGGCCGCCAGCGCCGCCACGCCCGTGACGAGCCGGCGGGCGGCGCCCGCCCGGTCCCGCCACCAGCCGTCTGGCCGGGAGCCGACCACGTTGGCGGCATCCACGATGACGGCCAGCGGCCGCAGGCCCTCGCGCAGCTCGGCCCAGTGCGCGGCCAGTCCCGGATGCAGCTCCAGGTCGGCCGCGGCAGCCGCTGCCACCCAGGCCACGTCGTCGGTCTCCTCGCTGGCCGGGTACGCCTCGAATGGGGCCACGGCGCTGGCGAGGACCGTGTGGTAGGCCCAGCCGCCGTGGTCATCGGCGTAGATTCCGCGCACCACCAGGGCATCGGGCGGGACCGCGCACTCCTCGACGGCCTCGCGCAGCGCCGCCTCCACCGGGGACTCGTGGCTGTCGGCTGCCCCGCCCGGCAGGCCCCAGGTGCCGCCGTGATGGCTCCAGCCGACCCGGCGCTGCAGCAGGATCGCCGTGGCACCCGGGTCGACGGGGCCACGAGGATCATCCGGGCCGCCGGCGTAGGCCAGCAGCCCGGCCGCGCCGTACTTGCCCCAGTGCCGGTGACCCAGAGCGCAGTTAACCCAGCCGTTCCCATCGCGACTTGCCATCGACGCCGACGATAGCCTGAGTGCATGCCAGAGCCGACGATCGCCGCCCGCCTTGCGAAACTGCGCCAGCAGCGGACCGCACCGCTGATCCTGGAACTTGACCTCACGGACGGGATCGCCGAGACGCGGCCCGCCGACCCGGTGTCGGCCGTGCTGGCCCGGCACCGGCTCGTCCTGAGCGACGTGCTGGACGGCCTGCGCCGCGCCCGCACCGATGACCGGGTGCGCGCCCTGGTGGCCAAGGTGGGCGGCCGGCCCATCGGACTGGCCGTGGTGCAGGAGCTGCGCCGCGCCATCCGCGAGCTCAGCGACGCCGGGAAGCCCGCGGTGGCCTGGGCGGAGTCGTTCGGGGAGTTCTCGGCCGGCAACGTGTCGTACTACCTCGCGACGGCGTTCGACACCATCTCCCTGCAGCCATCCGGCGACCTCGGCCTGACTGGCATCGCCGTCGAGCGAGTGTTCCTGCGCGGGGCGCTCGACAAGCTCGGCGCCGACTTCCAGGTCGCTAAGCGGCACGAGTACAAGAGCGCGGCCGAGCAGCTGACCGAGCACGGCTTCTCCGGCCCGGCCCGGGAGGAGACCGAGCGCCTGACCGCCTCGGTGACCGAGCAGCTGGCTGGCGCCATCGCCGAGCGCCGGCGGCTGACCCGCGAGCAGGTCGGCCAGCTCATCGACCGCGGGCCCTTTCTGGCGACCCAGGCGCTGGACGCGGGCCTGGTCGACTCGCTCGGCTACCGGGACGAGGTCTACGCGAGCGTCCGCCAGCAGGCCGGCCCGGACGCCATCCTGCACTACCTGGGTCGCTACCAGCGCTCGCGCGCGCTGGCCGAGCGGGCCCGCAAGCTACCCGCCTGGCACGAGCCCGTGGTGGCCCTGATCCATGCCACCGGGCCGATCCGGCGCGGTCGCAGCGGCCGCGGGCCACTGTCGGGCGGGGCCATGGGCTCGGACACCATCGCGGCCGCCATCCGCTCGGCCACCGCCGATGACCAGGCGCGCGCCATCGTCCTGCGCGTGAACAGCCCCGGCGGGTCCTACGTGGCCTCGGACACGATCTGGCGTGAGGTCGTCCGGGCCCGGGCGGCCGGTAAGCCGGTCGTGGTGTCCATGGGCGACGTGGCGGCCTCGGGCGGTTACTTCATCTCGATGGCCGCCGACGCGATCGTGGCCCAGCCCGGCACGGTGACCGGCTCGATCGGCGTGCTGTCCGGCAAGGCCGTGCTCGGCGAGGCGCTCGGCCGGGCCGGCGTCACCAGCGACTCCATCGCCCAGGGGGCCCACTCGGCGATGTTCTCCCAGCTCCGGCCGTTCAGCGAGGACGAGTGGATGCTGGTCAACGACTGGCTCGATCACATCTACGCCGACTTCACCGGCAAGGTCGCCGACGGCCGGGGCATGACCGCCGAGCGGGTGCACGAGCTGGCCAGGGGCCGGGTCTGGACCGGGGCCGACGCGCTGGCCAACGGGCTGGTAGACGAGCTCGGCGGGCTAGATCGCGCCGCGGCCGTGGCGCGCGGCCGGGCCGGCCTGCCGGCGACCGCACCGCTGCGCGCCTACCCGCGCGTACATCCCGTCGACCGGCTGCGGCCGGCCGCCTCCAGCGAGAGCCGGGGCGCCGCGGCGGCGGGCCTGCTGGCCCCGAACCTGCTAGTGGAGAGCTGGGGCCCGGCCTGGCGGCTGGCGGCACGCGCCGGCCTCTCGCCGCACGGTCCCCTGGTCCTGCCCGGCAGCTGGACATTTGAGTGACGGAGCCGGCACCGCCACCGGGCGGCACCGCCCACCTCGCCGAGGCGCTCAGCGCGTGGGCGGCGGGTGTCACGCTGCTCACCGTGGCCGACGGGCGTGACGATATCGGCACCACGGTCAGCGCGTTCTGCCCGGTCTGCGCCGATCCCCCGCTGATCCTCGTCTCGCTGATCTCCGATTCCTACCCGGCGCAGGTGCTCAGCCGGCTGGACCTCTTCGCGCTGACGCTGCTGTCGGCCGGGCAGCGGGCGCTGGCGGGCCGGTTCGCCGCCGCCGGACGGCCAGGTGCCCGGCTGCTCCTGGACGGGACGGCGCATCACCGCGGCGAGCTGTCCGGCGCGCTGATCGCCGACGGCGGCCTGGCGGCGCTGGAATGCGCGGTGACCCAGCGAGTCCCGGCCGGGGATCACCTGCTGGTGATCGCCGCTGTGCTAGGCGTCTCCTACGTGGCCGAGGCCGGCGCTCCGCTCGTCCGGTTCCGCGGCGGGTATCCGGCGTTCGCCTGATCGCGCCGGAGTCCGGCCGTCAGAGGAGGCGGCGTCAGAGGAGGCGGGGCGGCGATGCGGTCTTTCGGTCCGGTGCAGTTCCAGCTGATGCTGCTGCGGCGGATGGCCGACTTTCAGCCGGGCATGGTGGAGGACGCCGTCCAGTCGCTCGGCGTCCCGCGACTGGCGGTGGCGGACGCGAACCGGCGCTGGCAGGCGATGGTCCGGTCCCGGACCTTTCCCGGCGGCAGCGACCGCTACCGGGTGATCCTCGGCGAGCCCCGGGCCGCCTTCGAGCGCAGGCTCGGCGACATCACCATGGAAGTGCGCCGGTGGCCGCTGCCGCTGTGGCCGGACCTGCGCTTCGAGACCGTCGCCGTACCCAGCGGTCCCGTGCTGCAGGAGTGGCTGGTCCGGCCCGACCCAGGCACCCGGCCGCGCCTGATAGCTGTCGGCGACGCGCGGCCTTGGACCTGCGTGATCGGCGACCTTGACCCCGCGTTCGGCGCGGCCCAGCACCATGACGACGGGGCGCCCAGCCGCTGGGCCGTGACCTTCACCGCCGATGACGGCCAGGGAGTTCCCCGGCGCTACCTGGCCCGGTTCGTCTGGGGGCTGCTCCAGACCATCACGCCGCTGTGACCAGCCGGCCGGCCCGCCAGACCGCCGCGATCTGGGGGACTCCCGGCCGGTAGGCGAGGTAGGCGTGCGACGGCGCGTCCAGCATGACCAGGTCGGCGCGGGCACCGACGCCGAGATGGCCGACGTCGCGGCGGCGCAGGGCGGCGGCCCCTCCGGCGGTCGCGGCCCAGAGCGCCTCCTGCGTCGTCATCCGCATCTCCCGGACCGCCAGGGCGACGCACAACGCCATGCTGGAGGTGAAGCAGGAGCCGGGATTGCAGTCGGTGGCGATCGCGACCGTGGCCCCCGCCTCCAGCAGGCGGCGGGCGTCGGGATACGGCTGCCGGGTGGAGAACTCCACGCCCGGCAGCAGGGTCGCCACCGTGTCCGAGGCGGCGAGCGCATCGATGTCGCCGTTGTCCAGGAACGTGCAGTGGTCGGCCGACGCGGCGCCCGCCTCGACGGCCACCTGGACGCCGGGGCCGTACCCGAGCTGGTTGGCATGGACCCGCGGTAGCAGGCCGGCCGCCGCGCCGGCCGCGAGCACGGCGCGAGCCTCGTCGGCGCCGAACGCGCCCCGCTCGCAGAAGACGTCCACCCACCGGGCGTGCGGGGCGCACGCGGCGAGCATCGGCCCGCAGACCAGCTCGACGTAGCGGGCCGCGTCGCCGTCGAACTCCGGCGGGACCACGTGCGCGCCCAGGTAGGTCACCTCGGGCGTGACCTCCGCGGCCAGCGCGACGCTGCGTGCCTCGTCGGCCACGGTGAGCCCGTACCCAGACTTGCACTCAAACGTCGTCGTACCCTGGGCCAGCATCTCCCTGGCCAGCCTGGCCAGGTTCGCGCGTAGCTGCTCGTCGGAGGCACCGCGGGTGGCGGCGACGGTGGACCGGATTCCGCCCGCGCTGTAGGGCAGGCCCGCCATCCGGGCGGCGAACTCCGCGCTGCGCTCGCCCGCGAAGACCAGGTGCGCGTGCGAGTCGACGAAGCCGGGCAGCACGGCGCGACCGCCCGCGTCGACCATCTCATCGGCCGCCGGAGCATGCGCGGACGGCCCGGTCCAGGCCACCTGGCCGGACTCGATGATCAGCGCCGCGTTGCCTAGTGCTGCGAACTGCCC
>Ga0307372_10003890_pt1 | contig 23508 bp, 21 predicted proteins | sample OX1MG_FD_202533 | JGI IMG/M metagenome (GOLD analysis project Ga0307372, IMG submission 202533) | Soil microbial communities from Risofladan, Vaasa, Finland - OX-1 | ecosystem: Environmental > Terrestrial > Soil > Coastal area > Acid sulfate soil | place: Finland: Risofladan, Vaasa | collected...
GATCCGACGATACGACTCGAGGTACTTCCGCTTCAGATGGACCGGCTGTGGCCTCACGGGCGACGTCGCCTCACTTCAGCCGAGCTCGCCAAGCGTCACCGTGACTGTCGATCGCGCGCCGTCGGCCGTGGTCAGCGTGATCTTGACGCTCTGTCCGGGCCGGTGTGCCGCGAGCGCCGAGAACAGCGATTCAGCGTCGGGCACCGCCGTTCCGTTCACGGCGACGATCGCATCGCCGACCTTGATGCCCGCCCGGTCGGCCGGACCGCCCGTCTGGATCGCGACGACCAGCGCGCCCGCACGGACGACGCTGTCCGCCACACTGATCCCAAGCGCGGCACGGCCAGAATTGACGACGTGGCCGCTGCGGATGATCTGCGTCGCGATGTCTCGCACGAGGTTGCTGGGAATCGCGAAGCCGATCCCAGCAGCTGTCGCGCCGTTCGTGCTGGCCGCGGCCAGGGTGGGGATGCCGATCACCCGGCCGGAGAGGTCGACCAGCGCGCCGCCGCTGTTGCCTGGGTTGATCGCTGCGCTCGTCTGGATCGTTCCGGGCAGCACAATGCCACCGCCCTCACTCACGTTCCGGCCGAGCGCGCTGACGATGCCGTCGGTGATGCTGCTCTGGAGGCCGAGCGGGTTGCCGGCTGCGAGCACGATGTCGCCAACCTCGAGCTTCGAGGAGTCCGCGAACGTCGCCGCCCTGGCGCCGTGCGCACCGATCGTGATCACGGCCAGATCGTCGGCCGTGTAGGACCCGATAAGTCGCGCCGCGTACTGGCGGCCATCAGCCAGTGTCACCGTGAAGCTCGAGGAGCCGCCGGTCACGTGAGCGTTCGTGACCACATCCCCGCGCGAGTCGAACACGACACCCGATCCGAGCCCTGTCGACGTGCGGATCTGAACGATCGACGGCAGAATCTTCCTCACCGCGGCGATGAACTGCTGCTGGAGCGAGGAAGCCGCCGCCGGGCGCGCCGCCAGCCCGCCGAATGTGGTCGCCGTTCGCGCGAGCGGCGCCCCGGCAGAACTTGACGCGGACGGCGTATTGGCGTGCGTCACGACAACCCAGCCGGCCGCGGCCAGCGCGGCCGCCACAAGGGCACCGATCAATGACGGCCGCAACCGCCGCCGCTCGCCGGAACCGCGCCGCCACGGCGATATGCGTGCGGGGTGTTCGTCTGCACTGTTGCGCGCGTACCGGCCGGAGGTGAATCTCACCGAGGCGAGCGCGAGCGCGGCGACGCGCGCGATCGACGTAGCGCAGCCGCGAACGTCCTGCATCGGGCGAGCCATAGATAGACCTCCGGGCCGACGTGGCACGGAACACAGGGTTCCAGCCGCGCGCGAGCGCGCCAACCGTCTTTGCTACTGCATGCTGGTTCGGCCAACTACGTAGCCGACCACAGGTCGGTCGCACTCCAGGCCCCCGTTTGCCCGGCGCCACGTTCGGCCTGCGTTGTCGTTCGTCGTTCCCCGTCCGCGCCCCAAAGCGGTGCCGAGAGCGAGCGGTCCGGGGGCGCGCGCACAGCGCTGCGCGGGCCATCTGCACCGCGGCGTAGTTCACCCCCGGCGGCTACGGGTCTGCGCCGATGTGCGGCGCGTTGTGGCGGTGGAGGCTCTGGCGAATGGGGTCGAGCCTCGAACTTCACGCGATCCGGCGTTCTTTCGGCGACGTGGTCGCCGTTGATGGATTGAGCTTCTCGGTTGCGGCGGGAGCGTTATTCGGGTTCGTCGGGCGCAACGGCGCGGGCAAGACCACGACGATGCGGATCATCTGTGGCCTGTTGGCGACGGACGACGGCGAGGTGTCGTGGGGCGGCGCGCCGATCGACGCTGCGATGCGCGCGCGGATCGGATACATGCCCGAGGAGCGCGGCCTCTATCCGAAGATGAGGCTGCGCGATCAGCTCGAGTATTTCGCCGTGCTGCACGGCGCACCTCACCCGCCGGCGCGCGCTGCTGCGCGCGACTGGCTGGACAGGCTCGGGCTCGCGGATCGCGAGCGGGCGCGTGTCGACGAGCTCTCGCAGGGCAACCAGCAGCGCGTCCAGCTCGCCGCGGCGCTGGTGCATCGTCCCGACCTGCTCGTGCTCGACGAGCCGTTCGCAGGCCTCGACCCGATCGTCACCGACCTGCTGGCCGGCGTGCTTCGCGAGGAGGCCGCACGCGGCGTGCCGGTCCTGTTCTCATCCCACCAGTTGGACCTCGTCGAGCACTTGTGCGAGTCGGTGGCGGTCATCGACCACGGCCGACTGATCGCCTGCGGCCGCGTCGATGAGCTGCGATCGGGCGGCCCACGCCTCGTCCGCGTCGACGTGCGCAACGCCGCCGCTGGATGGGCAGACGCGCTCGACGGCGTCGACCTCGTCGAGCGCGCAGGACCACGCACCGTGTTCAAGCTCGCGCCGTCTGCGGATCCTGAGTGCATCCTCGATGCGGCGCGCCCCGTACTCGGATCTCGGCCACTCGCCACGTCCCGCTCCTTGGCGCATCGGAAACGCGGTTGGCGCACCACCGTCAAGACTCGGACGCATGCCCGACCTACCCGGCCCGGGTCGACACAAATGGCTGTCATCGTGCGTAACGTGAATGCCACCCCACGTGCCGCTGCCGGTGGGCTTTGAGTGGACCGTGAGCCCAAGATGGGGTCGATTACCCATGGTGTCCAAAGGCCTGGGCAGCAGACTTGCTCTACGCGGCCAAGCGCCGATCACACCGAGCACGAGCGAGGAGCACGCTATGCCACCAGTCATCGGCGATACCGAGATCAGTCGTCCTAACGAGCGCCCGGGACACACGCCGAGATCTGCCCCGATCCATCAGCGGCTGACCCGCGAAAGCGCCGCGTTCCGCACGCAGTGTTACCTGCGAACGACAAGCTCCGGGCGCGGCTGATGATGGTTGGGGCGGAGGCGGGCTCGCACGCTAACGAGCTGACTCGTGGGCCCCGGGGTCTGAAGCGCGACCACCTACCTAGTGAGCGCATGCGGTGCGTGCAGTGCGCGCTGGTCATGGATGCGGCGGCATTCGAACACGATCGAGCCTTACTGTCCGCCTGCTGCTGACCGCGCTGCGACGGTCGGCTCGTAGTCTCGATGCTGGCAGCGACTCAGCTCGGTTTGTTTGCGATCCATCGATCTACCTGGGGTGACGGCACAGCATGGACGCTGAGCGAGCGAGCGAGCGAGCGACGTCTATGGAACATTCAGAACCCGGGCGAATGTGACAGAACGGGACGCCGGTGATACCGCGCGGACGCGCGCCCTCGGTGTGGTGTCGCGGTTCGGACGAGGAGAACTCGCCGCTCGGGCTGATCGACACGCGTGCCCCCGATCCTCCGAGCGATGCTCACCGCTGGCCACGTCCGCCGTGACCCTGCACGCCGCGCATCGGTCCAGTCTGCGAACGCAGCTCGCGACATGCGCATCCGACAGGCGCCACCGGCCCACGGGCTGCCGTCAGACTCCGATCAGATGAGCGCGACCGACCAGCAGCACAGGCTCAGCGATCAGCTTGACAGGTGGCTGACCGACGATGGCGAGAAGACGGTAGGAAGTCTCGTCGACGCGTTCGGCGATAAGAGCTTTGCGATGCTGTTGGTCCTTCTGCTCGGCATTCCGGCGCTCCCGCTGCCGACCGGCGGGGTGACCCATGTGTTCGAGGTCATCGCGGTGCTGCTCGCGCTAGAGCTGATCGTGGGACGGCGCGAGGTTTGGCTACCACACCGGTGGCGTGCGCTCGCGCTCGCGGGTGAGAAGCAACAGCGTTTCGTCACGTTCCTTTTGAGGCTGATCCGCCGGCTCGAGCGCTTCTCTCGCCCGCGGCTCGCGTTCCTGTTTCACTGCCGGTTCTCCAATCGTGTCTTTGGCCTGTTGGTGATCGGCGGCTCGGCCGGTGCTTTCCTCGCCCCGCCGTTCAGCGGGCTGGACACGCTGCCGGCGCTGGGTGTTGTCCTGCTCTCCCTCGGCGTGCTCCTCGAAGACTTCGCCGTCGTCGCGGGGGCGATCGTGGTGGGCGTCACCGGCGTTGCGCTCGAGATCGCGCTCGGCGCGGCGGCCCTCCACGGGCTGCGGACTATCTTCTAACCAGCGCATGCCCCAGGTTGTCGAAGATGCCGCCGCGGCGGGCGCGAGCGGCAGAACTCAGATACCGCTCCAAGTGAACCAGATACCCAGCCCACAGGCGGCCCGGGGAGCCCGATGCCGGTGACCGCCGCGGGCTGGGCGCTCACCCTCGCCGTGATCGCCGCCCTCCTGGGTCTTGACTGGCTGCTGCTCGCGCGGCGCACGCAGCCTGTGAGCTTCGCGGAAGCCGCCCGCTGGTCGGCCTTCTACGTCGCCGTCGCAGTCGCATTCGGTGTCGTCCTTGGGCTCCTGTCCGGATGGGATCTCGGCACGCAGTACTTCGCTGGATACGTGATCGAGAAAAGCCTCTCGGTCGACAACCTGTTCGTGTTCCTGATCATCATCAACGCCTTCTCGGTGCCGGCCGAGCAGCAACCCAAGGCGCTGAGCATCGGGATCACGATCGCGCTTGGCCTGCGAACGGTGTTCATCGCGCTCGGGGCCACGCTACTGGCCGCGTTCTCCTTCATGTTCCTGGTGTTCGGCCTGGCACTGGTCGGAACCGCGGTTCAGCTGTTTCGCCACCGCGACGAGGACCCCTCGATTGAAGACAACGCCCTGGTCAGCATCGCCCGTCGCACGCTGCCGCTCACCAGCGACTACGAACGCGGACGGATCCTCACTCGCGTCGATGGCCGTCGCGTGTTCACGCCGCTGTTGCTGGTACTGATCGCCATCGGCAGCAGCGACGTACTGTTCGCGTTCGACTCGATTCCGGCAGTGTTCGGCGTCACACAACACGCCTACATCGTGTTCGCCGCCAACGCGTTCGCGCTCCTCGGCCTACGCGCCCTGTTCTTCGTCGTGTCGGGGATGCTCGACCGGCTTGTGTACCTATCCACCGGCCTCGCGCTCATCCTTGGCTTCATCGGCTTAAAGCTCGTGCTCGAGTTCGCCCACCAGCAAGACCACGCGATCCCTGAGATCTCGACCGGGATATCCCTCGCGGTGGTCGCCGTCACGATCGCCACGACCACGGTCGCTAGCGTGTACAAGGCACGCCGCGATCCAAGCATACGCGCACACGCCGGAGCCTTGCGCGAACGCAGCACCGATCAACCCGGCGGTTCGTCCGAACGATCGGCCCAGTCCAGCTGAGCCCATCTGCTTACTGTGGCGTCCGGGGCCCGCCGTCGAACAAGGACGTCTCCGACGCACTCCGAGACCCAGCTGGCGGTCGCTTCGTGCGCGTTCGGGTTTGGGATGACTCGCCGCTCACCGACACCACCCCGGTCGGGGTCGCTAAAGCGAACGCCTGCGTCTCGCGATCGAGATCTACAAGCGTCGCACCGGCCTGCGCGGTGGCGATTTGCCGAGCCGGATCGACCCCGTACGGCACTCGTCGGAGACATGTCGAGCATCACGCCCCGTCGCACACCGCAACGGACGCGGCCCTTGGGACGCCTACGGCGAGCACAGGTTCTGTCGACGCTTGAGCAACGCACGATCACCGCGGGGTACGGGTACCGGTCAATTATGGCGTGAAGGGTCGCGGTCGTGGTCATCGTCTGGCGTCGTGTCGAGTCGCGGGGCGTTCGGTTGAGTGCTGTTGGTGCCTTTATGCGGCGCGAGCAACTGGGGTGTGGGCGGGCTGTTGGCGCGTACCCGTCGCGCGGTCGTATGCGCGCAGGCGCCGGATTCGCTCGCTTAGTGGCGGGTGGGTTGAGAGAAACGCTGTGAGCTGGCGGCCCGCGAGCGGGTTGACGATGTACATCGGTGCGGTCACCCGGGAAACCGCGAGCGCGGGCGCGTGGGCTCGTTCGATTTCTTGCAGCGCGTCTGCCAGCGGCGCCGCCCCGCCAAGTAGGCGTGCGGCCGTCACGTCAGCAAGGTACTCGCGCTGGCGTGAAACGCCGAGCTGCAGCAGCATCGCGCCGAGCGGTGCGACGATCATCGCCGCCAGGGCTCCCAGGCCTCCCAGCGGGTTGTCCTCCTCGTCCGCCCCGAACAGGAATGACAGCTGCATGATGTTCGCGATCGCCGCGATCGCGCCGGCCATCGTCGCAGCGATCGACGAGACGAGAATGTCACGATTCTTGATGTGCGACAGCTCGTGCGCAAGAACACCGCGGACCTGGCGGTGAGACAGACTCAGCAACAGCCCTTCGGTTACCGCGACCGCCGCGTGCCGGGGGTTACGGCCGGTCGCAAACGCGTTGGGTTGCTCTCCGGGCATCACGAACAGCCGCGGCATGGGGATCGCGGCGCGCAACGCGAGCTGACGCACGCTCTCGTACACCTCCGGGGCGTCGGCTTGGCGTAGCGGTTGCGCGCGGGCGACCCGGAGTGCGACCCGGTCGGAGTAGAAGTAGCCGACAATGTTCATGGCGACCGCGAGCGCCGCGAAGAGCCACAAAAACACGCCGCCGACCAGCGCACCAAGCGCGACGATCAGCGCCGTGAGGCCAGCCACAAGCGCCCATGTGCGAACACGGGTCGACAGCTGGGTGGTGGTGATCGTCATCGAAGTGTCCTTTCATCCGGCGGGTAGATGTCTTCCGCCACGATTGCGCACGCGGGCTTTCCGGTCCATCGGGCCAGGCGTGTATCTCCGCCGCGCATATACCCGTACGGTCCGTGTTGGACGGTCCGTGTGGGCCCGGCTCTGCGATCCCGCCCACGAGGCCGCCGATTACACCGTGGTGCGTGGGATCCAACAGGCTCACGCCGACATCGCGTGCTCCCAGCAAACCACGCGCCCGCGCTCGCACACGAATCGTGCCCTCACCCGCATCCGAGCGCGAATACATCCCAGACCCCATGGAATGCTGCGGCCGAGCAAAGGAAAATGAGATCGACGACACCCGTTGAGGGCGTCACGCCACCCATAGGCGAAGCAGAAAGGCAAGTGGTATGAGCACGACCACAATCGACAAGGCCAGCCGTTATACCTCCACGCTCGATGACATTAATCCCGCACAAACCTGCGAAGAGTCCACGCAGCTGTTCGACGACGGGCGGGCAACGGGCGCGGTTCGCGTTTCGACCCGCCGCGGTGCGCGCTGCCACGAGGCACACGCTCACGTCCTCTGGATTGGTAACGAGAATGGCGGACCAGGGCGGCTCCGCGGCGCGAGCCGCGCGTTCTCCGCGATTCCGGTCTCACTCGTCGAGAATGCCGACGCGAGCCACTCTGCCACGACGCCCGGCGAGCTGCTCGCCGCCGCGCATGCCGCTTCGTTCATTGCGACGCTCGCTGACGTTCTCGCGCGGCGCGGCGCTCACGCACGCGAACTCGACGCGGATGGAACATGCGTGATCGAAGACGACACGCACGAGCGGCTGGTCACCGCAGCGCACCTGCGCGTCCGCGGCCGCGGAACGGACCTCGACGCAGCATCGTTCTCCGAATGCTGCGACCGGGCGCTCGCGTGCTGCCCAATCTCTCTTATTCTGAGTTCAAGTGTGCCGATCACCCTCGACGCCCGCCTTGGCGCCCAGCTTTCCGAAGCCCCGCCGGCAGCCTGGTTCGTACACACTGCCGTCACTTCCGTCTGAATGACGAGCGTCGAGCTAGCATGGGCGATACCGGATCTGACTCCGTCGGGGCGCTCGAGTGCGTCGGTGAGGTCGGTCATCCGTTGCGCGATTGTTGCCGTTGTGGCGTGCGGCAGCGTGGGTCCTAGCGCGCTGCAGTGCTCGCATAAGCCGGTAGGACCCCTGCTGTGGACGGGCCATCGCTACCCGCGCGCATCGGGGTCCGGTAGCGCTATCGCAGACAGCGGCTAGCGCGCACAGACGAGCACGCGTGCCTGCCGTAGCGTCGACGGCGGGCGCGGAGGCATGGGGTGTCGCTCAGCCCGCGGGGATTACGAGCACGGGTCGCGTGGCCTGGCGAACGACCCGCTCTGAGACGCTGCCCAAGACGCCGCCGAGCGCGGTGTGGTGTGCGGCGCCCAGCACGATCAGTTCGGCGTCAAGCTCGTCGGCGATGCGCAGGATCGTTGCGGCGGCCTTACGGGCTACCATCAGCGGGCGGGCGTCAATGTTCGCCTGCACGGCGAGTTGGCAGCCGTGGCGTGCCTGACGCTCAGCGAGCTCGGTGGCGATCTCGTCCCAGTCGCGGTAGAGGCCGCTCGCGCGGCCGACTAGATCTCCGATCGGGTCGAGCGGCAGTTCGTTTGCAGCGGGATCGCGACCGTCAGCACGACGGCCTCGCGCCCTGGGAGCAGCGCGGCGGCGTGACGGATCGCCTGCGCCGCTGTCTCGGAACCGTCGAAGCACAACAACAGTGGGCCGCTCACGCCGGCTGGCCGTTGGTCGAGGGTGGTGTGATGCGGACGCCAAATCCGCAGAGGGCGAGGCCCATAATGGCGAACGCGCTCGCAGCTACGGCGATGGCGATCATCCGGGCGTCAGGAGCTGTGAGCTCGAAGAAGTGGCGCGTTGCGGGCATCATGAGTGTGGCCACGTAGACGCCGGCAAGCGCGGCGCACATGGCGGCGACGAGCGTTGAGCGTCGCCGCGATCCTTCGGCCTCCAGCGCGATCACGAGGTAGAGGCCGCACGCGACGAGGATCGTGACCGCGACGGTGCGAGCGTTGGTCACGGAGAGATCGAGGTCATGAAGTGCGAAGCTGTAGCCGGCGACGAGCGCCGCGCCGAGCACCGCGCCCGCGGGCACTGCGAAGCGTGCGACGCTGCGCGCGAAGTGTTCGGGCCGCCATGGGCCGCTGCTTGGTGCCAGGGCGAGGAAGAACGTTGGGATGCCGATCGTCAGACTCGCAGCGAGCGTGAGGTGTCGGGCAGCAGCGGGTAGGCGTCTGAGCTGGTTCCGATCGTCAGGATCAGGAACGCGGCGAACGCGGACTTGGTCACGTAGAGTTTGCTCACGCGCTGCAGGTTACGCAGCGCGCGGCGGCCTTCGGCGACCAACGCGGGGACGCTCGCAAAATCGCCGGAGACAAGGACCAGGTCGGATACGCTGCGCGCCATCTGCGTGCCGCTGCCCTGCGCGATCGCCAACTGCTCGGTTTTCAGCGCGGGAACATCGTTGACGCCGTCGCCCACCATCGCCACGTAGCGGCCCTCCGCACGCAACGCCTCAACGATCGCCTTCTTGCCCTCCGGCGAGATCCGTCCGATCACCGTCGCATCGACCGCTGTTTCTCGGCGTGATCGTCGCCAACACGGCGATCGGGGTCACCCAGGAGGTGCGCGCGAAACGGGCGCTGGACCGCCTGCCAATCGCCGAAGATCAGCGTCAGCACGCCGAAACCGGCAAGGATCACGTTGAACACCGTGAGCACGTTCGCCCGGACGATGCTCGCGTATGAGCGGCCCGAGCCCTGTCGACGCAGCACGCCACGCTCAGCCAGAAGCCGCGTCGCATCTTGCTCAGTGAACGCCGAACTGGGCCCCCAAAGCGCGAGGCGTTGCACCACGCTCGATCTGTTGGTCTGCGTCGATGCTCATAGTCTGCACTCAGCGTTGTCGCCGCGGACCCACGGCCCGCTCATATCGCCGATTGTCGTTACCGGCCGACTTGCGGAGCCGAACGCGCGCCCGCACGAGCAGCGACTTCACGACCGCACCGTCCTACTGTTCACGCTGCATCGCCACCGCGTTCCGAAGCACAGGGTCGACCAGTCGGAGGCAGGACCCACGGGGAATACTCACCGCGATCGCTGGCCCACGGATCCACGCATGGCAACCACTGCCGCCACCCGACTCGCGCCGGCCGGTCTGTGGCTTGCCATCGCCAGTCGTACGCGCAGTTGTTGGTTTTCTCGCCTGAGGGTGGTGTTCTCCCGGCGCGCCGCGGCGAGGTCGCGCACCATGCGCGCCAGCACCGGCGCCAGACGTTGCACGCGAGCGGCCAACTGGTCGTTCTCCGCCAGCAGCCGCGCCTGCATGTCCTCATCGGCCCATCGGCCCGCAGCAACGGCCCCGGATGTCGAAGACATCGTGTGACCAACGCTAATGGTCATTCGCGCGCACCCCCTTTCGAGTGACCGCCAGCGCGAGCCAACGCGGCGGCCCGAGGACAGCGAGGGCGCGACGCGCGTTCGCAGCACGCGCGGCCAACGAATATCGCGTTCGCGGTCATCTCTTCGACCCTGGGTGACGGATCGACCGGCGGGGGCTGTCGGCTCGGATCGGCTCTCGCGGTTTGCGACCGTCGGTCGTGGTCGAGTCCGAATCGACGTGCGGCGCTTGCGCGTCAGTGTGTCGAGGCTCCATGAGTTGTTGCAGGATGGCCCAGCGGCGTGCCTCCAGCCAGCCGCGGCTGACGCCGAGCATGACCGCAATTTCCTCGGGGGCGACTCGGTCGATCAACATCGCCACGATAGGAAGGTCCTCCTCGTCAAGCGCACTGCCGATCGCGCGCATCGCATCGGGTCGAATGGCTGGTAGCGCAGGGACGCCAGCGGCGACGGCGCGGACAGCGTCCCAGAGGTCGAGGTCTCCGCGCTCCTTGCTACAGATCCCGCCCGCTCCGGCGACGAGCGCGGCGACCGCCAGCTGCGTATCGGCGAACGCTGAATAGAGCAAGACACCGGGCGCGTTCGCGAGACTATTCAACTGACGCGTCAGTGACAGCCCGTCGCGATCAGGCAGGTGGTAGTCGACGACGGCGACATCGAACTCCTGTTCTCGGGCCGCGGCAACTGCGTCGCGCGCGGTCGGGACCGCGGTAACCGATGCGACGTCCCGCTGCGCCAGCAGCAGACCTCGAACACCCGCCCGCACCGCCGGATGATCGTCGACCACCAACACCCGCATCGCAAGTCCGCGCGCGGCCCCAGCCCCGCTAACGCGCGTTGCCTCGCTTTGCTCCGCTGCTGCCAATGCCTTCACGGGGTGCTCCTATCTGTTCGGTGGTGTGTGCGCTTCACGCTGCCAAAAGACCGGGCCGCGGGACATGGGGTCCGTCCTCCATGTCTTGCTGTCGCGGACCCCAACCGCACCCGACCAATGAGCGCAACGACGACGAACCGCAACCTCCCTGGTCCTCGAACAGCTCGATCTGCGATGCATTCGGTCCACGCGAGCGACGGTCGTTGCCGGGGCGATCGCTTAAGGACGGCGAGCCGGATGCGCTGCTCACGCGCGCGGTGCCGCGACTTCCCACGCCGCCCCGCGGAGCCGCTCCGTTGGGCTGGCGAGGGGTCGCGGCCGACCCGCATTGGTCCTGGCGCGACCTCTGGAGTACGGCGCGACGGGTCCCGCCCTCCGGCGGGACCCGTTCGGTCTTCGGTACCTAGCGGCAGTCTGCCGTGAGCGTCGCCCGACCGGTCCCTAGAGGATGAGCGCGCGTGATGCGCCGGATGGGAGCAGGACGGCGTTGCCGGCGTAGAATCCGAAGACGCCGAGCTGCGCGTAACCGTGGAGGCGAATGGTTGGGATGAGTATGTGCAGGCTGTAGCTACAGTCTGGGCGCAGGGTCACGCGTCGCAGTCCGATCGTATCGTTGCCGCGCCTGACTTCTATTTCGACCGTGCCGCTGCACCTGGCAGCCGTTGTGATTGCGGCGGGCAGCTCCAGGCGGCCGGACACAGCGATGTTAAGTCGGGTAGGGCCTCGCTTGGAGGACGAGTTGATCACCAACCCAACAGGATGTGTCCGAACGGCCGGTTTTGTGTTGAACGTGAGGTCCGGGCCGACGTCCAGGCGGGTCGCGTTGTAGGCCACGAGACGGTAGTGGTAGGTGGAGCCTGATTGGAGGCCGGTGAGGCGCACATTGATCGGTCGGGCACCAAGGCCCGACATCTTCTGTGGCGTCGTTTGGAGGCCGTAGTCGGTCGTCAAGCCGATGTCGAAGTACCACGTCGTGTCGGTGCCGACCGGGTTGATCGCACCGTTGAGCTGTGCTCCGCTCGCGGAAATGGCGACGGCCGCTGCGTCAGAGACCGCCGGCAAGGGGCCGGTCGAATCGACCCGGTGTCCGGTCGTCAGAAACGTGACGTCTGCGCCGACCACAGTCCCGTCGGAGCTCGTGGCGACGACCCGATAGTGATAGGCCGTGCCAGCTAGGAGGCCGCTGAGCGTGCCACCGACCGTCGTATTAGCGGTGCCCGCTCCGACGGCCGTTGATGGGGTCTGCAGCCCGTAGTTGGTGGACGGGCCGTACTGGAATGCGTAGGTCGTCGCCTTGCCGTTGGGGTTGATGGCGGCGTTGACGGTTGCGGATGTGTCCTTAACCGCAGATGGCTGGCCGGTGGTGGCAGCCGGTGGCATCTTGGCCGTCGTGAACGTTGCATCTGTGCCGGCGACGGTTCCGCCGGGGCTGGTGGCGACAATACGGAAGTGGTACATCGTGCTCGCGGCCAGCCTGCTAAGCGTCGCTTGAACGGTCATGATGTTGGTGCCGGAGCCCGCTGACTTAGTCGACGTCTGCAAGCCATAGTTGGTGGTCGCGCCGTACTGAAACGCATAGGTTGTTGTCAGGCCGTTGGGGTTCACGGTCGCGCTTATCACAGCGGAGTCACCTGACACCAATGATGTGACACCAGTCGTCACTGTCGGTGGTGTCGCCGCCATCGCCGGAGCTGCGGCCGACATACCCGAGATCAGTGCAACCACGACCAGACCACCTGCAAGTCGCATCGCCAGGAGTCTCGGTCGCGGCGGCTTCTTGGTCGATGCGGCTCGTAGGTTTGCGGTGGGTGTCACTGTTTCTGAGACCTGCATGGTCGGCTCCAATCGGCTGGTTGGCGTGTCGCTCCCACGCTGCCACTCCCACGAGCGGTACGCCATGGGGCCGACACCGCATGTTGGCGCCGCCGCGGACCCATGCCGGGCCGACGGTATTACCTAGGGTTCGATCAGGCCGCGCCGGATCGCATAGCGCGTCAGCTCGACGCGGTCGCGCATCCCGAGCTTCTCGAGCACGTTTGCGCGGTGGCGCTCGACCGTTTTTTCGCTGATCACGAGCTGCTCGGCGATTTGGCGGTTGGTGTTGCTTTCAGCGATTAGCTTGACGATCTCGACCTCGCGCGGGGTGAGCGGATCCTCGCGCACCGGACCGTCGTGGTCCCGTGCTCGGTCGAGATAGTCGCGCACCAGCCTCGTCACCGCGCCGGGGTATAGAAACGGCTCGCCACGCATCGTCGCTCGACAAGCCTCAACTAGATCGCGGTCGACGACGGACTTCAGCACGTACCCCGAGGCCCCCGCTGTCAGCGCCTCGTAGAGGTACTGCTCACCCTCATGCATCGAAAGCATCAGGATCCGCAGCTCCGGCCGGCGACGGTGCAGCTCGCGGGCGGCCTGTAGACCGGTCATGCGGGGCATGCTGATGTCAAGCACGGCGAGGTCGACCTGCGGATCGAGGCCGAGCTCGACCGCCTCGGCGCCGTCACTGGCCTCGGCGACGACGCGCAGGTCCGGCTCGGATTCCAGCACCAAGCGCAGTCCGCGACGCACGACAACGTGGTCGTCAGCAAGCAGGATTCTGATTGTGAGCGGCGTCACGTGGACACCTGCTCGATCGGGACGTCGAGATGGACTCTCACGCCCTTACCTTCTGGCGAGTCCACGGACAGCGTGGCGCCTACGAGCGCGGCCCGCTCTCGCATCCCACGTATGCCGGTGCCGCCGTTTGTGTCTGTCGTGAGGCCGCAACCGTCGTCGGAGACGAGGAGCGAGACGCCCCCGGGCCAGGTCGTCAGCGCTAGCAGCGCGCTTGAGCTGCCCGAATGTCGCGCGACGTTGGTCAGCGCTTCCTGGGCGACGCGGTAGACAACGAGTTCCGCGTCGCCGCTCAGCTGCGGGAGCTCACGCGCGACGCGGCGTACGACCTGGAGGCCCATTCGCTCCTCGATCCGGTCGCCGAGCGCCTCAAGCGCGCTCGGTAGCCCGAGGTCGTCCAGTCCCTCTGGGCGCAACTCCAGCGCGATCCGCCGAACCTCCTCGAGGCTCCCGCGAGCCGTCTCCTGGGCCTCGAGCAGCAGCGTCGCTGAGGAGGGCTCCATGCCACGCGCGGCCTGGCTCAACTGGAGCAGCAGCGAGGTCAGCGCCTGGCCGACCTCGTCGTGCAGGTCCCGGGCGACGCGCAGCCGCTCCGTCTCCTGAGCGGCGAGGATCGCGCCGGTCCGCGCAGTCCGCTCACGCTCGAGGCGCTCAAGCATCTCGTTGAACGCCACCGCCAACTCGATGGCCTCCGACGAGGGCCCCGAAAGCGCCAGCCGCTCCCCCGGGCGCGCCGGATCAACCGAACGCGTCAACGCTGTCAGCTGCTCCAACGGAGCGACCACGCGCCGCAAAACAAGCATGTTCACGACTGCCAGCACCACCAACGTCGCCACGAAAATCACAGGCTCCTCCCACGCAACCGACCCCAGATGCCGCGGAGCGAAAACCAACACCGTGAGGCCGCCCGCGACCACAACGCCAAGCGAGTTGATCAAGGCGAGCCGACGCGCGAGCGGAACGTACGAGCGCCTCCCCTCCCTCGGCTCGCGAAGCGCTGAACCAACTGATCGGACCGACCCGCCCTCGCCGTCGCTCACAGCAGCCATTGCACGCCCGCACAGTTCGAGATCAGCCGCATCGCCACCGTCCCATTCGCCTTGAAGAACCTCGACACCTCATTCTCGCCTTCCGTCTCGCTCGCCTTGGGCTACCCGACAACCCTCCCACCGACCTATCCGGCAAGGCAATGGGGTCCGAACCGCATCTTGGCGAGTTTCGCGCAGACACCATCGACTCGCTCCCCACGAAGGGCAGGCCGGCGAAGCCAGGGCTCATTGCGGCGTTTCCCGGAATGTGGATCGGGTTTGCCGGGGCGACACTTGGTTCGTGATGGTTCGGCGTGCCGTTCCTGTTCTTTTGGCCGGTTTCTGTGGGCTCGGCTACACGCAGCTGCGTGGGTTGATTCTCAACTGCGGCGCTACGAGCGAGGAAGCCACGGGGCGGCTACCGGGCGACGAGCTACTCGAGAAGGCCGACGGTGTTTCGACTCGCGCGATCGAGATTGATGCCCCGGCAAGTGCCGTGTGGCCCTGGCTTGCACAGCTGGGACCGTCGCCGCGGGTGGGGCCTACACCTACGACTGGATCGAGAACCTGGTCGGCCTCAACATGCACAGCGCGGATCGGGTTCTCCCCGAGTTCCAAAATCCCGCCGTCGGCGACACGATCGGCTTCGGCTCGAACCACGCCTCGAACGCGTGGAACCAGAACATGTGCTCGCCTGGCGCAGCGAGGACGGCAACTGGGTGTGGTCGTTCGTACTCGAGCAGATCCGTGGCAAAACACGACTCATCAGCCGCAACCGCTTTGCATCCTCGGCTTCGGCACCTACGCTGCGGTGATCCGGCAGGCTGAAAGCTATCCGGCTGTCGGCGCCGGTCATCGGGTCGCCGGCGCTGGCATCGTCGGCACGGTCTCGCGTGCGGTGCTGGTCGTCGGTTCGCTTCCGCCCATGTCGAGCCGGAACGGCGGGTAGGCGTCGGTCATCAGCGTGGCATAAGCGGCGACGCGGAAGACCCAGCGGTTCATTCCGAGCACGAAATCGAAGAGGGACCTCGGATAGCGGCCCGTGAAGAGCAGCATGATGCCGGCGAACAAAACCAGCAGACCGACCAAGCCGCCCGAGCCCCACATCCACTCGCTGCCCTTCCCCGTCCACATGGCCCAGGCGCCACCGGCGAACACCGCGACAACTAGGTAGTGCGGCAGCGCCAGCAGCCACCACTTCACAAGTACGAGCTTGCGTGACAGCGACTCGGGGTAGGTGACCTCGAGTCGGGCCGGGTAGTCGCCCACGTCCTTGAGCGTGAAGGGCGGATAACGGTCGGTGCCGAGCGCGCTATAGGAGTAGAAGCCGACGCGCCACGACCAGCGCAGAACGCCGACGTTGAAATCGAACAGCGATCTCGGGTAGCGACCGGTGAAAAGGATCGCAAAGAACACGACCACGCTCACACCAGCGAACGCAACCCAGAGGAAGAACAGCACGATGAAGTGGGGAATCGCCAGCAGCCACTTAACGAGCCAGAGCCCGCGACTGAGCCGCGGCGCGAGCTCGCCCGTGAGTAGCAGCGGATAGGGGGATGCGTTGGTTTCCATGGCAGCGCCTTTCTCTCGCCCGAATTGGGCGACTGGTATTGCGGCGTCGGCGTTCCAATCCGACGATCGTGTTCCAGATTGCCCGGTCGCGGCACCGGTTGGTATGGGGTAAGGACCTCATTTCCGGCTGTGGGGAGCCCGAGATCCGCTCGCGGCGGGACGTCCAGTTCTCGGTTTAGCCGCCCCGTGGAGCACCAGGCGATTAATGGATGCGCGCAAGCGACCGGGGCCCGCTCACCGCAGACTCGGAGCGTCAATCGATCTGAGCCCCGCCGCGGACCGAGACTCCCTCGTGCGTCGGAACAAGTGGGTGGAGGCGGCCGGCGACTTTCATGCATTGCGCGGACCGCAGGGCGCGGGTACCGGCGCCCGACGTCCGCTTCCCCACGGCGAGCGGTAGCCCGCGCTGTCCCCTATCTCACTCCTCAGCTGGACGACGACCGAGCGAGCCGGCCATCGGTCAGGTCGCGCTCGCCATTACCAGGCAGTGGTCGTCGCGTGTCTCGCCGGACGCTCGCGGCTCGTCCCAACCAGGCACCTGAAGGTCATGTGGCCAGGCGACTGCTTGCACGCGGCGACGGCACAGTGGGCCAGGGGCGGTATGGTTGGGAGAGGCGACCGATCGGGGGATCATGGCGGACCATGATGCTGTCGTGCGAGCGTTGGACGGGGAGTTCGCGGGCGAGCTGGTAGTTCCTGGCGACTCGCAGTATGAGACGGCGCGACGCGTGTGGAATGGGATGGTCGACAGGAGGCCCGCGGTGATCGCCCGTTGCGCGCATGAGGGCGACGTCGTCGCCGCGCTGCGGGTGGCCAGGGAGTTCGGGCTGGCGGTGGCCGTGCGTGGAGGTGGCCACAACGTCGCGGGCAACGCGGTCTGCGACGACGGCGTGGTGATCGATCTGTCTGCCCAGAAGGCGATCCACGTCGATCCTGAGAAGCGGACCGCGCGCGCGCAGCCCGGCGTGCTGCTCGGCGAGCTCGATCGTGCTACCCAGGAGTTCGGGCTCGCGACGCCGACCGGCAACGTCTCAATGACCGGCGTGGCGGGCCTGACGCTCGGTGGCGGACTGGGATGGATCGCGCGCAAGCACGGCCCCGCCTGCGACAACCTCCTTTCGGCCGACGTGGTGACCGTCGGCGGCGACCGCGTCAGAGCCAGCGCCGAGGAGAACCCCGACCTGTTGTGGGGGCTCCGCGGCGGCGGCGGCAACTTCGGCGTGGTCACCTCGTTTGAGTACCGGCTCCATCCCGTCGGCCCACAGGTCCTGGCCGGCGGCGTCTTGCACTCCTTTTCGGACGCGCGCGAGGTCTGTCGCTTCCTGAGCGACTTTGTCGCCGAGGCACCGGACGAGCTCTCGGTGACCGCCTCGACGTTTCGAGCGTCGCCGGCATTGCCCGTGCCACCCGAGATGCACGGCGAACTCGTCACCGTTCTGGCCGTCTGCTACGCGGGCGATCTAGATGCCGGCGAGCGCGTGCTCCGACCGCTTCGAGCGTTCGGGCGGCCACTAGCCGATTCGATCGCTCCGAAGCGCTACACGGACCTCCAGAGCGGATCCGACGCCTCCTACCCGAGCGGTCAGCACAACTACTGGAAGTCGCACTACATCGATGCACTGACCGACGAGGCGCTCGACGCGATCATTGAACATGCGCCGCGCATGAGCTCACCGCTCTCCTCCTTCTACCTCCAGCACCTTGGCGGCGCGATCGCCCGCGAAGGGACGCACACCGCCGCGTTCGGGCACCGGACCGGGCTGTTCGATTTTTCGATCCTCACGGTCTGGCGCGACCCAGCGGAGACCGCCGAGCACGTGACCTGGGCCCGCGACTTCTTTACCGGCATGAAGCCATACGCCAGCGGCGTCTACGTCAACAACCTCGGCGTCGAAGGTTCCGACCGCGTCAAGGACGCCTACACCCCGGCAACCTATCAGCGGCTGGTCACCCTCAAGCAGGCGTACGACCCCGAAAACATCCTCCACCTCAATCAGAACATCTCACCCAATGGCTGAGCTGCGCCACTCGCATGCGATGTCGACCCCGCTGCCCCTTCCGAGGTCGCGAGGGGACTCGAGCTGAGATCGCCCAGCACACTGGTGTGCCGCGTCGAGGTCGGAGTAGACCCGGGCGCCGTTCCTACGGCGGCTCTGGAGCACTTGCGTCAGGCCGTGAATGGCAGAGAGGGGAGCTTCAATCTTGAGCCCGGCATGCACACACGTGTCCGACGTCACGGCAACCTAGACGACGCGGACGTTGAAGCGTTCACGGCTGGCCTCATCCGAGCTGCGCGCTCGGCGGCGCTCGACCTCCAAGACGGCACTCGCCTTCCAGATCTGGCTCTACTAGCCTTGCTTCAGCATCACGGAGCTGCGACTCCGCTACTCGACGTTACCCTTGACCCCATAGTGGGCCTCTACATGGCGGTTGTAAGTCCGTCCGCGGCCGACGATGATGCTGACGGGGTTCTCTTCGCGATAAGGCGCCCAGACGCAACAGTTGCGGCGTTCGATACAAGGCCATTCGCCGACGTGTATCAAGCCCACGCGTCCGGCGTTGCTTTGTATTCGGCGCCCGATGTGAGCGAGCGTCTGAGGATCCAACGCGGCCACTTCCTGCAGCCAAGACAGCGCTGGAGGAATCGTACAAAGAGATACGCCGTGCTCACCACATCGGCCCGCAACAGGTGCTCCTAACCGTCCTCGAGCTCGAGCCGCCAGATCCCGCCGCCGAGCTGATCGCCGAGCTCGGCGTCGATCGCGCGGCCGCGCGGCAACGTCTCGGCGTGGGACGCGCCGCAGCGTAGGCAAGCCAGCACCGAGCAGCGGAGGCACTGTCGCTTGCGCGTGTCTGGGCCAGCATCGCGCTGTTGGATCTCTCACTGCGCGAGGCGACAGCGACGTGGCTGGTCGTTTGGGGGGCTCGCTGGGTGAATGAGTCTGGGTTGCGCGGCGGGCGCGGGAACCTATTGGGGGTGATCGGGCAAGAGTCGTCGGTGCAGAGTGGATTGTCCGATGCTGCGGTGATTGTTGCGTCGCTCGAGGACGGCGCGGGCTTCGGCGAGATCTTCGACCGCTACTTCGTGGAGATCGACCGCTATCTCGCGCGCCGCGTCGGATGGGTTCTGGCCGACGAGATCGCGGCAGAGGTGTTCGTGATTGCGTTTCGCTCGCGCGGGCGGTATGACGCCGCGGTGTCGGACGCCCGGCCGTGGCTGTATGGCATTGCTGCGAACCTCGCTCGACGCCACTGGCGCACTGAGCGCCGCCGCCTGCGCGCGTACGCGCGTACGGGCATCGACCCGCTGTGCGAGGACACCGGCGATATCGACCGGCGAGTCGACGCGCTCGCCGCTGGTCCAGCGCTTGCCGCCGCCCTGGCCGCCTTGCGCCCCGGCGAGCGGGAAGCGTTGCTGCTGTTTGCCTGGGGCGATCTCAGCTACGAGGAGATCGCAGTTGCGTTGGGGGTCCCCGTTGGCACGGTGCGCTCGCGGTTGTCGCGCGCCCGCGGCCGCGTGCGGGAACTGCTGGCACCGACAGGGCAATTGTCGGTTGGACAAACCACTCCAGGAGGAACTCAATGAACGACTTTGATCTCATCCAGCGCTTCCGCGAGGGCGTCCACGGCGCGGACGGCGAGCGAGCGGCTGCCGCGCGCGCCCGGCTGATGGCCGACGTGCAGGCAGCGGCGGACGCAAGAACCGCTACGGCCGCACCGCCGCGCGAGCGAGACCACCGCACGCGCCACAGTTCCGGTCGAGTCGCGCTACGTCTCGGCCTTCCAGGCGCGGCCGTCGTCGCGGGCTGCACAGCAGGGATCGTGCTACTCATCAGCGGAGGCATCCGCGGCGGCGGACCGTCAAGCGCTGACGCCGCGATCATCCGCCACGCGGCGGCCGCCTTCGCGGCCCCGCCGAATGAGATCTTTCACTACGAGCTCCAGGGTGGGGGCTTCGTCGCCGAGTCGTGGCAGCTGACCAGCGCGCCCTACTCGTTCCTAGGCGGCAAGGGGCCGGTCGGTTCCGTCATGTACGCCTCCGACGACGGCACGACCGTCGCGTTCTACGACCCCACGACGAACACCATCACGCAGGCCCCCAGCCTCAAGAAGCCAGCGGCACTAAACAACCCACTTACCGACATCAAGCAGGCATTGCAGAATGGCCAAGCCCGCGTTCTCGGAACGGCCATGGTCGACGGCACCACGACATATCAAGTCCAACTCGCGGACCAGAACGGATTCGACGCGCAGAGCCTGATCGCCTACGTCGATCAAGCCAGCTACCGCCCGATCGAAATCGCCGACCCCCAAAACAACGGCACAATCGTGCGCCTCCGCGTCGTGGCGTTCGAGTACCTGCCCGCTACCGCAGCCAATCTCAGCCTACTCAACCTCACAGCGCACTACCCCAACGCGCAGGTGGTCAGCAACCCACCGGCTACCGGCACCACCTCGGCCACCGGGACCGCCTCGGCGACCACAGCCAAGTAGGGGCGCCACGCGCGTCCCTCGACTCCGCTGCCCGTCGCATCGGACACACCACTCGCGAAGGAGGCGCCTCGACGCTCCAGGCCCGACGCGCCCCCTTTCGCGTGACCTCAACGCTGCTACTGGTCGCGCAAACCAGCAGCGCGTGGGGGATGAAGTCACTAGGCGATTCCCGTATTGCTGCCGGGCTTCGCTCGAAGATGCGCGAGAACGTCTCGGATCAGCTTGATCGCGTGGTAAGCGATGATGACGGCGATGCCGAGCGCGACCGCCGAGTCGAGCCAGTAGACGCCTTTGGCTGCGAGGATGATGGCGCCGCTAAGCGCCACGCCGACAGCCGCGGCGCCGTCGGCCAGCGTGTCGAGCATGACCGAGCGCATGTTCAGATCCTCGCTCTCGACGGTTCCGATGATGAGGGCACATGCGACCATGACCGCTCCTGCGATCAGGCTGACGACGATCACCGGCAGCCCATGAACATGGGGGGCTCCCCCGGTCAGGCGCCTGAGCGCCTCGATGATCACGACGGCCGTCACAACGAGCAGGAAGGTCGCGTTAGCCAGCGCAGCGTATGACGGCGCTCGTGGATGGCCACGGGCATGACGGCTCAGGCGTAGCGCCGCCAGGCTGACAGCGACCCCGGCAGCGTCGCCCAGGTAGTCGCCGCCCGCGGCGAGCACCCCAAGAGAGTGCGAGGCAAGGCCCACGATCACCAAAACCACGACCATCGCGACGTTGGCCAGCAGCACGAGGACTAGCTTCCTGTCCTTCGTCATCGAACCATCATCTTCCGAATGATCTCGACCGCGGTCGCGCGGCCGCCATTCGGGGCATTGAAACACTGTCGCGCGCAATCTCTTTTGCCGGTGCTTCGCTTGAAGGCGAGCCCGCGGGTGCCGACACTCAACGGTGATCGTTGATCCTCCAGTAGCAGATCAGCTGCGCGCGAAGCTCCAGCCCGGCGAGCAGCGGCAAGGCCGTTTCGCGGTCCGGTGTTCGTGCTATGTGGCTAGTCGCGCCGGGTTCTCTTCATCCCGCGGCCGCAGGGTCGATGGAGTTGCATGGGTCCATTTGCTGAGCGGGTTCGGGCGATCCCGGGGTCTGCACGGTGGCGGCCCCGGCGTCCGCCAGTTGGTCGTGGGTGGCTCGCAGCTCGGTGGACGGCGATGGCGGTGGCGATGGGGTTGCTGCTGTTGGCATACGGGTGCTGGCAGGCGTTCGACTGGGCTCCGGGGCATCGGGCATTGATCGGCGGGCTGTTCTTCTTCCCGTTTGACGCGGCCGTGATCTGGGCCATCTGGAGGGCCTCGAGGCGCTGCTCGGCGTCGCCGCGATTGCGGTCCGCCTGGCGGCTTCTCGCGTGTGCGGCGATCGCGGACCTGTGCGGAGACATCGGTTCGACGATTTACGAGGCGACCGGGATGAATCCCTATCCGTCGGTTGTGGACCTCATGTACCTGTCGTTCTATCCCTTGATGATGTGGGGTCTGTTGCGGTTCTCCGTCGGAGAGCGCAGCTTTTCCGACCGCCTGCGCCTAGGCCTGGATCTCGCTGTGGTGGCCATCGGGAGCTCGGTCGTCGTGCTGTATCTCGTGCTTGAACCGACGATCACGCAGGGCGGTTCGAGCTTTCTGGAGTTAGCAGTCTCGGTCGCCTATCCGGTGGGCGACATGGTGATCCTTGTTGGGCTGGCTTCCGTCTTGTTGCGCCAGGCCGCGCCGTCGGCTCGTCGTGCGCTTCAGTTCGCGGCGGTCGGGCTGTTGCTGTTCGTGGTGGCAGACGTGGTCTACGACTACATGGCGCTTCATTCGAGCTACCAGAGCGGAGACGCGGTCGACGCACTGTATCTCGTGGCGCTTTCGTTCTTCGCCGTTGGTGCCGCAGCGCAGGGGACCGCCGGGCCTCCGCAGAAGGTGCCGCGGGAGTCGGCGCGACGTCGGCCGAGCTGGCTGCCCTCTTTCGCCACCGCCATCGGCTTCGGAATGTTGATCTTCGTTCAGCGCCACGACGCGTTCTTTCCGAATCTGAGCCTCGCCGCCATCGCCGTGCTGCTGGCCGCCCTGGTGTCTGCGCGGCAGTTCCTGGCACAGCGCGATCTGCTGCACACCCAGGGCGAGCTGAGCTACCAGTCGCTGCACGACGCTCTCACCGGGCTGCCCAATCGCGTCCTTGTCTACGACCGCGCCGAGCAGTTGCTCGCCAGAGCCCGCCGCCAACAGTCTCCCGGTGCCGCGCTGTACGTGGACATCGACGGCTTCAAGCGCGTCAACGACACCCTCGGTCACGCCGCCGGCGACAATCTGCTGCGGATCGTGAGCTCGCGACTAGCCGCATCGATCCGCGAGGGGGACACCGTCGGACGCATGGGCGGCGACGAGTTTACGGTGCTCGTGGAGCATTCCGTCGCCGAGGCTAATCCCGAGCTCGTCGCAGAGCGGCTGCTCGACGTGGTTCGCCAGCCCATCGACCTCAACATCGAACATGGGAGGGCGATTCTGATCACCGCGAGTATCGGCATCGCCTACGGCCGACACACCTCGGCCGAGGAGATGCTCTCCGACGCGGACCTGGCGCTCTACGAAGCCAAGGCTGCCGGCAAGGACTGCTTCAGGGTCTTCGAGTCAAGGATGCAGACCGCGGCGCAAGACCGCCGCGAACTGCAGTTGGACCTCAGACACGCGCTGAACGCCCGTCAGTTCTTCCTGCTTTACCAGCCTATCTTTGACCTTCAGGACAACGAGATGACCGAAGTCGAAGCGCTGATCCGCTGGCGCCATCCCACGCGCGGCATCGTCGCCCCGGACCGCTTCATCCCAATCGCCGAGGAGTCCGGACTGATCGTCCCGATCGGCAACTGGGTGCTCGACGAGGCCTGT
>Ga0307372_10003892_pt1 | contig 23502 bp, 15 predicted proteins | sample OX1MG_FD_202533 | JGI IMG/M metagenome (GOLD analysis project Ga0307372, IMG submission 202533) | Soil microbial communities from Risofladan, Vaasa, Finland - OX-1 | ecosystem: Environmental > Terrestrial > Soil > Coastal area > Acid sulfate soil | place: Finland: Risofladan, Vaasa | collected...
TTCGCCGCGATCTGACCAGACAAACAAGTCTTTCCGCAGCCTCTTCCGGAGGGAGCAGCGGCCTTTAGGCCGCTGAAGCAGCGCATAAACTGTGCGAGACGGCTTTAGCCGCGGGCCCTTCGCTTCAGATGATTGGCCCCAGTCGAGCTCGCACGCGGGCTCTTTAGCCACTGCGCCCTTTCGCCGCGATCTGACCAGACAAACAAGTCTTTCCGCAGCCTCTTCCGGAGGGAGCAGCGGCCTTTAGGCCGCTGAAGCAGCGCATAAACTGTGCGAGACGGCTTTAGCCGCGGGCCCTTCGCTTCAGATGATTGGCCCCAGTCGAGCTCGCACGCAAACTCTTTAGCCACTGCGCCCATTCGCCGCGATCTGACCAGACAAACAAGTCTTTCCGCAGCCTCTTCCGGAGGGAGCAGCGGCCTTTAGGCCGCTGAAGCAGCGCATAAACTGTGCGAGACGGCTTTAGCCGCGGGCCCTTCGCTTCAGATGATCGGCCCCAGTCGAGCTCGCACGCGGGCTCTTTAGCCACTGCGCCCATTCGCCGCGATCTGACCAGACAAACAAGTCTTTCCGCAGCCTCTTCAGTCGTGCCGAAAAGCCGCAAAATCAACTGGGCCCCTGAGGGACGGTTTCTCTCGCGATTCGACTCGCACCACAGCCTGTTAGCGCAAAGTGACTTCCAAGTAGCCGACAAACCTCTCAGGATCGACTTGGCCTGTTGGCGTCGACCCAGGATCATGCCTGTGCAGATCAGCGGACACTGGCCGACTTGATCGGTACGAATCGAGGATGATTGCGCTTTCGCGGGCTAGCCAAGAACGAAAGCAAACATGGATGCAATACACATCGTCGCGTCGAAGCTGTTACGGGCAGTCAACTAGGCCTCAAGCCCGGCGGCATATCGCCTGTTCCCAATCGTTAAAAATGTGCTGAAACGAAGGAGTCCACTGGGCTTATCATTTCGGGTAGCCGCAGATCGGCAGAAGGATGGGGAATTTGAATGATGCGAACTGCGCTATGGTCACTTATTCCTGATCCCAAAGTCCTCGCCGCTATGGATTCGGATCAACTTGCTCATGCAGTGATGACCTGTCTCCGGTCTTTTAGCGGGGATTCATTTAATCTCCACAATCTGCGACTTGAGGAAGCATTCACGAGAGGATATCCCGCGGACTTTCGCGACACGGTTGACAAGGTGGTCTCCGGAGCCTGGTCATACCTCCAGGGACGAGGATATCTCGGTCAGAAGCCGGGTGCCCATGACTCGTCGTTTCTCGTAATTACACCCCAAGGTGAGCGCTGGCATTCAAACACTAACTATGGGAACTACGGGACCGCGCCAGCGCCAACATCGCAGGATTTGCCGCCACGGCCTTGGGGACCAAGCGAACTCGCGCAATTCACCGACGACGAACTCCACCACACAATGGTCGGATCTCAGCCTGGATCAAACGATTGGGAATTGATGAAGGCAGAACTCGAGCATCGGGATAGGAAACGGCGGTCTCAGGGGAAGGAAGGTGCGAAAGTTGACATCCCTGAGAAAGCGCTCCAATTACTTCGCGCCATTTCCACGCACTCCGCAAACGGTCCAACCCCAGTCTCTGTGACGGATCTTGGTCTAGATTTGGACGAGCGAACGGCAAAGTCTGCGTGGGAATACCTACGAGACAAGAACCTCATCAAGACCTACAGCATACCCTTTACGGCGCGGATCAATGCCAATGGCACAGATCTACTAAACCGGATGTTGAACCAATCTCTGAGCGATAGTCCTCAAACCCGGCCCGCAGACCAAATGATCCAAGCAGGCGCGCGGAAACAAACGAACAAGCAGCGCCTAAGCAGCAACAACGATCTGTTCGAAAAGCTAGATCTATCCGCGAGAAATGTGCTCGGGAGGGCAATCGGTATCAGTGAAGCAATTCGCTCTGATGGACTTATTCACATGGAGCACCTGATCAAGGGTCTCCTGGATGAGAAATCGAGTTCAGTTCAGGATCTCCTTGAAACCGCTGGCCTGACAACGGAAAGAGTGGCCGAGATGATATCTAATGCGACTGGACGTCGCCTAGATGAAGACTATACCGCTCAAGAACCGTCGGCGATGCCAAAGCTATCGAAACATGTGACTGCGGCTGTCAATAGTGCCGCACAGTACGCAGAGGTTTCCGGCGCAAAACTGGTAGAAGGCGTCCATCTATTCTATGGTGCCCTCAGCGTAGATGATTGCTCGGTCATCAAGGCCCTCCCACCACTTGTGATGCGAATTGGCGAATTGCATCCCACTCATGAAGAGCCAATTCAAGATATCTCAGAGAGCAAGAAAGGGGTAGAACTGGAAGTGCCGCCCGCGACAGAGTCCACGCCAGCTGGGGAGGCAGCTCCGGATTCGACCGTAAGGAGCCAAACTCAGACCGGACAGAACGTCGGGCCATCAACGCACGTCGCAAGGGACAAATGGACCACTGATGATGCGTTGGGCTACCATCCCTACGCCTACGCCATATATCGATTCTTGACGGACAAAGAAACCGCGCCGCCACTAACCATTAGTATTCAGGCGCCTTGGGGCGGCGGGAAAACTTCTCTCATGCGAATGATTCAGGCTCAGCTGGATCCTGACAACCCTGTCTTCCGACGAGTGAAGACGGCGGGTGCTCCTGATAAGCAAAGCAGTGCCACGATCAAGCAGATCGAGGATGTGATCCAAGCTGGCGGTCAAGATCCGAAACCTGACCAGATTGATGTGGGCACCTTCAAGAATCGCGTAACAGTGTGGTTCAACGCATGGAAATACGAGAGTACCGACCAAATCTGGGCCGGCTTGGCCGATTCGATTGTGAAACAGGTGACCGACCGTCTCTCTCCTGTGGAACGGGAACTCTTCTTCTTTCGTCTCCACCTCAAAAGACTGGACATTGCCAAAATTCGCGAAAAGATCACGGACGGCCTGCTGTCGAAGCTCTATGAGCTGTTCGTTCGCTGGTGGTGGCTCTACCTCGTAATTCCGGTTGCAACCTACTACGTTCAGCATTGGAAGTTGGTCGCGTCCTATTTGCCGTCGATCTCAGCGATCACTCTACTCGGCGGTGATCTAGGGCTACTCGTCTTCCAGGCAATTCTGGCCAGGAGGAGAAATCTTTCAGCTCCAGCAAAGATTGAGCTCGGCGATTTGGTCAGGGCGCCGGATTATGACGCGAACCTCGGCTTTATCCACCAGGTCACCGAGGACTTGAAAATCACGCTCGAACTGGTTGCCCCATCGAGCCGACCTCTGGTGATATTCATCGATGATCTAGATCGGTGTTCGCCCGGGAAGGTCTGTGCCGTTGTTGAAGCCGTGAATCTCTTTCTTGCGGGCGAGTTCGAACATTGCATGTTCGTTCTCGGGATCGACGATGAGGTGGTCGCCGCTGCCCTCAACAAGGCACATGCCGACGTATTCGCCCAGATGCCCGCCTATGCGAGGGCGACATCAATCGGGTGGCGATTCATGGATAAGTTCGTCCAACTTCCTTTCATTATGCCGCCCCCCACTCCCTCCGAAATGGCGAACTATGCGCAGTCATTGCTTGCCACGAAAGAAATGAAGGGCAAACTCACTATGCAGGCGAGGCGGAAGGTTGCTACATCGGTAGAGGAAGATCAGACCGGCAAATCGATTGAGGCAATCGTTGAAGAGATAGAACAAGCCCTTCACCTTGATCCAGCACAGAAATCTGAGCTGGCCAACGACGCTGCGACCATTGCCAAAATGAATAAGGACATCAAAGAGTTCACTGACAATGACAACGGCATCGTCCAAATCATTAAAAGTGGAATCAAGAGCTTCTCGCGTAACCCAAGAGAAGCGAAACGGTACGTTAATTCATTCCGCTTTTACTACTTTCTTCGATCGGCTCTGCTTGCTCGCCGAGCTCAAGCACCATCGGTTGAGCAGTTGTCTCGCTGGATTGTATTGTCACTTCGATGGCCGGCAATCGTGCGATGGCTTCGAACCACCGAATCTAACCTTGAAAAGCCGAAGACAAACGGTTTGACGGAGCTTTCAAAGCTTGTCGAGGAATCAAAGGATAGAGCAAGTTGGGCAGAAGGGGCGGCGGATCTCATTGGTTTGGACGAAAAGAATATCGCGTGGGTCTCGGATGAACAACTATTCGAGTTCTTCAAAAATGAGCATGAATTGCCAGAAACTGAACAGTTGTCTTCCTCGATTGGACAGGGGCTATGGTAGGCAGTCAAGGCGATTAGTACTGACAAACGCCGATGTAGCCGGGAAGAATTCTGGATTCATGCAGAATCGCCACGTCGCTCAAGCAACCCAAAATCGAGTCCTGAGCGGTTCACCAGCTATATTTCAGTAACAACTTGGTCAACAACCTCTGGAGCCTGCACAAGAGGGAACCATGCTGGTCGGATCGCGAGAAGAACTTGTGCTCATTTGCGCTTCTGTCTCGCACTTGTGCTCGGCTATGTGAGGGCGGCAGCGGCCAGAACTTTTGTGGTTCTTGCTTCTCTCGTCTGTCGTTCCCGCGGAAACACCGGCCCGTCATTCCTTTGTCCCTGCACCCGCCTCCTCCTTGCTCCTTGTCTTTTCCGCCGCCCGCCGGATCGCCTGCTCCTTCTCCGGCCCCAGTGCTCTCATCGCGCTCGCCACCGCATCCCGTATGCTCTGCGCCCCCGTCGGCCTCGCCACCACCCCTTGAGTCCCTTCTCCCACCCTTTGTCCCTCCTTTTTAAAGCGTGGCGGCAGACGGTGGGAAGCGTGAGGGAAGAGTGAGAACAGACGGGACAGCAACTTGGGAGCGCGAAACCGTTTCATGCACGGCGAGTCGGCAAAGCCGGTGGGGGACTAATCCCTAATCCCTGTTCCCTAATCCCTAATCCCTAATCCCTAATCCCTGTTCCCTAATCCCTAATCCCTAATCCCTGTTCTCTAATCCCTAATCCCTAATCCCTGTTCTCTAATCCCTAATCCCTAATCCCTGTTCTCTAATCCCTAATCCCTAATCCCTAATCCCTGCCTTTCCGTTCCCTCGTTCCCTGCCTTTCCGCTCCGCCAGTTCCGCCACCGTCCCCCGCTTCGGCACAATCGCGTACACCAGCTTGCACTCCATTGCCTCCGCCAGAGCCTCCAGCTCCGCAATCGTCAGCTCGCCCGTTGTTTCCTTATCTTCCGCCCGGTAGATCGTCGACCTTCCCACCTGCGTCTCGTCCATCAAAAAGGCCAGCGACATCCCCAGCACCCGCCGCACGTCTCGCGTCCATCTCCGCTTGCGATAACCCCGCGCCGCCTTTTGCAACCACTTCCCATCCCGGTCGAGCTCCGCCACGAGCTTCGCCCTCGCCTCTTCCCCAATCGGTCCCGGCACTCGCCACCCCCACCCGTTCTGTCCGGGCAGGAGATCCAATCCTCTCCCCGCCCCCTTCCACATTCCACCCGGTTCCCCTCTTACCGCCGTGAGCCAAATCACATTGCTCGGCAGACCGGCCCAAAGAGCAGCTCCTTCTGCAACTACCCCCCAAACGTCCCAGACGGGGGTGACAACTCATCCGCAAACGTCCCAGACGGGGGTGACAACTACCCCTCGATCGTCCCATGCAATTTTCGCCCTGCATTCGCCTTCAACCCGCTATAATACTCGTCATGGATTTTCAGCTTGTCACCCAGTACAAGCCCCGCGGCGACCAGCCCCGCGCCATCGACGAGCTCGTCCACGGCCTCCACGCCGGCGAGCAACATCAGGTGCTGCTTGGAGTTACGGGCTCCGGCAAAACCTTCACCATGGCCAAGGTCATCGAGCAGGTCAACCGCCCCGCCCTCATCCTCGCCCACAACAAAACCCTCGCCGCCCAGCTCTACCACGAGTTCAAACAGTTCTTCCCCTCCAACGCCGTCGAATACTTCGTTTCTTATTACGACTACTACCAGCCCGAAGCCTACATCCCCGCGGGGGACCTTTACATCGAGAAGGAAGCCACCATCAACGAGGAGCTGGATAAGCTGCGGCTGTCGGCTACGCGGTCGCTGTTTGAGCGCCGCGACGCCATCATCGTCAGCTCCGTCTCCTGCATCTATGGCCTCGGGTCGCCGGAGGCCTACTACGGCATGCTGCTGCTGCTCGAGAAAGGCCAGCGCATCTCCCGCAAGGACATCACCCGCCGCCTGGTTGAAATCCTCTACGAGCGCAACGACACCGACTTCCGCCGCGGGACTTTTCGCGTCAGGGGCGACATCATCGAAGTCTTCCCCACTTACGACGAGTCAGCGTATCGCATTGAGCTGTTTGGGGATGAGATCGAGTCGCTGGCGCAAATCGACCCGCTCTTCGGCACCGTCAAGCAGAAGTACTCCCGCCTGCCCATCTACCCCAAGAGCCATTACGTAGTCCAGCCCGAGCGTAAGTCGCAGGCCGTCCAGTCCATCATCGACGAGCTCGCCCAGTGGGTCCCCCAGCTCGAATCCGAAGGCCGCATGGTCGAGGCCCAGCGCGTCAACCAGCGCACCCGCTTTGACCTCGAAATGATCAAGTCCATGGGCTACTGCCACGGCATCGAGAATTACTCGCGCCACTTCTCCGGCCGCCTCCCCGGCGAGCCCCCGCCCACCCTGCTCGACTACTTCCCCCGCGACTACATCCTCTTCGTGGACGAGTCCCACGCGACTATTCCACAAGTGCACGGCATGTGGCACGGCGACCAGAGCCGCAAGCAGAATCTCGTCGACTACGGCTTCCGCCTGCCCTCCGCGCGCGACAACCGCCCGCTCAAATTCGAGGAGTTCGAAACCCGCGTCCACCAGACCATCTACGTCTCCGCCACCCCCGGCCCCTACGAACTAACTCGCGCCGCCGGCGTAGTCATCGAGCAGGTCATCCGGCCTACAGGTCTCGTCGACCCCGAAGTAGAAATCCGCCCCGTCAAAGGCCAGATCGACGACCTGCTGGCCGAGATCCGCGACCGGGCGAAGCGAGGCGAGCGCGTGCTAGTTACCACCCTCACCAAGCGCATGGCCGAGGACCTCGCCGGCTACTACACCGAAGTTGGCGTGCGCTGCCGCTACATGCACTCGGAAATCGAAACCCTGGAGCGCGTCAAGCTCCTGGCCGGCCTGCGCAAGGGCGAGTTCGACGTGCTCATCGGCATCAACCTGCTGCGTGAAGGCCTCGACCTGCCCGAAGTTTCGCTGGTCGCCATCCTCGACGCCGACAAGGAGGGCTTCCTGCGCAGCGCCGGCTCGTTGATCCAGACCATTGGCCGCGCCGCCCGCCACATCGAGGGCCGCGCCATCCTCTACGCCGACCGCATGACCGACTCCATGCGCCGCGCCATCGACGAAACCGACCGCCGCCGCGCCGTCCAGCGCGCCTACAACGAAGAAAACGGCATCACGCCATATTCGGTCATCAACACCATGGATATGGGCCTGGCCCACATCCTCAAAGCCGAGTACGGCGACATCACCGAAGAAGAAATCCAGGGTGTCCCCGACTTCAAATCCGCCGAAGAAGTAGACCAGTTCATCGCCAAGCTGGAAGCCGAGATGCGCGAGAGCGCCAAGAAGTTCGAGTTCGAGAAGGCGGCGAAGTTACGGGATCAGATCAAGGAATTGAGGGAGAAGGAGTTCTTGTTCGGGTAACTCCGCAGGTCCGGTATGGGAGGTATCCCATGTCTCCAAAACTGGGAGACATGGTGCCCAGAGCTTGAGAGCTATGAGCATTCCCGGACCCGGGCCATCCGCTTCTAGTCACCATGGAGCGATCGGCCCAATGCGCTGTGTTCGAAATCCGGCAAGAAAGAGGCGCGCCTGGGCTTCAAAACTTCAAACGAATCACGGATGGCCTGCAATCGGCAACGTGCTCGGCCCGGCCTGGTTGACTCCGGGACTAAACGTAAGCTGCGCATCGGGATTGTTCGATAGAAACGTTGGATCCAGCTCGATGTACAGATTCGCCAGCGCCCACGTCTGTGTGAAGTTGGGCTCTGAAAGATCGGCCGCGCCCGCCGCCAGGTTATTCGCCTCCGTGTAGACGATGATGGGAGTATTCGTCGGCACCGATATCGGCTTGTTCACCCATTGTGCGAATACATTGCATGTCGGATCGACGGCCGCACAGTTGTTCGATTGAAGCTCAATCGAGCAGGTCAGCGACGCGGCGCCTCCCGGGCAGTTGAATCCGACCACCGCGGAGACCCCGCCCTTCATCGGACCTCCAAGGCTGGTTGTTGCATTGACCACTACCGTTGCGGTGCTGGCCGTTTGCGACGACACCTGGAAATAGTATTGCTGGTACCCCTGGGCGAACATGTCATCGGCGTTCGTGGGCGAGGAGCCCGCCTGCGCGTAGACGTAGGTGTAAGGGCCAGAGGACCCCGTGAGCGATGTGATTCCGGTTGCAAAATCGCCTTCGCCGCTGCCCACGGAGTAGCTTCCCGGTAGATTGTATCCGGTCTCGTTTCCCGACACGGTGGGCGGTGGCGAGGTGCCGGCACAACTCGTTCCCGGACCGCCTGGGCCGGTTTGCGGATAACAAATGACGGCCCATGTTTGACCCAGTGGCGGCGCCAGCGCCACCGCCGGAGTTACGGTGACCGTCGAGTTGCCTGAGATGTTCCCCCAGGTCGCGGTAATCACGGATGTATCGACCGCAAGACTGCTCACCAGTCCGCTGTCATCCACCGTGGCCACCGATGTTGTTCCCGAGGACCACGTCACAAGCGAAGTTATGTTCTGCGTTGTGGTGTCGGAATACGTGCCTGTCGCTATGAGTTGAATCGTCGAATTGGCTGGGATCGAAGGGCTGACTGGCGTGACGGCAATGGATTCCAACGTCGCCGGCGTGACCGTAAGATCGGCGTCGCCGCTGACTTTTTCCAATGCCGCCGTAATGGTGGACGAGCCCGCGACGATAGAGTCTGCAACCCCGTCGGTCCCGATGGAAGCCACTGAGGTATCCGCAGACGACCAGGCCACGGAAGATGTGATGTCGCGAATCTTTCCGTCAGAGTACGTTCCCGCCGCTGTGAATTGGATCGCAAGGCCAACGGGAATTGACACGGTCGCTGGTGTCACCGCAATCGACTGCAGCGTCGCCGGCGAGACAGTCAGCGTCGAGCTTCCGCTTAAGCCACCCATCGCCGCGGAAATGACTGAGGTCCCTGTTACCAGGCCCGTTGCGAGGCCGGTCGCGGTTATGGTGCTCGTCGAGGTTGTGGCGGAGGACCACGTTACCGACGAGGTGATGTCGTCGACCGTGCCATCCGAGTAAGAACCCGTCGCAGTGAACTGAATCTTCACGTCAGCAGGAAAAGACGGATCGAAGGGCGTGACCGCGATGGACTGCAGCGTGGCCGGGGTCACGACGAGCGTGGTGCTTCCGCTCACGCTGCCCGCGGTCGCAGTAATGAGGGATGATCCCTTGGTGACTCCGGTGGCCACTCCTGACCCGGCAATCGTGGCAACAGACATTGTGCCCGATGACCACGTCACCAGGTTGGCGATGTTCCTCGTCGTACCGTCGGAATATGTGCCCATCGAAGTGAATGCCTGCGTCACGCCTGCGGGAATCGACACGCCGCCGGGCGTGACCGCAATGGATTGCAGGGTCGGCCCTGTCACCGTTAGTGTGGTCGAACCTGAAATACTCCCCAACGTGGCCGTGATGACCGATGCACCGGCCTTGATGCCGGTAGCCAGACCACTTCCGCCGATGGTAGCAACTGAGGTCAGGCCGGACGACCAGCTGACCGATGAGGAGATGTCCTTGGTCGATCCGTCAGAGTATTTTCCAGAGGCAATAAACTGGGTCGTCTTCCCCGCAGGAACGGAAGGGTTGGAGGGCGTGACTGCAATCGATTGCAGCACGGCAGTCAGTGTCGCAGAGGTGGTCGCGGTCCCCGAGAGACTGCTGGTATCGGTCACCGTGAGCGTAACCGAAAATGCGCCGGCCGATGTGTACGTATGCGATGGGCGGGCGCCGGTTCCATTTGTGTTGTCGCCGAAGTTCCACACATACGTGAGTGCCTGGCCTTGTGGATCGCTCGATGCCGTTCCGTTAAAGCCGATCGTCGTGCCCACGCTTCCGGTATAGGGTCCGCCGGCGTTAGCTACAGGCGGTTGCAAGGCTGCAGTGACCGTCACTTTGGCTGTTGCCGTTCCTGTCAGGTTGCTGGTATCGGTCGCCGTGAGCGAGACGGTATAAGTCCCGGCCGCGGTATAAGTGTGGTTCGATGTAACGCCTGTCCCCGTCGTGTTGTCGCCGAAGTTCCAAGCATAAGTAAGTGCCTGGCCCTGTGGATCGGTCGATGCCGTTCCATTGAAGCTGATCGCCGTGCCCACGCTTCCGGTATAGGGTCCGCCAGCGTTAGCTACCGGCGGTTGCATGGCTGCAGCGATGGTCACCTTGGCTGTTGCCGTTCCTGTCAGGTTGCTGGTATCGGTCGCCGTGAGCGAGACGGTATAAGTCCCGACCGCAGTATAAGTGTGGTTCGATGTAACGCCCGTCCCCGTCGTGTTGTCGCCGAAGCTCCACGCATAGGTGAGTGCCTGGCCTTGTGGATCGCTCGATGCCGTTCCATTAAAGCTGATCGCCGTGCCCACGGTTCCGGTATAGGGTCCGCCCGCATTTGCCACCGGAGGCAGCGGCGTGGGAGGTGGAGTCTTGGTCGTCGCACTATTGGACGTACATCCGGTCAGGGTGGCTAGCACACAGGCTGCCAAAGCGAAGGCGAAGCGCATGGTCTCTCCCCAGACGGCACGGGAGCGAGGCGCCCTCCATCTCTTGCCTTCTGATTCTCAATTGTCGTTCCGATTCCTTTCTAGGAGGCTACGCCGCGAATGCGGGAATTGCAACTCAATTAGCGGCGGCTGGCCCACTCATCCATTCACCGACCATCCTTCGTTAAGTAAGAAGACAAACGTGTGTCCCATTCCTCGCGGACAGTTTTATCGCGATGAGTGGGCCGCGAAGTCTTGCAGTCCACTCCGACTCGATCTCGACCACCCCGCGGACGCCGGTTGCGTAATGGTTGAAACTGCTCCACTGGTACTGTCGGGGCGACGGCGGGTGGCCCGCTCATCAATTCACCATCATTCCTTGGGCAAGGAAGCAAACGTGTGCCCCATTCATCGCAGCTTTATCGCGATGAGTGGGCCGCGAAGTCTGGCAGGCGGGCGAGTGGCCCAAGTCTCCGAATGCCAGCGCCTGTACAAAAACTTGGATGGCGGGTGGCCTGCGTCCTGGGCCGCTGGCACCTGGACGGACCCTGCGTGCCCATCGCTTGATGGGCTATGAGCGTCCCCGGGGCATGGGCCACACGCCAGTGGAATCTTTAGGCTAGCTCACTCGAAGTCCAGCTACGTCCCTTCGATTTCGATCAGGAACTTGTTCTTCTGGAGTGCTGATTCTGACCGGAAAGTGCTATTGATTGCAAGAAGAAGTTATTTTAGATTCCCGGTGCGCTCTCATTTCGATATTTGTCGTTCAGTTATGAAGAGCCAGAGCCGGCTCGGAATGGCTTGGCGTAACTTAAGTTCCGCCATTCTTCCGGCCAGGGATGGTATATGATACTGAATTTGCTCGAAATTGGCGTATTTACATCCTTGGCAATCTTCATTGCATATTGGAATATGACCGTGCGCCGCCGGCAGGCACGGACCTGGGATCTGCTTGCTGCGCAGCTGCATCCGGCGCGGTCATATATGCCCCGAGAGTTGAATCCTCATCCTTCCTGGGCGGACGAACAGAACCGCAGACCGGAAGAGATGTGGCGGCAAATTCGAGGCGCAACTGGCTTGTGGGAAATGTTTGTGAATGCTGGGGTGATGCTGGATATGGCGGACTTTGCATCCCGCAACAGCGACTCAGTGGATTGCGAGCTTCTGGCTGCCCTGCGCAACGACGCCATGCAGATTCGAGTCTGCGTTCTGACAGTGCTCGCAAAACATGCAGGCAGCAAAGTGACTGGAGGCATCGGCGCGAATGTGTCCCGCGCGGCGGCGCATTACGCCGACATGGTAGCCCGGACGGCAGAATTGTTGCGAGTGAATGGCGGGTCGCTGGCTCCGAGCATCCCAGGCGGCGGGTGGCTCCAGTCCCGATGACCCCCTCCAAACCACGCTGAGGGTGCCCCCGGTCCCTCGCCTTTGGGGACCGGGGAGGTCGACGAAGCTGGCGCCACCAATCCGGAACCCACCACTGTCCGCGCCGAACCACTCCCGCACCGTAGGCGCAGCGTTCGTTAGCCCCGCGTTTCAACGTGGGGAAAGCAGCACAAAAATGAACCCCGAAGTCCCGTAGGGACGGCGCCCGGGAATCGGGAATCGGGAATAGGAATAGGGGACATGATACCTATTCACCGCGGGGTGCCACACATCTCCGCTGTTGGAGATGCGGGATGCCACCCACTCCGCGCCGTAGGCGCAGCGTTCGTTAGCCCCGCGTTTCCCGGGGTCCCCGCGGACACGTCTTCGTTCGCGGGGTGCAGAAAGTGGGGAAAGCAGCCCAAAAATGAACCCATGAGTCCCGTAGGGACGGCGATCGGAAAAACCGGCATTCTTGCCGGCGCGCAGGCTCGGCGAACGGATTTGGACCTGAGCCGCAGGCGGCCCACGTCTGGGGATGCTCGCACCTGAAACCCGCGAGTTATTGAACGCGAAGGCGGTCCAGAGTACATTGCTGGACCGCGCCGTCGAATTTCACGATGAAGTGATCGAAGAAACCATTCATCCCAAGCAGCGCCGCGATGGGAAGATTCTCCTTGAATCCCGCACGAATTGGAATCGGGCCGCCATACGTATGGAGCGCGATGTCATGAAGCCAGGTTTCCTCTTGCCCGCCAATGCCATTCAGTATTTCGCGCTCCCCGGCCTTGAGGTCAAGGCCAAGGACGGACGCTAAAGCCGCATGGAACACACAGCGTCCCGCCCCCGAGTCGATGATCGCTTCGATTCTCCTTGTGCGCGGCGCCAACGGGTCCGGAAGCGCAATCTGTACCGGCAGAACCGCCGCATACATGTAGGCTCCTCGGCTGTCGGGGTAGATTCGGTATGGGATGCTCAGAGGCAAGTGGCGTCAGACCGAGAACGGCGCCCAGGAGGGCGGTGTCTTCAGCATCAGCACATCCGCTTCGCCTGCAGCGTCGACCTTCGCGGACACGTCCGCGTAGTCGCGCCCAACCGCGATCACTCGCGATTCATCGTGGGAAAGCGCTACCCACGAATCCAGAGGAACTCCCTGGAGGGCTTTCAGGCGGGCTGCTGATTCAGGAGACATAGATACCTCTTGGAGTTAGACGTTCAGATATATCCCAGGGATTCAGGGCTGTCAAATTGCGGGTGGCCTTCGTCCTGGGTGCCAGAGCCTGAGTTTGAGAGCTCTGTCGCCGGGGGGCCGGCTGAGGATCAATTCAGGCCAGACTTTCGCGGCAAGGCCCAGGTCCACTTGCCAGACCTCGCCTCGGATCATTCGAGCAGCCGCCGCTCCTCATCCCGATCCAACTGCAGGAAAAGGCCGTCAGCCGCTGCAACGAGCTCGCCGTCGGTTGGCAGTCCGTGATGCTCCAGTGCAGCCCGGCACAGAATCTCGTCCAGCACCTCTTGCCGAGCGGGCTGCGGGAGCGCCTCGAACGCCTCCAGGACCTTTTTTGCCGCGGCAACCATAGCTCAAATTTACACCTCCTTTCGGGCGGGCGGGCAGTCCGGTGGCCTCGGTCCCGACGGCCCCTCCAAACCACGATGAGGGTGCCCCCGGCCCCTCGGCGGGTGGCCCGCTCATCGCGAAAACTTCGGTGAACGGGGCACGCGCCGAAGCAGATTCCCTTCGGGAATGACAGAAAGAAAAGCAAAGACACATTTCCGGACGCCTGCTCATCACGATAAAACTGCGATCAACGGGGCACGCGCCGAAGCAGATTCCCTTCGGGAATGACAGAAAGAAAAGCAAAGACACATTTCCGGACGCCTGCTCATCGCGAAAAAACTGCGATGAACGGCACACGTCTCGATGTTCTGAGAAATGGAAACATTCAGACCCTGCCCATGGCCATTCCCGGCGTTTACTGAAGAGAACGGAGACCCTCGAACATGAAGCCAAATCAATCCAGCCGCACCGCCCTGATGGTCGCACGGCAACGAGCTGCTCACCAGGTGCTCGACCATGGCTCCATCCTCCACGACCCCTTTGCCTTGAAGATCCTGGGTGAAGACGAGAAGGACGTGCTGCAATTTGCGACCCAGCATCCACTGGCCAGCCTCGGACGCCTGTTCACCGCCGCGCGAAGTCGCATTGCGGAAGATGCGTTGTCGCGGGCTCTCGAACAAGGGGTTCGGCAGATCGTCATTCTTGGCGCCGGCCTGGATACGTTCGCGCTCCGCAATCCCCATGGCGCACTGATCCGTATCTATGAGGTGGACCACCCCGCCACCCAGGCATGGAAACGTGAGCGCCTGGCCGAAGCTCAAATCGCGCTTCCGCCATTGCTGGTTTTCGTACCAGTCGATTTCGAGCTGGACGATGCAGGAGAGAAGCTTGCCGCCGCCGGTTTCGAGCGGAACGCGCCGGCGTTTTTCACCTGGCTCGGGGTGGTGCCCTATCTCACTGAGGACTCGATCGGGCGCACTCTGGACGTCATCGCGTCCAATCGGAACTCGGAGGTGGTATTCGACTACATGGAGCCGCCCGAGGCATTTTCAGGGGAGCTAGGCCAATTGGAAAGGGCGCGCGCTGAACAGCTTAAGAAGATGGGGGAGCATTCGGCGAGCCGTTTCGAGCCGGAGGGAATCGCGGCGATGATTGGCTCGCACGGCTTTTCTGTGATCGAAGATATTGATTTCCAGGAGATCAGGTCCAGGTTCGGCCACGCCGTCCAGGGGCTCGCGCCAGGACAGGCCGGCCTTCATGTGGTGCACGCCAGGCACTAATCCGGACAGCGGCTGAAGCCCGGCGTATGAATGTATGCGCTTGCGGCACAACCTAGGTCGAGCTTTTTACGATGCCGGAGATCGAGGACACGGCAACCGTGGAAGTGCTCATGCGCTCAAGACGACGCTGCACCCATTGCTATTTCCGCTCGTAAACGATCCGCCCGTCGAAGATGGTCATGTCCACCTTGGTGTGCTCGATGGCTGCGGGCGGGATGGAGAAGATGTCGTCGGAGAGGACGACGAGGTCGGCGAGCTAGCCCGGCTGGATGGAGCCCTTCACCTTCTCCTGGTGCTCGGCGAAGGCGGAGCCCATGGTGTAGGCGCGGACGGCGTCGGCGACGGAGATGCGCTGCGCGGGGACCCAGCCGTTGGGATTTTTGCCGTCGAGAGCCACCGCCTGTGCGACGGGTTGCGCCGGATTCACGGTCCACGCCTTGCCGTTCACCAGGATCACGGTTGCCTCCTTTGCCGAGGCCATACAGCAGACACCCAGCACCATCGCAAACACCGCGCATGCGCGCAGTCGCATTCCAGCCTCCTCGGGCAAGATGCCCGAACCATCCTCGTCCGTAAGGGAACAGACAAAGTGTAACCCGTCGCATCCGAACAGAACCCAGGTGCGCCGAGGCCGGGATGCAGTCGGCGGGGCTCCGGCTTCGCGGGCAAGACTCTAAAGCTCAGCTTCAGAAACCGTGTAAACGTCCGCAGGTTCGGGGAACCGGCGCGCGCTGCCGGCCTCATCGGCAGCTAGCGCCATGTCGATGGTTTCCACGTCCACCAGTCCGCGACAGCCGTAAAGGGCCGGCAAAATGCGCTCTGGCGGGTGAGTGCGGCGCAGCGCAGCCACCTTCTCTGTCCCGGCGCGGTAGGCGGGCAGATACATGCGGCCCAGGAGCGGATGCCGGCCCCATGCGCCGGAAAGCTTGTCGGCGCGTTCCTCGGTGACCAGAAAATCGCGGCGCAGAACCACAGCCACCTCCGCCTGCTCGCGGCCCTCGCCCCAGGTCATCCACGACGACTGGTTCTTGGCGTCATCCTGAAGCAGCGCCAGCAGCACGCCGATCTGCGCATCCTCATCGGGCAACTGATCCACCTCGGTAATTCCATGTGCGATAAGGATGGCATTGTTCGCCAGGCCCTCAAAGAGCGTGGCGGCGCGCGTGTTCATGGTGAGCACACTGGCTTCAAAACCGGCCCTGCCCACCGCGTACAGTTTTTGCAAATAGGCGAATGTGGTCACGTGACCCGGAACCACCTCGTGGCTCACAAGCTGCTCAAACTCCGGATAGGAGATTTTGAGCGAAGCATTGATCTCGTAAGTGGCTTCGAATTGCGGCGAATCGTCGGCATTGCGGGCGCGGCCCAGGTAATTCATGGAGCCGGAGAACCATGCATCCTTGATGGGCAGGAAGCCAATGTTAGCGCGCGGAACCAAGCACAGCTCGCGCGGCAGATATCGAAGCAGGTGCCTTTCGCTGAGATGGTCAAAGTAAGCAATGACCGCTGCTCCCAGCGCGCGCACGCTGGCCATGGGACAGATCCGTTCGCTTCGCCATGCATCGACGGCGGCGAGCAGGCTCGCGCCATCGTGGGACGCATAACCGGCGCGGCTGAGAAGCTCGGCGACGCGCTCGCGTTTCGCCTCCGGCTGTGAGGGCTCTGGCGGCTTGCCGGTGGAGGCCTGGACCGCGCGCGCATAAGGAACCGGGTTGCCGCGGCCGGCTACTTCCATGGCAAGGTCCCACATGGTCTCCAGGCAAGTTGCCAGCCCGTCAAGGTACGCGCCCCGGAGCCCGCCGATGGAAGCCCCTTCCTTGCGCAACCCTGCGATTGCACCCGGCAGATCGATTGCGCGCAGATACTGGTCAAGAGCACCGCGATCGATCTCCTTGCCTGACACGCCTCCGGATTGGCGCAGGCGCGCGGCGGCCGGATGGGTATACGCAGCGGGCAATGGCTCATCGGAAAACCAGGAATCCGCGATGAAACGGCCCGTACCGGACGGGCACATCACGTCCCCGCCCCATAACGTGTCAATGCCAAGAACCGCGTCAGCAACAAACTTCCCTGCTTGATCCATCAATTCTCCTTTGCTTGCTTCATTGACCCGAGCCAAACGTAAAGGCAAATCCCCACGAACAGAATCGCAGAGACAGATTGCGAGACCAATTCATTCGCGTAAAACGGCGTCTGAATCCAGTCTTCACTGAAGCTGGGGAAGAGGCGCAGCGCCGCCCCCAGCACGCCGCCGAGCGCGCCCCCGGCCATCAGGCCCGAGGCCAGGATCACGCCGCGCTCGCGGATGGTGTTGCCGCGCTCCCCGCCGGTCTTTTCTGCGCGGCGGTTAACGAAATGAGAAAGGAAGCCGCCGGCGAGGATGGGAGTGGTGAGGCTGAGCGGCAAGTAGATGCCGAGCGCAAACACCATTGAGGATTTGCCCAGCATCTCCAGCACCAGCGTGATCAGCGCGCCGATGCCGAACAGCAAATAGGTCACCGGCTGGCGGCTCATAAAGCCCACAACCAGCGCCTTCATGATCGAGGCCTGCGGCGCGGCCAGAATCTGCCTCGTGTCCCCGGGAGCGGCCTCTCCGAACTGGAAGGTGTGGGCCAGAAGGATGATGGTGAGCCCCGCCGTTATCGCGGCAAGAATCACGCCGAGGAACTTCACCTTCTGCTGTGCCGCCGGAGTGGACCCCAGCCAGTAGCCGGCTTTGAGGTCGGTAATGAATTGGCCTGAAACGCACAATGCCGTGCACACCATCCCTGCAATCGCCATCACGAAGAACATTCCTGTGTTGCCGCTGAGCCCGAACCGGAGCAAAACCAGCGCGGAGATGATGACCGTAAGCATGGTCATGCCGGACGCAGGATTATTGGCGGTGGTGGCGATCGCGTTGGCGGCCACGGAGGTAAAGAAAAACGCGAATACGAGCGTAAGCACGAGCCCCACCGCGAGAACCGCGAACGAAACTTTGAAGCTGCCGAAGAACACCGCCACCGCCAGCGCGCCGATCACCACCCCCAGGAGAATCGTCAGGATGGGAACATCGCGGTCGGTGCGCTCGGCCTGCTCCGCCTCGCCGTGGCGGAAGGTGCGGAGCGCGATGCCGAACGCCGACACAATCACGTGCAGCGATTTGATCACGCCGAGAATACCCGCCGTCGCAATCGCTCCCACGCCGATGAATCGCACGTAGTTGCGATAGATTTCCGCGGCGGTCATGTGCGCGATCGGAGTGGTGCCGGGATAAACCGCAAATCCGATGTGGCTGCCGGTGAACCAGATCAGCGGGATCAGTACGAAGTTCGCCATAATCCCGCCGGCGCAGAACACGATCGCGCTGCGCAGCCCCATCACGTAGCCCAGGCCGAGAATGAAGCCGATGGCGTCGAAGTTGAACACCATGCGGCCGCGGTCGGCCAACCCGCGGACAACTGGAATGAACTGGAAGTTCAGATACTCTTTCCACACGTGAAATGTGCTCACCAGAAGGTCGTACACACCGGCGATGGCCGTGGCCTGCAACAGCAACCGCGCCTGCGAGCCGCCCTTTTCCCCCGTCACCAGCACTTCGGTGATCGCCGTCGCCTCAGGAAACGGGAACTGCCCATGCATCTCGCGCACAAAATAACGGCGCAGCGGTATGAGGAACAGCACGCCCAGGCACCCGCCGGCCAGGCAGATGAAGATGGTCTGCACCGGGTGCGGCGCAAGCTGCAGCGAATAGAGTGCCGGAACCGTGAACACTGCGCCTGCAACCGTGGATGCCGACGCCGCCCCGATTCCGGTGATGATGACGTTCTCAAGCAAACTGGACCGCCGCCGGAACAACCGCGCCATGCCGATCGCCAGGATCGAGATGGGAATGGCCGCTTCCATTCCCTGCCCCACCTTGAGCGCCGAATAAGCAGAGGCAACCGAGAAAAGGACACAGAAGACCGAGCCCCAGAAAAGCGCGCGCAGTGTTACTTCCGGCTGGCTCAAAGCCCCCGATACGATCGGCGTGTAGGTTTCGCCCGGCTTTAGCGGAGTGTAGGCATTTGCGGGCAGGGTCTGCGTCTGGGCTTCGGTTGGGGTTGCGGTCGGGCTCACGTTCCTTCCTTTCTTGTCGCAATCTGAGGCGCCGGGAAGAACCGGCATGAGTGCGACTTCAGGAACGCTGCGCATTTTACTCCGGCAAAGGCAAGCCGCAAAGTGACGCAGGACAGCCTGCAATTCTATAGTTGAGTGGCATCGACTTTTCGTGGATCTCCAATCGCAATCCGCTTGTCCAATGGCGCTGGTAAGCGCCCTTCAGTGCGGCCCGCCAAAATGGAATCTCAGGCGGGTGGCCATCGCTGCTCTTCTGGCCGTGGCGTTCGCCCCGCCATGGGCGGCAGCCGCACAGGACTGGTCGGCCCGCGCGGCAACCACGATCGTCGATAGTCAGCCTTCCCCTGCCGGCGCCTGGGATACGGAAACAGGCCTTCGACTGCTTGCCCTCCGCGCCGAGTGGTACAACACCGCCCGCGGCGAATACTTCCGCTACGTCCGCAACGTTGTTGACTCGGTTCTCGCCCGACCCGGCTGGTACGCGACCCCGCGTTCGCCTTTCGCGAATGCGCTCCTCGGCCAACAACTGATGCTGCTCTACCGCGTCACTCTCAAGCCCTCCTACTACGTGGCGGCTCGCGATCTGCGCCACCGGCTCGCCCCATCGTGCGGCCTTGGATCGGATTCGGCGGATGCCGCGCCTCCATTGCCTCAAGCAAACGGCCGCTGCGTTGCCCAGGCATTCCTGGCCGAGTATGCGGCCGAATTCCAGCGCCCGCAGGACTTCCCTGCCCTGGCGCGAAGCTATCAGGAGAGCTATCGGGATCGGAGTGCCCACCCGGCGGTCGCATCTTCCTTTGGTGAAACCGGCTCGGAGGGTCCGCTCTACCCGATGGCCTGGGCGGCCCTCTCCCTCGTCGATTCCCTGCCCTCCTATCCCGACGGCCAGCCTTCGCGGGCCCAGGCTCTGGCCGCGCTGCGCGGGATCGCGGCGCAATGGCTCAGGCATCGGGACAGTTACTCCAGCCTGCCGCAGACCGCGACCAGCAGGAGCAGTAACGATTGGCTGCTCGCTTATGCATTGCTCAAGGCCGTGCGTCTTCACTATCTGCCCGCGCCCGATCGCGCCGTGGCCATGAGCGACTGGAGCAACCGGCTTCCGTCAGTGCGCGCCGGCTCCGGCGGGGGAATGGCTTTCACCAGCCCGTCCGCGCAGGCAAGCCTCGGCGCATTCCTGCTGGCTTCCACTGAGGTGGATCTCGCGCGCGGCAGCGGCGCAGGCCGTGGCGCCGCCGTCCTGCTTGACGCCTGGTACAACAGCCAGCAGCGCAAAAACGCCGCCGGCCAGCTCGAATCCTTCCATTACAAGTGGAACGACTTCAGCGACTCCGGTTATTCGCTCTTCGGCCACATGCTGCGCAGTTCCGGATTGCGAACGCAAACTCTGGCTGCCGCGCCCACTCCGGAGGGCCTCGCCGGCGCCGCCTACTACCTCATCGTTTCACCCGATATTCCGGTCAAGAACCCGCAGCCCCATTACATGACAACTGCCGATGCCGATGTCATTGCTGCCTGGGTCCGCCGCGGTGGCGTACTCATACTCATGGAAAACGATCCACCCAATGCCGATATCGAGCACCTGAACCTGCTCGCCGATCGCTTCGGAATTCACTTCGACGACGTCCTGCACCACCACGTTCCGGGCGAGGATGTCGAGAACGGCCGCGTCGCGGTTGCAGCCGGCGGCCTGCTCTTTCATCGCTCTCACACCCTCTACATGAAGGACACTTGCGCCATCTCCCTCCGCGGCAGCGCCACGGCGCTCCTGCGCGACCGCGGCGACGTGGTGATGGCCACAGCGCGCTACGGGCGTGGCGCGGTCTTCGCCGCTGTCGATCCGTGGCTCTATAACGAGTACACCGATGGCCGAAAAAAGCCCGCGGCCGTCTACCGTCAGTTCGATAACTTCGCCGCCGGAAAGGAACTGACTCGTTGGCTCGACAAACAACGTCCGCCGTCGCAGGACCCGGAAAAGCAAAAGAGGAAGCAATGAAAACCATTCTGATGGCCGATCCGCAGCGCTACCCGCGTATGACCACGCAGGAACTGCGTGATACCTTCCTGCTCTCCGGCCTCGACCGGCCCGGCTCCATCACTCTCTGCTACCTCGATCTCGATCGCGCCGTCGTCGGCATGGCCGTGCCGGTTGACCAGCCCATCGCCCTTCCCGCGCCGCCCGAACTGCGCGCGGAGTACTTCACCGAGCGCCGCGAGTTCGGCGCGCTCAACGTCGGTGGCGCCGGCGCGGTCCACGTAGACGGCGTCGCCCATGAACTCAATAACCTCGATCTCGTTTACATCGGCCGCGGCCATCCCGACGTCCGCTTCGCTTCGAAAGATCCCGGGAACCCCGCCGCCTTTTACCTGCTCAGTTATCCGGCGCACGCCCCGCATCCCGTGACCGTAATCCGCAAGGAGGCCGCGCAACCCAGCGAACTGGGCTCTGCGGAAACCTGCAACCGCCGCACCGTCTATAAATACGTTCACGCCGACGGCGCAAAAAGCTGCCAGCTCGTGATGGGTGTAACTCACCTGCACCCGGGTAGCGCCTGGAACACCATGCCGCCGCACACCCACATGCGCCGGTCGGAAATTTACTTCTACTTCGATCTGCCCGACGACGCCCGCGTCTTCCACCTCATGGGTCCGGCAGACGAAACCCGCCACATTGTCATCCAGAATCGCGAAGCAGTCGCCTCGCCTGGCTGGTCCATCCACGCCGGCGTGGGCACCAGCGCCTACAAGTTCTGCTGGGGAATGGGCGGCGAAAACCAGGACTACGCCGACATGGACCCCGCACCCATTGCAACACTGCGCTAGTGTTCTGTCACCGATATCCGCGGTTGCTCTTGCCTTTGTTCTTGCTTTTCTTCTGTCATCCCCGCAGGGAATCTGCTTTTGCCTTTGTTTTTGCTCTTGCCTTTCTTTCTGTCATTCCCGCAGGGAATCTGCTTTTCGTGCTGTCCGTACCACCACAACCCTGGATTGTCGGCCCGTGCCGAAATTCCCACCACTGCCTTCGTGTTTCATTTACGCCGCTTCCCTGCCATCCGGTACGCCTCCGCCAGCCACTCGATTGCGCCGTGCACGTCGCGATTGTTATTCAGCAGAAAGAACCGCCACTTGCGCCCCTCGCTCCCGGGCCGGCGCGTGGATTCCAACGTGCCGGGAGCAAACCGCGCGTCGGCAACCATGCGCTCCGCCAACGCCGGCTTGATCCGCTGGAATTTCAGCATGATGGCATTTTCGGAGTGGATCATCCGCGTACCCGGCAAACAGGCGAAAACCACCTCGCCGCGGTAAACCATGATCATCCCAAAGCTGTGCGCAACCCGAACGCCCGGCCACTGTTCAAGCTCGGCCTGGAGCGCTCCAGCCCACGCGCGCGCCATCTCCGACGTCTCTTTGAAGACCCCTCTTTCCCGGCGACGCTCCGTCATCGGACCTCCGTTTGCACGCTCCTAGTAAACTGGATGTGAGGATTCTATGCCGGAAATCCAGCGCAGGAAGACGCCGACAGTCCGCATCGGGCAGGTCAAGGTCGGCTGGGAGGTCCCGGTCGTCGTCCAGTCGATGACCAACACCGACACCGCCGACGTGCAGAGCACCATCGACCAGGTTGCCGCGCTCGCCCTCGCCGGTTCTGAGATCGTCCGCGTCACCGTGAACAACGAAGACGCCGCCGCCGCCGTTCCCGCCATCGTGGAGGGCCTCGACAAGCGCGGCATCCGTGTCCCCATCGTCGGCGACTTCCACTACAACGGCCACATCCTGCTCAAGAAATATCCCGCCACGGCCCGCGCGCTGGCCAAATACAGGATCAATCCCGGCAACGCATCCATCGGCAAAAAGGATAACGACAACTTCCAGGTCATGGTCGAGTGCGCCGTCGAAAACCAGAAGCCCGTGCGCATCGGCGTCAACTGGGGCTCGCTCGATCAGGCCCTGCTCACCCGCATGATGGACGAGAACTCGAAATCAGCCAATCCCCAACCCGCCCGCAACGTGATGATGGAGGCCATGGTTCGCAGCGCGCTCGACTCCGCCGCTGCCGCCGAACGCTACGGCCTCCGCGACGACCAAATCATTCTGTCAGCCAAGGTCTCCGGCGTCCGCGACCTCATCGACGTCTACACCAATCTCGCCTCCCGCTGCCACTACGCCCTGCACCTCGGCCTCACCGAAGCCGGCATGGGCGCCAAGGGCCTCATCGCCTCCACCGCGGGCCTCGCCCCGCTGCTTCTGGCCGGCATTGGAGACACCATCCGCGTCAGCCTTACCCCCAAGCCCGGCGGTGACCGCACGGAAGAGGTCCAAGCCGCGCAGCAGATTCTCCAGTCGCTCGGCCTGCGCAGCTTCATGCCTCAGGTCACTAGCTGCCCCGGATGCGGCCGGACAACGAGCACGTATTTTCAGGAGCTCGCCGAGCAGATCCAGACCTACCTCCGCACCTCCATGCCGGAATGGCGCAAGACTTACCC